>Ga0302157_10004858_pt1 | contig 14463 bp, 17 predicted proteins | sample I_Bog_N3_3_FD_193502 | JGI IMG/M metagenome (GOLD analysis project Ga0302157, IMG submission 193502) | Peat permafrost microbial communities from Stordalen Mire near Abisko, Sweden - I_Bog_N3_3 | ecosystem: Environmental > Terrestrial > Soil > Wetlands > Peat | place: Sweden: Abisko, Stordalen...
ATCGCTACCGGGTGTGGGCAGACGCCCTCCTGCCGATCGTCACGGCGATGCTGGGCGGCAAATGACTGTGGCTGGCGCCCTTGTCCCTATGCGGCGAGAGTGCGGGGATCGGCGTCATTCGTCCGCATGCGGCGCTGCGAGCCCGTGATCGCCAAGGTGCGCGGCCTGCGCGCCGACCGTCAGCGCGACTGGGCTGGCGCTGGCCCGTAGAGCGCGACATGATCGATGCAGTAGCCATGATGGGCGTCCGTGCGCACATGCGGACCCTGGTAGATGCCTTCCTGCTCGCGCACCTGATCGCCATCATGCCCAGGCCTCGCCGAATAGCCGATGGGGCCGAGATAGCGGATGATCGTATCATGGTCGGCGAGATCCCGCGGCAGGACGCGATCGCTCCACTGCACGATGCAGCATCCGGTCCTCCCGGGTGCGGACATCCGCTCCGGCATGATGTTCCACTGCACTCGGCAATGGTACCAGCGGCCCGGCTCCACCTCGCGCTCGTCGAGCACCTGGCTCCGCGCGTGGTCGGATTTGCTGTTTCCGGAGATGATCTCCCAACGCAGGACGTTGGCTGTCCCCGGCTTCACGTTCAGGGCCAGGGGTGGCGATTCGGGAGCGGATTGATGCCATTGGCGGAGGACGCACCAGTTCGGTCCGCCATCCGGCCGCTTGAGGTCGATCGGGGTGAATCCGGCATCGAGCTTGATGCTGAACTCGCTGATGCAGGTCTGGCCCATGGGTGCGAGCCGCAGATAGTGCTCGACGCGCGCTTTGATGTCATCGCTGCGCTGCGCCTCCAGGAGGTAATGCAGGACGCGATGCGACCCGCCCGCAGGATCATCCACCAGGGTTATCTGGTCGCGGCCGACGCCGTGCCCCTCGTAGCGGGCCATGATCGACAGACCGGCGGTGGTCAGATAGCCATTATGCTCAAGCACCGCCGTGGGGCGATCGGAGAAGGACAAGGCCATCACCTGGGGGAGCGCCGGCAAACCGGACACTGGCGCTAGCGGCCCGCCCTGGGCATCCAGGAGTCCTGGCGCCGTTTCGGCCTGGAGCGGCGATGGCGCCAGCCCCCACGCCAGCAGACAGACTGCAAACATCGATGCTCTGCGCATGGCGGACTCCCGGTACGTGTGGCTGATCAATCCTACTGCGGACGGAAGCCTCCGTGGAGCATACAAATGTAGGTTCCCAGCTCCTGGGCGGCTCCTTGTATGCAGGGAGCAGGATGCGACGCTCCGCCATGGAGTTGCCAGCAGCCTCATGAATGCGCGCCTCCTGGTCCTCGCCGCCATCATCGCCTGGCTTGGCGCATCTCCGCTGGGCGCCGAGGAGGAGGGCCTCATCACCGGCGTGGTGACGCACATCATCAGCGCTCCCACTTCCAGCATCTACATCCGCACCGCGCAGTGTCCGGCGGTGATCGCCTGCAAGACCCCGCCGACGTGCGCCGCGGGCGATACGGTGTCGGCCACCGGGCATGCCCGCCAGCGGGCCAAGGGCCTGATCTGGGAGGCCAGCGCGGTGACCACCCTGGGCACCGGGACCGGTCCTCCGGCGCCGGTCGAGATGCCGGAAAGCGATGCCTACCCCTTCAACCGGTGGCAGTTCGAATTGGCGACCTTCCGCTGCGTGCTGGTCGATTCCCTCGCGGTGGTCGATCCCGCGGCGGCTATTCCGGACGGCGCCTGGCTCCAGGTCAACCGCAATGGCCGCTGGATCCGCGTCTACCTGCACAACGACAAGGACAGCGCATCGCTCAAGGACATTCGCCCCGGCAGCGTCATCCGGGTGACGGGCATTTGCCATCTCACGGCGCCGTCAGCGGATGGCCTGAGCAGCGACTTCCTGGTCAACCTCCGCAGCCATGACGATGTCAGCGTGGTCTCGGCCGGACCCTGGTGGACACGCGAGCGGACGCTGTGGGCCTCGTCCATCCTGCTGCTCGGCCTGCTCCTCGCCCTGGCCGTCATCCTGCGTCTGGCCAGGACGGTCGAGCGCCAAGGTTCGGCCATCAGCCGCGCGCTGGCGGACCGCCGCATCCTCGACGAACGCCATCGCATAGCTGGCGATCTCCATGATACCCTGGAGCAGGAACTGGTCGGCGTGCGGCTGCACATGCAGGCCGCTGAGGCCTCGCTGCGCAGCGACCCCGAGCGCTGCCTGGCAAGCATCCGCACGGCCAAGGTCCTGCTCGAACGCAGCCAGCGCGAATCCAGGGCCACCATCATCGACCTGCGCTCCGATCCCGATCCGGTTGCCGCGCTGGCCGACGTGCTGTCGGCCAAACTGCCCACGATATTCCCCGACCATGCCGCCGCCATCACCGTCAGCAGTGTCGGCGCCCACTTCCCCATCCCCCGGCGGATCTCCCTGCACCTGGAGCGCATCATCCAGGAAGCGGTCGCCAACGCCTGCAAGCATGCCCATGCGCGCGCGATCGGGGTTGGCCTCCGCTACCAGGCGCCGCACCTCACCGTCGAGGTGGCCGACGATGGCCGCGGCTTCGATGCCGCGCTCCTCGACCATCCGCCGGCAGAGCATTTCGGCCTGCACGGGATGAAGGAGCGGGCGCAGAAGATCGGGGCCCGCCTTGCGCTCGCCTCGTCGCCGGGATCCGGCACCCGCCTGACCATCAGCTGGACCGCCGCATGAGCGGAGACCCCGCTGGCATCACGCTGATGATCGTCGACGACCACCAGGTGGTCCGGCACGGCCTGTCCAGCATGCTCGCGACCATCCCCGGCATGCGCGTGGTCGCCGAGGCCGACCATGGCATGGCGGCGCTCGCCGCCTACGAGATGCACCGTCCAGCGGTGGTGCTGATGGATTGGCACATGCCGGTGATGAATGGACTCGATTGCCTGAAGGCCCTGCTGGCGAAGTGGCCGGACGCGCGTGTCATCATGCTCTCGGTCTACGATGGCGCCGGCGATGTCCATGGCGCCATCAGCGCCGGTGCCGCCGGCTACCTGCTCAAGTCCTTCGAAGCCGATGAGCTGATCACGGCCATCCGCACCGTCCAAGGCGGGGGCAGGCACCTGGAGGGCGCCGCCCGCGCCGCGTTCACCGCCCAGGAGGGCGCTGCGCCGCTGACCGTGCGCGAACGGGAGATCCTCGGGCTGGTGGTCGCCGGGCGGGCGAACAAGGAGATCGCCGCCGCCCTGCGCCTCGCCGACATCACCGTGCGCATGCACCTCACCAGGATCTTCTCCAAGCTCCAGGTCGCCGATCGCACGCAGGCGGTGACGAAGGCGATCCGCATGGGCCTGCACCATCTCTGATGCCGCCACGATCGCCTGCGCCGCCATCGCCGGTGCCCTGGGCCCCCACCGGGCAGCGGAGAGGCAGCGGCGCAGGTGGTGGAGGATCGGAGGCCATTCGCGGACCCGGTCGGCCTTCGGCCTCCAATCCTCCCATGCCCTCCAGTCATGCCATGGATGCTTTGCAGGCCTTGACGGGTCCTTCATCCTGGATCGCCCGGATCCGCCCGTGCAGCCGAACGCCCCGGGAACTGGGCGTTCGCCGATCGGCCCAGGGGGGAGATCGTAGGAATTCCCGGCGTTCCATGGTCGTCCGCGACCGCCCATCGTCGTCGGCCGCGCCGCACGATGACCGCGGCATCGCCGTAGGAGCTTCGCCAGGATGGTCGCGGGTTCAGCGGGGCTGGCGACCCAGCTGCCGCTTCATCAGCTCGATCAGCTCGTGCGCGGTCACCACCCGCGTCCCGGGCGGAAGCAGGCCGACCGTCCGGTGCACCGCCTCCATCGCCCCGCCGATGGCGCGCCATGACCATGCGTGCACATTGACGAGGGCATAGCTGTCGATGTCGTGCTCGGGATCGTCCGGCAGGGCGGCGATCGCAGCCGCGACACCGGCGGGATCCTGGCCAGGCATGCCTTCCCAGAGCAGATACTGATGCGCTTCGTTCGATAGCCCCCGTGGCATGGAAGGAAGTCGCATCACATGAGACTTTGGCATAACATGCTGTAAAGACTATGTTTGGGCGCTAGCGTGGGATTTTCCCGAATTATGCGTCCGGGCCCTCCTGGGCGGAATGCCGCTCATCGCGCCTTCGGTCGGCCGGACATGGAGCACGGCTTGATTCGCAGACTCGCGGCCTGGCTGGGGTGCCTGGGCGCACGGCGCTGGGCGGCACCGGTCCACCCGCAACGACTCCCTGCACGGTCTCCCCGAGCGCCGGTCCGCCCGCTCGACGCGAATCCGCGACTCGGTGTCCGCGGGGCCGGCGCCGAGCGAGCGGGCGGAGACGAGCACAGCAGTAAACTGACAGCTGTGGTGGAGATGCTGAACGCCGGAGGGTGGAGCGGAGCGCGATTCACAAGGCGGGGGAACCGGATAGGATAAAGCCGTGCCGTTAGCCATCGACATCGACCGCGAGCGCCTCGCTGAGCTGTGCCGGCGTTACCATATTGCCAAGCTGGAGCTGTTCGGCTCCCGCGCTATGGGCACAGCGCGACCGGACAGTGACGTGGACCTGGTGGTAACGTTTGCGGATGGATTCACGCCGGGCTGGGAGCTGGGCGGGCTGTCCGTCGATCTGCACGACCTGTTCGGTCGCAAGGTCGACCTCGTCACCCGGTGGACCCTGGACCATGACGAGTCTGCCTTCCGCACGAGTGTCCTGGCCGCACTCGAACCGCTCTATGCCGCTTAGCGTCCGCGAGCTCCGGGCCCTGGAAGATATGCTGCGCTTCGGTGCCGACGCCATCGCGCACGTCCACGGCGTGGACTTCAACGCCTTTGTCGCCGATCACAAGACCCACCAGGCCACGTTGTACGCCATTGCGACCGTGGCGGAGTCGTCGCACCGGATCACCCCGGCCCAGCAGCAACGGTGGCCCGGCATCCCCTGGCCGATGGTGTGGGGCATGCGCAACATCATCCTGCATGAGTACGGGCGCGTGGATCTGCCGACGGTGTACCAGGTGGCCAGCGTACAGCTGCCGAAGCTGCTCGAACAGGTTCGCGCTATCCTCGCCGCTGAGGCACCTCCTTCGCCGCCAACGCCGTAACCCTGCACGGTTCCAGCCTGGTCGCGGTGCGGAACCAGGCATCTTGGGCAGCATCGGCCAGTAGGCGAAGGGAGGTCCCGTATGCCGTGCCCGGGCTTTCACATGAGGCGTCCGATATCCACCACGGCCATCGCATCCTGGACGGTGTCGAGGATGTACCCGACCGGCGGTGCGCGGCGATTGCTGCCGTCGATCAAACCGCAGCAGTGGAAGTGCGTTCTGCCGCGATCATGTATGCGACCGCGTTCCGATCGATCAGCGTCGTACGTGCCGACGTCGAGGATCTCGATCTCGACCGGCTGATCATCATGCAGGTTTCATACCAATCCATGCATATACTCTCTCTACCGATGCGGATATCCGATGCGCGCTATCAATGCCGGCATAGGAAAAGACGGATAAAATGATTCTGCCTCGGCAACCGCATGCGTCCGGCACTTGGCGCATCGGGACATCTCCACGATCGCATGACGCATGCCGAGAATCCGGTCTCCCTTCCGACAATCCGAGTATGGAGGCATCGTGGAAAGCGGGACGGAGGCGATACCTTTGAACTGGTAGCTGCTCGCGTTTCGTGTCTCTGGGGTGGACGGGAATTCGGAGAAAAATACTCGATAGCGCGCAACAGTTGACATAGCATAGGGTTACAAACATATTTTGACGTAGGGGGCGTCGAAACACCTTACCCAGCACTTGACAAGTAAGGTTATACCTTACTATTTATTGAACGATGTAAGGAATTCCTATGCCCTCCATGACGCTGACATCCAAACGCCAAGCCACTCTCCCGCGGGAACTCTGCGATGAGCTGGGCGTGCATCCTGGCGACCGCCTTGATGTCGATCGGGCCGTCGTCGATGGCAAGCCGGTCTGGGTCTTGAGACCCCATCGCGTCGACTGGTCGTGGATCGGCAGTGCTCAAGTACCCGAGGGCATTCCCCACGACATGGAATCGATCCGCGCGTCAATTGGCCGCGGCATTGCTCAGGAACGTACGTGAACTTGGGACTCGACACGTCGGTGGTCCTGCGCTTGTTGATCGGCCAGCCGGCCGACTTGGCACTGATCGCACGGCAGCGACTCGAGCAAGCGCATGCTGAGAGCGATATGGTCGTTGTGACAGACCTGGTCCTCGCCGAATCGTATTATGCCCTCGTGCATCACTATAAGCTCGACAAGGATCAGGCGCGGCAACTCCTCCAGAAGATGACCACATCCGGAATCGTGCACGGCGATCCACCCGAGGCCGTTGAAGCACTAGATGCTGCGCCCGGCGCAGGATTAGTCGATCGCCTCATCCTGCACCGTCACCGGTCGCTTCAGGCGGCAACGCTCACATTTGATCGCGCTCTCGGCGCCGCCGGCGCCGTACTGCTGAAGCCAGCGCCCGAGAAGACCGGCTAATAATACCAGCTCAATGCACTCTCGGCCCTCTATAATCGCGCAATTCCTGACTATCGATAAGGGTGGTTAACGCGAGTTGAGAGCGGGTGGCGTTGGCCCACCACATAATTTATACACACGCTAATTCATATTATCGTGTGTATAGACAACGGCAATTCAGGGCGATGATCGCATCATCCCATGGCACGCCTGGTCAAAACTTACAATCTGGCGGGTTCACCATTCACCGGCCATCCTCGTGGACAACGATCTCGAAATCACCCGCTTCAATGTCATTGGTTGCCATTATAATCGACTTGCCCACCGCTTTACGGAATGCCACGTTGACATAGGCCATATTATCGCCGACCGGGTCGCCTTTAGGGCGATGCATCAGGAAAATCGCGTCGCCTGTCACGTCCTGGAGTAGATACAGTGTCCGCCGGGGCCCGCGCGGCGTCGTCACATAAGCCTTGAGGAGGCGACACCCAGGCACGCCCTTAGCCGGGAGGGGGTCGAATATTCCTTTCCGCCAGGCGGATATCACCTCGGCACGTGCCGCCTCGTCCTTGATTTCCCGTTTGGCAGCATGTCGTGTGAGGAAGAGCCTACCTGTGGCCATGCTTCTTCACCGCTGCGAAGGCCCGAGCGGCAAGCTTCCTGGTAGATGCTCCCATTGGGATCACCTCGACCTTCTCCACCGTAATGGTATCCGCACCTACCGCGGCGATGGCGATGCGACCAGAGGCGTAACCGGCGAGGAGAAGACGAACTGCAGAAGCCAGCGATAGGCCGTCGTTCGCAGCGCGCGAACCGGCACGTCGACGCACGTCGTCAGGTATCGAGAATGAGGTAGGCATAGTTCTGGTAGTCATGGCGCTTCCATATGCAATTATCATATGGTATCGAGCTAACGTGGCAAGCAGTACTTGCGCAAGGCAGGGAGTCCGGTAGGGGTCCTCTTTCTCCATATTAAACACACGATAATGTAAATTAGCGTGTGTATTAGCCAGGGGGACCGAGCAATGTAGTCGCAATGAGCTAAGCGATCACCTGGGAATCTGGTGCTCGTAAATTTCGGTAGACGCCTAGTGTGAAGGCCCCATCTTCACTCACCAAGTGAAGTGGGAGGCTGCCAGCTTGGACTTTTCCCACACTGAAGGTGGACATCAGTTAGGGAGCAGCATGGATGATCTCCAGGCCGCTGAGCTTGGGGTTATCAACCACTGCGGCGAAGTTAATCACCAGCTGTCCGGTCGCGGTGGCCGTAGCGGGGAAATCGGGGTCCCGTGCAGTTCCTTATTGTCGTATGCACGATGGAGCTTGGGCATCGGCCCGTGCGCACTCGCCCGTACCATGCCTGGTTGACCTGCAGCCGCCGCATCGCATTTGCTGATGATGCGGAAGTAGCGCAGGATGCTGGCGAACCGGCGCTGGTCAGCGACGCAGATGATACCGCCGTTCGGCCACACGAGAAATGGATGCTGAGGGTGTCGGTGGCGGTGGCCCCGGGCGCGTGCGCACCAGCGTTGCAACGAGCCGCTGCAGGATCACGAGGCCACCGAGGTAGACGGCCGCAATGCCCGCCCCGATGAGCACGAGATGGCTCCAGCCCACGTGGTCGAGAGAGGGTATCCACCCGATTGCGCGCAGCGGCACGAGCACGGCGAAGCAGGCACCCATCAGGGTAGCGGCGACCAGGCAGACGATGCCGCAGACCACGGTATAGAACAGCCGCACCCGCCAGGCGTGGAGCTGCGTGCGAATGAGCGGATCCACGCCGCGTTGGTCGGTCCAGGGGGCATTGGCAGTTGCTGGGATGTAGAACGGCAGGCGTTGGTAATCGTCCCTCCAACTGTCGACCAGAGCATCGCCGGCCTGGCGGAAGGTGCTGCCCAGTTCATTCCCCACTGCTGGTAGGAAGCGGATGAGACCATTCGTGAGCCAGAAATACGTCCTGATCACACGCAGACTGCAGAAGAAGATGGCGCGCAGGAGAGGACCTGGCGTCGCATGGCCGGTCGGCAGGATCAGCGCCGCATCGGCAGGTCCGAGTTGGGACGTGATCAGCATGGATGGAAGAGTCGGGCCCAGGAACTGCGGCAGGTAATCCGCGAGGAACTCAGTCAGTGTCCCGGTCAGCTCGCGACCCATGGCGCTGCCGGCCTTCTGCCGTCCCTGGATGATGCCAAACAGCTCGGTGGCATCCTGCCAAGTCGTCGGCACCAAGTCGGCCGAGACGCCCATCAGATGGGCGACGACGCGCCAGGTATGGAGGAAGGCCTCATTCTCGCGTCCACTCAGGCGGCAGCCCCAGGTCGCAAGTCCCCGCGGGATGGTAAAGCCGAAGGTCAGCAGGGTATAGGCAAGGTCTTCCTGGTTCACCGGCTCGCCCAAGGTCGACACATCATACGGCGCTAACCCGGTCAGACGCCGGGCGGGACTCGTCCCCGCGGATGGTGGCCGAGGATGCGTGAGCAGGTAGCGCATCGAGGCGTGCAACATGCGGACTTTGCGTGCAGCGATGACGCCGCGACCCCACATGAAGCGCTGTGCGCTGGGTTTGGCGTCAGCTCGGACATCATTGACGATGCTGATCCCACCTGGCTCCATGACCGCCTCGAGCATGAGTCCGGTTTCATAGATGCGCTGATAGATGAAGCGCTTCTCGGCCAGCTTACCGCTATCATAGAGGGCAGGAATGCCCTTGGCGATGAGGTAGCAGGACGGCAGGCTGGCTGCATACAGGACCCAGATGATGACCAGCATGTTCTCGTCCCACACCCGGCTGGCGATGGCGAGGAGTTCGGCATCGACCCACTCGGGTACGGGCTGCGGATCGAAGTAAGTACGACATTCGTCAGGCAAGGCATCGAGGTCACGGCGCACCTGGGAATCCCTGGCCATATACAACTCAGGGGCCTCAAGCAACCGGTCAGCGAGATCCAACAGGCGGAGGTAGCCCAGCCGTCCCGGTGCGTCATCGCTGTGCGAATCGGAAAGGATGCGCTGCGCCATGGCATCGACCTCGGCATCACCGCAACGTCGCGCGGCATCCAACGCTGCTGCAGTCCATGCGTGCTCTGCCATCGGCGCTTCCCTGGTTGGATAGGACCTTAGGGAGCAGGCGACTCCAACGCAAGGCGTGCCCAGATGCCTCATGGCGAACCGGCGGGAGGTGATGGTCAGGTATCGGACACCGGGAAGTCCCGGCACAGTCACCAGGGGCAGGGTCGCTGATGATGAGCAGGTCGGGGCTTCTGTTTCAGGGGAAACGTAAACCTCGCTGCATGCACATTTCCTTTCTCACCAGGACATTTCGATGGAATGCGACATTTTCAGGACCAAGCAGGTCACTTCCGATTATGTGCACGCGTGTAGACGCTGTTCCCACATGCGTCAACAACCACCGGCCCATCTGCTGATCGAAGGAACTGCCGCCAGGGACGGTCGCAATGATGATCTCCAACATGCGCATTTCGAGGATCAGCGGGTACCGTGATCCACAGGACATCCGCTCATACAGCGCCATTTCATGCTTCTTGGTGGATACATGCTTCTTGATCCAGTCGACTCTGGCTTTTTCCCATCCTCGGTGACTCGCTTTGTCAGAACGGTAGACAAAGATACCACTTTCGAATCAACTAAGAAATGGCGGATCAAATCCGCCCCGCTATAATCAACAATGAGCCGGCCGGAGGGAGGCACCCACGTGGTGGTGGGACCAAGCGCCGCGCCGGAGGCCCGACTGCCAAGCAGTCCGTGACGCCCGACCGTCTGGCCGGGCGTCACGTTTTTAAGACCGGCGCTTCGCGCCGGGGTGGAGCATGGTGCCCGCCTGCTCCTGATCAGGTTCGACGCAGCGGTCGCTTGGCAGCGGGCTGCGATCGAGATACTACGGGAGCAGACGCCCCTGTTCCGGCTTGAGGCTTGACCTCGCATGGGCCGGATCCAGGGGCGGCTGCGTTCCTGGCAGCCAGCTCCCGCCGGCGGCGTGCCTCCTTCTTGGTGATCGGGGCATCCAATTGCGCTTCGAGCGTTGGGGCCGGCTCTTGCTGCGGTGCTGGAGTCACTGTTGTCGACGCCGAACGTCCGGTCTGGCGGGTGGCCGCCGCGCTGGCGGCGCGATTCTCCTCGTGTGCGGCGTCGAAGGTGCGACCCGAACACAGCAGTGCATAGGCGATTCGTAGGATTTTCGCCATGCACGCGGTCAGAGCCACCATCCCCGGCTTGGGCTTATCGCCCGATGTCAGGCGCAGGTAGAAGGCAGCGATGACGGGATTATGGACCTTCGCAACCATGGCGACCATGAACAGAGTTGCGCGAATGTTGGCATTGCCCCGATGGCTGATGCCGTGCTTGACCACCCCATCTCCGGAGACGCTCGTGCGTGGATCCAGTCCTGCAAATGCGATAAGTGACCGGACGGTGGCAAAGCGGCTGACGTCACCGATCTCGAGGACTAAGGCAATCGCTGACCAAACGCCGATCCCAGTGATGCTATCGAGCAGCGCGACCCTCTGATCGCCTTCAAGGAGCTTCTTCAGCCGATCTTTCCCATCGTCGATCCTCCGATCCAGATCGCGGATTTCATCGGTAATCGCACCTATCGCCATCGCGCTCCCCTCGTCGTTCAAAGAAGCGACGCTCTCCTTCGCGCCATCGATGAGTTGATGGGCCCGCTTGAGATCCACATGTGGCAGATCAGCAAGTGTTTCGGCCTTGGCCCGTGCGAGCTTATCGACTGTCGGATAGCGAAAGATCACTGCCAAAACCCAGTCAGGAACGCCGAGACGACAATGCTGCACCAGTCCAGGATGGACGGCAGGCAGCAATGATTGCAGACGCTGAACTGTCTGGGTCCGTCGCTGGATCTGCGCGCGCAGGACGCGGTAGAATGCCACTTTCCCATCAAATGCCTCGGGAGCAGGAGACCGCTCTCGATGCTTCTCCATGACGAATTGCGCGATCCCGTGCGCCGCCGAGGCATCGTTGGCGGCCCGGTGCAAGTTCGACTCCAGGTATCGTTTTACGGCCAGTGGATTGAGCCTGTGCGCGAATACGAACTTCTCCCAGCGCTTCTCCGTGCGGAAGAACGCCATCCAGTTGCGTTCCAAGCCGCCGGTGGCCTCCATGCCAACCACGATGCGGACCTCCGGAAGCTTGTCATGCAACGCCAACAGCACATCTCGCAAGCGCTCATGATCGCGTCGATTATCGTCGTAGCCGCCGGAACCCGTGAGCAGGGTTCCCGACTGGTTGAGTATGGCGACATCGCAGCGGCCCTTGCTGATGTCGCATCCGATAGCTATGCACTCCATGATCCCTCCAGGGTTCGTGGTGATGCCGCCAGAGCTCCTGCAAAAGCGAGGGTGAACCAGGTCTGGTCAAATGCGGGCTCGAGGCCCAAGGTACCGACACGGGCATGTCCCTCGCAGCAGGAGACGCGATCTTTGTCACGGGGTCATGCCCCAGCATTGCTTTCGCGTTATCCAGCAGCGACGTCACCCTACCATGACCATCAGAGGATGCAGCCTCTGATGGTCGTCAGGCGATGGATTCGGATATACCAGGATTTTACCGATATTCCGTCATTTTCATCGCCTTTGCGCTATAGCGCGAGACGATGTCGATGGGGCCACTCATGAGGGTTGGAATTGGCGTCATGCTGGCGCCTCCATCGGAACGATGGACGATCGAGGAGGACATTCCGCAGAAGTGCGCGGTCTCCACGTGCCAGACATGGGGAATCGCAGCAATATCTGCATATCATAGTCATTTATGATTTAATGACTAGGCCTTCCAGAACTCCTCGTTTTGACAGGGAAGGGACAGGACGGATAAAATGCGGAATAATACGAGAAAAATCAATGAGGACCTTCCCCATTGATCCCGATTAGTTTCTCCGTAGTTTCTCCGTGTAGAGAGGGGGGTCGGCTCAGCATGGCGCCTCGTCAACTCGACAACCGCCGCGATGGGATCAGCATCGAGGACCGCTGGAAGGCCCGCGGGGAGCGCATCGGCAAGCACTGGATGGCCAAGGTGCGCGACCCCAGGGCCGGTGCCTACAAGCGGAAGGCCTTCGAGGACCATAAGGTGGCCATGGGGTGGGCCAAGCGCCTGCGCGCCAGCTTCGAGCTCGGGCAGGCCGGCGCCGGGAGCTGGCTGCTGAGTCATGTCAAGGAGGACATCCTCGACACACTCGAGCGGGAGGGGCGGACCAAGGACTACATACGGTTGGTCGAGCGTTGCGCCGATGATCTGGCGGCCGTGGGGGTAACGGACCTAGCCGACGACCACCTACATGCCAAGGTGCGGCGGTGTCTAGATCTGCCCATCGTCGCCACGCGGATGCGCACCGACAGCGACAAACCCTCGGGAAATACCATCCGCCGGCGGTACGCCTGCGTCCGGGCCCTTGTGAGCCATGCGATGATGCGCATGGGCATGCGCCACGATCCACTGGTAGGGTTCGAATTGCCCGCAAAAGGGCGTCCATCGAATATCTCGAAGTCGGGGGAGCCGGAGACCTACAGCCTGGATGAAGTGCGCGCCGTGCTTGCTTCGGGCAACGGCAACAACCCCATTTGGCTGTCATTTGCCCTGGCTGTCTATGCCGGACTGCGAGCGCAGGAGATCCGGCAACTGCGCTGGCAGGATATCGACTGGACGGCGCGGCTCCTGCGCATCGCCAAGGGCAAGGGAAGCAAGGTCCGAGTAGTGACCATGCAGGAGGAGCTCTACGACCTTCTGAATGCCCTGGGAGGGCCTGGCTGCACGAAACCGAGGCTCGGGTCCGTGGTGGAAGGCATCAAGATCCCCAGGCTCACCGTCCATGTGCATCTTCGACCCCTCCTTGAGGGCGCAGGCGTCGCGTGGGATCGGGGCACCAATGACGTGTCGGGCCTGCCCCGCCGTCTCGGCTGGCACTCGGGGAGGCGGGCACATGCCGCGGCGTTTCTGGCTGCGGGTGGCGATGGATTGGAGCTGCAGCGGAACCTTGGCCACACTGACTCCGATCTCACGGGACACTATTCAGCCGCTTTCGCCCAGTGGCGGCACCAGGTGGCCGAGGAGAAGTGGCCGCGAGGGCGGCTGTGCTTTCATGCTGTACCGGGACAGCCCACTCTGAACAAGTTGCCACATGTGAAATGATTGGAGGTTGTTTAATCTCAAGGGAGGTGTGGTTGAAGTCGGCTACAAGGCGTTCACCAATGAAGAGGCGAACCTCTTCTTCCGGCTGGTGAGCTATCGTTACCAGCGTTGGGCCATCTGCATCACCTCGAACAAGGCGGTGAAGGAATGGCCTGAGATGCTGGCAAGGCGATGCGGTCAATGCCCATCCAAGGCATTCGTGCTTCGCCAAGCGGAGGGGCGGACGCTGACTGACCATCGTCAGGTAGGTGGCGGCGCAGATTCTGATGTGAAGACCGGGCGACCTGCGTACCTCGCTTATAGAGCATCAAATACAGGCTGCCGCTGCGGTAAGCGGCGTAACTTATGCAGCATAATGCTGTTGTGATATCCTGCCTGGCCCGGGATCGACCGTTCACCATTCTGGCGTGGGCCATCTCTACGATTGCCATGCGACCTCAACCGCCATAGTGGCCACGGGTAACTAGATCCGGCCCCATCCAATTGGGGTGTTATCGGCCTTCTATCGCCTGTATCCTTCCAAGAACAGGCTCGTTGGCTTTCGAGCGAGGTGGATGAGTTGATGCGAAACGGCACTGGAGCCCAGACCTCATTCATTCGCAGCGAATATTTGTGAGTAACGTCACCACCAGCATGCCTACGCACGACTACGATCTGTGATCCGGCTCCCACCCCATCCTTCTGCACTCCTCGGATCCTTGCGTGGGGTGGGATACCCGGTCCCGGCCAGCATTGCTGATCTCATCGACAACAGCATTTCTGCCGGTTCCCGTGAAGTCCGGGTAGCCTTCGTGTGGAACTGCGAATCAAGCCGGATCCTACTTGCCGATGACGGCATTGGGATGTCTCCGGATGTGTTGGTTGAAGCCATGCGCCTCGGCTG
>Ga0302157_10004862_pt1 | contig 14450 bp, 13 predicted proteins | sample I_Bog_N3_3_FD_193502 | JGI IMG/M metagenome (GOLD analysis project Ga0302157, IMG submission 193502) | Peat permafrost microbial communities from Stordalen Mire near Abisko, Sweden - I_Bog_N3_3 | ecosystem: Environmental > Terrestrial > Soil > Wetlands > Peat | place: Sweden: Abisko, Stordalen...
CCTACGGCATTCACACAATTTGCTTGTGCAATAGATATACCTGTGACTCCCTGTGCCTGTCTCGATTCGGGGTGTTCATGGAACGGAAGTGTGGCGAGCTTGGCTATTTTGGGGATGCCCGTCGTGCGGCGATGGGCACCACCGTGATCGAGCGCGTGATGGAGACCGGGTCGCTGGTCATCCGCAAGCTTGGCTGCGATCGCGCGGGCGAGATGGCGATCCACCGGTTTCTCAAGGCACCTTCGGTCACGACGGAGGAAATGATTGAGACCCTGGCGGTCCGCACCGCTGCCGCCTGCGCGGGACGGCAGATCGTCGTGGCGCAGGATACGACGGAGATCAATTTCGCCGGCCGCGAGGAGCGGCGCCGCGGCTTGGGGCCGGCGGGGGATGGTGTCTCTGCCGGCTTCTTCATCCATCCGCTGATCGCCATTGATATCGAGACGGAAGCCGTTCTCGGCCTGCTGGGCGCCAAGATATGGACCCGCACGGACGAGATCCCCGCGGCCAACGCCGCCACGCGCGCGCTGGAAGACAAGGAGAGCATCCGCTGGGTGGAAGGGGCAGAGTGTGCGGCGGCGCGTCTGGCCGGGGCCGCCTCGGTAGTGGTCGTGGCCGATCGCGAGGGCGATATCTACTCCGGCTTCGCGCGATGCCCGGCCGGGGTCGATCTGATTGTGCGGGCGGCGCAAGACCGCGTGCTGGACGACGGAACCCGTTTTTTTGCGGCGTCGGCCTCGTGGCCCGAATTGGCTAGAACCGAGGTTGTTGTGGCGCCTTCCCGCGTCGGCGTGCGCGGCCGGGTCGCGAAAGTCGTGCTGCGTGCAGGCTCGATTGTGATCTCGCGTCCACGTCATGGCGGCAATCGCTCAGACCCGCCGCATCTGACGATGCATATGGTCGAGGCGCGCGAGATCGATGGCCCCGCCGGAGTACCGCCACTGTTGTGGCGGCTCTTGACCACACGCCTCGTCACCAGCGCTGCCGAGGCGCAGGAAATCGTTCGCCTGTATCGCTTGAGGTGGCGGATCGAGGAAATTTTCCGCGCATTGAAAAGTGACGGTATGCGCCTGGAGGAAACCCAAATGCATCACGCCGGCCGGCTGTTCAAGCTGGCTTTGGTCGGCATGGCCGCGGCCACCCGCACAATGCAACTGGTCAATGCCCGCGATGGCGGCCCGCGCCCCGCTACCGATGTCATCGATGCGGCACTGCTGCCGGCCGCCGAAGCCATTGGCGCAACCCTCGAACGGAAAACCGCGCGTCAGCAAAACCCCCATCCGCGCCACTCGCTCGCGTGGCTCGCCTGGATCGTTGCCCGTCTCGGCGGATGGAACTGCTATTACAAACCTCCCGGACCCAAAACCATGCACGCCGGATGGGCCCAGTTCGCTGCCATGGCAGCGGGCTTCCTCATCGCCATTACACAGACAAATGTGTGAATCCCATAGCGTCCGGGCACGGGGGTACGAGCTACAGCCTGTTTACGCTCAATCCGTTTTTCAACTACAACCTTGGCAGCGGCTGGTTCGTCGGCACCGCGCCGATCCTTACCGCCAACTGGAACACCGGCGGGGAGAAATGGACGCTGCCCGTGGGCGCGCAGGCCGGGCGCCTGATCAAGATCGGCGGCAAGCTTCCGGTCAATCTGCTGATCGGTGTGTACTACAATGCGCTGCGTCCGGAATTCGGTGCGACCTGGCAATTACGCACCCAGATCGCCGTGGTCTTCTAGATTATGACCATGAGCGACAGACCGCGAGGCGGCCTCCTACCGAAGCGATGGATCTTGGCTGTCGCCGTGGTGATGCTGCTTGCTTCGGCCGCAGGCTGGTGGGCGCTGACGCGAGGTCGGCCGTGGCTGGATTGCGTGGAAGGCGATGTCTATGGCATTCCTCTCGTCATGATGGACCTCACCAAGCAGGCTGCGACCAGCGTGCCCACAGCCGGGGAGATCACGGCCCCGGTCAACCACTTCGCGGTGATGATGCACTACCCGGATGCGTCGTTCAGGGCAATCGCGCGGACCGGGGCGCCCACAATTGGCACTTGTTGACGCCCCGGACCAAACCACGAACCGCTGTCAATTCAACACACGGGAGGAGACCCCGATTAAACATTGTAGAGTTGGCGCACTCCTCGCCGCCGTCGCCGCGACCGTCTGCGCCCTGCCTCCGGCTTTGATTGTGCCGTCACAGCGCGCGGCAGCGCAGACCAATCCGACCTTGAACAACGTGATCCCAGAATCTGCAGCGCTCACGCTCCACGCCAAGATCACGGCCATCGACCCGAGCACGCGAACCGTGACGTTGACGGGCCAGTTGGGCAACGCGGTCACTGTCGTGGCCGGGCCGGTGGTCCAGCTCGACATGCTCAGGGTTGGCGACCGGGTGAACTCCAAATGCTACCGCTCCGTCGCGTTTGTTGTGAACCCGCCGGCGGGCGGCAGCGGCGTGCCCGTATCGGACGATGAAATCGCGCAGATGACTACCCAGCCGGCGCAGGCGCCCGGCGGCGTTGGCGTGCGCCTGCCTCGCGTGAGTGGCACGGTTGTCGACATCGACCTCGCGGACCACAGCGTCGATCTGGTCAATCCCTCCGGAGGCAGCATCTACACCGTCGACGTTACCGACCCGGCGCGCATCGCCATGCTCGGTACGTTGAAGCTGGGTGACACCATCACGGTCGTCATTAGCCAGGCGATGGCGTTTCGATCGAACTAGCTCCAAAGATTTGGTTCTGACGCCGAGCCTCTGGACGTAGCCATAGAAGCGAGAGAATTGAAGCCAGCGACGGGAAAGGAATGCGTCTGATGCGCTGTCGATTTAAAGTGGCGGTTATCACGTTGTCCGCACTTACCGCGGCGGCGCCCGTACGCGCCCAGATCGCTTCCAGCCCACCGCCCCCTCCCGGCGCAATGACGGGCTGGCAGTTCGCCATCACGCCCTATGTCTGGCTCCCGACGATCTCTGCCAATTTGCAAGCCAACGGGCCACGCGGCGGCAGCGTGAGCACGACGATCAGCGCCAGCATTGGCGATTACATTTCCGACATCAACTTCGGGGTGCTGGTTGGCGGCGTGGCCCGTTATGACCGCTTCTCGGTGATGACCGATCTCGTTTACCTCAACGCCAGTCTCACCTCTAGCGTCAGCCACCTCTCCACGGTCAATCTTGGTCCGGGCCCGATTGACATCCCGCGCTCGCTGCAACTTAGCACCGGCACCCGGCTGGCCACGACGGTCTGGTCGCTGGCCGGCGGTTATACGCTGCTCCAAGGCGACTGGGGCAACGTCGACGCCATCGCCGGATTGCGCATGTTAGCCATCGGCTCCACCACCAACCACACACTCAGCAGCGACATCCTCGCTCCCGACGGCACGATCGCGCTGTCGCGCGGCGGCAGCCTGGACATCGGCAAATCCTACTTCAACGCGATCGGTGGCGTGACCGGCCGCATCAACATCCCAGACAGCAAGTTCTATCTGCCCTTCTACGTCGATGCCGGTGGCGGCGCCCTGCCATTCACTTGGCAGATCTATGGCGGCATCGCCTACAGCGCCGCGACCTGGGCCGACCTGTCGGTGGGGTATCGCTACCTGACATTCCAGAACGGCGGCAGCACCGGCGTGCGCAACCTCTCGCTCGGAGGCATCATCCTCGCTGCCAACTTCCGCTTCTGAGCCGACAGACACTGAATGGATGGAAGGCCTCGACCGAGCCTCCTGGGAGGGCGAATCACCTGCGTCGACCGCGCATTTTGCCCGTGTTCGACACGCCCTCGGCGATGGATGGTTCTGCTATCGATGCCCAGCTATGCCCGGTCGAGCACGCCCGAGAGACCAAGGACGAAGGGGAATCGCTTGCTCCCTACGACAGACTCAGCGGTCACCCGGGCCGATCCGATCGCCCGCTCCACCGCGGACGCGACGGAGGTCGACTGCTGGTGGCAACCCGGGGTCCGCAACGGCACGGTGATCGGCGGACTGGTCGTTGTTGCGGTATTGCTGCTCAATGCCGCCGACATCATCGCGATCACCGCGCCGCTGCGCGACCTGCCGGCCGCGATCGCCATTTCGGCCGCCGTTCACCTGCCGCAGATTCTGATGACCGCCCTGGCTTGGCGGACGCTGGTGCCAAGCACCATGCGCCCCTCCGCCGGTTCGATGATGCTGCTGCGCTGGTATCGGGAATCGGTCGGCACGCTTCTGCCGGCCGGCGCCCTGGTCGGCCAGGTTGCCGCGGCTCGGCTGCTGATGCGGTCCGGTGTCATGGCTGACCTGGCGGGTGCGACCGCGACAATCGACCTGACGCTGGAAGTCGTCGCCCAGGTCTTTTTCACGTTGGCAGGGCTGGCTCTGTTGTCGAGCAGGGGTAGCTCCGGCGGTATGGAAGGAGTCGCCGCAGCCGGCTTCGGCATCGCTGCGAGCTGCGCCATGGCTCTCCTCGGCGTGCAATGGCTGCCCCGGCTTCGGTGGGTGGGGGCGCGGCTCGCGCCGCTCGCGTCCCGGTGGCCGGCGCTGCGGTTGCACCGTCTCACGTCTCTCTACCGGGAGGTGCGCTGCCTGCATGCGCAGCCGCGTACCCTGGCAACCGCGCTGTGCTACCACAGCACGGCCTGGGCAATTGGCACCTTCGAGGTCGTCGGCGTGCTCGGTCTGCTCGGGCGTCCGGTCAGCTTCGCCGACGCCCTCATCATCGAAAGTGTGGCGCAGGCGCTCCACAATGGCGGGTTCATGCTGCCCGGGGCGGTCGGCGTGCAGGAGGCAGCACTGGTCGGCGCCAGCGCATTGGTCGGCATCCCAACGGCCCCGGCCCTGATCGTCGCCCTGGTGCGGCGAACGCGGGAGGTGCTGACCAGCATGGTCGGGCTGCTGGCGTGGCAGAGATCCGAGGTGACTTGGCGCAATACTCGGGCGGCCGCGGGGTTCGTTGCAGGGCAGGAGAATGGATAGGCACGGCGCGAGGGACGTGCAGGCTTTGTTCTCCCCCCCCAGAAAAATGGACAGCCTCGGAGGCCCCCCATACCAGGTTTGTTCACCAAAGCCCGCAGGCGCAAATGGCCTGCCTGCAGGGCGCCAAGCCGCCGACCGCTCGCGCCGCCATGGCGCTGGCGAAGTCCCAGGCTTACCAGGACGCCGCCGACGCGGCGTCAATGCCGCGCGGCTATGCGGCGGACCCGGCCAACTTCGAAGCCTGGTGCGGCAAGCATGGCTTCCAGGCAATGCCGGCCACGCCGGAGGTGGTCGGCGCCTATCTGAGGCCCGTGTTGTCGAGGCGATCGCCATCACAATGCCGGCATCGAGGCGCGGGCCTCGCCGCCCCGGCGATAACCTCGGCACCGGGCCATCACGTGGAGCATAGCCAGCGCCAAAATAGTACTTTAAGATGCGTCCAACGGCTGTAGGGTGCGGTCGCGAAAATGCGAAGGAAAGCATCGCACCTTCTATCTTAATGTGCCACCAGCACAAGACGAAGGGAAAAAAGTTATGAAGATTGGGTCGCACATTACTAAATCTGCTCCCGTCGTCGCCTTGGTCGGCGTGTGTGTTATCGCGCAGCCTTTGACTGCGGACGCGCAGAATGCTGTCGACCCCGACGCGCAAAGCGTGCTTTCCTCCATGTCGAACTATCTGGGCGGCTTGAAGGATTTCTCGGTCGAATATGTCGCCGTCGACGAGGTCGTCACCGCTGAGGGCCAGAAACTTCAGTTTCTCCACTCCGGCGAAATCACTGTTCAGCGCCCGAACAAGCTATTTGCCATCCGCAAGGGCGCGACCGGCACGGCTGAAATAGTCCTGGACGGTAAGACCCTCACCCTGTTCGCCGAGAAGCCCGACGCGTATCTGCAATTTGACGCGCCCAACATCAGCGCGGCGATCGGTGACCTGCATAAGCTTGGATTCGATGCGCCGGGCGCCGATCTGCTTGAGCCGAAGCCGCTGGACAACACAACGGCGGACATGGCCAGCGGCGCCCATATCGGAATGACCTACATCGACGGCGTCGAGGTGCACCAGCTCGCCTTCCGCGGAGCGGACGTGGATTGGCAGCTGTGGGTGACGGCAGGGGACAATCCGCTGCCGCTGCGATTCGTGATTACCACCAAGGCGGTCAGCGGCGCACCGCAATACACGTTACAGTTAAGAAACTGGAACACGGCTCCCGATATCAACGCCGCGCGTTTCACGTTTGCTCCGCCGCACAGCGCACATAAGCTCGATCCGAGCTCGGTCAGTGTCAACGCAATTGGCGACATGACTATCAAAGGGAAGTGAGCCCAACCATGTCGAGAGTTCTGAAACTCACACTCATCGTGCTGGCATTCGGCTTCTTCATGGAAGCGAAACCGATATCGTATGTGCTTCAGGGGCTTCAGGGTTCCTGGATGTCAACCGCTGAGGCCCTCATCGGCCATCCAGCTACGCCCGCCAGCGCCGCGGGAGTGGCGCGGCGCACGGTACGACGCTGGTAGCTGCTCATCTCCCCCAATTGGCACGTGCATGGGTTGCGGTTTGGAAGACCGGTTGACGTGACCACGGTCGGCGCGATTCAAGCTATGACCCAGCTTCCCGACCTCAGTTGCCTGTCGCATGGCGAGAAGGACGCGCTGATCCTGGCATTGTGGGCGCAGGCGCTGATGGCGCCAGTGGCTGAATTGGAGGCGCGGTTTGGGGTGCCGGGGAAGACGCCCGCCACCTCTCAGCACGGGGTTGGCGGTGGCAGCACCAAGTATGCGTTCACACGTTGGATATTGCGCAGCAGATCGAGATACAGTGCGCTTGAACGAATTAAGTGTAAGCCGACAAAAAGCTTGAGAAGCGGCTAGATTTCACTCACGAATAACACGCGAGAAGGAGCATTATAGCTTGTTAAGATACCGGCAATAAACGACATGGCGCGCGACAGAAAGGCCAGCCGGCCACTTCTGGCCGCCACGGGCAGAGGCGCCCGAGGCGGCGCGGTTCACCACCATTTCACTGGCTTCTGCTTCGCGCCACGAACCGCCACCGCGTTGCTTTTTGGATCAGGTTGTTTCCCTCGGCTTCGTGCAGACACCGCCGGCGCCGCAGAAGTGACAACGGAGGCATTCGTTCGACGCTGCGCGCCGTCCCGAGCTTGCGCTTTGCGAGGTTTCGTCCGCTCGTCCTCGACCTTTACGGCGGCGGCGGCATCTCTCCCCGCAACGACCTTCCTGGAAGGCGCCTTTGCGGTCACGCCATGCTTCGGAGCGGACGACCTGCGTGGGATCACCTTGGAGGCTGCCGCCGCTTTCTTCGGAGTCGGTAGTTTGACCGGAGCCTGCCGGCCGGCGGCCACCTGTTGCTTCGGTATGGGCTTGGCTGGTGACTTCCCGACGGCCGCTTGCTTTGGACCCGCTACGCTGGGACGAACCGGCGCTTTGACGACGGGGACCGCTTCTTCCGGCGCCGGCACGGGCGTGCGGGCGCGTTTGGGCTTCGCGGAAGGCCTGGCTGCCGCCGGCTCCTCCGGCGCGGCCATATCGAGGCCGAACAGAGCGGACACGTCGTCACCGTCCAGCACGCGGCCAGCGGCCGGTCCCTGCTTGGACATCGGCAAGGCCGTGTCGATATGCGCCACCAGTTCCTTCTCATCCACCGCCCGCAGCCGGAACAGCAGTTCCGGCTTGTCGTCGAGCCGGGCACCGACCCCGTACAGCACCGCCGCCACATGCTTGCACATCGAAGCAACGTCCGGGCAGCTGCAACTGAAGCGGATATCGGACGGCCGCGGAAACAGCCCGCCCTGCTGCCGGCAAAGCCGTTCCATGACGCCCTTGGAGAACCGCCCCTGCAACAGCTCGACCAGGGAATCGATGCCGCCGGCGCAGTCGGTGCAGATCGACCGCCAGTGCGGCTTCGGCGTTTCCTTGATGGTGATGGTGACGTTGTAGAGTTCCGACCCGCTGACCACTGCCGTGACCTGCCCCTGCGCGATCTGAAGATCGACCACCGAGCCGTTGCGCACATATGTGCGCCCGCGCGGCAGGCGGTTTTCGTAGTCGTGATAGCCTTCCATGTTGTCGCACCACGCCTGGCCCCAGAACGTGGTGGCGATGGCGCGCCCCGTGATCGTCACCGGCGCCACCGGATGGCCGGCCTTGCGCCGCTTCTCCATCGCCCGCTCGGCCTTGCGGCGGCGCTCGGCAACGGGAACGTAGGGCGCCCATCCGCCATAATAACGCGACATCGCCTTCACTCCCTCATCGCGGCGTTCAGGTGGAGCGCCACCATCTGCAACAGCGCCGCGTCAGTCATTTCGGTCAGGTTGACCTCCCCGCCGCCCACCAGCAGGGCATCGGACAAAACCTGCTTCGACTCGAGCAGGGCATCGATCTTGTCCTCGATGGTGCCACGGCAGACGAATTTGTGCACCAGCACGTTCTTTTTCTGGCCGATGCGGAAGGCCCGGTCGGTCGCCTGGTTCTCCACCGCCGGGTTCCACCAGCGATCGAAATGCACCACATGCGAGGCCGCCGTCAGGGTCAGCCCGGCGCCGCCGGCCTTCAACGAGAGCACGAAGAACGGCACGGTCTCGTCGTCCTGGAAACGCTGCACCAGGGCGCGGCGCTGCCGCACCTGGGTCGCACCGTGCAGCACCAGTCCGGACCGCCCGAAGATGCCGCCGAGGAACGCCGCCAGCGGGTCGGTAACCTCGCGGAACTGGGTGAACACCAGCATCTTCTCCTGCCGCGCCGCCACCACCTCGGCGATCTCGCGCAGCCGCGCCAGCTTGCCGCTGTCCGCTTCCGCCCAGCCGCTATCGCCCAGCCATTGCGACGGATGGTTGCAGATTTGCTTGAGCCGCATCAGCATCGCCAGCACCACGCCCTTGCGCTGAATCCCGTCCGCCTCCTCCAGGCTGCGCGACAAATCCTCGACCGCCTGTGAATACAGCGCCACCTGCCTGCGGCTGAGCAGGCAATTTGCCCGGACCTCGGTCTTGTCGGGCAGATCGGCGATGACGGCGCGGTCGGTCTTCATGCGACGCAGGATGTAGGGACGCACCAGCTCGCGCAGTGGCCCATACGGATTCTCGGTTCGTTCGGCCAGCACCTTGGCGTATTTGGTGAACTGCCGGGCGCCGCCCAGCAGCCCCGGATTGATGAAGTCGAAGATCGACCACAGGTCGCCGAGGCTGTTCTCCACCGGCGTGCCGGTCAGCGCGATCCGCGCTTGCGCCTTCAGCGCCTTGGCAGCCTTCGTCTGCCTGGCGCCCGGGTTCTTGATCGCCTGCGCCTCATCCAGGATGACCAGCCACCAGACGGTCTCGGCCAGCACCGGGATGCGCAGCAGCGTGCCGTAACTCGTAATCGCCAGATCAAGGCCGTCCATGTCCGCCGGCGTGAACGCCTTGATCTCGTCAGCCGTCATCGCCGACGGATGCACGATCTTCGCGGCGAGGTCGGGCGCAAACCGCTCGATCTCCGCCACCCAGTTGGCTAGCAGCGAGGCCGGCGCCACCAGCAGGCAGGGCGGCAGCTTCGTGCCGTTGCCGCGCTGCCGCTGCACCAGCAGCAGCGACAGCACCTGGATGGTCTTGCCCAGTCCCATGTCGTCGGCCAGGCACGCCCCCAGCCCAAGCCCCGACAGCAGATGCAGCCATTGCACGCCGGCCTTCTGATAGGGCCGCAGCGTGCCGCGCAGCGCCGGGCCGGGATCGACGCCGGCACCGTCCGGCGCCCGTAGCGCCTTGAGGGTTTCCGCCAGCCACGGACCGGCGGTCACCCGCGACCACTCCGCCGCGGCGGCGTCGGTCGCATCGCCCGTGACCGCCGCGCCGGCCAGCAGCCGCATCGCCTCGGCGAAGCTCAGCCCGTCCGCCGCCGCCAGCGCCTCCGCCGCCTGGAACCGTTGCAGGGTGCGTTCCAGCCGGGCGCGGTCCACCTCGACCCATTGGCCGCGCAGCAGCGCCAAACCGTCAGTGCCGGCGAGCAGCGCCCGGATTTCCTGGTTGGTCAACGGCTCGCCGTCGAGCGTCATTTGCACGTCGAAATCCAGCAATCCGTCCAGGCCCAGCTTCGAGGGCGGGCGGGTGCCGACCGATGCCGTCACCTGCGGGCGGGCAGGGCGGTTGGCCCGCCACGCGGCCGGCATGCGCAGGACCACGCCGGCATGTTCCAGCTCGGCGGCACTCGCCAGGAAGCGCGACGCCTCCTGTGCACTCCAGCGCAGCGGGTGGAAAATCTCGCCGGTGTCGATCATCGGCCGCAGCCAGGCGCAGCGCTCGGCGGCACGCTGCACCGGCAGCAGCAGCGACAGCAGCTTGTCGCGGTTCGTGGCCCCCGCATACTCGCGCAGCGCCTGGCCCAGCGGCAGATGCTGCGCGCGCGCCTGCGCCGACAATTGCGTCGTGTAGGTCGCCATGAAGGCGAACGGCGCGTCGGGATCGCGGCGGTTCTCGGCCAGATTGAAATGCACCCGCCCGACCAGGTTCCAGGCCGGGTTCAGGCCCTTGAGGAAGGCTTGCAGGTCGGTGCCGGAAGCCGCGAGCGCGGCCGATGTTGCGTGACCCAGCTCGGCCCAGAGGGTGCGCAGCACGTCCGGTGTCAGGTATTCGGCGCCGGTCATCATCGGCGCCGTCAGCACCAGCGTGGCCAGATCGGCGGCGTCCGGCGGCGGCACGTCGGGAACGGCCGGAGCTGTCGCGGTGGCGCCGGCCCCGTGCAGGCACAGCGCCGCGACGTAGCGCGCCGCGAAGCTGCGCCACCACACGAAGACCGGCGGCAGGGCGTGCCCGACCTCGGCCGCCCCGAGTCGCAGCAACCCCGCCCCGCTGCCCCGCGCGAACGCCGCGCCGAGCCGCGCCGCCGCGGCCTCGTCCATGGCGGGCGCATCGGCGGCGCTGTCACAGACGAGATGCCCCTGCGCCGTCAGGCGCAGGCCGAGGCGAGCGGCGACGACCTCCCGCGCTTCGCCGCCGGCTGGTGCGTCCTCCGGCATCTGCTGCCGTGCTTTGGTCACGTCATGCTCCGCGAATCGAGGGGGGGCTGGCCGCTGCCCCCGACCCCGATATCGCGCGGAACCGAACCGATGGCGAGTGGCAGCCAACGCCGTGAGCATCCGAATGTTCGGAACGGCCTGCATTTGCGCCCGCCATTCCGGTCAGATAAGCCATCCGCTGCACGCCAATTCACAACCGTATGGTTGCGCCATGTCGTCCATCGCCACCGAGTTCGCCGGCATCCTTGCCGCCGTGCGCCGCCCCGGCGATTTTTTCGTCTTCGGCACGGCCGAGTTGCGCGCGCCGTTGCTGGAAGTGGAGGGTGTCGGCCGGGTGGCGTTGCCCTTGCTGCCGGCACAGGCCGCGCAACTGGCCGCGGTGGCGGAACCGGCGCGCTATGGCCGTGGCGAAGCGACCATCCTTGACCCAGCGGTGCGGCGCAGCTGGCAGATCGGGGCCGAGCGGGTGCGCCTGGAAGGGCGCGGCTGGGCGGCGACGCTGGAGTCGATCCTGGCCCACGTCGCCGACGGGCTGGGCGTGGACGCACCGGTTTCGGCCTCGTTGCACAAGCTGCTGCTCTACGAGGCGGGCGGTTTTTTCGTCGGCCACCGCGATACCGAGAAGCTGCCGGGCATGTTCGGCACGCTGGTGATCGTGCTGCCCTCGCTGTTCGCCGGCGGCGGCTTGGTGGTGCGCCACAAGGACCGCGAAGTGCAACTCGACCTGCACCGCGACGACCCGGCCGAGGCCGGCTTCGCGGCTTTCTACGCCGACTGTATGCACGAGGTGCTGCCCGTCACCACCGGCAGCCGCCTGACCCTGGTTTATAACCTGTCGCGGCCGGGCCGCGGCAAGGCGCCCCAGCCGCCTGGCTATGAGCGCGAACAGGCACGCCTCGCCGCCCTGCTGGGGGCGTGGCGGGATCGCACCGATGACATAGCGCCCGAAAAGCTGATCCACCTGCTGGAGCACGCCTATACCCCGGCGGAGCTTGGCTTCACGGCGCTGAAGGGCGTCGATGCCGCGGTGGCCGGCGTGCTCGCCGCCGCGGCCGACCAGGCGCAATGCGACCTGCATCTCGCGCTGCTGACGATCGAGGAGAGCGGCGCCGCCGAGTATGCGAACACACGACGGGGGCGCTGGGGCAACGAGGACGACCTTGAGGCCGGTGAGGTGTTTGACCGGCAGGTGACCCTGTCGGAATGGCGTGACCGTGACAGCGGGGCTTTCCGGTTCGGCGAAATTCCCGCCGAGGACGAGGAAGTCGCCCCGCCCGGCGCGCTGGCGGAGCTGGCGCCGGATGAGGAGCAATTCCGCGAGGCCACTGGCAACGAGGGCGCATCCTTCGAACGCACATATCGGCGGGCAACTCTGGTGCTATGGCCATCCGACCGGCGCTTCGCGGTGCTGAGCCAGGGCGGCCTGCGGGCGACGCTGCCCTACCTCGACGAGATGGTGAGAAGCTGGGCGGACAGCGTCCCGGCGCAGCGGGCCGGGATTGCCGCGGCGGCCCATGATCTTGCCGGCCATATGATCGCCAGTTGGCCAAGCCGACCCGCGTATGAGGGCGAGGACACGGCCCCAAGCGAGGCCGCCCGCCTGCTCGGCCTGCTGACCCGGCTCAGCGACACGGCGGCGATCGAGCGGTTCCTGCTGGAGGTGATCGCCGCAGGCCGGCACGCGCGCGCCGACAACGCCGCCATCGCCGACGCCCTGGCGGGACTGCCGCCGAAGCGCCGGGCCGAACTGGTGGACAGCATCGTGGCGGGGACGGCTGTAATGGCCCCGGCCGCCTGCGCCGACCTGCTGGTTCGGGTTGCCGCAGCGTGGCCCCGCCTTCGCGCCGGTCTGGCCGGGGCGGCGGCCCGGCTGGTGGCGGTGCTGCCGGGCGACCCGGCCCGCGACGCGCCGATTCCCAGTTGGCAGTCCCGGCCGAAGATCGAGCCGGATTTCGTCGTCGCCCTGCTCAGCGGCCTCGATGCGATCGACCCGGCTCTTGCAGAGCGGGCCGCCGGGCATGTGCTGGCATGGCCGGCGACCTACGGCCTGGACAGCGTCATCGTGCCTGCGCTCCGGCTGCTGGCCGAGCATGGAACCGCCCTGGGGACCGCGGCGGGGGCGCGGCTGCGCGAGGCGGCGCTGGCGCATCTGCGCGCCCGAATCGCCGAACCACTGGCACCGCCGGCCGACTGGCGGCGGGCGAGTCAGCTTCCCTGCCGCTGCCCGCGCTGCCAGGAACTCGCCCGCTTCCTCGACGATCCGGCGCTGAAGACCTGGACCCTGAAGGCCGCCGAAGCCGGCCGGCGGCATGTCGCGGAAACCATCCGCAAAGCGGACAGCGATGTGGCAACTACCACCGACCAGCGTGGCCGGCCGTACGGCTTGGTGTGCACCAAGACCCAGGCCAGCTATCAGCGGCGGGCCCTGCAGCGCCGCCAAGACGTGAAGGATCTGGACCTGCTGGCTGGTTGATCGTGCTTGGCACCCAAGACTGGCCAATGCCATTGTGAGTTTTCCTGGGTCGGGTTTGAGATCGGCAGGTTCGTTGAGAGCGGTATTTTTTGCTCGTGTCAGGTGGTGCGCGCCACAAGACGAGACCGCTGACGCTCACGGTTGGCGAGGTAGGACCGGGCAACCTGTTGCAATAGCGAACGGGACACCTCGCCGTAGGTCATGGTTCCTGCCGCGCGATCCGGGATCGGCCGGATGTCCGGGCCAGGCCAGATGAAGGCATTGCCTTCCGTCGTGATGATCCATGCGGGGATATCATCCAGACCGAGCCGACGTTTCTCCTCAGCCGGAAAGCGGACCGCATTCGCCGGCTCAGCCGGCGCCGTGTGCATAACTGCCAGAACCAGGAGTTGCGAGCCCCCGTCAGCGGTCTTTGCCGAGAGGGCCAAGACGAGGGCAGGCCGATCCTTACGTCCCTCGTAACGGCCGGCGGCGTCCTCGTCGGCCCAGAGATAGGCGTAGCGGATGACACTGCCCGGCCTTGGGGGCATGCCCGCAGTCATTCCTCGCCGCGTGCCAGTCGCTCGATATCAGACACGAAGTGATCTGGCGTGTCGGCGGCCAAAAAAGCCAACTGATCCAGCTGCTTAAGCCGCTCGTATTCCTCGACGGAGATGAGTATGTTGCGGGGGCGGCCATTCTTGGTCACTACCACGGGACGTACAAGGGCGATGTCGCTGTAGTGGGAGAACTGCCGCACCAAGTCGCCTGCCGTGGTGACGACGTGGTCGGCGGTGTCCATTGAAGCCTCCAAGACAGTGGTTTTGATATTAAATACATAAAATACATATTCTGCGCAAGCCTCTTGCGCGAACCCGCTTACGCGCGGTAACGGGCTGCTGACCGCGGACTGCCGGCGCTCGCGGGAACGGACCCGGGGTTGCTCAGGAGAGTTGACCCACTGACTTCAGTCCTGCCGTTCTGACTATTGTCTCCGGTTGTTCCTGCCCGGCGTGATCCGGTGCGGCACTCGCT
>Ga0302157_10004866_pt1 | contig 14446 bp, 13 predicted proteins | sample I_Bog_N3_3_FD_193502 | JGI IMG/M metagenome (GOLD analysis project Ga0302157, IMG submission 193502) | Peat permafrost microbial communities from Stordalen Mire near Abisko, Sweden - I_Bog_N3_3 | ecosystem: Environmental > Terrestrial > Soil > Wetlands > Peat | place: Sweden: Abisko, Stordalen...
TTGCCGATCATCGTGTTCAACATCCACGCGCCGGGCGCGTTCGCCGCGGTGATGCGCGGCGAGGGCGTGTTCACAAAGATCACCGAGCCGACCTGAGCACGACCGTCAGGCTTGTGCCGGCAGGCTGTTGCAAGCGGCGCAAGATAAACCGAAAAGACCACAGGACGGGCCTGGCCCGGCAATCCCCTAGGAGAGTTGAGCGTGGCCGGCGATCTGGTGGAACTGAAGGAAGACCTGACGCGCCGCATGGACAGCGCGCTGGAAACGCTGCGCCGCGAATTCGCCGGCCTGCGCACCGGCCGCGCCAGCCCCGGCCTGCTGGAACCGGTGCGCGTGGAAGCCTATGGCAGCGAGCTGCCGCTGACCCAGGTGGGCAGCATCGGCGTGCCGGAGCCACGCATGCTGACCGTGCAGGTGTGGGACCGCGCGCTGGTCAGCGCCGTGGAGCGTGCCATCCGCGACAGCAATCTGGGCCTGAATCCATCATCGGACGGCCAGATCGTGCGCGTTCCCATACCGATCCTGACCGCGGAACGGCGCGTGGAACTGGCCAAGGCCGCCGGACGCTATGCCGAGGGTTCGCGCGTGGCGATCCGCGGGGTGCGGCGCGATGGCAACGATCAGATCAAGGCGCTGGAAAAAAAGCATCTGATCGGCGAAGACGAGAGCAAGCTGTGGGCTGAGGAAGTGCAGAAGCTGACCGACGGCTACATCAAGCGCGTCGACGAGAGCCTCGCGGACAAGGAAAAAGAGATCAAACAGGTCTGATGTCACTGCCGCTCCTCCGTCCCGCGCAGACCGACGAAGCGCCATCTCCGCGGACGGGGCTGGCGGTGCCGCGCCATGTCGCCATCATCATGGACGGCAATGGCCGCTGGGCCGCCGCGCGCCGGCTGCCGCGCGTGGCGGGGCATCGCGCCGGCGCGCAAGCCGTGCGCCGCACGATCGAGGCGGCCATCCGCAACGGTGTGGAATGGCTGACGCTGTTCGCGTTCTCCAGCGAGAACTGGCGCCGGCCGGAAGATGAAATCACCGACCTGACCGGGCTGCTGCGGCATTATTTGCGCACCGAAGTGGCCGAATTGCACCGCGAGCGCGTGCGCTTGCGCAGCATTGGCGACCGCAGCCGGTTCGGACCGGATATCGCCCATGAACTGGAACAGGCGGAAGCGCTGACGCGCAACAATTCGCGGCTGAACCTGAACGTGGCGCTGAGCTATGGCGGCCGCAGCGAAATTGTCGCCGCCGCGCAGGCCATCGCGGCCGCGGTGGCCGCCGGCACGCTGGATCCCGCATCCGTCACCGAAGCGACATTCGGCAGATATCTGTTCACGGCCGGCATGCCGGACCCCGACCTGGTGATCCGCACGAGTGGCGAGCGGCGGGTTTCGAATTTTCTGCTCTGGCAATCGGCCTATGCCGAGTTTCTGTTCCCCGAAGTGTTATGGCCGGATTTCTCGCAGGCGCATTTCGAAGGCGCGCTGGCGGATTTCGGGCAGCGGGAGCGGCGTTTTGGCGCGCGGCCCGGCTAGCGCGCCGGCCGGCAGCCCGGCAGGCGCTCCCAATACCGGCAACACCAAAGCGCGCTCACAGCGCTGGCGCGATTTCGCGCCGCGCCTCGCCAGCGCCATGGCGCTTGCGCCGATCGTCATTTTCGCCATTTGGCAGGGCGGACTGGTCTGGCAGGGCCTGCTGACGCTCGCGACGACGATCGCCCTGCTAGAATGGGCTGGGTTGGCGAAGCTGAAGCTCGACAGCGCCTTGGCGCTGGCCGCGGCGGCCAGCGTGCCGGCGGCGCAGGCGGCGTATCTGGCCACCGGGCTGGCCTGGGTGCCGGTGGCCGTGCTGGTGGCCTTCATTGTGGCCATTGCCTCGCGCCACCGGCTGCTGGGCGGTGGCGTGGTCTATGTCGGCGCCGGCTATCTGGGCCTGCTGTTCGTGCGCCGCGGCGCCGGCGGCCTGGAAAACCTGCTCTTCCTCATGCTCGTTGTCTGGGCCAACGATGTCGGGGCCTACGCCGCCGGGCGGCTAATCGGCGGCCGGCGCATGGCGCCCAGACTGTCGCCCGGCAAGACCTGGGCCGGCGCGGGAGGCGGCCTGGTGCTGGCCATCGCGGTTGGGCTGGGCGTGGCGGTCTGGTCGGGCGCCAGCCATGCCGGCCAGTATCGTGCCGAGGGTATCGCCGTCGTGCTGTCCATATTCGCGCAGGCCGGCGATTTGCTGGAGAGTGCGCTGAAGCGCCACAGCGGGCGTAAGGATTCTGGATCTTTAATACCCGGCCATGGCGGGGTTCTGGACCGCGTGGACGGGTTGCTGGCGGCCGCGATCGCCGTGCTGGTCTGGCAACTAGCCTGGCGAGGGGCGTATCTGTGGCAGTAATACCAAGCGGCGTTGATCAGGAAGAATGTTCTTTTTTGCAAAAAAAGAACCAACAAACTTTTGCTCGGCTGTCGCGGACTACCCGGCGACAGAAGCGCAAAAATTTTTGCTTCTTTTTCAAGAAGAAGCGCTTTCCTGGTTCACGAAGGTCAGCGCCGATGGCGGTTAGAGTATGGCAATGAAAACCGTCACCATTCTGGGCAGCACCGGCAGCATTGGCTGCAGCACGATCGACCTGCTGCTCGCCGCGCCGGACAAATTCCGCGTGGTGGCGCTGGTGGGCAACAGCAACGGCGCGCGCCTGGCCGAACAGGCACGGGCGTGCAACGCCGCCTGGGCCGTATGCGCCGATGAAACGCAGTATGCGGCGCTGAAGGCGGCGCTGGCCGATACGCAAACGCGGGTGGCGTGCGGACAGGATGCCGTGCTGGCGGCGGCGCGGCTCGGCGCGGATTACACGATGGCGGCGATCACCGGCGTGGCGGGCCTGGCCTCCACCCTGGCCGCGGCCGAAGCCGGCAAGACCGTGGCGCTGGCCAATAAGGAAGCGCTGGTTTCCGCCGGCGACGTCATGCTGCGCGCCGTGGCCGATGCAGGCGCCACGCTGCTGCCGGTGGATTCCGAGCATAACGCGATTTTCCAGGCCATGGCTGGCAGCCCCGCCCGTTCGCTGGACAAGATCATCCTGACCGCCTCGGGCGGGCCGTTTCGCCTGGCCAGCATCGAGACGATGCAGGCGGCGGGGCCGGAGGCGGCGTTGCGCCACCCGGTCTGGTCGATGGGCGCGAAGATAACCATCGATTCGGCGACGCTGTTCAATAAAGGGCTGGAGGTAATCGAGGCGGCGCGGCTGTTCAGCCTGCCGTCGGAGCGGATCGAGGTTTTGGTGCATCCGCAATCGATCGTGCATGGCATGGCCTGTTTTTCGGACGGCAGCGTGCTGGCGCAGCTTGGCGCGCCCGATATGCGCATTCCGATCGCCCATACGCTCGGCTGGCCGGACCGGTTGGCGACCACGGCGCCGCGGCTCGATCTCGCCCAGGCGGCCAAATTGGAGTTCTTTCCGCCCGACGAAGTGCGTTTTCCGGCCCTGCGGCTGGCCCGCCAGGCCTTGCGGGACGGTGGCGGCAGCCCAACCATATTGAATGCCGCGAATGAAGTGGCCGTCGCCGCTTTCCTGCGCCGCCGCATCGGGTTTCTCGACATAGCCGCCATGGTTGAAACCGTTCTGCACCGCCTGGGGACCCGCCCGGCCGATTCCCTGGAGCAGGTGATGGATCTGGACGCCGAGGCGCGGCGTTGCGCCACCAGCCTGGAAGCGGCCCAAGCCGCGTGAGGAACAGCCGATGACCCAAATTCTTCACCTGGCGCAGACCCTGGCCAGTTTCGCCCTGGTGCTGGGTGTGCTCGTCTCGATCCACGAGCTTGGCCATTATGTCGCCGCCCGTTGGGCCGGCATCCGGGTGGAGGCTTTTTCCATCGGCTTCGGGCCGGCCATCCGGTCCTGGACCGATCGCCGCGGCACGGTCTGGAAAGTCTGCGTCCTGCCGCTGGGCGGTTACGTGAAAATGTACGGCATGAGCCCGGAATCGCGCGCCGAGGCGGAAGCCGCCGGCGAGGTGTTCGCCGAGCAGGACGCCTATATCTGTAAGCCGGTCGGCCACCGCGCCATCGTGGCGGCAGCGGGGCCGGTGGCCAATTTCCTGCTCGCCATCGTGCTGTTCGGCGCACTGCTCGGCGCCGTCGGCCGCCAGGTGCAACTGCCGGTGATCGGCGACGTGGTGCCCGGCACCGCGGCCGCCAAAGCCGGGCTGCTAAGCGGCGATACGATCCGTGCCGTGGATGGCGTGCCGGTGGTCACCTTCGCCGATCTGCGCCGCATCGTCGGGGCGAACCCGGATCACGATCTGAAACTTGATATCAAGCGCGGGGCGGCCGACCTGACTGTGCCTGTGCACGTGCAGGCCGGCGGCAGCGCGGCCCACCCGGTGGGCAAGCTTGGCGTTACCAGCGGCGCCTCGCGCACCGAACGCGTGGGTCCGCTCGGCGCCGCCATCGGCGGGGTAACGCAGACCTGGGACATGGTAGCGCAGACCGTGGCCGGACTCGCGACAATTATTTCCACCGGCCAAGGCGCCGAGGATCTCGGCGGCCCGATCATGATCGCGCATCTCTCGGGCCAGGTGGCGCAACTCGGCCTGGTAAGCCTAGTGACCTTCATCGCCCTGCTCTCGGTCAATCTGGGCTTGGTGAACCTGCTGCCGATCCCGGTGCTGGATGGCGGCCATCTGATGTTCTATGCCGCCGAGGCCCTGCGTGGCCGGCCAGTGCCGCCACGCGCGCAGGAATACGGCTACCGCGTGGGCATCGCCTTCATCGCCTGCGTGTTCGTGTTCGTCTCCTGGAACGACCTCGTCCGCGAGGGCGCGTTCAAGTGGGTGGCGCATTTAGTGGGGTAAGTAAGGCCAAGGGGCTCTGCCCCCTGGACCCCCGCTAAGGACAAGTCCTCAGAACCTTTAATTAGTCAGCGCTTAGAGAGAGGGCCGCAGGTGTGGTTGCAACCTCAGGTGTGGCCCTCTCTCTAAGCACAGACTGACGTAATGGGGTCTGGGGGCTTGTCCCCAGCTTGGTCCAGGGGCAGCGCCCCTGGCCTTACTTTCCCCATCCAAGCACGCCGCGCCATGGACACTCCCCGTAAACTCGGCTAGCCCGCGTGCCGCCTGGCCGTTATCTTTCGGCCCCTGGCGAATCCTGGCCTGCACGCGTTTCGAGCCCTTTGGGGGGAATCTTTGTCGCATCGTCATCGCGCTGTTCTGTTAGCGGCCATCTGCCTGTTGACCGCCGCCACCATGGCGGTGACGCCGGCTGGGTGGGCGCAAACGCCGTCCCCGCCAGCCAATCCGCTCGCGGCGCCCCCGGCCGACGTGCCGAGCGCCGCGCCGCCGGCTGAGGCGCCCCCGCCCGCCGCGCCAGCACCCCCCGTTTCAGAGGCGCTGCCGCCGCCGCCGCCGCCGCGCGTGCACCGTGCGCCGCGGCATCGTGCCGTGCGCGCCTCTGGTCCCGCGGTGCCGCAGGGCGACGCGATTCAGGACATTAAGGTGGTTGGCAACCAGCGCATCGAGGAAGGCACGATCCTTTCGTACATGCTGGTGCAGCCGGGCGACAGTTTTTCCGGCGATCGCGTGGATAAGAGCCTGCGCACGCTGTACGCCACCGGCCTGTTCGCCGACGTCAATATCCGCCGCGAGAACAACACGCTGCTGGTGACCGTGGTGGAAAACCCGCTGGTCAACCGCATCACCTTCGAGGGCAATCACAACGTCAAGGAAGACGATCTGCGCAAGGAGCTGACGATGAAGCCCCGCGCGGTGTTCTCGGTGCGCCAGGCGCAGGCCGACCGGCAGCATTTGCTGAACGTGTACGCCGGCAAGGGCCGCTTTGCTGCCAGCGTGGAGCCGGAACTGGTGCGGCTGCCGCAGAACCGCGTGAACGTGGTGTTCAAGATCGTCGAAGGGCCGAAGACGCTGATCAGCAAGATCGTGTTCATCGGCAACCACGCGTTCTCGGAAAAACGCCTGCGCGAGGTGATCGACAGCCGCGAGAGCCGCTGGTGGCGGTTTCTGTCGAGCTCCGATGAATTCAGCCCGGGCCGGGTGGATTTCGACAAGGAATTGCTGCGCCGGTTCTATCTGTCGCACGGCTACGCGGATTTCGACGTCAAGAGCCTGAACTCCGAATTGTCGCCCGACCGCTCGGCGTTTTTCATCACGTTCCAGCTGAACGAGGGCGAGCGTTATCGCGTGGGCTTGGTCAATATCAAAAGCAGCGTGCCGCATCTCGACGCGGAGAAATACCGCGGTCTCGTCAGCATCAGCCCGGGCGCGTATTACAACGGCGACAAGGTCGAGAAAATCGCCTCGCTGCTGGAAGACCAGATCCGCAAGGACAACGTGGTGTTCATCCGCGTCAATCCGAAAATCCGCCGCAATCCGGATAAGCACACCGTGGACCTGGAATTCGATCTGGAGCCCGGGCCGCGCATCTATGTCGATCGCATCGAAATCGGCGGCAATTCGGTGACGCGCGACAACGTGATCCGCCGCGAATTCCGCTTCGCCGAGGGCGATCCGCAGGACCCGACGCTGATCCGCTATAGCAAGCAGCGGCTGCAGGACCTGGGGTATTTCAGCGACGTGAAGGTAACGCCGACGCCGGGGCCGAGCTCCGACCGGTCGATCATCGACGCCGAGGTGGTGGAAAAGGCCACCGGCGAGCTTTCGCTGGGTGGCGGTTATTCCACCACGGCCGGCGTGCTGGGCCAGGCGGCGTTGCGCCAGCATAACCTGATCGGCACCGGCATCGACGCCGGCATCAGCGGCACCATCGCGCAGCGCGAAAGCCAGGTGGACCTGTCGGTCACCGACCCGTATTTCCTGGATCGCAACCTGGTGGCCGGCGCCGATATTTTCTACCTGAACAACAACAACCTCTACGTCTCGGACTACGAAGAGACGCGGTTCGGCACCAGCCTGCGCCTTGGCTATGCGTTCAACGACCATGTCAGCCAGGCCTGGACGTACCAGCTGGTGGATCGTGACGTGAGCAACATCTCCTCGTTCGCCAGCCTTTACGTGCAGGACGAAGCCGGCTGGTCGTTGCTGTCATCCATCGGCCAGACCATGACGTTTGATTGGCGCGATAGCCGTGTGGCGACGAGCAGTGGCTTCGTGTTGCGCATCGGCACGGATTTCGCGGGCCTGGGCGGCGACGAGGATTATGTCCGCACCAAGATCGACGGCACCTATTGGGTTCCGCTGGAGTATTTCACCGGCAACCCGGATTGGAACATCGCGGTATCGGCCGGCGGTGGTCATCTATTCAGCTATGGCAACCAGGAGCGCATTATCGATCGCTTCTTCCTGGGCGGCGACAATTTGCGCGGCTTCCTGGATCAGGGCGTGGGGCCGCATTCGGTGGCCTATACAGGCTGCCCGCCCGGCACCGGCGTGAACAAGCCAGGGCTGGCCCCTTGCTACTACGACATCAACTATTTCCGTGGTTCCGATAGCCTGGGTGGCGAAACCATCTGGACCGGCAGCGCCGAGCTGCATTTCCCGCTGCCCGTGAGCAAGGATTTCGGGCTTTCGGGCCGTGCCTTCATTGATACAGGCAGTCTGTTCGGCCTGAAGGTGCCCGACAACGTTTCGACACAGTGCCTTGAGACGTTGCAGCGTTTCAATCCGAAGACCGGCAAGGTTGGCCCTGACAGTGGCCCGGGCTACCCGATCGACCAGCACGGCGATGCCGTGTCACAATGCTATTATAACAGCTCCGACCCCAGGATGTCGGCCGGTTTCGGCGTGTCCTGGAAGTCGCCGTTCGGTTTGATCAACGTCGATTTCGGCATTCCGATCCTGAAAGAGCCGTACGATCAGACCCAGGTTTTCCGTTTTGGTTTCGGTACGAGGTTCCAGTGAGTTTCATAATGTTCAACCGGCGCGGCCTGCGCCGGGCGTTGCTGGCCGCCAGTGCGGTGCTGGCGGTTTCGGGCGCGCCGTTCGCGGTGGCGCACGCGCAGTCCGATCCCGGCTATTTCATTCCCAAGCCGGCCGAGCAGGCGGCGCCGGGCCCGGCCACGCCACGTGGCCGCCGCGGCCGTGTGGCGCCGGCACCGATGCAGGCGCCGATCGAAGCCCCGCTGGCGCCGCCACCGGGCGCCGATCCCGGCGACCAGGGCAGCGGCGAACTGACCGAGGCGCAGTTGCAGGCCCAGGCGGCGAAATTGCCGCAGCCGCCGGCGCCGGCGCTGCCGCCGCTGGTCTCCGCGTTCTATGAAGTGACGGCCACCGGCGATGCGGTGAAGGTGTCCACCGTGGGCCAGGGCGGCACGCTGCCGTCGCCGCTGGCAGCCGATACGACCTACTACCTGATCAAGGGCGCCAATAACGAAATTCAGCTTGCCACCAGCGCCGCCAACGCAACCGCGGGCACCGCCGTGGCGCTGGACAATACCGGCGCCGGCACGCTGCGCGTGACGGTGCCACTGGCGCATAACGGCCAGGCCAATATCTATAACGACTTCAAGGTGACGCAGCCGAGCACGCTGAAATTGCTGCCGGGTGGCTTCGCGCCGCCGCCGCCGGTGGTGGGCGTGCTGGGCGTGCCCGATGTCATGCATCTCAGCAACGCGGCACAGGCCGTGCAGAGCGTGATTGGCGCCCGCAAGGAAAAATTGCAGGCCGAAGTGCAGCGTGCGCAGCAGACCTGGCAGGAATTGAAGCAGGCGTTGCAGGCCGATGCGCCGAAGCTGACGCGTGACCAGGCGGTTTCGCGCGAGCGCGCGCTGATCGACCGGGTGAACTCCGACCGCCGCCGGTTGCAGGACAAGAACCGGATCATTCAGGAAGCGGGGCAGGTGGCGCTGGGGCAGATCGAGCGCACGCTGATCGGCATTATCCGCCAGGTGGCCGAAAGCCGCGGCATGAACCTGGTGCTGCACCGCAGCCAGGTGGCGCTGAACGTGCAGGAATTCGACATCACCGAGGCGGTGGCGCTACAACTGAACAAGGCGCTGCCGACGGTGCAGATCCCGCCCGATGGCGTGGACCCGGCGACGTTGCCCAAGGATTGGGGCACGCCGGTGGCCACACCCGTGGCGGCGCATTAGCCATGCCGGCGGCGCGGGACGCCCTGGGTGACCCGCGCTTCTTCGGCCGAGCGGGTCCGTTCAGCCTGGCGTGTATTGCCGAGGTGCTGGGCGCCAGCGTGCCGGAGGCTTCGGCCGACACGCTGATCGTGGGCGTGGCGCCGGTGCAGGCGGCGCGGCCGGACCAGATCAGCTTCCTGCATAACCGCAAATACCTGGCGGAACTGGACCAGACCGCGGCCGGCGCGGTGATCGTGACGCCGGAACTGGCGGCGCGCGTGCCGCCGGGCACCGTGGCGCTGGCGGTGGCCGACCCGCATGCGGCCTGGGCCCGCGTGGCCGGCCTGTTCCATCCGCTGCCACCGCCCGCGCCGGGCCGCCATCCGAGTGCCGTGGTCGATCCCACGGCGCAGGTGGATGCCTCGGCGGAAATCGGCCCGCTGGCGGTGATCGGCGCGCAGACGGTGATCGGCGCGGGCTGCCGTATCGGCGCCGGCGCGGTGATCGGCGACGGCGTGATCATGGGCGCTGCGTGCCGCATCGGCCCGCTGGCCAGCCTGACGCATGCTTTGCTCGGCAACCGGGTCTACGTTTATCCCGGGGCGCGGATCGGCCAGGAAGGCTTCGGCTTCGCGGTGACGGCGCAGGGTTTTCTGAGCGTGCCGCAACTGGGCCGGGTGATCCTGGAAGACGACGTGGAAATCGGCGCCAATAGCACGGTGGACCGCGGCGCCGCGCTGGACACGGTGATCGGCGCCGGCACGCGGCTGGATAACCTGATCCAGATCGGCCACAATTGCCGGATCGGCAAAGGCTGCGTGGTGGTGGCGCAGGCCGGCATCTCCGGCAGCACGGTGCTGGAGGACTATGTGCAGATCGGCGCCCAGGCCGGGCTTACAGGGCACTTGAGAATAGGCGCGCGGGCGCGTATCGCCGCACAGGCGGGCGTCATGTCGGATGTTGACGCGGGCGCGGACGTGGCAGGCAGCCCTTCGATGCCGGTGCGCGAATTTTTTCGGAACGTCGCCGTGCTGCGGCGATTGGCTCGCAAAGGGCCAGTGGGACAACGCGATGGACGGAACGACACCTGATTCGACGGCGCAAGCCCCTTCCCGGCAGGAAGGCGTGATCGATGACCGGCCCTATGTGGTCGACATCGCCGGTATCATGCGCGCGATCCCGCATCGCTATCCGTTCCTGCTGATCGACCGCATTGTTGACATGGTGCGAAACCAGTCGGCGATCGGCATTAAGAACGTGACCGTCAACGACAATTTCTTCCCTGGCCATTTCCCCGGCCACCCGGTGATGCCGGGGGTGCTGATCATCGAGAGCATGGCGCAAACCTCGGCCGTGCTGGTGGTCGAGACGCTGGGGGAACACGCGGCGGGCAAGCTGGTCTATTTCATGACCATCGAGAACGCGAAGTTCCGCCGGCCGGTGGTACCGGGTGACCAGTTGCGCGTGCATGTGACCAAGCAACGGCAGCGCGGCAATGTCTGGAAGTTCTCCGGCGTGGCGCGCGTCGATGGCGTGGCCGTGGCCGAGGCGACATACGCGGCTATGATTATGACGAATTCGGCGCCTCCCTGAATGGGCCGGCGCCTCGCCGGATGCGGTTCGACCGTAACTATCCGTAAAATTGCCTGATTTGGCGGCCACCTTGACCGGCCTTACGCTGGCGCACGTGCCGTCCGTCAGCCGAGTCGGGCAGCCGAGTCGGGATACCCCCATGGACCACACCGCGATGCTTCTGGATGCCCAGGCCCTGACCGCCAGCCACATTCACCCCACCGCCATCGTGGCGCCGGGCGCGGATGTGGCGCCGGATGCCGTCATTGGCCCGTGGTGCAGCGTGGGCCCCGACGTGACGATCGGCGCCGGCGCCCGGCTGATCAGCCATGTCGTGGTCGATGGCCACACCACAATCGGCGACGGCGTGGTGGTCTATCCGTTCGTAACGATCGGCATGGCGCCACAAGACCTGAAGTACAAGGGTGAGCCGACCGAGACCGTAATTGGCCCGCGCACGCAGATCCGCGAGCATTGCACGATCCATCGTGGCACGGTGACCGGTAGCGGCGTGACGCGGGTTGGCGCCGACTGTCTGCTCATGGCCGTGGTGCACGTGGCGCATGACTGTACGCTCGGCAACAATATCGTGGTGGCGAACAACGTCGTCATGGGCGGCCACGTCACGATTGGCGATTACGCGGTCATTGGCGGCGCCACCGCGCTGCACCAGTTCGTGCGCATTGGCCGTGGCGCCATGGTGGGCGGCGCCTCGGGCGTGGAATCCGATGTGGTGCCGTTTAGCACCGTGCTGGGCAACCGGGCCTGGCTATCGGGCCTGAATTTGGTGGGGCTACGGCGCCGTGGCGCGGACCGGCCTACCCTGCACCGCCTGCGCACCGCGTTCCGCGCGCTGTTCGTCGGCGACGAGGATAATGCCGTGTTCGCCGAGCGGCTGGCGCGCGTGCGGGCAACGGCCGAGGACCCGTTCGTGTTGGAAATGCTCGATTTTATCGATGCGCCGAGCCGGCGGGGCCTGATCCGTCACACCGCCAGGCGGCTCGAGGACGAGGAACCCGCCTGACGCGGGGGCGTTGGGGAACGTTGGGTTAGTGCAGAACCGGTACGGCGTCGTCCTCGGCGCCGCTTTCGTCCGCGACCGTCTCCAGCGCATCCTGGATGGCCGAGAGCGTGCGTTTGAGGTTCAGCGTGGCTGCTTCCTCCGCCAGCAGGCGAAGGCATTGCAGAATTCCGTGTGCACTCGCCGAAACCGACTCTTCGTCCAGTATCATGGCCTGTGTCCCGCCGCGCTTAGTCGCCATTGTATGCGACATAGCAAATCCTATGCTCACGGGTTTGTGACGGCAAGCGATAATTTGCGCATTGCCGGAAACTCGCGCGGCAGGCGCATGCAACGAATTTGGCTGGTAGCGCCGCTGCACGGTCGAACCCGCCTGGGTGAACGTTGCGGTCATAGATATGCCGGTTGAGGCAAGCGCCGCGGGTCCGCTGGGTATCCTGGCCGGCGGCGGCCCATTCCCCGGCCAGGTGGCCGCGGCGGCGCTGCAGGCCGGCCGCGACGTGTTCATTCTGGCGTTCGAGGATTTCGCCGAGCCCGATGTGGTCGGTCCATACAAGCATGCCTATGCGCGCGTGGGCGCGGCCGGCCGCATTCTGGCGCTGCTGCGGGAGAATCAGTGCCGGGACATCGTGCTTGTGGGACCGGTGCGGCGGCCGAGCCTGCTGGATCTGCGGCCGGATCTGGAGGGGACGAAGATCCTGGCGCGCATCGGCCGCGCCGCCTTCACTGGCGACGACGGTCTGCTGGCCGCCATTGTGCGGGTGTTCGCCGAGGAAGGTTTCCGGGTGCTCGGCGCGCATGAGATCATCACCGAGGCGGTGGGGCCGCGGGGCGTGCTGGGCGCCGTTTCGCCCGATGCGCAGGCGGTGGCCGATATCGGCCGTGGCGTGGCCGTGGTGCGCGCGCTGGGCGAGGTGGATGTCGGCCAGGGCTGCATCGTGCAGCAGGGCATCGTGCTGGCGGTGGAAGCCGTGGAAGGCACCGACCAGATGCTCGCGCGCGCGGCCGGGCTGGCGCGGCCGGGGCCAGGCGGTGTGCTGATCAAGCTGGTGAAGCCGGGGCAGGACCGGCGCACCGATTTGCCGACGATCGGACCGCGCACGCTGGTGGCGGCCGCCGGCGCCGGGTTGCGCGGCGTGGCGTTCGAGGCCGGGGGCACGCTGCTGACCGATCGCGCGGCCTGCGTGGCGGAAGCCGATCGGCTGGGGCTTTTTCTTTTTGGCATTGATCCCGATGTTGCGCACGCACCGGCACAGGAGACGGATCGATGAGCGGACAATTTCTGCATACCATGCTGCGCGTGTTCGACCTGGACCGCAGCGTGAGTTTCTATCGCAACCTGCTCGGCATGAAGGAATTGCGCCGCACGGAGGTGCCTGCCGGACGCTACACGCTGGCGTTCCTGGGCTATGCCAGCAACGCCGAGGGGCAGGCCGAAATCGAGCTGACGCATAACTGGGACCAAGCCGAGCCATATGCGCTGGGCACCGCGTTCGGGCATCTGGCGGTGGGCGTGCCGGACGTGGCCGGCGCTTGCGAGAAGGTGCGCGCGGGCGGCGGCAAGGTGACGCGCGAGGCGGGGCCGGTGAAGTTCGGCACCACGGTGATTGCATTTGTCGAAGACCCGGACGGCTACAAGATCGAGCTGATTGAGCGGAAATGAGCATCAAAGGTAAGGCCAGGGGCTCTGCTCCTGGACCACGTCGGCGTGCCGCCGATGTCGCAAGCGCTGCGCGGCTGTTACGCCCAGCCGCGCAGCGAGATCGGGGTCTGGGGCCCCCGGCCCCAGCGGGTCCAGGGCAGCGCCCTGGCCTTTCCTTATGAACTGGCTAACGGCCCCCCTAGCCTGGCTCAGTAGCGCCGCAGGCTTCGAAACCACGCTGCGCGTCGGCGTCACTGGCCTCTCGCGCGCCGGTAAGACAGCATTCATTACCTCGGTCGCCGCGAACCTGATGGCGCGGCCTGCGCCGCGTTTCGCGCTGGCGCCGTTGGGCGCCGGCGGCGTGGCGCGCTTCGACCAGGCCGGCCACCTCGCCGCGCTGGCGGCCGATCCGCCGCGCTGGCCCGAGCGCACCGGCGCCGTGAGTCTGTTGGCGCTGACCGCGACGATCGACCAGTCGCCGCTGCCGTCGCGGCGGGTGCGGGTGGAGTTCCTGGATTACCCTGGCGAGTGGCTGCTGGATCTGCCGCTGCTGCGGCTGAGTTTTGCGGCGTGGTCCGAGGGCATGCTGAAGCGGCTGGAAGCGCCGGAATTCGCGCCCATTACGCGCGAGTTTTTGGCCTTTGTGCGCGGCCTGCCGGCGCGCGCCAGTGCCGAGGAAGCTTTGGCTGCCGCGGGCACGCGGTTGTATCGCGGCATGCTGCAGCAATTGCGCGATGCCGGCATGGCGTATTTGCAGCCCGGCCGGCATTTGATGCCGGCGCCGGGGCCGCAGCCGCCCTGGGTGGAGTTCTTTCCGATGCTGGGCAATGGGCCGTTCGCGAGCCTGCTGGCCAAGCGCTACGATGCTTACGTCGATGCGGTGCGCCGCGATCTGGCCTCGCCGCTCTTCGCCGAAGTGGACCGGCTGGTGGTGCTGGCCGATGTGCTGAGCGCGCTGCATGCGGGCGCGGCCGCGTTCGCCGACACCGCCGCGGCGCTGTCGGCCGCCGCGTCCGCGCTGCGCTGGCGGTTTTCCTGGACCGAGGCGTTCGCGGCGCTGACTGAATTCCGGCTGCCGCCGCGTGTGATCGAGCGCGTGGCGTTCGTGGCCACCAAGGCGGACCACGTGGCGGACCGGCAGCGCGGCAACCTGGCCGCGCTGATGAAGAACCTGACTCATATTTCC
>Ga0302157_10004867_pt1 | contig 14444 bp, 8 predicted proteins | sample I_Bog_N3_3_FD_193502 | JGI IMG/M metagenome (GOLD analysis project Ga0302157, IMG submission 193502) | Peat permafrost microbial communities from Stordalen Mire near Abisko, Sweden - I_Bog_N3_3 | ecosystem: Environmental > Terrestrial > Soil > Wetlands > Peat | place: Sweden: Abisko, Stordalen...
CACCAAAGGCGATGACGATGAACATCGCTATGGCCTCCGATATCATTTGCCCGACTAATTCTCGTCTCACAGATCGATCTCCCATCATTCCAAGGTCAAACTTTCGAACTACTGCATCCAGCGACTGCGTAAGACGCAGGCTTCCGGATGACTCTACTCCTCTGCGTAGATGTATCTCCTTGCTACTGTCAGGAAACGCTCCAGATCCTGCTTCATCCACTCTTCACTACGTTTCAATTCGCCGGCCAATAGTCGCACTACGGAAGGCGTGGCTTCGATGGTGGCACGAGCATTGAGAAACAGTGCGTGCGTCCGGCGAGCCAGCACATCCTCCACGGTGCGGGCCATCTCGTAGCGCGCTGCCCACACCACCTCACGACGCCTGTACGGAAGCAACGGATGCAGCAGTTCGTTCAACTCAGGATGCCCTGCTGAGAGCTGATGCATCAGAGCCGCATCTGTTCCGTAGACCAGTTCCCATTCCGAGGTTGACTCAGGATGCGGCTCCATCCAACCATGCAGCTTCAGCTCCACCGTACGCGACGGGCTCGTGGCCAGCGAAGCGACCTCTGCGGCGCGGTCGATGGTGTCCTGTCCCATGCGTCTGTAGGTCGTCCACTTCCCTCCTGTAATCGTCACCAGACCCGAGGCCGAGACCAGCACGCGATGGTCGCGGGAGAGTTGCGATGTCTTCCCTGCACCGCTGCGAACCAGAGGGCGCTGGCCTGACCAGACGCTCTGAATCTCGCCGGCTGCTGGCCTGCGTCCGAAGTAGCGGGCGATGTGGTCCAGCAGAAAGCTCTTCTCCTTAGGCAGCGCCCGCGGTTCCTCGGAGGCGTGATCGACCGGCTCGTCTGTGGTTCCGATGAGGGTCGAGCCATGCCACGGAATCGCGAACAGAACGCGGCCATCCGACGTCTTCGGAATCATCAAGGCCGTCTTGCCCTGAAGAAACGCGCCGGGCAGAACAAAGTGCGTGCCCTGGCTCACTGCAAGTACTGCCTTATGCTCAGCACTGTCCATGGACAGAACGCTCTCTGTATTAGCTCCGCTCGCATTGACCACTACCTTTGCCAACAGGTCGAAGAACGAGTCATCTTCCGTGTCTCTCGCCGAGATACCGATGGTCTTGCCGTTGCGCTGCAGAAGACCTGTGGCTTCCACGTAGTTGATGGCTGTTCCGCCGAGATCCTGGAACGTGCGCAACAGCGATATCGCGTAACGCGCGTCGTCAAACTGGCCGTCGTGATACAGAACGCCGCCGCGCAGGCCTTCGCGCGAGATCGCTGGCAGCAACTGCAGCGTTCGCTCGCGCGAGAGAAACTTTGAGCGGCCGAAGGAGTGCCTGCCGGAGAGCCGCTCATACACCTTAAGGCCCGCTCCGTAGTAGGCGAGCGAAAGTTTGCTGTACGCCGGGACCACGAAGGAGAGATCGTGCACCAGGTGGGGCGCGTTCCGCAGCATGTGACCGCGCTCGCGGAGAGCGTCCAGCACCAGCGTGAAGTTCATCTGCTCCAGGTACCGCACTCCGCCATGCACCAGCTTGGTGCTGCGGCTGGATGTGCCCTTGGCAAAATCAACGCGCTCCACGAGCAGGGTGCGGTAGCCTCGCGCAGCCGATTCTACCGCTGCGCCGAGGCCGCTGGCGCCTCCGCCGATCACCAGCACATCCCATGGACTTCCCTGCTCACCTAACTGGCGGAGAATGTCTGCTCTCTCCGTCATGCGTGTAGTTCCCAGTCGCGAGCGCGGTCCACGGCGCGATGCCAGATGGAGCGCACCCGGCGGCGCTCGGCGGCGTCCATCGCCGGCTCGAAGACACGGTCGATCTGCCACTGTTTGCCGATCGACTCGGCGTCCTTCCAGTAGCCGACCGCGATTCCGGCGAGGTACGCAGCGCCCATCGCGGTGGACTCAGCGTTCTTCGGACGCACGACGCTGATGCCGAGGACGTCCGCCTGAATCTGCATGAGCAGATTGTTGGCGGATGCGCCGCCATCGACACGAAGTTGCGAGAGCGCCAGACCGGAGTCCAACTGCATCGCCTCCAGAACGTCTGCCACCTGCAGCGCAATTCCCTCCAGCGCCGCGCGGGCGATGTGGGCCCGCGTGGTTCCACGGGTCATGCCGACGATGGAGCCGCGGGCGTACTGGTCCCAGTGCGGCGCGCCGAGCCCGGCAAACGCCGGCACCAGAACAATGCCGTTCGACGTCGGCACCGACGCAGCGAGCGCTTCGATCTCCGCCGAGGAGCGGATCATCTGCAGCTCGTCGCGCAGCCACTGCACGACGGCGCCGGCCATCAACATGCTGCCTTCCAGCGCGTACTCCACGCGTTTTCCGATCTGCCACGCGATGGTGGTGAGCAGCTGGTTCTTCGACGTGACCGGCTTCTTGCCAGTGTTCAGCAGCATAAAGGCGCCGGTGCCGAAGGTGCACTTCGCCATGCCGGGCGAGCTGCACATCTGGCCGAAGAGCGCTGCCTGCTGGTCGCCGGCGATTCCAGCGATGGGGATACCGTCGAGGATGCCCTTCGTCACCGCGCAGCGTCCGCTGGAGGCTACGACCTGCGGCAGCACCGAGGCGGGAATGTCGAACAGCTTCAGCAGCTCCTCGTCCCACTCCAGCGTGTGGATGTTGAAGAGCATGGTGCGGGAGGCGTTGGTCACGTCCGTGATGTGCGTTTCGCCCTGCGTAAGCTTCCAGATCAGCCAGGTGTCTACTGTGCCGAAGGCGAGCTTGCCGGCGTTGGCGCGCTGGCGAGCGCCTTCGATGTTGTTGAGCAGCCAGTTCAGCTTGCTCGCGGAGAAGTACGCGTCGGGCAGAAGGCCGGTCTTTGCCTGGATCATCGGCGCATCGCCGCGTGCACGAATCGCATCGCAGAATTCGGCGGTGCGCCGGTCCTGCCAGACGATGGCGTTGTAGACGGGCTCACCGGTCTCGCGGTCCCACAGGATGGTGGTTTCGCGCTGGTTGGTGATGCCGATGGCGGCGATGTTGCGCTCGGTGAGGTCGGCACCGGCGAGGGCTTCCGTAACGACCCCGCTCTGCGACGACCATATCTCCCGGGGACAATGCTCAACCCAGCCTGGCTGCGGAAAGATCTGCGGGAAGGACCTCTGCGCAACCGAGACCACTGTTCCGGATGCGTCGATCACCAGCGCGCGCGAGCTTGTGGTGCCTTGATCCAGTGCAAGAACGTACTGTGGCCCGGCCATGCGAATCTCCATTCAAGACGAAACGGAATCATACGCCTCCTTTAACAGTGGAGTCGTGAACCGGCGAGGGGCCGCCCCCACCCGTTTTCGCACAAAATCCTCATAAATAAAGACTTAGGTCCGGACCTGCCATTCTGGATGCGCTGTTTGGGGTGCGATAACCCCTTTGTTTTCAGCGGGGCCGTTGCGAGGGTCTGCCGAGAACCTATCTCGAGGATATATTCGCCTATAACCTCAAGATATGCCGTTGGTTAGCCTGCGAATCGGGCCTGAGTTGTCAAATATCGCTCATTGAGAGGAACCCTGAGGTTCGATGGGAGAAGAGCCCGGGGTGGCCGCGCCATCTTCTCGACTGCTTCTATTGTATGGGGTGTGTCAAGGGGTCCGCGAGTCGGGGACTGGATCAATCTGGGTCGCCAAAGATGCGGGAACCTATTGCTCAGCGTCTAGCGGATCTTCGCCCAGGACGAGCGCAACCGCGCTGCGCAGCCGGGCTGCGGTGCCGTCGTAGGCAGGTCGCAGCCTCGGCACCCGCGTGAAGGCATTCTTGGCCATCTCCGCTTCGACAACGGGGCCATAGCGTTTCCAGACCGTGGTGATATCGCCTACGATGACAATCTCGCGTGGGGCAAGGGCAGCGGAGATCATGCGGATGCCACGCCCCAGATACTCCGCCATGCGGGTGAGCGCCTGTACGGCTGCCCTATCGCCGCTCTGGGCATATTGCAGAAGGAGATCGAAGGTAGGCAGTTTGGCCGGCGCGGCCAGCTCCTTGTAGTAAGAGAGCGCGGCACGGTTGGAGGCAAAGGTCTCCCAACAGCCGCGGTTTCCGCAGGCGCACAAGGGGCCGGTGGGCATGATCTGGATGTGACCGAACTCGCCAGCCATACCGTTTTCGCCCCGGAGCAGTTGTCCATTGGCGAAGATGCCGGTGCCGATGCCTTCAGAGACCGCGACCACGACGAGATCGTGCCTGCCATCCGTACTGCCAAACCAGACCTCAGATAATGCGCAGGCGTTGGCGACGTTATCCATCTCCACGCGCAGGCCTGTGGCGGCCTCCATCCTGGCCTTGAGGCTGAGCACGGGCCAATGAAGATTCGGGGCGAAGATCAGCTGCTGAAGGTGGAGGTCGACGCGGCCGGGCAGGCAGATTCCGATGCCGTCAAACGAGAGGTCAGGGTGCGCGGACCGAATCCTGGCAATGGCGGTGACGATGGCATTCAGCGCCTTGGTGGCTCCTTCAGGGACTACCACCATCTGTTGCGCGATGATCTTCCCCGCGAGGTCGGTCACAGCTACCATGGTCTGTGCCGGGTGTATGTCCAGGGCGATGATGGCCCGCCTGCGATTGATCTCGAGAAAGGTCGGGCTGCGGCCACGCGGCAGCTTGCCGATGGAGCCCTCAACGACCCAGCCGTCCTGAATCAGATCTTCCGCGATGAGGGAGATGGTGCTGCGCTGCAGGCCGGAGGCCCGCGCCAAATCCGCCCGCGATATCGGCTGCCTGGTGCGGATGAGATTGAAGACGAGATTGCGGTTAATGGTGCGCGGCGTCTTGTTGGACGCGGTCGCGGTACGTCTGAGGCTGAAGCGTTGCATATCGAAAGGCGACCTCTGCCTGAGGAAACTTGGAACGGATTCCGGGAGCGAAGCGCCAATACGAAGTTGTTAACGCTTTTCTATGGAGAACTTATAACACTGCCGGAGAGATTTTGTAACAGCCGTGAACAATATCCTGACTGATATATTCGCTAGCGCCGATGATTGTCAAAAAAGATGATCTCTCTGCAAAGGAGACAAGCGTGATCAGATTTGCCCATCCCTGCCTGCGAGATACTGTGCTGCTGTGTGGTGTGGTCTTTGCACTGGCCGTCCCTGCGTGCGCGCAGCAGAGGCCCCCCGCGACTGTGGTCGATCGCGAGGCCAGCGGCGATGCGCCGAGCGATCCCGGACCGCTGGCCAACCTCTCCGGCAAGCTCGACCCTAAGGATATCCAGGCGGCGATGCGGAAGGTCGGCGACTGGCAGCTGGCCTATGCGGAGGCCAAGTTCAATCAGCAGTGGACCTACGCAGCGTTGTATGACGGCTTGTTGGCGGCCTCGCATGATACCGTCGACCCGAACTACGCGTCCGCCGTGGAGCGGTTCGCCACGCGCTCGGACTGGCAGCTCCTCGACGAGCGCTTTCCTCACGCTGACGATGAGGCGCTGGGGCAGGCGTATCTCGATCTCTACAAAGAGAAGCCCGATCCGGTGAGGATCGCTGCAACGAAGGCGATTCTGGACAGGCTGGTCGCGCGCACAGACGACCCGAAGAAGCCGCTGTGGTGGTGGTGCGATGCGCTGTTCATGGCGCCTCCCGTGCTGGTGCGGCTGTACACGATCACCGGAGATCGCAGGTATCTCGACCTGATGGACCGCGAGTGGTGGATTACCTATGACGCGCTCTACAACCACCAGTACCACCTGTACTGGCGCGATGCCAGTTACCTGGCCAAGACGGAGAAGAATGGCAAGCCGCTGTTCTGGGCTCGGGGCAACGGGTGGGTGCTCGCGGCGCTGGCCCAGGTGCTGGAGTTGATGCCAAAGGACTATCCGGCGCGGCCGAAGTATGTTGCGGAGTATCGCGAGATGGCCGCGCAGATCGCCACACTGCAAACGCCGGATGGGCTCTGGAAGACCGGGCTGCTCGACCCCGATGCCTATCCGATGTCTGAGGTCTCGGGTTCGGCTTTCTTTACTTATGCGATGGCCTGGGGAATTAACAACGGCCTGCTGGATGCGAAGACCTACCGGCCAGTAGTAGAGCGATCGTGGGCGGGCATGGTCTCGCACATCTATGCGACGGGACGGCTGGGCTCGATTCAACCGGTGGGCGCAGCTCCGGATGCCTTTGCGCCTTCATCGAGCTACGTCTTCGGCGTGGGCGGTTTTCTGCTCGCCGGCAGTGAGCTGGATCGCATGGCGACCGCGAGGAAGCACTAGACCCAGAGAACCGGTCTGAATTTCAAACTGCACAACTACCATCATTCAGGAAGTGGCTTCGTCCCAGCTATCTCGAAGGCTAATCCGGGCGCATCATCTGCCGGTTGTCCGCCTCCGATGTAGAGCTTGTAGCGCCCGGGAAGAACGGATCGCCGTCCCCGTGCATCGACCTCGCTTAACTGCCGCGGGTCAATCCTGAAACTGACAGCCTGACTCTGGCCAGCGAGCAGATGTATACGCTTGAAAGCCACCAGCGACCGCAGCGGGACCAGCTCCGAGGCCGGCGGCGTGAGATATACCTCCACCACCTCATCGCCCGCAACCTTGCCGGTGTTCGAGACGTTTGCTGATACCTCCAGTGGATCTCCAGCCGTAATCTTCGTCGTGGGGAGGTCTCTGGCTGTGTAACGAAACTGCGTATAACTCAGCCCTGAACCGAAGTGGTAGAGCGGCAATGCCCTGGAGTAGCGGTAGGTGCGGTCGTGCATCGAGTAGTCATCGAATGGCGGCAGTTGCGAGATGGAGGCGTAGAAGGTCACGGGAAGCCTACCCGCCGGATTGTTCTGCCCCAGCAGCGTCTCGGCGATTGCGGTGCCACCTTCCTCGCCCGGATACCAGGCTTCAAGGATGGCGCCGGCGTGTTGCTGCGCCCAGTCCACGGCGAGCGCGCTGCCGTTCATCAGCACGACGACCAGCGGCTTTCCCGTTGCAGCTACAGCTTCGAGCATCTGCTGCTGCTCGGCGGGAAGTTGAATGTCCGTGCGGTCGCCGCCAGCGAATCCCTCCAGCTTAATCGGCATCTCCTCGCCCTCAAGATGTGGTGAAAGGCCGACGAACGCCACTACGACATCGGATTGCCGGGCCACCTCAGCTGCCTGCTCACGCAACGCAGCGGCCGGAGGCTGCCAGTTCAGCGTGATGCCCGCTCCAAAGACCGGCGCCTGGTGCGTGTACTCAACGATCAAATCATGGGGTTGCGTATCGGCAAAGTGCAGCTTGAACGGCGCTGGTGTGGTGCTGCGCCAGGGCCGTTGTGGCGTCACCTGCTGGGCGACCATGGTTCCGTCGAGATAGACCTTGTAGGACTCCGCTTCGTCGCAGCTGGAGCAATCAGCCAGTGTTGCGCTGAAGTTGTAGTCCCCGGCAACGGGTACGGCGATGGTGCCGGTCCAGCGCACGCCGAAGCGCTGCGCGTCTACGCCCGGCGCCGGGCTGGCGCCATTCCAGTCGAAGTCGATCTGATGGTCGGTGCGGGTAACAGCGGGTGTGCCGCTGAAGTCAGTGTTCGCAAAGTATTCCGCACGCAGACCTGCTTCAGCAGAGCCGTGCGCGACGCGCAGAACAGACTCCGGCACCGGAACCATCACGCCATCCACATAACCCGAACCCTGCGCATAGAGTACTTTGCCATCTCTGCCAACGGCGTTGCGCAGACCGTCGAGAGGCGTTACGGGATGCGACGGCACAGCGTTGTAGTTACCTTCCAGCGCCGCCAGGTTCGCCGCGTTGGGTCCGATGACGCCGATCGTCTTGCCTCGAACATCCAGCGGCAGGATGTGATCCTGATTCTTCAGCAGCACCATTGCCTCTCGGGCTGTCTGTAGAGCGAGCAGGCGATGCGGCTCGGAGTCCACTTCGCTGAATGGGAGGTTGGCATAGGCAACATCGGCTGGAGGGTCGAACATGCCCAGCTCAAAGCGCGCACGAAAGAGCCGCTGAACTGCAACGTCGAGTTGCTTCTCCTGGATGAGCCCATCCTTTACTGCCTGGGTGAGTGTGCTGAATTCGGTGCCGCAACTGGTGTCCGTCCCGGCGCGCACGGCAGCGACCGCAGCATGCTCCACGTCCGCAGTGAACTGGTGACCTTTGGCAATGTCACCAATCGCTCCACAGTCGGAGGTAACAAAGCCATCGAATCCCCACTCGCCGCGCAGAATCTTGCTCAACAATTGCGGATTGGCGCAGGCTGGTGCCCCGTCCACCGCGTTGTAGGCACACATAATCGACTGCGCGTGCGCCTGCGTGACTGTGGCTCGGAACGCCGGCAGGTAGGTGTCTTCCAGGTCGTGCGGCGAGACATCCACATTAAACCGATGCCGCAGAGTCTCCGGTCCACTGTGCACCGCGAAGTGCTTCGGTGTGGAGATTGCGCGGATGTACTTCGCATCATCCCCCTGCAAGCCGCTGACGAACGCAACGCCAAGGCTGGCAGTTAGGAATGGATCTTCGCCATAGGTCTCCTGCCCTCGTCCCCAGCGCGGATCGCGGAAGATGTTAATGTTGGGCGACCAGATGGTCAGGCCATAGTAGATGCCGTGGTTGCCTTCGGCGATGGCGTGGTTGTATTTCGCACGCGCTTCGGTGGAGATCACAGTGGCCACCTGTTGCAATAGAGGGGCGTCCCATGTGGCAGCCATGCCAATCGCCTGCGGAAACAGTGTGGAGTAGCCGGAGCGAGCCGAACCGTGCAAACCCTCACTCCAATAGTCGTAGGCCGGGATACCGAGTCGAGGAATGGCCGCGGCGTGGTTCTGCATCTGCGAGACCTTCTCCTCGAGAGTCATCTGGGAGACGAGGTTCGCGACCCGCTCGTCGCGTGAGGCGGTTGCGCTCGACTTATCTGCATGGGTAGCGACACTCTGTGCTGCGGCATGTAGACACAGCACAACGGCCAGCCACCACCATGTGCCTCCTCTTCGCGCGAAGAGGAGCCATGGATGCGAGTGCTCTTGTGTATAGGTCATATCTTCCATTCGTCCCTGGGAAAACGGGGAATACGCCGAACCCTATGCTCAGGCGCTGCCCAAATCACTGTAGAGAGGCAGACCCCAATGTGCAAGGGGTGGTCGAGTTGAATTCAAATTGGAAGTTTTTTAGCGGCTCAAACGCTTGCCCACTCGCGCGCCTGGAGTTGGCTGGTTGGGGTTCACCAAAGCATGGTCAGCCTAATGCAGGATGATGCCGGCGCCGAGCCTGATGTTGTTCTGCACGTTCGTAATCGAGTTGGGAAGCTGCATGCGCACATAGTCAGCCTGCGCCAGGCGTAACGAAATGTGGCGCGATAGGCCGATGTCCACGCCGCCACCGGCCAGCACGGCGAACGAGCTGGAACTGGTTAAGGGTGCGCCAGCGGATGGGTAGACGCCATTGAAGCCGTTGGCCTCTCCGAAAAGGCCACGCGCGAAGAAGCTCATGGTGTGAGAGCGTAGCGGCCGGGTGAAGGTATAGCTGGGGCCGAAGGCCTCCGTGACCAGGTTGACCGGTGATCCGCCAGGAGTGTTCCCTGCGTGCAGTCCCAACACACCCACCGTTGCACCCAGGCCCCGGTAGAGTCGTATGTTCAGTTCAGCGGCACCGCCCTGCAACCAGAAGCGGCTGGCGGTGGTGAGGTTGCTGCCCTGCACGTCATAGGTAAAGGCGAGCGAGATAAGGCCGGCCGGACGCGTTGCCGACGCCGTGGACTGGCCATGCGCGCCGGCTATGCACAAGGCGGCAGCAGCGAGCAGAGCGAGCGGGCGGAGAGCGGTGGTCATAACGGCTGGAGACTCCTTGGCGCTATTGAACCTGAAGCGATACGTTGAGGGTGTGCTGCACAGAACCGCTGGTTATCGTGACAACCACTGGATACGTCTTTGGGGTCTGGTCGAAGAATCCATTGCCGTTGGTTGCCGTACCGCAGCCGCTCAGCGCTCCGACCGCAAAGATACCAACGATTAGCAGCAACGCGCCGAGCCAGCGGCGGCGATGGCGTAGTCCAGCCATAGCCAGCAGTGGCAGCAGCATGGCCATTGCCAGCGGAGCAGCGCCCGGGCGGCTCGGCGGCGAGTTCCGCACCACGGCCACCGGTATGAAGATGCTCACGGTCACATTCTGCGGGCCGCCATTGGCCGCGATACTCGATGGGGTAACGGTGTATGTTGCACCTGAGGGAAGGCCGGTCAAGCTGAAGCTCACCGCGCCCGGGTAGAGGACATACGGCGGCGTGACGTTGAACGCGAAGCTCCCCGACGTGCCCGGTATCACGCTCAGGTTCAGTGAGGTGAGGGGGTTGACCGTGAAGTCCAGCGGGGCCACACTCACGGTTGTGGCAGCGCTGGCTGTGGACGAACTGGAGAGGAAGTTGCCATCGCCGGAGTAGGTTGCGGTAATGCTCTGCGCTCCGGAGAGCAACACCACGGAGATCTGCGCCTGGCCGCCGCTCACGGGAACGGGCGAGCCAAGTTGAACGTTGTTGTCAAAGAACGTGACCATACCCATGGGTGTACCCGAAAGAGCTGCAACAACGGTCGCCGTTAGCTGAACGCTTTGGACCGGCGTGACGATGGCCGGATTTACCGAGACCGACGTGACCGTGCCCTGTTTGCCGATGTTGACGCTGAAGTTTACGGGCGTAGCAGCGTTGTAGTTGGTGTTGCCCGTCTGGGTCGCCTGGAAGTTGATGACACCCGTTCCGGAAGTGAGTGTATAGGGGCCGCTACCCGAGCCGGTTGCAGGCCCGCTGACGTACGAGATCGTCACGGGCAGGCCGGAGTTGGAGGTGGCGCTGACGCTGAACGGAGCACCGCCGAAGATCGGCGTCGGGAGAGCGCCTACGGTAATACTCTGGTTCGCCGGAGCGATGGTGACGCTGAAGTTCACAGGCGTGGCCGCGTTGTAATTCCCATTGCCGGTTTGCGTGGCCTGGAAGTTCACCGTCCCGCCGCCGGTAATGGTGTATGGACCGCTGCCGGAGCCCGTGGCAGGCCCGCTAATGTAGGTAACCGTGACCGGCAGACCGGAGTCCGAGGTGGCGCTGACGTTGAAGGGCGCGCCACCGTACGTGGGCGCGGGCAGTGTACCGACTGTGATGTTCTGGTTCTCCGGAGCGATGGTGACGCTGAAGTTTACCGGCGTTGCCGCGTTGTAGTTTGAATTGCCGGCCTGGGTGGCCTGGAAGTTGACCGTTCCCCCGCCGGTGATAGTGTAGGGCCCGCTTCCGCTGCCGGTGGCAGGCCCGCTAACGTAGGTAATCGTGACCGGCAGGCCCGAGTCCGAGGTGGCGCTGACGCTAAAGGGAGCTCCGCCGAAGGTCGGTGTCGGCAGCGTGCCGATGGTGATGGTCTGAGTCGTGGCGGTGATAGTAACGCTGAAATTGACGGGCGTCGCTGCACTATAGCTGGCATTGCCGGCCTGCGTTGCCTGGAAGTTCACCGTGCCGCCGCCGGTGGCCGTGTACGGTCCTACGCCTGAGCCCGTGGCCGGGCCGCTGATGTAGGTAATCGTAACCGGCAGGTTGGAGGTGGCACTGGCGCTAAGGCTGAAAGGAGCTCCGCCGTAGGCAGGTGTGGGCAAGGCCCCGATAGTAATGGTCTGGGGTATGGCACCGATGGTGACGCTGAAGTTCACCGGCGTGGCCGCGCTGTAGTTCCCGTTGCCCGGCTGGGTCGCCTGGAAGTTCACCGTGCCGCCGCCGGTGGCCGTGTACGGTCCGCTGCCGGAGCCCGTAGCCGGACCGCTGATATACGTAATCGTCACTGGCAGGCCGGAGTCCGAGGTAGCACTCACGCTGAACGGAGCTCCGCCGAAGGTCGGCGTGGGCAGCGCGCCGATGGTGATGTTCTGGCCCGCCGGCGCGATAGCCACGCTGAAGTTCACCGGGGTCGCCACAGCATAGGTGGCATTGCCGGTCTGCGTCGCCTGGAAATACACTGTCCCGGCGCCGGTGATGGTGTAGGGCCCGCCGCCTGAACCGGTGGCCGGGCCGCTTAGGTATGTAATCGTCACCGGCAGGCCAGAGTCTGAGGTGGCGCTGACGCTGAACGGCGCGCCGCCGTAGGTCGGCGTCGGCAAAGTGCCAACAGTGATCGTCTGGGGAGTCGGTCCGGCGATATTCAGCGTGTAGTTGATGGTCGTCGTGCTGACCGTGTCCGTCGCATTGAGGCTGAAGGTGAAGGTGCCAAACTGCGTGGGGGTACCGGTCAAGCTGACGCTCGGACCCGGGGCGCCGAAGCTCATCCCGGTCGGCAACGTTCCGCTGGACGTGATGATGGCGTTCCCGGTGTTGCCGACGGCAGTGAACGTCTGGGAGTAAGCCTGGTTGTAGATCCCGGCGGGTGTCGTCGCGGGCAGAATGCCGACCTGCTTCTGGATGTAGATCGAGTCGGTGACGTGGACGGCTTCCGGCTCCGGAATCTGCGCACCCAGGATGACCGTAGTCTGGTCGTTGATGTGCACGGCCTCAGGCTCCGGAATCAGCACGGAATCCTTCATGATGGCGTCGGTGATGTGAACCGCCTCGCCGATATTGATGAAGGCGGCGGGCAACACCAGGTCGGCGTCGCTGATGTGCGTCGCCTCGGGGTCGGAGATGAGGGCCGGGCTCGGTGTGATGTTCGATACGGGGAGGACATCGAGCGTATAGGACTGAGTGACTCGCGCGCCGTAGGCGTCCGTCACCGTAATCTGCGAGTTGAACGTGCCGGTGGAGGTGGGAACGCCAGCCAGCGTGATGACGTTGTAACCCGGATCAAAGGTGACGCCGGGGGGCAAATCACCGCTCAGGGCCATGGTGTAGGGCCCCACGCCGCCCGCGGCCATCACGGAGGAGTGGTATGGCATGCCTTGATAGGCGGAAGGAATGCTCTCCGTGGGTATGGTCAGCGGGCGGACGCCGGCGCTCTGCTCCGCGGCAGCCACCTGCTGCTGCGTCAGCGGAAGCTGCACGCCCTGCTGCGTCGGCGAGCCGGACGCGACCAGCAGCATCGCCATGCCCACCGCGCAGCACCGAGTTGTATGCGTCCCATGCATCACAGGTCTCCTGGCCATTGGGCCTCGTCAAGCCCTCCTGTCGAGGAGGGCTTCAGGCCGCCGAGCCTCCGGCGTTAGGAGAACGTGTACGTGACAGTGATCTGGATGATCTGTCCGGCGACCACCGTGATGGGCGTGATGAGCGTGCTCGACATCGTGCCGCCATAGGAGTTCGTGGTGGACGTCTCGCAGGCCGTCGGAGTGATGGTGGCCGGCCCTGTTGGCTGAGGCGGCGTTGTGGTAGCCGCGATGTTGCAGCCGGCAAAGCCGACATACACGTTCACCACCGCACCGGCCTGCGGCGCAGTAATGGCGCCGACCAGCGTGACACCCGCCCCGGAGCCGAAGGTCGGCGTGACCGTGAGGCCCGATACACACACATAGTGCAGGCAGTGGAAGAGGCCCGGCTGCGAGTTGACGTTCTGCACGATGGAGCAGTACGGGAACGTGTTGGTAGTCGTGCTCGCGGGGGCCGGGCACACCACGTTGGTGGTGGGGCTGGCGGTGGGTGTCGCGGTGGCATTCGTAAAGTAGATGGCATAGTCGCCGCCCACGCCATAGCCCGAGAGCAGCGCCGTCAGGTATTGGGTGCCGTCATACACCAACGAGTTCTCGAAGGTGTTGTGCTTGACCAGGGTGCCGTCGGGGTTCTTGACGTCGATGATCCAGTGGCCATGAACCTTGATGCCCTCCTGCGGGCCGCCTGCGTGCGAGAGCTGCCTGACGGGGTCCGCAACGGGCTCGAAGCCCTTTGCCGCAGGGGTTTGAACGGTAGACATGCTGGTAGCGGCGCCCGGAAGCGCCATCGGCGTGCCGTGCTCCTGGGCAGTGGCGCGCCCTGTAAAGAGAAGCACCGAAACCGTCACAAGAAGCACGGTCAGGATGTGCGAAGCGCGATGGAAATAGGTGGACACGTTAGTCATGACAGGCTCCTGCTTGAAAGTGGCGAATCTGATCGGGCCTTTGGTTGGTTATTGGTAATTGTGGCAAATACTAGCACTTGAGGCGAGAACACGATACATAAATCTTTGACTGCTCCATACTCTTACTACCTCATCTCACGAGCGAAGCTTCCTTACCCAAAACAACACCGGCGAGCCGGCGTTTGTGCTAATTCGTGCGTGCTACCAGCGGCGTGGTGGTAGGCGCGGCCAGACCAACAAAGATGGAGACGGAGTTGTCGCCGGAGTCGGCCGTCCATACGTTGCCGGAGGGGTCAACAGCGACCTCCACGGGCGTGTTCAGCGACCCGAGTGAGGCGGCGACCGAGGTTCCCGTTGCAGCCTGGAACTGCGCAAGGCTGCCGGTTGGAGTACTGTCGGTGACCCAGATGGTCCCGGCGCCATCCACAGCGACACCGACCGGCTGATTCAGCACGCCATAGATGGGAGCACTGCCAGCCGTGGTGCCTGCCGCAGTAAATCCGCTGATCTCGGGCCCGCCCGTACCGGCG
>Ga0302157_10004873_pt1 | contig 14436 bp, 14 predicted proteins | sample I_Bog_N3_3_FD_193502 | JGI IMG/M metagenome (GOLD analysis project Ga0302157, IMG submission 193502) | Peat permafrost microbial communities from Stordalen Mire near Abisko, Sweden - I_Bog_N3_3 | ecosystem: Environmental > Terrestrial > Soil > Wetlands > Peat | place: Sweden: Abisko, Stordalen...
GTCCAGCAACTGGTGGCGATCGCGCGCGCGCTGAGCGTTCAGGCGAAGGTGCTGATCCTCGACGAGCCCACCTCCAGCCTCGACGACAGCGAGGTGGAGAGCCTGTTCACCGTGCTGCGCGGGCTGCGCGCGGAAGGCCTCGCGATCCTGTTCGTCACCCACTTCCTCGACCAGGTGTACGCGATCTCCGACCGCATCACGGTGCTGCGCAACGGCCGCTTCGTGGGCGAATGGCAGCCCGCCGACCTGCCGGCACAGGCGCTGGTGGCGGCGATGGTGGGACGCGACGTGGCGCTGGCCTCGGCCGCGACCACCGATCCCGACGCGCCGCAGCTGGCCGCCGCTGGCGAGGGCTCGACCGCCCGCCTGTCGCTGCGCGGCTTCGGTGCGGAGCGCCGATTGCATCCGCTGGATCTCGACCTGCGCTCCGGCGAGGTCGTCGGCGTCGCCGGCTTGCTCGGGTCGGGCCGCACGGAGTTGGCGCGACTGATGTTCGGGCTCGACGCGGCCGACTCCGGCACGCTGCAGGTGGAGGGCAAGACGGTGCGCTTCACGCATCCGGCGCAAGCCGTGCGGCTGGGCCTCGGTTTCTGTCCCGAAGAACGCAAGGCCGACGGCATCGTCGGCGAACTGAGCGTGCGCGAGAACATCGTGCTCGCGCTGCAGGCCCGGGCGGGGCTGTGGCCCTGCATCCGGCCTGCGCGCCAGCGCGAACTCGCGCAGCACTACATCGAGCTGCTGGGCATCCGCGCCGCCGATTCGGACATGCCGATCGCGCTGCTGTCCGGCGGCAACCAGCAGAAGACCCTGCTCGCGCGCTGGCTCGCCACCGCGCCAAGCGTGCTGATCCTGGACGAACCCACGCGCGGCGTCGACGTCGCCGCCAAGCAGGAACTGATGAACGAAGTGATGCGGCTCGCCCGCGAAGGCATGTCCGTGCTGTTCATCTCGTCGGAATTCGACGAGGTGCTGCGCATCTCCGACCGCATCGTGGTGATGCGCGACCGTCGCAAGGTGGGCGAACTCGCGCGCGGGTGCAGCGAGTCGGAAGTGATGTCGTTGATCTGCGAGCCGGCCCGATGAACGCCAAGGACACGCCCGTCGCCGCGCTGTCGACCGCGCCGCAGTGCGGCCCGAACGCCCCGCCACCGCCCGACGCGTTGTGGCGCCGCACCGCGCGTCACCCGCTCGTGTGGCCGCTGGCGACGCTGGCGCTGATCCTCGCGGTCAACGCCAGCCTCAGCCCGGGCCTGTGGCACCTGCAGTGGCGCGACGGCCACCTGTACGGCAGCCTGATCGACATCATCAACCGCGCCGCGCCGCTGGCCATCGTCGCGCTCGGACTGACGCTGGTGATCGCCACGCGCGGCATCGACATCTCGGTGGGCGCGGTCGTCGCCATCTCCGGCGCGGTGGCCGCATTGATGATGGGCGACGAGCTGAAGATCGTCGATGGACAGGCCGTGCACCTCAGCCACGTGCCGGTGGCCGTCGCCGTGCTGGGCGCGCTCGCCGCGGCCGGGTTGTGCGGCGCGTGGAACGGCCTGCTGGTGGCGCGCGCCGGGTTGCAGCCCATCATCGCGACGCTGATCATGATGCTGGCCGGCCGCGGCGCCGCGCAGTTGCTCACCGGCGGCCAGATCCTGTCCATCCAGTACGTGCCCTACTTCGCGATCGGCAACGGCTTCCTGATCGGGCTGCCGGTGGCCGCGCTGATCGCGCTGGCAGTGTGGGGCGGCATGACGCTGATACTCGAACGCAGCGCGCTGGGCCTGTTCATCCGCGCGATCGGCATCAACCCGCGCGCCGCACGCGTGGCGGGCGTGCGCTCGCGCACGATCACGATCTGCGTCTACGCGTTCTGCGGCCTGTGCGCGGGCATCGCCGGCGTGATCGTGAGCTCCAACGTCAAGAGCGCGGACGGCAACAACGCCGGCCTGCTGATGGAGCTCGACGCGATCCTCGCCGTGACGATCGGCGGCACGCTGCTGAGCGGCGGCCGCTTCACGCTGGCCGGCACCGTGATCGGCGCGCTGATCATCCAGACGCTCACGTCGACGATCTACGCGATCGGCGTGCCGCCCGAGATCAACCTGGTCGTCAAGGCCGTGGTCGTGTTCGTCGTGATGCTGCTGCAGTCGTCCGAGTTCCGGCGCCAGTTGCGTGCGCTCGCGTTGCGGCCAGCGCCGGGAGCGTCGCGATGACCGCCATGACGCTCAAGGCGCGCGGCCTGCGCATCCCGCCCGTCGTCGCCAGCGTGCTGCTGCTGCTCGCGATGGTGGCCTTCGGCAGCATCATGTACACCGGCTTCTTCAGCGCCCAGGTGTTCCTGAACCTGCTGATCGACAACGCCTTCCTGCTGGTGGTGGCGGTGGGCATGACCTTCGTGATCCTGACTGGCGGCATCGACCTGTCGGTGGGCTCGGTGGTCGCGCTCACCACGATGGTCTCGGCCGCGCTCGTCGAGCATCGGCATTGGCCGCCCGGCGTCGTGATTGCGCTGGTGCTGGCCGGCGGCAGCCTGTTCGGCGCGTTGCAGGGCTGGCTGATCCACCGCTTCCGGCTGCAGGCGTTCATCGTCACGCTGGCCGGCATGTTCCTGGCGCGCGGCCTGTGCTACGTGATCAGCATCGACTCGATCTCGATCACCGATCCCACTTTCACGGCGATCGCGCAGATGCGCGTGCCGCTGTTCGGCGGCGCCGCGTTGTCCGTCGGGTCGCTGATCGCGCTGGTGCTGTTCGGGGTGGCGCTGTTCATCGCCCACGGCACGGCGTTCGGCCGCAACGTGTACGCGGTCGGCGGCAGCGAGCACTCGGCGCTGCTGATGGGCCTGCCGGTGGCGCGCACGGTGGTGGGCGTCTACGCGTTCAGCGGTTTCTGCGCCGCACTCGGCGGCGTGCTGTTCACGTTCTACATGTTGTCGGGCTACGGGCTGCACGCCACCGGCATGGAACTGGACGCGATCGCGTCGGTGGTGATCGGTGGCACCTTGCTCGCAGGCGGCGTCGGCCTGGTGGCGGGCACGCTGTGCGGCGTGCTGATGCTGGGGCTGATCCAGACGCTGATCACGTTCGACGGCTCACTCAGCGCCTGGTGGACCAAGATCGTGATCGGCGCCCTGCTGCTGGCGTTCTGCCTGCTGCAGCGGCTGACGCAACGCGGCGCGCCGGGAGGCGAGCCCGCCTGATCGATCAGCGCATCGGATGCTGCAGGAAGAAGCGCAGCATCTCGGCGCTGGCGTCGGGGCCGCGCGGGTCGGTGTACGTGCCCGCGGCATCCCCGCCCGACCACGCGTGGCCGGCGCCGTGGATCGTCCACTGCTCGGCCCGCTCCCGGCCCTGCCCGTCCACCCAGACGCGGCGCGAGTACGGGACGCCCGTCGCCGTCGACGCACGACGCAGCTCCGGACGGGCGACCACGCCGGCCGCATCCAGGACGCGCTCGCCGTTGACGACATGGACGGTGCTGTCGGCGTCGCCATGGAACACGATCGTCGGCGGCGTGGGGCCGGGCCGCGCGCCGCGACGCACCGGCTGCGCGCCGCCACTCATCGCGGCGAACGCCGTCTGCACGTCGGTGGCCGAGCCGGTGGGCAGGCCCGAGTGCACGCCGACGGCGGCGAACAGGTCGGGATAGGCATCGCCCAGGATCGCGGCCATCGCGCCGCCGGCGGACAGGCCGGCCACGTAGACGCGGGCCGGGTCGATGTCGTGCGACGCGATCACGTCCTTGACCATGCCCGCGAGGATCGCCGGCTCGCCCTTGCCGCGCGCCTGGTGGTTGTGCTTGAACCAGTTCCAGCAGCGCTGCGCGTTGGCGCGCTGCGACTGCGCCGGGTACAGCACCGCGAAGCCTTGCACGCGCGCGAGCGCGTTCATGCGGGTGCCGCGCGCGAAGTCGTCCGGATCCTGCGTGCAACCGTGCAGCATCACGACCAACGGCAGCGCGCGGCCGTCGCGGGCCGGCTCGAACAGCTTGTAGTCGCGTGCGCCGCAGTCGTTCTTGAAGTGCCCTCTGGTGAAGGCTTCCGCTCGCGTGCGCACAGCGGCGCCGGCTGCGGCACCGGGCTCGGCGACGACGCGCGCCTCGACGTCGATCACGCCGTCCTCGCTCATCCAGCCGCCCGGGACGCCCGCAGGCGCAGCGGGTGGCGCCGCGCCGAGCGCCTGCTGGATCGCCGCCGTCGCCTCCATGAGATTGCCGGAGCCCATCAGGCGCGCGGCCTCGGTCATCATGCGTTCGAAGTTCGTGGTCATCGGCAATCTCAATGGAGGCGGTCGGCGAGCGCCGCCTTGACGGCGGGCGTGGCGTGCAGCGAGCCCAGCACGACGACGGAGTTGAGCGTCTGCAGCGCCAGCTCGGGGGTCACGTCGGCGCCGATGGACAGCAGGCCCAGCACGCGCACATCCAGCGTCTCGCCGCGCTGCCTGACGGCCTCCAGCTCGGCCGCGGAGACGTGCTGGATGCCCAGCACCAGCGTGCGCCGGCTCACGACCTGTTTCACGGCCTCCGCATGCGCGGCGATCTGGTTGCGGATGGCGGTGCGGATCAGGTCGGTGCGATTGGCGTAGAAGCCTTCCTGCACGAGGAGATCGATCTGGCCGAGATCGACGAAGCCCACGTTGATCGTGATCTTCTCGTCGACGGGCTTCGCATGGGCGGCAGGTCTCAAGGCTGGCATGCCGCCATCCTATCACCATCCAAGTGGATGGTCAAATCTCTTCGGGACGTGAAAAAGCCGGGCAAGCCCGGCTTGGCGCCACGGCGAGTGGATCAGCCGCGACGACGACGGGCCACGAACCCCACGAGGCCCAGGCCAGCGAGCAGCAGCGCCACGTTGGCGGGCTCGGGGACGGCCGGGGTGGTGGCGACGTTGGTGAAGACGAAGGTCTCGTCGAAGTAGTTGAAATCGCTGCCGGCGGCGGGGAGATCCTCGAACCCGACGTACGTGCCGGCGGGAACGCCAGCGACTCCGCCGGTGTAGGCCGTCGAATAGACATGGTTCGCGCCGTCCGAGTTCAAGGACTTGTTGGAATACCAGTTCGTGTCGATGTCGTTCACGTGGATGTAGAACGTCAGGGTGTCGCCAGCGGTGACGTTGCCGAAGCTCAACGAGTCGCCGATGCTGCTCGAATGGTTGTTCAGGCCCGTGATCGTCGTATCCACGCCGTTGACCAGCAAGCCGAGGGTCTCGGTGTAGGAGGCGCCGCTGCCGAAGAAATACGCCGTCAGGTCACCGGTGGACGCCGCGGTGAACGTGTAGGTGGCCGGATTCTGCGTGCCCGGATTCGGGTAGGGGATCGCGTCCGCAAACGCGGAGCCTGCGGCGGTCGTGGCCAGCAGCGCGGCTGCCAGGATCGAATTCAACTTCATGGAGTCTCTCCGAAATGGGTGGAATGCTGCAGACGGCAATGCACACGGACGCATGCAATGGGCGAGTGACACAGGATAGCCCGCGACAATGATGTGCGGAATCACCGTTTTGGTCAGTTTTGCCTTCAGCGGCCTTCACCCCCTAGCTTGAGGTGTGTTAGAGGCGCTCAGCGGCAGGAAAAAGGCCAGGCACGTCCGGCAGGCCCGGGCCGGAGACAAGCAGCGCGACATTGGCCGGTTCGGACGCCGCGGTGACCCCGGCGATCACGAACGACGTGTCGTTGTTCAGGGCTTGCGCCGCATTTCCAGATGACCGATGCCGGCCTCCTCGAAGCGCTCTCCGTACTCGGAGAAACCCGCGCGCCTGTAGAAGCCGATCGCGGACACCTGCGCATGCAGCATCACCTCGGCGTCGCCGCGCCGCCCCGCCGCGACCATCAGCGCGTCCAGCACGCCGCGCCCGATGTGGGCGCCGCGCAGGGAGCGGCTCACCGCCATCCGGCCGATGCGGGCCGGATGGCCGGGGCCGTCGGCCGCCAGCAGCCGGCCGGTGCCTACGGCCAGCCCGAGGCGGTTGCGAGCCAGTGCGTGCACGGCATCCAGGTCGGCGGCGTCGCGTTCCAGCGCCAACGGCACCTTCTGTTCATCGACGAACACGGCCGTCCGGATGGCCTGCGCCTCCGCGCCCAGCTTGCTCCACGCGCCAACTTCCACGCTCACCATGGTCTCGCCCGCGGCGTGCGCGCGGAACGCGTCCACGAGCGCGGCCGGCGCGGGCTTCGGACGCTTCGTGGCGGCGTCCGTCCACACGTAGACGATCTCGCCGTGCACCAGCAACTCGTCGCCGCGGAACACGGCGGCCACGAAGCGCAGCGAGCTGGCGCCGGCGGACTCGAAACGGATGCCCACCTCCAGCGCATCGTCGTAGTGCGCCGGCGCCAGGTATTCCAGCGTAGCCTTGCGCACGAACAGGTCGCCGTCCAGCGCGGCCAGCGTCGCCTCGTACGGCAGCGCCAGCGCGCGCCACCAATTGCCCATCGCGGTGTCGACGTACATCAGGTAGTGGCCGTTGAAGACCACCTTCTGCATGTCGACCTCGGCCCAGCGCACGCGCAGCGGGTCGGCGAAACGGAAATCCGAGCGTTTCATTCGAAGGCTTTCTTCAGGGCGTCGGCGATGGCCTGCTGGGCCCGCGCGGCTTCGGGCAGCATGCGGCCCAGCTTGATGAAATCGTGCGTCACGCCACGGGTCAACTCGAGATCCACCGCCACGTTGGCGGCGCGCAGGAGGTCGCCGTAGGCCAGGCCTTCGTCGACCAGCGCGTCGCACTCGGCGATCACGATGCAGGCTGGCGCCACGCCCTCGTGATCGGCGGCGAGCGCGGGCGCGAAGCGCCAGTCGGTGCGGTCGGCCTCGGAGATGTACTGGTCGAAGAACCAGTGGATGGCCTGCTTCTCCAGCAGGAAGCCGTGCGCGAAGCGCTCGTGCGAGGGCGTGTCGGCATGGGCGATCGTGCCGGGCGTGATGAGCACCTGCAACGCCAGCTTCAGCCCGGCGTCGCGGGCCAGCAGCGCGCAGACGGCGGACAGCGTGCCGCCGGCGCTGTCGCCGCCGACGGCCAGGCGCGACGTGTCCAGGCCCAGGCGCGCGCCCGTGTCGGCCCGCGCGAGCGCCTGCAAGGCCGCCCATGCATCGTCGACCGCGGTCGGGAAACGGTGCTCGGGCGCGAGTCGGTAGTCGAGCGCGATCACGGCCGCGCCGCTGCGCAGCGCGAGCTGGCGGCACAGGCTGTCGTGCGTCTCCAGGTTGCCGACGGTGAAGCCGCCGCCGTGCAGGTACAGCAGCACCGGCAGCACGCCGGTCGAGGGCGCGTACAGGCGCGCGGCCAAGGCGACGCCGCCGGCGCCGGGTAATGTGGTCTCCTCGACCCGCGCCAGCGGCGCGCGCGGCGGCTCCAGCACCTCGGCCGCAGCCGTGTAGGCGACGCGGGCTGCGGCAGGCGTCATCGTCTCGAAGCCAGGCCGGTTCGCGCGTGCGATGCGCTCGAGGATCGCGGCCATGCGGGGTGTCAGCAGGTTTTGGGCAGGCACTGAGGGCGTGATGGGACGAAACCCGCAAGCATACGGTGTCGGGGCGACGCGCGCTGCCGGTCGGACACGACGCCGCGGTGACAACCCGGTTGCTCGAGCACGCCTAAACTGTCTTTTCCCCTTCGCCGAGACCGCCATGGCCCGCTTCCAGTACGTCACCCAGATCGAGATCGACCCGGGCGCCGTGCGCCTGTTGCCGCAGGAGTGCCGGGCCGCGGGCATGACGAAGCCGCTGGTGGTGACCGACGCCGGCGTGCGCGCGGCCGGCGTGCTGGACATCGCGCTGGCCGCGCTCGCCGGCGTGCCGCACGCCGTGTTCGACCAGACGCCCGGCAACCCGAACGAGGCCGCGGTGCGTGCGGCGACGGCCGTCTATCTCGAGAACGGCTGTGACGGCCTCATCGCCGTGGGCGGCGGCTCCAGCATCGACCTGGCCAAGGGCGTCGCGATCGCGGCCACGCACGCCGGCTCGCTCGCGGGCTACGCGACGATCACCGGCGGCGCCGAGCGCATCACCACCGCGGCGTCGCCGCTGATCGCGGTGCCCACCACCGCCGGCACCGGCAGCGAAGTGGCGCGCGGCGCGATCCTGATCGTCGACGACGGCCGCAAGCTGGGCTTCCACAACTGGAACCTGCTGCCGCGCGTGGCGCTGCTCGACCCCGACCTGACGATGGCGCTGCCGCCGTCGCTCACCGCGGCCACCGGCATGGACGCGATCGCGCACTGCCTGGAGACGTTCATGTCGGGCAAGGTCAATCCGCCCGCCGACGGCATCGCGCTGGACGGCCTGCGCCGCGGGTGGGGGCACATCGAACGCGCGTACAAGGACGGCAGGACCGACCGCGAGGCGCGCTGGAACATGATGAGCGCCAGCATGCAGGGCGCGCTCGCGTTCCAGAAGGGGCTCGGCTGCGTGCACAGCCTCAGCCACAGCCTGGGCGGCGTGAATCCGCGCCTGCACCACGGCACGTTGAACGCGGTGTTCCTGCCGGCCGTGATCCGCTTCAACGCGAGCGCCGAATCGATGCGCAAGGACGACCGGTTGAACCGAATGGCGCACGCGATGGGCCTGCCCGACGGCGTGCCGTATGCGGACGGCGCGGCCGTGGCCCGCGCGGTCTTCGAGATGACCGCGCGCCTGGGCCTGCCCACCGGCTTGGCGGCGATGGGGGTCAGCGACGCGCTGTTCGAAGAGATCATCGACCACGCGATGGTCGATCATTGTCACGCGACCAATCCGCGCCTGGCGACGCGCGAAGACTATCGGCGGATGCTGCGGGAGTCGATGTAGCCCACCGGCATAAGATCGGACGATGGACGATCTCACGCATGGCGCCTTCACCGACTGGGCGACCCGCATCGCCTCGGTGTGGAAGATCGCCGACTCTCTGACGCCGCAGGAGCTCGTGCGCACCGTGGATGCACTGGCCAGCGAGCGCCCGGGCGACGATGCGTTCGCGCTGTTCGAGCGCGCCTGCGCGCGTGACACCGCAGGCTTCGAGGACGGCGCCGAGCCGCTGTACCGCGCCGCGCTCGCCAGCGGCGCGCTCGACCCGTACCGCCACGCGCGCGCCAGCATCCAGCTGGGCAGCACGCTGCGCCACCTGGGCCGGCTGGACGAGAGCGAACAACTGCTGCTGGCCCAGCTCGAACGCTGCAAGGCCGAGGGTCCGGGTGCCGCGCTGCACGACGAAGTGCGCGCGGTGCTGGCGTTCACGTGGATCGCGCAAGGCAGGACGCTGGAAGCGGCCGCACTCGCGCTCGAAACACTCGCACCGCACCTGTCGCGCTACAACCGGTCGATGGCCGCGAACGCGCGTGCGCTGCTGCGATCGACCGGGGACTGACGCTCCGGAATCGAGCCCTTTCCGGTGATCGGCGGGCCGACGTGGCCGGCCGGATCGTTGAACACGCAGCACGGCCGAAGGACCGCCGTCGACGGCGGCGGCGGCATTGTCATGCGCGAGCGATCAGTGCTTGTGCCCGATCTCTCGCCACGACGTCTCCTTCACCTCGACGCCGTACTTCTTCGCGGCCGTCCGGATGTGTTTCCACGCGGTGTCGCGCTCGGCGTCGGTGACGCCCTCGACCTGGTTGAAGCGCGCGATGGCGTTGCGCACATGGGCCGCGTTTTCCAACGGTTCCTTGCGCTGCTTCGTGAACGCGAAGGTGCCGGTGGCGATGCTCTTGCGGTGGGCGGTGTCCAGCTTGGTCATGTCGTTTCTCCTTGCGATGACGGAAGCGGCAGGCGACATGCCCGGGGGTCGTGAAATGCCGCCGGAAGACGGCGCGGGCATGAAAAAAGACCCATCCGCTGCTCAAGGTCGGATGGGCCCCTGGAGTTCGTCGCCCGGCCGAAGCGGCCGGCCCGACGCCACGCTTACGCGTGCTTCTTGTCGAAGAACTGTTCGTCCTCGGTCGAGCCCTTCAGCGCGCCCGTGGAGGCGTCGCGCTCGATCGTCGTGGTGACGGCGTCGAAGTAACCGGTGCCCACCTCGCGCTGGTGCTTGACGGCGGTGAAGCCCTTGTCGGCGGCGGCGAATTCGGCTTCCTGCAGTTCCACGAAGGCGCTCATGTTGTTGCGCGCGTAGCCGTAGGCCAGGTTGAACATCGAGTAGTTCAGCGCGTGGAAACCGGCCAGCGTGATGAACTGGAACTTGTAGCCCATCGCGCCGAGCTCGCGCTGGAACTTGGCGATGGTCGCGTCGTCCAGGTTCTTCTTCCAGTTGAACGACGGCGAACAGTTGTAGGCCAGCAGCTTGCCCGGGAACTTGGCGTGGATCGCATCGGCGAACGCCTTGGCGAAGGCCAGGTCGGGCTTGCCGGTTTCGCACCAGATCATGTCGGCGTACGGCGCGTAGGCCAGGCCACGGCTGATGGCTTGCTCCAGGCCGTTGCGAGTGCGGAAGAAGCCTTCGACGGTGCGCTCGCCGGTGCAGAACGGCTTGTCGTTGTCGTCGATGTCGCTGGTGACCAGGTCGCCGGCTTCGGCATCGGTACGCGCCAGCAGCACGGTGGGCGTGCCCATCACGTCGGATGCCAGGCGGGCCGCCGACAGCTTGGCAACGGCCTCACGCGTGGGCACCAGCACCTTGCCGCCCATGTGGCCGCACTTCTTGGCCGCGGCCAGCTGGTCTTCGAAGTGGACGCCCGACGCGCCGGCTTCGATCATCGACTTCATCAGTTCGAACGCGTTCAGCACGCCGCCGAAACCGGCTTCGGCATCGGCCACGATCGGCGCGAAGTAGTCGATGTCGTTCTTGCCTTCCGACCACTGGATCTCGTCCGCGCGCTTGAACGTGGCGTTGATCTTCTTGACGACCTTGGGCACCGAGTCCACCGAGTACAGCGACTGGTCGGGGTACATCTCGCCGTTGCTGTTGGCGTCGCCGGCCACTTGCCAGCCCGACAGGTAGATGGCCTTCAGGCCGGCCTTGACCTGCTGCATCGCCTGGTTGCCCGTCAGCGCGCCCAGCGAGTTGACGAAGGGCTCGGTGTTGATCAGGTTCCACAGCTTCTCCGAACCGCGCCTGGCCAGCGTGTGGTCGATCTGCAGCGAGCCGCGCAGACGCACGACATCGGCCGCCGAATAGGTGCGCTTGACGCCCTTCCAACGCGGGTTTTCGGCCCAGTCCCTTTCGAGGGCGGCGATCTGCTGGTCACGGGTGAGTTGGGTCATGGTACTTCCTTCGTGTCGGTGAAGAGGGAGAGAGAAAAAGCGGTGTTCCTTGGACTCCAGCGTATTCCTCTTGCACGCTAAATGGAAGACTTATGTCTTATATAAGACTAAAGATGTTTCATATACAAATCAATTACTTACGGACTATTTTTCACTATGCGACATACAGTTTTTCATAATGAAAAACTTTGCTGCATTGCATCACGATCTCATTCCACATGACGAAATGCACTTTTCTCGATGCGGAATTGACCGATTGCCAAGCCGGCGTTCGCGCTTCGCAAAGCCTGGCGAGTCGCGCATCTGCCCCGAAAAGCAGCGCGGCGCCGTTACATGGATTTCGGGGAAAAGATTGTTGCGAAAGCCGGCATGCCATGAGATGCTGGAGTCAACCCACCCGACGTCCATTTCGAGGAGCTGCCGTGAACGATTCCCGCTCAAACGACACCCCGATCGCCGGCGCCCTGCCGGTGCTCGACCGACTCGACGCGACGCACGAGCAGATGCGCTACTGGCTCGGTGAACTGCAGAGCCTGGTCAACCACATGGAAGATCGCGGCTGGGACACCTGGGCGCGCGACCACGCCCGCTCGGTGATCGACTTCTTCTCGCACACGGCGCGCCAGCACCACGTCGATGTCGATCGCCAGGTATTCCCGCTGATCACCGGCCGCGGCGACGATTTCATCGAGACCAGCGTCGACCGCCTGCGCCAGGACCAGGGCTGGCTGGAAGAGAACTGGCGTGAAGTGCTGGCGCAGTTGCAGCCCGTGGCCGAAGGCTTCGGCGGCTACGACATCGACATGCTGCGCCATGCGTCCGACGTCTACGCGGCACTGCTGATCGAACACCTGGCGCTCGAGCAAGGCCTCGTGTTCCCGGCCGCACGGGCGTCGGCCAACACGCAGATGAAGGCGGTGGAAATGCGCCGCAGCGCGAGCACGCTGAGCCCGGCAGTCTGACGCCGGGGAGTCGCGCGGCAGGCTCTTCCTAGCCTTCCATCGGGAGGGCCGTCGTCTTCTTGACGGTCCGCAGCACCAGCATCGAGTTGGATCGCTCCACGCCCGGCAGACGCATCAGCACGTCGGTGTGGAAGCGTTCCAGATCCTCGGCGTCGCGGTACGCGAAGCGGATCAGGTAGTCGTTGGCGCCCGCCACGTAGTAGCAGTCCAGGATCTCCGGCGCCTCGCGCACCGCGGCCTCGAATTCATCGAGCAGGTTGTTGCTCATCGTCGCGAGGTTGATGATCGTGAAGCTGACGCCGCTCCGGCCCACCAGCTTGGGGTTCAGCAGCGCCACATAGCCGGCGATGACCCCGGTGTCTTCCAGTTGCTTGACACGCCGCAGACAGGCCGACGGGGACAGGTGCACGCGCGCCGCCAGTTCCACGTTGGAGAGCCGTCCGTCGTTCTGCAGTTCGTTCAAGATGCCACGATCTATCGCATCCAATTGCAGGGATTTTGGTATTTGACGCATGAGATGCGAACTAGGATTTGATTATTCGCATGATATTGCGTTTTCGGGGGTTTGCCCTGCATCAACCTGAGAGCACATTGCGCAGCCTCCCCGATACAGTCGAGTCACTGCCTGGAATCAGTTCGTGACGCTGTGACGACAAGACCGGGCCAGCCGCCGAAAGCCAGCCATGACGACCCATCTCGACGCTTACTGGATGCCCTTCACGTCCAACCGCCAGTTCAAGAAGGCCCCTCGCCTCTTCACCAGGGCGCAAGGCATGCACTTCTGGACGGACGACGGGCGACAGGTGCTCGACGGCATCGCGGGCTTGTGGTGCGTCAATGCGGGCCACGGCCGCACGAAGATCACCGCGGCGATCGCGCAGCAGACGGCCGAGATGGACTTCTGCCCGCCGTTCCAGATGGCGCATCCGAAGGCGTTCGAGCTCGCCGAAAAGGTGGCCGCGCTCGCGCCGGAAGGCATGAACCGCGTGTTCTTCACCAACTCCGGCTCGGAATCGGTGGAAACGGCCCTGAAGATGGCCATCGCCTACCACCGCGTGCGCGGCGAAGGCCAGCGCACCCGGCTGATCGGCCGCGAGCGCGGCTATCACGGCGTGAACTTCGGCGGCATCTCGGTGGGCGGCATCGTCGCCAACCGCAAGATGTTCGGCACGATGCTGGGCGGCGTCGACCACATCCGCCACACCCATGACCCGGTGCGCAACGCGTTCAGCGTCGGCCAGCCCGCCCATGGCGCCGAGTTCGCCGACGACCTCGAGAAGGTGATCGCGCTGCACGACGCGTCCACCATCGCCGCGGTGATCGTCGAGCCGGTGGCCGGCTCCACGGGCGTGCTCATCCCGCCGCACGGCTACCTGCAGCGCCTGCGCGAGATCTGCGACAAGCACGGCATCCTGCTGATCTTCGACGAGGTCATCACCGGATTCGGCCGCACCGGCCAGCCGTTCGCGGCGCAGACCTTCGGCGTCACGCCCGATCTGATGACGCTGGCCAAGGGGCTCACCAACGGCGCGGTGCCGATGGGCGCGGTCGTTGCGAAGCAATTCATCCACGACACCTTCATGACGGGCCCGGAACACCTGATCGAGTTCTTCCACGGCTACACCTACTCGGCGCACCCGCTGGCCTGTGCAGCCGGCCTGGCCACGCTGGAGACGTATGCCGACGAAGGCCTGCTCACGCGCGCGAGCGAGATGGCCGGCTACTTCGCCGAAGGCCTGCACTCGCTCAAGGGATTGCCGGGCGTGCTGGACGTGCGCAACATCGGCCTGATCGGCGGCGTCGAGCTGACGCCGGTGCCGGGCCAGCCCACGAAGCGGGCGTTCGACGTCTTCCTCGATTGCTACGACAAGGGCGCCCTCGTGCGGACCACAGGCGACATCATCGCGCTCTCGCCGCCGCTGATCATCGAACGCTCGCACATCGATCAGCTGATCGATATCCTGGACGGTGCGATTCGTCGCGCGGCCTGAGAGAATCCGAGGCGGACCGCCAGTCCGCTTCAGCGAGCGGTTCGAATTCCAAGAGACATTGCGACGGCAGGTTGACCAGACGACCTGACGCCCTCCCCGAAAAGGCTTGCCTAGCGCGCACGACATATGACTTTCCTCCAGTCCGACCGCGATCTCTCGCGGAATTCGTACTACGCCGCGACCGCGACCCGGCCGCAGCGGCATGCGCCTCTCTCGGGTGCAATCCGCTGCGACGTCGCGATCGTCGGCGGCGGTCTCGCCGGCCTCAGCGCGGCGCTCGAGCTCAGCGAACGCGGCCTCGACGTCGTCGTGCTCGAAGCGCGCGAGATCGGCTG
>Ga0302157_10004875_pt1 | contig 14435 bp, 13 predicted proteins | sample I_Bog_N3_3_FD_193502 | JGI IMG/M metagenome (GOLD analysis project Ga0302157, IMG submission 193502) | Peat permafrost microbial communities from Stordalen Mire near Abisko, Sweden - I_Bog_N3_3 | ecosystem: Environmental > Terrestrial > Soil > Wetlands > Peat | place: Sweden: Abisko, Stordalen...
CTGACGACGCCGAGGCGAGGAACCGGGCCGGTTCCGCTGCGCCGCGCGTAGGAGCCTCTCCCGACATGAAATCCGATATCGAAGTCGCCCGCGAATACGCGATGTCGCCGATCGCCGAGATCGCCGCGAAGCTGGATATTCCCGCCGACGCGTTGCACCCCTACGGCCGCCACATCGCCAAGATCGACGCCGGCTTCCTGGCGGGATTGCGGGGACGTCCCGAGGGCAAGCTGATCCTGGTGACCGCGATCAGCCCCACGCCCGCGGGCGAGGGCAAGACGACGACGACCGTCGGTCTCGGCGACGGCCTGACCCATATCGGCAAGCGCACGGCGATCTGCCTGCGCGAGCCCTCGCTCGGACCGTGCTTCGGCATGAAGGGCGGCGCGACGGGCGGCGGACGCTCGCAGGTGGCGCCGATGCAAGAAATCAACCTGCATTTCACCGGCGACTTTCACGCCATCACCGCCGCGCACAATCTGCTCGCCGCGATGCTCGACAATCACATCCACTGGGGCAACGCGCTCGGCATTGATGTGCGTCGAGTGGTCTGGCGCCGGGCGCTCGACATGAACGATCGGTCGTTGCGCGACATCGTCATCGGCCTCGGCGGCCCCGGCAACGGCGTTCCCCGCGAGACCGGCTTCGACATCACCGTCGCCTCGGAAGTGATGGCCGCGTTCTGCCTGAGCGAGACCATTTTGGAACTCGAAGCCAAACTGAGCCTAATGGTCGTCGCCTACACGGGAGCCAAGGCGCCGGTCACCGCCGGCGACCTGAAGGCGGCGGGCGCGATGTCGGCGCTGCTGCTGCAGGCGCTGCAGCCCAATCTCGTGCAGACGTTAGACGGAACGCCTGCGCTGATCCACGGCGGACCCTTCGCCAATATCGCTCACGGCTGCAATTCGATCGCGGCGACCCGCGCGGCGTTGCGACTGGCCGATTACGTCGTCACCGAGGCCGGCTTCGGGGCCGATCTCGGCGCCGAAAAATTCTTCGACATCAAATGCCGCCAATCCGGATTGAGGCCCGCCGCGGCGGTGGTCGTGGCCACCGTCCGGGCGCTGAAGATGAACGGCGGCGCGGCTAAGTCGGCGCTGCGCGGAGAAGATTTCGCCGCGCTCGAAGCGGGGCTCGCCAACCTGCGGCGTCACGTCGAAAACGTGAAGAAGTTTGGCGTCGACGTGGTCGTCTCCATCAACCACTTCGATTCCGACACGCCCGCGGAACTCGACCGAGTTCTCCGCTTCGCCCGCGAGACCTGCGGAGTTCCCACCGTCGTCAACGAAGCCTGGGCGCGCGGCGGCGAAGGCGCGGCGGAACTCGCCGAAACGGTGGCGGCGCTGGCCGACCGTTCCGCGCTGGCGTTTGCGCCGCTCTATCCCGACGACATGACACTGGTGGAGAAGACCCGAACCATCGCCCGCGAAATCTACCACGCCCGCGACATCGTGTTCGAGCCGAGCGTCGGCAAACGCTTCGAGGACCTGCAAGCCGCCGGCTACGGACGCTTGCCCATATGCGTGGCCAAGACCCAATATTCCTTCTCCTCCGACCCCGCCTTGCTCGGCGCACCGAGCGGCCACGACGCCGAGGTCCGCGAGATCCAGCTGCGCGCCGGCGCCGGCTTCGTCGTCGTGTTCATGGGCGAGATCACCGCCATGCCCGGACTGCCGCGGGTCCCGGCGGCGGAGAATATCCGCGTCGTCAACGGGCAGATCGAGGGGTTGTTCTGAGGGGGGATGTGGCCGGAGCCCCGAGCCCTTCGGGGCGCCAAAAAGGTAACCGGGTAACTCCCAGGCCCCCCATCTGTGCGTTCGAAGACTCCGCGCGCCGACTGCCCGGAAAAATTCGCATCGAAACCAAGACTTTCCCCCAAAACCTGCAACGCGCAGTTGATTGCGCGATAGCGCCGTTTGACCAAGATTTCTCAGGAAATGCGCATCCCCTTCGGGTCGCCTGCCGTCGAGCGCCGAAACAATCCGCCTCCGAACCCAACCCCCTCACGCCGCGGTGTCACGGCGCCGGTCGGCCGCCCAGACGACGCGATTTCGGCCCTCGCGTTTGGCCTGATAGAGCGCGGCGTCGGCGCGCACCATCAGCGGGCGCAGGTCGCGCTGATCGGCGTCGGCGGCGGCGACGCCGAAGCTGAGGGTGAGCCAGGCCTCGACGCCGTCGCGTCGGATCGGCGATTCCTCGCAGGCCGCCCGCATCGCCTCGGCGAGCTTTTGCGCCTCTTCGACGCGGCCGTTGGGCAATAGAACGGCGAATTCCTCGCCGCCGAAGCGGCCGACGACGGCGCGGCGACCCTGCAGAACGGCGTCGAGCAACCCGGCGACATGGACGAGCGCGAGGTCGCCGAAATCGTGGCCATAGCGGTCGTTGATCGACTTGAAATGGTCGATGTCGCACATGATGGCGACATCGCAGCCCGTCTCGCGTCGGCCGTCCGCGAAGGCCGCTTTCGCAGCCTCGTCGAAGCCGCGACGGTTGAGAACGCCAGTGAGCGAATCGACCAGCGCGGCTTTGGCGAGTTCGTCGTGAACACGCTCCACTTCGTGGAGCCGACGCGCGGCCGGCCAAGCGATCAGCGGCGCCAGAAGGGCGGGAGAGGCTGCGGAAATCATGAGCGCCGTCGTCCAAAGCGGTTCAACGGGCGGCACGGCTGCGAAATCGCCCCCCGCACGCCACATCAGAACGGCGGTCGTCGCGGCCACGGAAGCCGCGATGCAGATGAGGGTTTGCAACCCGACCCGGATCAGAATCGAACGGAGGGTGTGACTGTCCATCGTCATTGGCTCTTCGCGCCGGGCTACATCGCCCTACGCAACTATTGCGTGTATTTCTGAAGGTTCACTGAATCGGCGAGATCGTTTTGTCGGCAAACGCCGAAAGTCGGACTTGTCCCCACGATTTGACAGCAGCGCCGCGGGCGCGTTGTGTCGGGATCGGTCAGATTTGGGGAAGGCGCGCCATGGGCGACGGCAACGCGAAAGACTGGAGCCATCTGCGCGCGCCCAGCGCCGCCGACATCGAGGCGCTCGCGGATGCGGCATATCGACGCCTGCCCGCGGAATTCCGCAAACTCTGCGAGGGGTTGACGATCCATGTCGTCGACTTCCCCGACGGCGAGACGCTCGACGAAATGGGGGCGCAGTCGGAGTTCGATCTGCTCGGTCTGTTTCGCGGCCACGGCCTCGCCCACGGCGCCGCCGTGGCGCACACGGGAACGCTGCCCAACATGATCTGGCTTTATCGCCGGCCGCTGCTCGATTTCTGGTGCGAGGGCGAGGATTCGCTGGGCGCCGTGGTCAATCACGTGCTGATTCACGAGATCGGACATCACTTCGGTTTGTCCGACGACGACATGGAAACGATCGAAGCGGCTGTAGATTGAGGGATTTCAAGGCAAATTGTCGCCTTCACAACCCCGTCACGCTCGCTGTACACTGTCCCCGCGGCCGGATTCGATCCGGCGCGCGCAGGCGCGGGGGAACGGAGCGTCTCGTTGACGATTCATGTTCAAGCGGTGTCGCCGGAGACATGTCCGGCCTTAGTGCTCAACGCGGACTTCCGTCCGTTGAGCTACTATCCCCTGTCGATCTGGTGCTGGCAGGACGCGATCAAGGCGGTGTTCCTCGATCGCGTCAACATCGTCTCCGAATACGACATGTTCGTTCGCAGCCCGAAATTCGAGATGCGGCTGCCCTCCGTCGTCTCATTGAAGAGCTACATCAAGCCCTCGCGGTTCCCCGCCTTCACCCGGTTCAACGTATTCCTGCGCGACCGCTTCACCTGCCAATATTGCGGCGACCGTGACGACCTCACATTCGATCACGTGGTCCCGCGCGCCAAGGGCGGCGTGACGAGCTGGGAGAACGTCGTCGCCGCCTGCTCGCCCTGCAACCTGCGCAAGGCGGACAAGCTGCCCGCCGTCGCCGCCATGTGGCCGGCGATCAAGCCCTATCAGCCCACCGTCCACGACCTCCACCAGAACGGCCGCTTGTTCCCGCCGAACTATCTGCACGCGAGCTGGATGGATTATCTCTACTGGGACAGCGAACTCGAGCCATAGGCGAGCGCGGTTTCAGGGCATCGGGCCGCCGCCGCCACGCACGACGGCGCGCTGGTAGGCGGGGCGTGCGCGAATCTTCTGCAGGAAGGCCGTCAGCTTCGGCCGCGTCGCGTCGAGGCCGGCGCGCTTTTGCGACGCCTCGATCGGATAGCTCATCTGAATGTCGGCGGCCGAAAACGCGTCGCCCGCGAACCACTCGGAGCGGCCGAGCTCCGCCTCCATGAAGTCGAGATTTTCCGCGAGGCGCGGCGCGATGAATCCGGCCTTGGCCTTGCGCGCGATGGCGCGCGCGATCGGCCGCGCGAAAAACGGCAAGGGCGCGGTTTCGATCCGGTCGAAAACCAGCTTCATCAGCAGCGGCGGCATCGCAGTCCCCTCCGCGAAATGCAGCCAGTAGACGAAGCGGACCCAGGCGTCGCTTCCGCGCGTCGGCGCGAGCCCGGATTCCGGATGAGCGTCGGTCAGATATTCGAGGATCGCCCCGGATTCCGCCAGCGTCCGAACGCCGTCGCTGATCACCGGCGACTTGCCGAGTGGGTGGACCGCCTTGAGTTCCGGCGGCGCGAGCATCGTAACGGGATCGCGCTTGTAGACCTTCACCTCGTAGTCGAGGCCCATTTCCTCGAGCAGCCAGAGAATTCGGTGCGAACGCGAGGTTTCGAGGTGATGCACAATGATCATGGGGGCTCCGTCGATGGACGCCAACCGTCTACGGTCGCCGCCGACGAACGGTTCTTCGGAGCGTCGGCCTCCAGGCCGACGAAATCGCGTGACGCGCGCGAAGACGGCGGCCCGGAGGCCGACGCTCCCCCGCGAACCCGTACGAAACTGCTTGGACCGCAACCGCATTTCGCAAAACGCGCGGGGGGAGTAGAAGCCATTTTCGCGCGCGCAGAGCGGAGGGGACACACGAGTCTGCGCGACGACGATTTTGGGGAAGGATGACTGGCAGATGGCGCGGCTCGGATTGGAAACCCATGTGGTCGACGGCGACGTGCGCCGGCGGACCCAACAGCGATTTCGCGAAGCGAATGTGCTGCTGCCGACCTTCGCGCAATTGCGCGACCCCTCGACGATTCCCGCCGCGATCGTCGATCGCCTCGCCGGCATCGACGCCGACGCCGCACATCCGCTCAACCTGTTCCGCGTCCACTGGTTCAACGACGCCGCGCGGCGCGGCCGGGTCGCAACGCCCGCGGCGATCGAACTGCCCCCCGAACTGACAGGCGTTCCCGCCCGCATCGTGCTCGCGCTCGGCGCGCGGTTCCCGATGATTCGCGCCCATAAGGTGCTGGCGGCTTATGGGTGCCTCGCGCCGCGCGTCGTCACCGGTCAGTTCGACTCGTCGCGCCATCGCGCGATCTGGCCCTCCACCGGCAATTACTGCCGCGGCGGCGTCGCGATCTCGAAAATTCTCGGCTGCCGCGGCGTCGCGGTGCTGCCGGAGAATATGAGTCAGGAGCGTTTCGACTGGCTCGACCGCTGGGTCGTCGAGCCCAGCGACATCGTGCGCACCCACGGCTCGGAGAGCAACGTCAAGGAGATCTACGACGCCTGCGCCGCGCTCGACCGCGATCCCCAGAACATCATCTTCAACCAGTTCTGCGAATACGGCAATTATCTCGTCCATCGGATCGTCACCGGCGCGGCGCTGGAGCGGGTGTACCGCACGCTCGCCGAGGGGCGGCCGAAGACCAAACTCGCCGCCTTCGTCTCCGCGACCGGCTCGGCCGGCACCATTGCCGCCGGCGACCATCTCAAGGAGACCTTTGGCTCGCGCATCGCCGCAGTGGAAGCCGCCGAGTGCCCGACGCTGCTCTACAACGGCTTCGGCGAGCACAATATCCAGGGCATCGGCGACAAGCATGTGCCACTCATCCACAATGTGATGAACACTGACGTCGTGATCGGCGTCAGTGACCACGACACCGACACGCTGATCACGCTGTTCAACACCGAAGAGGGCCGGCGCTATCTGGTGGAGCGCCGCGGCCTCGATCCTGCGCTGGTCGCCTCGCTCGAAAACTTTGGCATTTCGAGCCTGTGCAACCTCGTCGCTGCAATCAAGCTGGCGAAATATTACGACCTCGGCCCCGACGACGTCGTGCTGACGGTCGCCACCGACAGCGCGGAAATGTACGGCAGCGAAATCGCCAAGGCGATCCCGAAATATTTCGGCAACCGCTTCGATCAAGTGAGCGCGGGCGAAACTTTTGGCCGCTCGCTCGCGGGCGCCGGCGTCGACCACCTCTTGGAGATGACGCAAGTCGACCGCAAGCGGGTGTTCAACCTCGGCTATTTCACCTGGGTGGAGCAGCAGGGCGTATCGCTCGAAGATTTCCAGGCTCGGGCCAAGCAGAGCTACTGGGACGGGATGCTGGAGACCGCCAGGGCCTGGGACGAGATGATCGTCGAGTTCAACGCCCAGACCGGCGTCGCCGCCGCGCTGTCATGAGTGGGGCGCCGGTTTTCGTCTGCCACGGCTGCGGCGCGAAAGTCGACGCCGCGAAGGCCTTTCCCTTCGGCTGCCCGAACGCGAGGGCGGACGACGATGTCGACCACGTGCTGGTGGCCCCTGGAGCGGCGGCGTTCACGCCGCCGACGAGCGTGCGCGGATTCGGCGGCGGGGACGCCGCCGCTGCGGGCGAAGCCGACCCCTTCCTGCGCTACCGCGGCTGGCTCTCGCCCTACCACCTCGCCCTCGCCGCCGGCCTCCCCGACGCCGCCTGGGTCGACCTCGTCGGCGAACTCGACGCGGCGCTGATCCGGGTCGATGGCCGCGGCTTTCGCATCACCCCATTCGCCCGCCAGCCGGCGCTGGCCCAAGCGCTTGGGCTAACCGGCGACCTCTGGATCAAGGACGAGACACACAACGTCTCGGGCTCGCACAAGGGCCGACATCTGATGGGGCTGATGCTCTATTTGCGCGTTCTGGAACGCGCCGGCCTTCCCTTGGGCGAGGACCTGCGAAAACGCCGGCTCGCCATCGCCTCCTGCGGCAACGCCGCGCTGGCCGCCGCCGTCATCGCCCGCGCCGCCGATTGGCCGCTCGACGTGTTCATCCCCACCGACGCCGAGGCGAGCGTCGTCCGGCGCCTCGCCGACCTCGGGGCCAGGGCCATCATATGCGAGCGCAACGCCGGCGGGGCTGGCGACCCCTGCGTGCACGCGGTCCGCTCGGCAGTCGCCGCGGGCGCCATTCCCTTCGGCGTACAGGGTCCCGACAACGGCCTCGCGGTGGAGGGCGTGCGCACGCTCGCCTTCGAAATCGCGGAGGCCCTGCCCGCCCTCGACGCGCTCTATGTGCAGGTCGGCGGCGGCGCGCTGGCGAGCGCGCTCGCTCAAGGGTTTGACATCGCCGTGAAGGCGGGGCTCGCCGCGCGCGCGCCGCGTTTGATTGCAGTGCAAACCGAAGGCTGCGCCCCGCTCGTGCGCGCCTGGGAGCGATTGGAGGGCGTCGACCTCGCCGCCGCGGCGTTGAACCGCAAGCGCTTCATGTGGCCCTGGGAGACCACGCCGCATTCGCTCGCCCACGGTATCCTCGACGACGAGACCTATGACTGGTGGGAGATCGCCAAGGCGATTCTCGAGAACGGCGGCGGCGCGGTCGTGGTGACGGAAGCGGCGGTGGCGAGGGCGTTCGAACTCGCTCGCCAACACACCGAAATTCGCACGTCCGCGACCGGCTCGGCGGGTCTCGCGGGCGCGCTGGTCGCGCCCATCACCCAGGGAACCGCAGCGGCGATCCTCTCCGGAATCGACCGCTCCTGATCGATCCTTTCCCCTTCCTCCAACGAGGTCCGCGAACCCATGGTGCAACTGGTTCCCGTCCCCTTCGACGTCCTGATCGGCCGCATGTTCCGCGAGTTCGAGCACAAGAAGTCGATCTTCGATCTGCCCGCGCAGCGCTTCGTGCAAGCCCCCGCAGGGCTCGACCTGTCGCTCAAGCTGGGCAGGCGCCGCGCCTCGACGCCGTTCGGCCCGGCCGCCGGTCCGCACACGCAGATGGCGCAGAACATTGCGCTGTCCTGGCTGGCGGGCGGGCGCGTCATCGAATGCAAGACGGTGCAGGTGAAGGACGACATCGACGTCCCCCGCCCCTGCATCGACATGGCCAATGTCGGCTACAACGTCGAATGGTCGCAGGAACTGACGGTTGCCGAGTCGCTCGACGAATACGTCAAGGGCGCGATGCTGATCGAGATGCTGAAAGCCTCGGGCCTGGGCGGCGGCCTGCCCGAGACGATCTTCGACATGAGCGTCGGCTATGATCTCGCCGGCATCCGCTCGGCCAAAGTGCGCGGCTTTTTGGACGGCATGCTCGACGCGAGCGCCGTCGTCGAGCGGCTGCGCAAACAGATCCCCGCACAGTGGAAGCACTTCCGCGACCTGCGGTTCCCGACGCGCATTTCCGACACGCTGACGCTGTCGACCTTCCACGGCTGCCCGCCCGGCGAGATCGAGGGAATCGTCGAACATCTGATCGCCGACGTCGGCCTCGACGTGGTCGTCAAACTCAACCCGACGCTGCTCGGCCGCGCCGGGGTCGACGCGATCTTCCACGATCGGCTCGGCTATCACGACGTCAAAGTGCCGGAGAAAGCGTTTGAGGACGACGCGACCTGGGAACAGGCCATCGCCATGATCGGGCGACTCGGCCCGTTCGCCGACGCGCACGGGCGCGGGCTCGGAGTGAAATTCTCCAACACGCTGGTGGTCGAGAACCACAAGAGCTTCTTCCCAGCCTCCGAGACGCTGATGTATCTGTCCGGCCCGCCGCTGCATCCGCTGGCGATCTCGCTGGTGGCGAAGTTCCGCAGCGTGTTCGGCGACAAATATCCCGTCTCGTTCTCGGGCGGCGTCGACACCGCCAATTTCTCCGACACGGTGGCGCTGGGGCTGGCGCCGGTCACGGTGTGCAGCGATTTTCTGGGGCCGAGCGGCTACCGGCGCGGCTGGTCCTATGTCTCGGATCTCACCAAGCGCATGAAGGCGCTCGGCGTCGCCGACCTCGACGGCTTCGTGCTCAAACAGCATGGCCAGGCCGAGGCGGCGCTCGGCGACGTCGCGATGTCCGACGAGCAGCGCGCGGCCTGCCGCGCCGCGCTCGCCCCGGGCGGCGATTTGCGCAAAGCCGCGGGGGATGTGTTCGAGTCCTGGGTGTCGGCGGCGCGGGTGCGCAACTCGGCGGCGTATGCTCAGAAGGTCGTCGCCAACGCCCGCTACAGCGCTGCGGCCAACGCCAAGCCGCCGAAGAAGGTCGGCAGCAAGCTGGTGCTGTTCGACTGCCTGACCTGCGACAAATGCATCCCGCTCTGCCCCAACGACGCCAATTTCAGCTTCGTCATTCCCCCGGGCGAGACGCCGATCGAGCGGCTGACCCACGGCGCGGAGGGCTGGAGCGTCGAGACCACCGGCGCCTTGCGCATCGAACAGCCCCGGCAGATCGGGACCTTCGCCGACGCCTGCAACGAATGCGGCAATTGCGACGTGCTGTGCCCGGAGGACGGAGGACCCTATCGCACCAAACCGCTGTTCTTCGGCGCCCGCTCCGCCTTCGACACGGCGACCGATCACGACGGTTTCTTCCTCGAGCCGGGCGCGGAGGGGATCGTGATGCACGGCCGCTTCCGCGGGGCTGTCGTGCGCGTCGAGCAGCTGAGCGAGCGCGTGCGCTATGTCGGCGCCGGTTTCGACCTGACGCTCGACCCCTCAGATGTTGCCGGCAGCGTCAGCGGTTCGGCCGATGGTCCGGTCGATCTCACGCAGCTGCGCATCATGCTGCCGATCCTGGAGGCCGTTATCGCGCCGGATGCGGTCAACTACGTAAGCGCTGGGCTGGAGCGGACGGGGGCGTCCTGACGCCTCAGCCCCTGGTCCGCCGCAGGCTGTCGCAGAACTGCTCGGTGCAGGCGGCCCAGGTGAAGCGTTGGGCGAAGGCGCGGGGGATTTGCGGATCGTCGGGAAGTTTGAGCGCCCCGGCGACGGCGTGGCCGAGATCGGCGTCGAGCACGGCGACGCCGGAGTCGGAGCCAAAGATGTCGAGCGGCCCCGGCGCCGGGGTCGCGGCGACCCGCAGGCCAGCGGCGCAGGCTTCCAGCAGCACGAGGCCAAAAGTGTCCGACAGCGACGGGAACACGAACAGGTCCGCCGCCGCATAGGCGCGCGCGAGCGGCTCGCCGCTCATCGCACCGAGGAAATGCGCGCCGGAGAATTCGTGCTTGAGCAGTTGCGCGTCCGGCCCGTCGCCAACCACCACTTTGCTGCCCAGCGTGCGCAGACTCAAGAACCCGCGCAGGTTCTTCTCGATCGCGAGACGCCCGACATAGATCAGAATCGGCCGGGGCAGGCCGGCGAAAGCCGGCAAATCCTTGCCGTAGAGTTGGAACTGCTCGAGATCGACGCCGCGTGACCAGCAGGCGAGGCGCTCGAATCCATGCGCCGCCAGTTCGCGCTGCATCGACGCCGTCGCCACCAGCACTTCGGTCGCCGGCCGATGAAACCAGCGCAACACCGCATAGGTGACCGCGCTCATCGCGACCGCCAAAGGCTTGGGAACCCGCGCCGCCAAATATTCGGGAAAGCGCGTGTGGTAGGCGGTGTTGAACGGGATCCCGCGCTTCAGGCAGATTCGCCGCCCTGCCATGCCGAGCGGTCCCTCGGTCGCGATATGCACATGCTCGGGCGCAAAATCGTCGAAGACGCGGGCGAGTCTGCGCCTGGAGAACAATTCGAGCTTGATCTCGGGGTAGAACGGCACCGCGAGCGTCGCCCAGCGGTCAGCCTCCGGCCCGACGATTCGCGTCTCATGGCCGAGACGCCCCAATTCCCGTTCGGTCATTTCCAGCGTGCGGACAACGCCGTTGATCTGCGGACGCCAAGTGTCCGACACGATGAGGATCTTCACTGACGTCGCGCTTCGCTGCTCTCGACCTTGCTCGGCCGCCTAAGGCCGCGAGCGCGCGCCAATAGTCAAGAGGGCTTTCGTTCAGCTCCACAGCGCGACGAGGCCAATCGTCATCGGATAGCCGATGCCGACGCCGAGAACAGCGCCCGCCAGCACGTCGCTGGGATAATGATGCGCCGTCGCCACGCGCGACCACGCAACCGCTCCGACGACGATCAGCGCCGTCAGCAGGGCGGCCGGCCACAGCATGACGATCGGCGTCATCACGCCGGCGAGCGTCATCGTATGGCCGCTGGGAAAGGAATGTTCGTCGAGCGTTTCCAGCAGGCTCGGCAGTCGCGGATCGGCCTGGAACGGCCGGCGCCGGCTGCAATAGCGCTTGAGCACGGGATAGACGCAATGCAACAGCGCCGCGATCGCGCAGGCGGGCGCGGCGATCTTCAGGCTGGACACCCCCCAACGCGCCACCAGCACGGCAAGCACCAGCGGGTAGAGCCAGCCGTTTCCGAGCCACGAAAGCGCAATCGCCGCCCATTTTGGCGCCAGCGAGCGCGACGAGCGCGAAGCCAGCCGCACCACCGCCAGTTCGACCGTATTCAGTCGATTGAACGCGCGAATCACCGCCCGCGGCGGCGTGGCCGGCGCCGGCTGATAATTCGCGCGCGCAACTTCGCGTTCCGCAACGCCGATGGCTTCAAAGTCGAACGACGGCTGAAGCCATGTCGTCAGGTTTTCCATCGCGATCCCGTCTGACTCCCGAGTCCTACGCTTAACTGGGCTTTACGCCACTTTTGCGGCTACGCGATCCACCAAGTCCGCCCGCGCAACCGCGCGCCGCCGGCCTCGATCCCTTCGGATCCGTCTTCGCGAGCGGAGGGAAGGCTCATGCCGCACCCCTTCCGCTCCGCGCCATGTCTAGCTCGCGGACAAGGCGTCTTCATTGCTGAATTGTAATGGTTCTGTGACAGCCTTGTCGACTGATTTACCTTGAATTTACTCTATTGCAAATGCCCTACGGGGCCCCCATCGACGATTTCCCGACAAAGTTCACGGCAGGGGCAGTCCGGATTTGGTCAGCGGGCGCAGGACCCCGTAGCCGATTTCACACGCGTAATCGCCTTCCGCCCAGCCGCCGACCGTGTCGCGGTCGTAGGCGATGACGGCTTTGGACGCCGAAAAGCTCCACAGGGCGAGGTCGCCAGTCGCCTCGCCGACCGCCTTTTCCAGCTCTTTGAGTTCATCCGGCGTTTTCGGCGCGTCGTCGCCGAGCCGGGCGCGCTTCTGCTCGACGACGCTCTTGAAGCAACGCGCGGCGACCGTCTTGGCCGCCGCGGCGTCGAAGGCGTCGGCGAAGGCGAGCAGGCGCCCGCGCGCGATGTCGAGATTGAAATTGCGCACGGACATGTTCGGATGCGCGCCGCCGCCATCGACATAGAGCTCGGCGCGGGCCGAGACCAACGCGGGCGAGGCGTAGACGAGGCGCATCGTCGCCCCGAGCGAAGCGGCGCCTTCGTCGCCCCTGTCGGCGATGAGCGGCTTGGCGTCGTCCTGCAATTTCTCGACCGCGGCGTTGAAGGCGCGTTCGCCCGGCGAACTCGGCGCGGCGAATTCGAGCAGCTCGTAGTCGACGTCGACCTGCCCCTTGGCCAGCTTGTCGTACCATATTTTCGCCGTCATCGGCGAAGGCAGACCCGGCCCCGCCTCGGGCTGCGCGGCCAGGAACTTCGCGCGCTGCCGGCTCTGTTCCGCCAGACACGCGGCGAGGTTCTCGCGCGAACAGGCGCCGTCACGCCGCTCCAACCAATTGACCTGGGCGCGTGCGATTTGCGCCTTCGACTTGGCGCTCGCCCCTCGGACGAGGGCCGCATAGGCCTTCGACATATCCGCGTCGGCGGCGCGCGCCGCCGGGTCGGCGCAAATCTCCTTTTCCGCCTCCGTGGAAGCCTTGCCGCAGTCGAAGGCGTGCGCGCCCGTCGCGGCGAGACAAGCCGTCAGTGCGAGCGCCCAAACCCTCATTGCGCGCGGGTCCAGTCGAAGCTCTTGCAGATGAGGCCGCCGAATACGCATCCGGCCGTGTTAAGCGTGCCGCCGCTCAGCGTCATCTTGCCGGTGTATTCCTTGCCGTCGTCGGGATTGAACGCCTTACCGGCCCAGGTATTGTCGCCGCTGGAACGCATCTCGTAGAACACTTTCTGGCCGACCTTGCCGGGGCTGTCGGCGTCCCTGAGCCAGGTGACGGTTCCGCAGATCGCCCCGCCGCCGCAGGGCGCGAAACGCACCTTGCTCTTGCCGTCGGTGCGCGCCCATTCGCCGTTGACGTCGGCGGCGAAAGCCGCGGGGGCGACGGCGACGACCAGAGCGGCCGCAAAAGCCAAACGTCTCATGAATTCCTCCCGGTGTTGTGTTTCCTGGAACGAGTGTTACGGCCGAACCGGCTGGCGTCAAGCCGCCCGCTTCGCCCAGAGCGGAACATAGCCTGCCCGCAACGCCGTCAGCGTCGTCGGCGGGGTCAATGTCTCGACATCGGCGCCGCGCTCGCGGCGAATCGCCGCGCCATAGCCGGCGAAACTCCAGGGCCACAACGCATCGCCGCGCACGGCGAAGGCGCAGCCGTCGCGCGCGATCATTGCGCCGTCGGGGAGATCGCCGAGGCGGCGGAGATGCCGGCGTCGTTTGCGGCCGTCGAGACGCTCGTCGTGGAGCCGTGCGTCGAGCGCGTCGGCCGACGCCCGCCCCGCCGCGCGCAAAAACGCCGTCGCCTCGGCGCGTCGACACTCGAAACAGGGGCGATGGCCGGCGGCCAAGGCGGTCGGCTCGTCGAGGAAGAACAATTCGCTGTAGCCGCGGCCCCAGACTTCGCGGCGCCGGCCGCGGAACTCGCACAAGCACGCGATCCAGCGCCGGCTCGTCCAGCGCCGGGCGCCGAGCGCTTGCTCGCCGTCGTGCAGGCGTCCGCCGCGGTTGCCCATCAGCAGGCCGCGCTCGGCGACCGCGAACAAATCGCCGAACGGATCGACGCGATTTGGCAGCGGACGCGCGGCGATCACGGAACGGGCGGGCGCGCCGCAGTCGCCACCGCCGCGCTGGCGGGCGCCGGGGCCGCCACGGCCACCGGCTGCGGATTGTCGAGGCCATAGACGTCGGTGCGGAAATGCGCGGGGCCGTCGTCGTTCGCCCAACCGGTCAGGTAGGTCCAGATGACCGGCGCGGCCTTGACGAGTCGGATGGCGACCGGCGCGCCCTCCTTCACCTTGGCGAGCAGTTCCGACTTGTCCCAGGGCAGACCGGCGGCGTCGGGCGTGCCGGCGAGCAGCCATTCGGCGTAATCATAGACGCCCTGCACGCGCACGCAGCCGTGGCTGAGAAAACGATAGTCGGCGCCGAACAGCCGCTTGCCCGGCGTGTCGTGCATGTAAACGGCCTGCCGATTGGGCATGTCAATTCGGATCTGGC
>Ga0302157_10004876_pt1 | contig 14432 bp, 18 predicted proteins | sample I_Bog_N3_3_FD_193502 | JGI IMG/M metagenome (GOLD analysis project Ga0302157, IMG submission 193502) | Peat permafrost microbial communities from Stordalen Mire near Abisko, Sweden - I_Bog_N3_3 | ecosystem: Environmental > Terrestrial > Soil > Wetlands > Peat | place: Sweden: Abisko, Stordalen...
GCCAAAAGCCTCTGATGGTGTATAGTCGAGTTTAGCTATCTCGAAGCCGGAAAGCTCTCTATGCCGCCATTCGCTTTTATTTATGCCACATAGCTCATTATTTCTAAAAATGGTAGATATGAAAAACTCTTCTTCGAATGGGTCAGTGACGATGGTGTATTCGGGCTTATGCAAATCATTTTTCTCTAAAATCAGAGTAAGTGTAGGACATCTTAAAGCTCGATTTTAAATTGCGGCGGCTCATTGCTGGCTTGACCTAGATTCCCACGTCGCCAGTAAGAACATAGACATGGAACCGGCGAGATTTACAGCCAGTTCAGCGTGACGAGGCGCAGCTTTTGCACCGCCCTTGCCTTTACCATGCGCATCGCTGAGACGGTTTCTCAACGCTCCCAAGCCCTCAACAACAGCAGTGCAGCCCCCCAGGATTTGCTTGAACACAACCTCTTCATGTTGAGCCTTTGTCAGATTGAGCAAAGTGGCGGTTTGCTTGTAGAGCTTGTTCAGGTCAGGCGTCGCTTCGTGCTCGCTCTCACCCGCTTCGTCCAAGATATGTTTGCAGACGGATTCCAGGAGCGTCCGGGCCATGGTGATAGCTCCCTCAGGATCAGTGGCGCGACGCTCAATTGCTTTAGTCCAGGCAGCACGCACATGCTCAGCGTCAAAGCGATTCATGGCCTCGGAAACGACTGCGTCAGACGGATGCACGTCGCCGGACTCTGCATATTCCACGAGTGTTCTGAACTCATCCCAAATGAAGGTCCTACGTTCGGCGTAAGACCCGAATTTTGGCTTTATGAAGCCCCAGAACTGATCCAGGTTCCGTTGCTGCTTCACCCAAGCTGGAACGAGTGAGGCCGCGTGCGGATCGTCCAGAACGCTCTTCCGATAGAGTGGATAGTCCCGCTCATCATCGTTATTACCGTTACCCGTTGCACGGTTGATGTAGATTGATTGCAAGGCGTCAACATCGTCCATCAGAGACACTGGCGTTCTACCTCCAATATAAGCACAAACCGGCTAGCGATCTCAGGCCCCGCCCCATCGCGCTTCGTACCTAAACGCGCCTAGTCGGGATGGGCACATTTTCCAGTACGAAGATATCATTCGGTCAGAGGGAAAGCGCCTGGAGGAAACGATTCGGTAGTGCCAAACGTACATGCATCGCCCCTTTCAAAGAGCGGCTGCTCGCGGCTTGTGGCGGCCTTTTGCTGAAGACTGGAGGCACTGGCGGGCACCATCTTCTTCCGTCAGGTCCGATCAGTAACGCTCATTCAGAGGTATCCGAGCGTTTCGATACCCTGCGGAACTCAGCTCGAACCGCCTTTATAGCTCCCACTAACGGCGCGAAATACAAACGTGGCGCCGCCTTGGCGCTGCGGAGAAACTCTGCGACAAATGCATTTTTCATAGCCATGTCCTGCGCCGCGTTCTTGAGTACCCAGTTTAGGCTTGATTCACGGTCATCGAAAGCCGGTCTGTTGGCGCTGCCCCTGGATTGACCCAATTGCCGACGCAAGACTGCCCTATCTCCAAACCTGCAAAAATCCAGCACAGACAATGATTCACGAGGGGTCAGACTGGGGCAGTGAAATCTCGGCAACTGGGTCACCTCGGCATCGGCGCCGACATCCGTAGTCCTCAAAACGTATTAGCAGATACACCGGGTCATCGTCTTTTACCTCCAGGCCGAAAAGCACGATAGCGGTAACGTCAGGCCGGAAATCACTGACTGTCCTTACATAAGCGAACAGATGGCTTGTGGGCTGAGGCATGGCGTCGGCTGCATTTAATTGATGATGGGTTACGGCATTCTATATTACCGCTTCTGGCCGTTCACTGTCGGTCATGGTTGCTAGGGGGGCAAATCCGTTGCAAATGGCTGGTTAGGTCGATTGCAAATGAGTCGTCAAGTCAGTGTAAATACCCAGGTGTCAGCGGATCTGGAGAAGTAGCTCCAGCCAGCGGCGTGTTCAGCTAGTCTTCCCACACCAGTTGCTCAAGGACGATCCCCATGCCAGATAACTCTGAAGCCAACATAGCCACAGCGGACGCTCTCACACTGCTCCTGCACAACCAGCACGCCCTAGCAGCGGCCCTTGAAGAAGTGACCAAATGGATCTCAGAGAATGGAATGGAAAGTGTCGCCGCTAACGCAATGGGGGCCATGGAAACGCTGGACAAGAATGCACGAGCCATCACCGATGCGATTATGCGCCTACGCCAGTTATAGGCATCATCTAACGCCCGCTGACCCCCTTGCAGGTACCGAAATGATTCTGCTGAATCAACCTGTAATCTGTCACTCGATTCGCTGGATCTGATCATTTGAGATGTGGGGAGTACCGATGCGAATTGACCAGCCTTGTTCCCCACCGGAGGGTAGTGCTCAGAACACATTCCGGTGCTGGAGACTGCCTCGCCAAGACTAGCTGTTAGAATTGCGCTGGTTTAGTGATCAGGCCCTTGAGAAGCAGCATGAACAAAGAATGGACCGAAGAAGAGATGCGCCAAGCGTTGTTCGGCAACGCTGAAATATCTGCGACGGTGAGCACCGCCCCCCTGGAAGAAATCCAGCCGGACGTCGCTGCCGTGCCCGTATTAAAAGTGGCGAAAAAGAAGGTCCCCAAAGCCTTTACCCCGAGGCTTCTGGTGACTCTCCGTGTGAGCAATGAGTTTGAAGGAAGGACGCTTGAGATCGTCCATGAAGCCGATACTCTGAGTACGCTGCTGGCAGAGCATGAAGCTACCAAAGCAGCCAGGAAAAAATTCCGGTATGTAGAAGTTGTATCGGTCAAGTCGATGTAAATCATGTTTCCCTGCAGGCGCCAAGCCAGCCTGCTGTTGGCCGGTTAGCGACCGTTGCTCTGGTTAGCCATCCTTGTCCTTCCACACGTGGAGGATTTGTCATGAATATCAGCGCTACCTGCAGCCGTCAGCCTTGGAATAAAGGAAAATTGGTCGGGCAGAAAACACCACTCCGACTGAGAGATATCTGGGCCATCCGAGTAAGGCTTCAAATTGCAGAAAGAACCCGGGATCTAGCTCTCTTCGATCTGGCCATCGACAGCAAGCTTCGAGCCTGCGACTTAACCAAGCTCCGCGTGCGCGACGTTGCCCATGGCGAGTACGTATCATCACGAGCCATGGTGATGCAGCAGAAAACGCAGCGGCCAGTGCAGTTCGAGATTACTGAGCAAACACGGTCCGCTCTCACGGCCTGGATACATCAGGCCCAGCTACGCAGCGAGGACTGCCTTTTTCCTAGTCGGCTGCATACCTCAAACCATCTATCCACTCGTCAATACGCTCGCATCGTCAAAGGCTGGGTGAAAGCCGTTGGCCTTGATCCAGCCATGTATGGCACTCACACAATGAGACGTACGAAGGCATCACTGATCTATCGCAGGACGAAGAACCTTCGGGCGGTTCAGCTGCTGCTCGGCCATACGAAGCTGGAGAGCACCGTTCGATATCTGGGGATTGAGGTCGATGACGCCCTGGAGATGGCGGAACAAACTGAGGTCTGACCATGCATAGCGACGGTCGACGTCAGGCCGTCGCTAACCGGCCCAGAGTGTGTAAAAACGCTTCGTCAGAATTGAAGTGCGCGCGTCTACGTTAAATCTGAAATTTATCGGCACGTCAGCAGATGTGGATTTCGCGCAGATGCGCGATTTCCAGTCCAGTGGTGAGTACCTGTGCGCTCAAAAACGTTTTTACACAGCCTCGGCCAATAGCAGACATTGGGCTTGATCAGTCAAGACGAGTATCCGGTTTAACGAAAGCTCCTGAATCTCTCGATTCAGGGGCTTTTATTTGGTGCTTACTGCGCCAGATGTAGCAACAGGAAATCGATGAATGCCCTCGATTTGTGGGCCAAATGCGGGCTGTTAGGAAACACCACGTTGACGGACTGCGAGGGCAGTGAATAGTCGGGCAACAACCGGATCAGCCGCTCGCTGGCGATATCGTCCTTGATCACCCAGGCGGGCAGCACCGAGACGCCTAGCGACGCCAACGCCATGGAGCGAATGGCCGTGGAAGAATTGGATTCAAACTGATTAATCCCGTTGATCTCGACAGTCCCCAAGTGCGGATGGCTCAACGTCCACTGGGTCGGTGTCTGCAGGTTGCTGTTGGCGATCCACGGCACCGAATTCAGGTCCTGAGGATTCTGCACCGGGTGACGTGCAAGAAACGCCTCGGTAGCCACCAGGACAATTTCATAATCTGCCAGTTTACGGCTCTTGAAAGCCGAGTCCGCCAAATTACCTAAACGGATTACCAAGTCTAACTTTTCCGCCACCAGATCATTGAGTGACGAGTTGAAATTATAACAGATTTTTATTTCCGGATAGCGCTCTATAAATTGCGGTATCAACGGAAGAATATAGGCCTCGCCGTATTCACTGGTGGAACTGAAGCGCAACTTGCCGCACACCCGATTATGCCCTTTCAATACATTATCGAAGGCATTATCGATGTCCGCGACAATACCTTTGAATTCTTCATAAAAGTCCTGACCGATTTCGGTGAGGGATATATTTCGGGTATTTCTAATCAACAGCGTCGCTGACAGCACGTCCTCCAGCGCCTTGACATGCAGGCTGGCCATGGCCTTGCTGATGTTCAGGTAATTGGCAGCCTTGGTGTAAGAACCAAAATCGACCACGGCCAGGAATGTCTGGACCCGATTAAGATGAGTATGCATAGAAATATGGCTCACTGTTAAATCCCGTCAAACATTGTTTTAAGGATAGTCGTATCGACAGTTCAAGTCCACCGCCCCTATGCTTTGCGGCAAAGGGGAAACAACATGACCTATCGCTACAAAGTTGCACTGATATTTCTGATCGGCTTTTTTATAGACTGCATTAATATCTTTATGTCAGCGGTCGCATTACCGAGTATATCGGCAGCGCTGCACGTTAGTACCTCAGACGTTGCCTGGGTGGCTAACGCTTATATTCTGGGGCTGACACTGATCATTCCAGTCAGCACCTGGTTGGCCGGTCGTTTTGGCAGTCGGGAAATCCTCACCACCTCGATGATCGTGTTTACAGCCTCCGTGTGGATGTGTGGGCTGGCCAACAGTTTCAACGAGCTGGTGATCTGGCGCTTCGTCCAGGGGATTGGCGGCGGCCTGTTGATTCCTGTCGGACAGGCACTGACGTTTAACCTGTTCAAGGGCGAGCAGCGGGCGAAAATATCCACGTTGGTCATGGCTGTTGCCCTGATTGCGCCCGCCATTTCACCGACCATCGGCGGCGGCATCGTCGACAGCAGCTCCTGGCGCTGGGTGTTCTACAGCAACATCCCGTTCTCACTGATCGCGGCATTGCTGTCATGGTTCTGGATCAACGAAGCGCGACCGACGACTTTGCCCAGACCCGACATCAGGGGCTTGCTGCTGGTCAGCGCCGCACTCGGCAGCCTACTGATGGGCATGTCGTTGTATGGCGGCGACGCTCCGGCATGGGTGGCCGCCCTCTTCGTCATGGCCGGCGTTACGTTCGTCGTGCTGTACGGGGTGCACTACCGCACCTGCAAAAATCCGATCATTGAACTGAGCCTGCTCAAAAGCAAAAAACTCAGCACCTCCATCTTTATCTATTACGCGATTCCCGGTGTGTTCACGGGGGTCAACTTGATGAGCATCTTCTTCCTGCAAAACACCCTGCACTTCAGCGCCCGACTGACAGGGATGTTCATGATCCTCTACGCCATCGGCGCATTCATCGCGATGCTGATCTGTGGCCGGGTCTATAACCGGATGGGCGCCAAGCGGCTGTTTGCCCTCGGTATGCTCTTGCACAGCGCCGGCATCGCCACCCTGTTACTGGTGAACGAGCCCTCAGACCATCTGGTGATTGTCATCGCCTACAGCTTGATGGGGATCGGCGGCGGCATCGGTGCCAACACAGCACAAACCACGTCGCTGATGGACTTCGAGGGCAATGACACCCACAAGGCCAGTGTCATCTGGAACATCAACCGACAGATGTCATTCAGCATCGGCGCTGCCCTCTTCCTGATGGTTTTCAACCTGCTCTTGAAGCATTTCGATACCACCCAGGCCTACCACGTGACCTTTGCCATCGCCGCGCTGGTGGGCCTGTTCCCACTCTTTCAACTGAGTCAGTTAAACACTCAAAAGGACTGCCATGCACAACAAAATAGTTGAACAGGCGCACCACAGTATTCATCACGTGCACGAGCTGATCCGCACCCTGTTCACCGACGCAAACGGTAAGGGGCAGGCCACGCTTGAACCACTGATATCGGCCTTTGCCGAGCAGTTCACCATGGTCACCACCTCGGCTGCCATTGTCAGCCGGGCGACAGTCGAACAGATGTTTAAAGGTGCAGTCGGCGCCAAGCCAGGCCTGGAGATCGTCATCAGCGATCTGCAGACAGTCTGGCAGGAAGGCAACAGCGTGGCGATTCGCTACAAGGAAACCCATCGCCTCGGCCAGCGCGAAAGCTCACGGGTTTCGGTGGCGATCATTGGCATGCATCACCACAACGCCCAGTGGATCTACCTGCATGAAACGCCGCTAAACCATGAAAGTTGATTCTCGTATGAACTACACAATTTCTGATTGTCGAATGCTCTCGGCCTCTATAAAAGAAATCACCGTCAGCCCGCTAGCAACGGGGTGTGCGGTGCCGGCAGCGGGCGCACATTTTAAATGGTTCATCCCCGAGTTGAATGAATGGCGGCACTACTCGGCGGTACAGCTGGCTGGCCGCACTACGCAGCAAGGCAGCGTCGTCTTTGCCATCCGGCTCACTGCCGACTCGGTCAGCAGTCGCTACATTCGTTCGCTGGCCGTCAACGACACGGTACAGCTCAATGGCCCGTTCAATACGTTCACCTACCCGCTCACTGAAGACGTCGGCAGGGACATTGCGATTGCCGGCGGCATCGGTATTACGCCGCTGACCGGGATCCTTCAACACCTGACGTCATTGAATCGAAGCGCCCACCTACACTATTTCGTCAGGAGCGACGATGACGCGGCCTATGCCTTGCCAATGCAGGCACTGCTGCAGGAACGCTTGCACTTGCACTTCTCCAATCAGCCCGAGGGCCGTCGCTCTGTCAGCCAGGTGCTGGCCGATCTGGCACCACATGACCGGCTCTACGTCTGCGGCCCGCAATCGATGCTCAACGAGGTATTTTGCCATGCCGAGGCCAATGGCCTGGCGCGCGAGCGCATCCATTTTGAAATCTTCAATGTGGTCCGTGAAGACGATGCGTCGGCCTTTGTGATTGACGCCGTCGAGTCGGGGGTCAGCGTCAACGTTAATTCCGATCAATCCTTACTCGAGGCGCTCGAGGCGGCCGGCCTGGACCCGCTCTATGACTGCCGGCGCGGTGAGTGCGGCGTCTGCGCAATAGAGGTCGTCGAGGGCGAAGTCGATCATCGCGATTTCATCATGAGCGAACAAGAAGCCGCCTGTAGCACAACGATTTATCCCTGCGTCTCGCGGGCCAAAAGCCAACGCCTGAAGCTGGCGATCTAACGAGGACAACCGTTTGGACAATTACTTCAACGGCAGAGAAGTGCACAAATCGCTCTTCCTTCATCAACAGATCTTTGAACAAGAACAACACAGCGTCTTCGCCGCCAGTTGGTGCTACGTGGGGCACGACAGTCTGATCCCGCAGCCTGGTGACTTTTTCACCACCGACATTGCCCAACAACCCTTGGCAATGGTCCGGCAAAAAAATGGCGAGATTATTGTCTTGCATAACCGCTGCCCGCACAAAGGCGTAAAAGTGTTGGCCGAGCCTCGCGGTAACGTCGGCCGTTTCATCCGCTGCCCTTACCATGCGTGGACATTCAAGACCGATGGCGAACTGTTGAGTATTCCGGTGAAGAAGGAATACGACGATTGCGACCTCAGCACGTGCTCTGCCCACAGAGGCATGCAAGCCGTCGCGGCGGTGGAGAATTATCGCGGTTTTGTGTTTGTCCGCCTCCAGCCCATTGTCAGTCCGTTTCTTTCAGTATACCTTGTACAAAACCTATACAAGGTATAGACAGATGTACAAGAAAGAGAGTTGGCCGCTGACGCTCTACTTTGACGCTGAATGCCCGCTGTGTGCGCGCGAAATCAAGATACTGCAGCGACACGCCGCCGAGAGCCGACTGCTTTTTGTTGACATCAGCAGCAGTGCGTTCGACGCCAAAGCCTTCGGGTTCACGCTTGAGCAAATGCAGTCCTCGCTGCATGCCCGTTTCGCCGATGGCAGCTGGATAACCGGCCTGGACTCCACCCTATGGAGCTGGCGAGCGGCCGGCTTAGGGTTTTGGGCCACGCCACTGACATGGCGGGCGCTCCGCCCGTTGCTTGCACTCGGTTATCGCCTGTTCTGCCGTTTACGTCCCCATTTGGCGTGGTTACCTCACCCTGACGGCAGCCGTCGCTGTCTCGGCGACCGTTGCGCGGTGCCGGAATCAAAAGCCGCACCACACGAGCAGCACACTTTGAAAACAAAGCAGACCCCGATAGCCCCGCGTTGACATTGGCTCGACGAAAAAACTGAGCCATAGGTGATCTGGCGAGCCCGTGTGATGTGCGTCAGCGTGCGCAGAGTCACACCCCTCCTGCCAAGGATTGCAGTCACATGAAGCGCAGCATGGCTGCGAGGAATGAAAATGAGCCCGTCATTAGCCGAGCATTACCGTGAAATTCTAGTCGGCTTAGGCGAGAACCCTGAGCGTGAAGGACTGCTGGACACACCCAAGCGTGCAGCCAAAGCGATGCAGTACCTGTGTAACGGCTACACGATGAGTCTGGAGGATGTGATCAACGGTGCACTGTTCGAATCGCAAAACGATGAAATGGTCATCGTGCGCGACATCGAGCTGTATTCATTGTGTGAGCATCACATGCTGCCCTTCATCGGCAAGGCTCATGTCGCGTACATCCCCACCGGAAGGGTGCTGGGCCTGTCGAAGGTCGCCCGGGTAGTCGATATGTTCGCTCGCCGCTTACAGATTCAGGAAAATCTTACAAAACAAATTGCCGACGCTATTCAGCACATCACCGATGCCGCCGGCGTGGCTGTGGTCATTGAGGCAAAGCATATGTGCATGATGATGCGAGGGGTGGAGAAGCAAAACTCGGTGATGATCTCATCAGTGATGCTGGGCGCCTTTCGCGAGTCGCCCGCTGCGCGTAACGAGTTTCTGCAACTGATAAGGCGACTGGGTTAACGTCAAAAAATCGAATCTGTCTGCGGGAGAGGCTAAGTGAACAGTTCCTTCAAGATGAACTCCCTTGGCGATGGCTACCGTGCCTTGGTTATAGGCGCCAGTGGAACGCTCGGGTCGGCTTTTTGTGAGCTGCTCAATAAGGATCCACGTTGCGCCGGTGTTCGTGAGCTGGGGCGCAACAATGCTCCAGGATTGGATCTGGAAAAGCCCGACAGTATCGCCAAGGCGGCCGCCGAATTGACTGAGGAAGCACCGTATCAGTTGATCGTGCATGCCGCAGGCCTGCTCCATCGCAACGAAATAAAGCCTGAAAAAAGTTACTCGACGATTGACGCAGATGCGCTCCAGACGGTATTCCAAATCAACACGCTCGGGCCTGCCCTTGTTTTACGTCACTTTCTACCGCTGCTTGACGCTCATGGCGCGATGGCAGTGCTCTCTGCCAAGGTGGGCAGTATCGGCGATAACCGTTTGGGTGGCTGGTATGCCTATCGCGCCTCCAAGGCAGCATTGAACATGCTGATTAAAACCGCAGCAATCGAACTGGCACGAACGCGTCCTAAGACCCGCCTACTGAGTCTTCATCCCGGCACCGTTATTTCGGGCCTGTCAAAACCCTTTCGTGGAGCCTCTGCAGCCAGGCCGGCAAGGATTGCTGCACGCGAATTGTTATCGCTGATTGACCGCCTGACGCCTGCCGACAGCGGCAATTTCTTTGCTTATAACGGAGATCGCCTACCGTGGTAGGCAGGGAGTGAACCTTGAATCTGCAAACGTTGGCCGAACAGGCCGCTAATGGCGAAATACGTGAGTTGGAGTTGCTGTCACTGGAGGGCGGTTTTTATCTGGCGTGCGTCAGGATCGATCACGGCCAGTTCACTCTGCTCGACGATATAGCGAAGCCTATGCACCTTCGCTTCGTCAATCACCTGCGTGAGTTGTTGCAGCTTGTCCCGCCATTTCCCTGCGTGCTTGTGCAGCAGTGCGCCCATGACGAGATGTGCGGCTCACGTGAAGGCCGCGTAGGGTCGTCGCGCATTCCTTTCTCGCTAGCAGCACCCTGTTAAACCGCAGGGATGCTTACGAATAATCTCGAAAGCGTTTAGAAGCCGCGAGTTGTCCTAGAATGATTTGACATTCACTGGGGCTCTGAAAATGATCAATGCAAAACTGCTGCAACTTGTGGTTGAAGCGTCCAACGATGGCATCGTAGTGGCAGAGCAGGAAGGCGACGAGAACATACTGATCTACGCCAACCCCGCTTTCCAGCGCCTGACGGGCTACAGTATTGACGACATCCTTTACCAGGACTGTCGTTTTCTGCAGGGTAATGACCGCAACCAAAGCGGCCTGGCAATAATCCGCGAAGCGATAAAAAACCTTCACCCCTGCAGGCAAATCATTCGCAATTATCGCAAGGACGGCAGTGCTTTCTGGAACGAACTGTCGATTACCCCGGTGTTCAACGACGCAGATCAACTCACCTACTTCATCGGTATCCAGAAGGACGTCAGCATCGAGGTTGAGGCTCGCGAGCGAGTGCGCGAACTGGAAGCCGAAGTCGCACTGTTGAAGAAGCAACTGGCTCAATTTGAACGCTAATTCAAGGTGACCGAGATCGTCGTACGCTTCGAAACCGAGCCTGGCGAACCGATGCAGGGGGACTTCACAATCATTCGGCGTGGCCGCGATCCGCTGTTGGTATTCTTTGCGACATTGAGCTGGAGTCGTGCCATTTGCGTCGTTTTCTCCCGTCGCGAAGACTCTGCTGACTGGTGTGCCGTTATAGAAAAGGCGTTGCGCCTCTTCGGCGTTACGCCGCGGAAAGTGTTCTTCGACAACGCCAAGACCATCATCCAGGAACGTGATGGCTACACCAGGCTCAGTACTTCAGTCGGATTATTCAACGCTCGAAACTGCTGGTGACCGATGACATCGGCTATCTACCGTTCGGTAGTGACGAAGCCAGCCTGTTCTTCAACGTCATCGCCAAAAGCTAAGAGCATGGCGGCGTTGTGTTGAGCAGCAACTTGCCGTTCTACCAGTGGGTAACGGTTTACCGATGGCTCGACCCTAACTAACCTCAGCGCTACTGGATTGGCTTCTGCACCATGCGCATATTATCGTCCAGGTCAGCGGACAAAGTTATCGACTGAAGGACAAGCTGAAATCGGGTCAGGTGGTAGTGTGAGAAAACGTCTCGCCACGGCCATAAACAAACTCAAATCCCCCCCCGTGGAAGACTTTGAAAACAGCAGCCTTGAGCCCTTCATGGGCTTCAGAGATCATCAGCTTCACACCGTGCAAGCCACGTCGCATCAGACTTCGCAGAAAGTCCATCCAAAACGGCTCTGCCTCCGAAGGGCCGACGCGCATGCCCAGGATTTCCTGGCCACAATTAGTGTTCGCCGCCGCTGCGATTATGACGGCGACCGAGACAAAACGACCGGCCTCCTGTACTTTGTCATAGATGGCATCAATCCAGAGGAAGGGCCAGCCACCTTCAAGCGGACGATCCAGGAACGCGTTGACGCGCTCATCAATATCGCCGACCAGTCGCGAGACCTGGCTCTTGGAGATGCAGGTCAAACCTCTTTCGCCCGCTGGGCGCATTCGGCTGGTTAAGTTACACCACTTCCTGATACAGGATCCTGGCCGCTCCCGAAATAGCAAGAATTTTCCCGTCTTACTTGAGATTGGCAATCCTAGAGTCAGGGTCGAGCTGTGTCAGCTTTGTTTATTCAGTTAATGAGCGCTGCCATAGTGCAATGCTTTTCACAGCTGCTTGGCAAATCTTTCTACAGCTCCCAAAACCTCACGTGCACCAGTCTGAATCTCCAGAATTACGCTGCCCGCTTGTTGAGCTAGCACCAAGCCCTGCTCTGCTTGGGAGCGGCTGCTACCCATATTTGCTACAGCTTCATCGACTAAAATTTGGTTTTTCTGCACTACCGCGACAATTTCTTCAGTTGCAGAACTCGTTCTTCCGGCAAGTTGCCTAACCTCATCTGCAACCACGGCAAACCCTCTGCCTTGTTCTCCAGCACGTGCAGCTTCTATTGCGGCGTTAAGTGCAAGTAGGTTGGTCTGTTGTGCTATGCCGCCAATGGTCTGTACTATTGAGCTAATTAAGAGGGATTGTTTTCCGAGCGCTTCAATGCCATCCGAGGCGGATGATATTTGAACGACTATTTTATTCATCGTTCCAACAGTCTCTTTTACTACCTCGGCGCCTTGATTTGCAGAGATATCAGTTCGCTTGGAAATTTCGTAAGCGGTGTTGGCAGCAGTGCTAACCTCTTGATCTCGCATGACTTGTTCGGTTACTGCTGTGGCGAACTTCACGATCTTGTAGAGTTTGCCTTGGGTGTCATGAACTGGGTTGTAAGTGGCCTCAAGCCAAACTTCTCTGCCAGAACTGTCTATTCGTTTGAAGCGATTTGCTATGAATTTCCCTGAGTTTAATGTTGCCCAGAATTCTTTGTACTCTAGAGATGATGCGTATGAGGGTTCGCAGAATATGCTGTGGTGTTTTCCTATTACCTGTTGTAGTGAGTAGCCTACAACACTTAAGAAATTAGAGTTCGCATTTATTATTTTTCCCGCAAGATCAAATTCAATGACCGCGGTGGACTTTAGTAGCGCCTGGATGAACTCTTCGCTCTCGCGCGCTTTATCTACAGAGGCTGTCACGTCAGAGCCATAACAAGTCATATGCGTGACACTGCCACTCTCGTCTTTTATAGGGCACCAAGTCGCGCGCATCCAAATCATACGGCCATTGGCTGTGATGTATCTATAGTCGTCGCTTACTGCTATGCCTTCCGACATCGCGCGTATAAAATTTTTGAAACATTGTAATTCCTTTACGTATGTCGGCGAAAGAATGCTTAGCTGTTTGCCTATTAGATTGCTCGAGTCATGACCAACTAGATTTGCATATTTTGAATTTACTGCTGTGACCGTCATATTGCGATCGACAGTCATTGTCAACATCTCAGAGTTGACGCTACCCTGAAGATCCTTGAAATATTTAACTTCATTTTGTAGTGCTTGCAGTTGCTTTTTTAAGCTGTAATTAAACATTTTCGCACCATGAACTGGTTGGTCTTAATAGTATATCTGGTAATCTAATGAAAACTTGAGGGAAACGTTTTGACTATTGTCCTGCAGCCAGGGGGCGGGGCGAATGTTTTCGGCCGCCTCGACAGAGCATCGCGGCTCGATCCAATTGAAAAATTCCTCAATTGTGACAAGGGCTTAGGGCTAGCTGGTTTTCGTCGGCTTTGTGAGCAGCGTAGACAGCAGGTCTGAATTTGGTGTCAGTGTAGATGCAGACTGACACACCAATAATTAATATGCAGCGAAGGATTTTTATGTCCGCCTAGATAGGCAGTTAGCCAGATCGGCGATTAGCTTTCTCTCATGCTTTGGCAGCCAGCGATATTTCGCTATGAAGTCATACTCGTCGGTATAAAGATTGACGTCAGGTGCTGCTGAAGATTTTCCGGTTAGGACGTAGAAAATATCAACACCGAATGTGGTGATGCGAGTCAGATAAACTGCATTGGGCGTTCTCTCCCCCCGCTCGTACCTACTTTGTGCGTTCGCCTGGACCCCGGCAGCATTCGCGAACTCACTCTGCTTCATACTCAGACGTAGGCGTTCGCTTTTCAGGCGTAATCCGACTCCGATCATTATTCACCTCAGGTCAATAGCGTAGTGATCGCCATTATAAATACTGCTTCTAAAAGCGCTACCATTCTTCCCCTTTCACCCCGTTGATAAGCCCTGTCTTTACTTCTTCCGCATACCCCGCCAGCTTGTCCTCGAATTCCTGGTAGATCGCCGCTATCTTCAGAAGCTCTTGCGCCTGGTTGCGGATTCCACGCCATCCGGACACTCAGCCCACCAACATCCGGACACTCGTTCCACGCTCATTCGGACAGGTAGTCGGAGCGCAGCGACGCAGGTTTGCATTAATAGCCTTAAGTCCCTATTGCCGTCAATTTCGTTGTCCGCCTGCGCCGCCTGCGCATCGATTCGCCCTTCAGTTCGATTCGATAAGCGTTAGTATGCGTCTGGGCATCACGCCTTGCGTAATTAAACCGGCTGCCACTTATGCGGAAGCAACTGCTCGATTTCACTCGCCCGCTGTGTCGGCAAGCGCGTGAGAACATCCTTTAGATAGGCATACGG
>Ga0302157_10004879_pt1 | contig 14421 bp, 9 predicted proteins | sample I_Bog_N3_3_FD_193502 | JGI IMG/M metagenome (GOLD analysis project Ga0302157, IMG submission 193502) | Peat permafrost microbial communities from Stordalen Mire near Abisko, Sweden - I_Bog_N3_3 | ecosystem: Environmental > Terrestrial > Soil > Wetlands > Peat | place: Sweden: Abisko, Stordalen...
CCGCCACGGTGCGCCAGGAGCGGGTCTCCGGGTGCGCGGTACCCGGCCACGACGACGCCGACGTGGCCAGGCCCCGCGCCACGACGAGAAGCTCGGCGGTGCTCAGGCGGACCCGCTCGGGGGCGTCGATCATGGCGGCGTCGGGGTCGTCGCACGGGTCATGGACGAATACTAGGTAAAGCCGATGGGTTTAGTCAAGAATGGCGGGGCGGAGAAGGGTCAGTCCTCCGGCGCCGGCCAGCCGGCCCGGGCGAGCGCTCCGCCGGCCAGGACCACGAGCGCCAGGGCGAACGCCAGTGGCCAGCCCACGCCATGGCGCTGCAGGAGTGCCCCCACCACGGCCCCGACGAAGATGCAGGCCACGGTGGCGATCCGCCGACCCGCCCGGGGCGGTCGTCCCCCGACGGCCACCAGATCCGCGGCCAGCGATCCGAGGCTCGTCGTGAGGACGGTGGTGTTGGCCTCGCTCAGCGCCATCCGGCGGACCACCGCGTTCTGCACGCCCATGGCGATCGCCAGGAGGCCGATGACGACGTCACGCCGATCGGTCACCTGCACGGAGCCGGTCAGGCCCACGACGAGTGCGAACGAGACGGCCACGAGCTCGAGCCCGAGCCCGAGGTGCAGATGGGCCGCCCGGCCGCGCCGTCCGGCCGCGGCCGCCCCGGCCACCGCCCCGACCACGAAGCCCACCAGGGCGATGACGAAGCCCTGCGAGTCGGAGCCGCCGCCCAGCGACGTCCCGGTGAGCGAGAAGGCCAGGAGCAGGACGTTCCCCGTCATGTTGGCCGTGAAGGTCCTGCCCAGGTCGAGGAAGCTGGTGGCGTCGAGCACGCCGGTGGTGGCCGTGAGGAGGCACAGGGCCCCGACCAGCCACCCGTCAAGCCGGGTGCCCGGGCGTCCAGCCATGCCGTCAACGTACCGCCGTGCCGACCCGACGAGGTGCTCCGGTCTGCGGTCCGCCCACGGGGGACGGGCCGCTGTCACCTGGCGGTGACCGGCGGTGGGGCGTCGAGACCGCAGTGGTGGAGGGGAACCGGGGCATCCCGGGCCGGTGCATCCGGCGACGGCACCGGTCGGGGCGGGTTCCGGATGCCGATGGCGGCCAGGACACCACCGACCACACACCAGGCGCCGCCGATCAGCGTCGCCGTGCGGAACCCGTCGGCCAACGCGGCCGGATGGAGGTAGGCGGAGCCCGAGATGCCACTGAGCGCCGGCAGCACCGCCACGGCGACGAGGCCGCCGATCCGGGCGACGTCGTTGTTGACGGCCGAGGCGAGCCCCGCGTGCTCCTCGGGTGCCGACGACAGCGCGGTGGCCGTGAGCGGCGCCACCGTTACGGCCAGTCCCAGTCCGAATACCAGCACGGCCGGCAGGACGCCGGACACGTAGGCGCTGTCGGACCCGATGCGGGACAGCAGCGCCAGGCCGCAGCCCACCACCACCGGCCCGACGCCCATCTGCAGCCGCGGGCCGATGCGGGCCGCCACCCGCCCCGACGTCGCCGACAGCAGCAGCATGACGACCGTGAGGGGCAGCAGGGCGACCCCCGACGCCAGCGGCGAGTAGTGCCCCACCACCTGGAGGACGACGGGCAGGAGGAACAACACCCCACCCAGGGCCCCGTACACCACGAAGGTGACGGCGTTGGTCACGGCGAACTGCCGGTGCCGGAAGAGACCGAGGGGCAGCAGGGGCGCGGGACGGCGTGACTCGACCACCACGAACGCCACGGCGGCCACCGCGCCCACGGCCAGGGACACGGCCGGCCCCGGTCCGTGCCAGCCGTGAGCCGGACCCTCGGTGAGCCCGTAGGTGACGCCGGCCAGCGCCACGGCCACCAGAACGGCCCCGGTGACGTCGACCCGGGCCGGCGCCGACGGGTCCTTCGACTCCGGCACGTGGCGTACCGCCAGGAGCAGGACGGCGAGTCCCACGGGCAGGTTGATGACGAAGATCCACCGCCACGAGGCCACGGCGATGAGCCAGCCGCCCAGGAACGGTCCGACGGCCGACGCCACCCCGCCGAGGCCCGTCCAGGCCCCGATGGCCTGGCCACGGTCCGCCTCCCGGAACGAGGACTGGAGGATGGCCAGGCTTCCCGGAGTCAGCAGCGCGCCGCCCACGCCCTGCAGGACGCGCAGCACGATCAGCGCCGGAGCGCCGGGTGCCACCGCGCAGGCCGCCGACGCCAGGGTGAACCACGCGGTCCCGATGACGAACAGGCGACGACGACCGAACCGGTCGCCGAGTGACCCGCCGACGAGCAGCAGCGCGGCTACGGCCAGCGTGTACCCGTTCACGACCCATTGCAGCTGGGCCACCGTGGCGTGGAAGTCCCGCCCGATGGTCGGGAGGGCGATCCCCACGACGGTGGCGTCGATCGAGGCCATGCCCGACCCCAGGACCGACGCGGCGATGACCCACCGTCCGGTCCGCGACCGGTACGACAGGCCGTCGCCGTCGGGCATCGGGATCGCCACCGGCCGATCAGGGGCGGCCGTGCGCCGCCACGTGCCCGAGGGCCACGACCACCGGGTCGCCGTCGGGTGAGGCCGGTAGTCCGACCCGGATCCCCGCAGGCGTCGACTCCCAGGGGAGCGGCCGGCCGCTCAGGTCGCGCACGGTGGTCGCCGGCGTCGGCACCACCTCGGCCAGCGTCGCGCTCGGCGAGGACGGGCGGACGAAGGCGAAGACGTCGGCGTCCCGGGCGGTGTAGCGCAGCGGGTCACCTTCCGCCGTCGTGGAGCCCGGCGTCGCCCACGGCCGGGTGCCGAACAGCGCGTCGCCGCTGGGCGGCACGAAGCCGGCGAGCCAGCCGAGCCGGACGAGCTGCTCCTCGGGGATGGTGGCGTCGACGGCACGCGGCCCGACGTTCAACAGCAGGTTGCCGCCCTTCGCGGCGATGTCGGTGACCGACCAGAGCAGCTCGTCCCGGGCCAGGAAGTCCTCCTCGGTCGACTGCGCGTTGTAGCCGAAGCTGTGGTCCATCCCGCGCACGCACTCCCACGGCGTGCTCTGGATGTCCTCGAAGGTCATGTACTCGGGTGTCCGGTAGCCGAAGTGGGGTGGCCGGGGAGGCACCAGTCCCTTCTCCGACCGGGTCTGGCGGGCCATGAGCGCGTCGATCACCCCGCGACCCCTGGCCGAACGGGCCAGACCGAGCAGGGGCGACCAGGGCATCCACCGGTCGTTGACCACGCCGTCGGGCACCACACGGTAGTAGTGCTCGAGGAGGGGCCAGAGTTCCTTGCCCGGGGTCGGCCAGGCGATGTCGTTCCACAGCACCGACGGCCGGTACCGGTCGATCAGCTCGCGCACCTGGGCCTCCGCGTAGGCCGGGTAGTCACCCCGCGGCACTGCGGCCAGCACGCCGCCCATGGACCCCATCGGGAACTCGAGGAACGTGGAGTCGAGCCCCCCGCTGTAGTACAGCCCGAAGCGCATCCCCCGGCCCCGCACGGCTTCCGCCAGCTCACCGACCAGGTCGCGTTCGGAGTACCACCCGCCGAGGTGCGGGTTGCGGACCGTCGAGGGCCACAGGCACCACCCGTCGGCGTGCTTGGACACCAGGACCACGTACCGGGCACCCGTCGCGGCGAAGGCGGTGGCCCAGCCTTCCGGGTCCCAGTTGTCGAGGCCGGCCACGAAGTCCGCCGCGAACGAGCGGTAGGGGCGGTCCCCCCACACCTCGCGGTGATGGCGCGACGCCGGGCTGTCGGGGAACCGCAGCGAGTTCTCGTACCACTCGACGTACGGCGAGTACTGGAAGGCGTCGGGCTCACCCGAGGAGAGGAGGTCGCCGTAGTCGCCCAACGTCGGCGCGAACGCCGGGATCGAGGCCGGCGTCCAGTGCACGAAGATGCCGAGTTTGGCGTCCTGCCACCAGGTCGGGGCCCGGTGGGTCCGCAACCCGGCGAGCCTCGATCGGGCCGATGCCATCCCCGGACCTTACGGCGTGGCGACCCCCGATGCCGGGTGGCCGGGCCCCGGTCGACCCGCACCGGGACCGGCTCAGCGCCGTTGCTCGGCGCCCTCGAGCATCCACACCTCGAACCGCTCCTGGCGGTCCTTGCCGCGGTACTTGGCCGTGTACATGGCCCGGTCGGCGTTCGACATCAGTTCGTCGACGGTGATGCCCGGTCGGGCGAAGGCGAAGCCGATGCTGACCGTCCCGGACACCGTGGCGCCGCCCACGGCGAACGGCCTGCGGCAGGCCTCGAGGATCCGGTCGGCCAGCCCCTCGACCTCGGCCGGGTAGGTGAAGTCCTCGACGATCACCCCGAACTCGTCACCACCGAGCCGGGCGGCGGTGTCCGACTTGCGGATGCTGGCCCGCAGCACCCCGGCCATGGCCTGCAGCAGGGCGTCCCCGGCGGCGTGGCCGAGCCGGTCGTTGGCCGACTTCAGTCCGTCCATGTCGAGGAACAGGGCGGCCACGGCCGAGTCGGTGCGCTCGGCCCGGGCCAGGCCGTCCTCGAGGCGCCGGACGAACAGCGCCCGGTTGCCGAGACCGGTCAGCGAGTCGTGGTACGCCTGGTACGACAGCTCTTCCTCGAGGCGGGCGCGGTCGGTGACGTCGTGTCCGGAGACCACGTAGGCGCCCACGGTCGGGTCGTCCACCAGGTTGACGAAGCTGAGCTCGAAGGGGATCGGCGCCGGTGAGCCGATCCGGTTCAGGCCGACCGTCACCGTCACCGGTCCGGCCGCCGCGCCCGCGTGGGAGGCGCGCACGATGGCCTCCATGACGGCCTGACGGTCGTCGGAGCACACCAGGTTGACCAGCGGGCGGCCTTCGATGAGTTCCGGGTCGTGGCCGAGCATCCGCGACACCGCCCCCGAGCACGACTCCACGGTCCCGTCGCGTGCCACCAGCATGGTGACCACCGCGGCGTGCTGCACCACCGCCCGCAGACGGGCGTCCCGGTTGTGGGAGACCTCGAAGCGGCGCCGCTCGGTCAGATCGCGCAGGCTCAGCAGGATCGACCCCTCGGTCAGCCACGGCACCGGGGTGCCCACGAGCTCCATCAGACGCCATCCGAACGGGGTCTTCAGGCGGATCTCGATCGGGGCCCCGACCTCCTTCTCCTGGATCGTCTCCAACGACAGCAGCACGAAGGGTAGATCCTCGGGGTGCACGAAGTCGAGTCCCGACAGGCCGAGGGCCTCGGCGATGGTGGTCCCGAAGAGCCGCTCCGCGGTCGAATTTCCCCACACCAGGATCCCGGTCGGGCCCACCACGACGACGGCGTCCGGGAGCTCACGCAGGAGTCTCAGCAGGTCGGCGTCCCCGGTCGGTGCGGTCAGGGGCAGCTCGGGCCCTTCGACGACTGAGGACATACCCGGTTCATCGGGTCGTCAGCTCGTCAGCTTGAGCACGAAGGTCCTGTACAGGGCATATGTCCGGCGCCGGCGGGGGTACGGTGACGGCATGGCCTCCGACCCCGTGACCCTCAGTGGCAGCAACGTGGCGATCCCCCGACTCGGCGTGGGCACCTGGGCGTGGGGTGACGAGTCCACCTGGGGCATGGGTGGCTACGACCCGGAGCTGACCCGGGACTCCATCGCCGACGCCTGGACCGCCTCGCTCGACGCCGGCGTGACCTTCTTCGACACGGCGGAGGTCTACGGCGGCGGGGAGAGCGAGCGGATCATCGGATCGCTCCGGGCCGCCGACCCCGCCCGCGCCGCCCGCGCCGTGGTGGCCACCAAATTCATGCCGTCGCCCTGGAAACTCGACGTCCGGCGCTCGCTGCTCGCCGCGCTTCGGGCGTCGCTGGCCCGCCTCGGCCTCGACGCCGTCGACCTCTACCAGCTCCACGGCCCGGTGAGCCTGCGCTCGCACACGGCGTTGGCCGCCGCGCTGGCCGCGGCCCACGGCGAGGGCCTGGTGCGGGCCGTGGGCGTCTCCAACTACTCGGTCAAGGAGACCCGGGCCATGGCCGCCGCCCTCGAGCGCCACGGGATGCGCCTGGCCACCAACCAGATCGAGTTCTCCCTCCTGCGGCGGTCCCCGGAGACGGGCGGTCTGCTGGCCGCCTGCGCCGATCTCGGCGTGGTGCCCCTGGCGTACTCGCCCATCGGGCAGGGACGCCTCACCGGCAAGTACTCCGCCGCCCACCCGCCGCCGGGCAAGCGGAACTTCTCCGACCACCCGATGCCGGTGGTCGACGCCGTGGTCGCCGAGCTCCGCCGCATCGGCGAGGCCCACGACGGGCGGACGCCCAGCCAGGTGGCCCTCAACTGGATCATCGCCAAGGGCGCGGTGCCCATCCCCGGGGCCAAGAACCGGCACCAGGCCGAGGAGAACGCCGGCGCGCTGGGGTGGGCCCTCGACGGTGACGAGGTGGCGCAGCTCGACCGGGTGGCACTCCCCGGGATCCGCAGCCTGGCCAACCGGTTCTGGCAGCACGGCTGAGACCCGTCAGGCGTCCCGGGCGACCGACGGGGCGCTCCGGTACCGTTGCGCCATGTCGGACTACGACGCCATCGTCATCGGGGCCGGGCACAACGGGCTGACCGCCGCAGTGGTCATGGCCCGCGGGGGGATGCGCGTCCTCTGCCTGGAGAAGAACCACTTCATCGGGGGCATGGCCACCACCACGGAGCTGGCCCGCGGCTACCGGTTCGAGCTCGCCGGCTCGATCCAGTTCCCGGTGCCGAGTGAGATCTACGACGACCTCGGTTTCGACGACTGTCCCATCTACGAGCCCGACGTCCAGTCAGCCGCCATCGGACCATCGGGCGAGCCGCCGCTCCTGCTCCACAGCGACCCGGACAAGCTGTTCGAGCACCTGAACGAGCGGATGGGACTCGAGGCCGTCCTGGGCATGGCCGAGATCGCGGCGTGGGCGGACGCCCCGGCCCGGGCCATCGGCCGGTTCGACGTGCGGACGCCCCCCAAGTCGCTCGACGAGATGTTCGCCTGCGCCACGAACGAGACCGAACGCCAGGCCATCCGCACCGCCATGTTCGGCAGCGTGATGGATGTCATCGACCGCCACCTCCCCGATCCGGTACGCCACGCCCAGGTGCGCAGCATGCTGGCCTTCCTCTCGGTCAACTCCACCTTCCGCGGGCCGTACTCCGAGGGCAGCGCACTGTGCCTGGCCTTCGCGCTGGCCTCGCCGACGGGCGCCACCATGTCCAAGGTCAAGGGTGGCATCGGCACGCTGTCCGCTCATCTGGCCGAACGGTTCGGGCACCACGGCGGCGAGCTGCGCCGCCACGTCAAGGTGGCGGGCATCGAGACCGAGGGCGGACGGGTCGTCGGGGTCCGACTGGGCGACGGCCAGACCGTCAGCGCCCCGGTCGTGGTGTCCAACCTCGACCCCACGACCACGTTCACCCAGCTGCTCGATCGCGACGACCTGCCGGCCGACTTCCTGCAGCGGGTGGACGCCATCGACCACCGCGCCCTGTACTTCCAGATGCACTTCGCCCTCGACGGCCTGCCCGAGTGGGCCTCCCCCTACGAGGAGCTGAACGACGGTGGCCTCAGCCACAACGTCACCTTCTTCGGGACCCCGGAGGAGATGCAGTCCGACTTCGAGGGCTGCGTGCGCGGGTTGGTGCCCCCGTCACCCTCGTTCAACCTGTCGATCCCGTCGCTCCGGGACCCCGACCTGGCGCCACCGGGGAAGCACGTCGCCAGCAGCTTCGCCTTCTACGCCCCCATCGGGGCGGACCACGGGTCCCAGGCCCGGCTGCGTGACGAGATGGCGGACCGGATGCTCGCCAAGCTGACCCGGCTCGCCCCGAACTTTCCCGACCTGGTGGAGCGGCAGTTCAACTACCCGGCCTACACCTACGAGCGGATGTTCGGCTGCACCGGGGGCGACTTCTGCCACGGCCTCCTCCAGCCCGAGTTCATGGGTCCGTTCCGGCCCGGGCCCCGGGGATGGCCGGACCGCCCGGTGCCGGTCGATGGGCTCTACCTGTGCGGCGCCGGATGTCATGGGGGCCCGGGCATCACGTTCATCCCGGGGTACAACTGCGGCTACGAGGTCCTGGACGGTCCGCCGGCGCCCGGCGCCTGACCGGACGCCGCGCCCGGAGCCGTCCGGGCCGGGTCAACCGCGCCGGATGTCGGCGACGGCCTCCACCCGGGTGGCGAACTCGGCGGACGAGGCCACCATCCCCCGAGCTTGCCGGTCCACCGTGACCACCGGCACCCCGCGACGGGCCAGTTGCTCGATGATCGAGTCGAACAACAGGGCGGCCACCGGATGGCAGCGGGTCACGTGGTCGAGGTCGAGCACGATCGCCTGCGGCAGGTCCTGGTCGCCCACGCGTGACCGGACGGCCAGGATCGCCTGCTCGGCGGCGGCGAACTCGATGTACCCCTGCAGCGCCAGGACGGGCACGTCCACCGCGACCCGGTGGTCCGGATGCGCGGGCAGGGGCTCCTCGCTGCCGTCCTCCGCCACCCGCAGGAACGTGGGGCCGGTGCGCTCGACCTGGTGCATGAGGTGGAGCGAGAACCGCTCGGAGATGGCCCGACTGGCCTCGACGGCCCGCACGCTGTTGCCGCGTCCGTCGAGCCTCGGGCTGAAGAGCCCGATGCCGAACTGCGACGGGCTGACCGCCACCAACCCCCCGGCCACCCCGGACTTGGCCGGCAATCCGACGCGGAACAGCCATTCGCCCGAATAGTCGTACATCCCGCACGTGGCCATGACGGTCAGCACCTGCTCGGCCACCGGCTGCGCGATGACCCGGGCGCCGGTGAGGGGATTGACGCCGCCGTTGGCCAGCGTGGCGCCCATCACCGCCAGGTCGCCCGCCGTCACCAGTACCGAGCACTGGCGGAAGTACACGTCGACGGCCTCCTCGGCCGGCACGGTCAACGAGCCGGCGGCCCGCATCAGGTGGGCGAGCGCCCGGTTCCGGTCTCCGGTGTCGTGTTCGGAGCGATAGACGGACGTGTCCACCGAGAGGCCCCGTCCGGCACACCGGGACAGCAGGTCGAGGATCCGCTCGAACCGTTCCCCGGGGTCACCGCCCGCCACCAGCGAAGTGGTGAGGATGGCGCCGGCGTTGATCAGCGGGTTGTCGGGGCGCCCCGTGCCGGGCTCCAGGCTGATGGCGTTGAACCCCTCGCCGCTGGGCTCCACGCCCACCCGGGCGAGCACGTCCTCGGTGCCGGCATCGGCCAGCGCCAGGGCGTAGACGAACGGTTTGGAGACCGACTGGATCGTGAACGGCATCGCGGACTCGCCGGCCTCGTAACGCGAGCCGGCCACGCCGACGAGCGCCAGGCCGAAGGCGCCCGGGTCCGCGGTCGACAGCTCGGGGATGTAGTCGGCCACCTCGCCACGGTCGTCCCCGGCGAACTCGGCCCGGATGCGCCCGAGCAGGTCGCCGATGGGGTCGAAGGGCTGCGACGGGTCGGCCTGGTCGGCCGGTGCCGTCACGTCTCCAGGTCGCCTTCCTGGATGGCCGGCAGCTCGCCGATCGCCTCGAACAGGTACTTGGTCCACACCGCCTCGAGCCGGGCCAGGAACGGCGAGTCGGCATTGATGCGGGCCTCGAACGGCTCGAACGACCCGCCGCGGTAGATCACCAGGTCGTAGGGGGGTCCCACCGAGAGGTTCGCCCCGGCCGTGCTCACCATCGAGGTCAGGGCCAGTTTCGTGGCCGTGGTGAGGTTGACGTGGGCGGCCACGCCGAGTTCGAGGGTGAACTTCCCGTACTTGCTCTCGCCGATCTGCAGGAACGGCCGGTCGTCCGAGGCGCGGATGTAGTTCCCCTCGGGATACACCAGCAGGATGTCGGGTGGCCCACCCCCACGGATCTCCCCCCCGAGCAGGAAGGTCGCCGTGCCGTCCGCACCGATCCCGGCCAGCGCGTCGTGGTGGCTGGCGGCGACTTCGCGGCTGAGTCGGCCCACGTACAGGGCGGCCTCGAAGAGGTGGTCGACCGTGGCCAGGCTCTGGCGCGCACCCGGATCGGTCAGGTCCTGGCTGAGGCGGTCGAGCACCTGCTGGGTGGTGGCCAGGTTGCCGGCCGACTCGAGCACGAACAGGCGGTCGGGGTCGGGCTGGAACAGGTGCACCTTGCGGTAGGTGCTCACGTTGTCGACCCCCGCGTTGGTACGGGAGTCGCCCAGGAACACGAGTCCCTCGTCGAGACGGATGGCCAGGCAGTAGGTCATGGATGGATCCTCGGTGGTCGCTCGCTCCGGAGGATGGAGTCTACGGGAGCGCCTGGGCCACCTCGCCCCTGCCGTCCGACCATTGTCCGGGGCCGACCGGACCCTCGACAGCGGGATGACGCCGGCCAACGTGGCGTTCTCCGTGGAGTTGCTGAGCAGCCGACGTCCCGCGGGACCAGCCACGCGGACCTGAGCCCACCTCCACCGTCAGGTACCGATGGCCCGGTGTGCCCCGACCACGGAGGTCGTCGGGGCACACCGGTCATCTACGGGTGACGCGATGTCGGCCAGACGGAGGTCATGAATAGCCCGGTACGCCCACCATGGTGGCGTCACCGAAGGCGAAGATGCCACCGTCCGAACCCAACATCCAGTAGCCGGCCGCGTCGGATGTGCCGGCGATCGCCGTTATCGAGGCGTTGAGCGGATCCGGACCTTCCGATCCGTGGTAGCCGACATTGAAGGCGAAGATGCCGCCGTCAGCGCCGACGAGCCAGTAGCCGGTTCCGGCGGCGTTGGCGGAGATCCCCACCATGGGGGCATTCAGCGTCTTGCCTCCCTCCGACCCCTCAAAGGGGCAGTTGAAGGCGAAGATGCCGCCGTCAGCGCCGACCAGCCAGTAGCCCGTTCCGGTGGCGACGTCACCGGCGATCCCCACGATGGGGGCGTTCAGCGTCTTGCCTCCCTCCGACCCTTCGAAGGGAGCGTCGCCGAAGGCGAAGATGCCACCGTCGGAAGCCACGAGCCAGTAACCGTTGCCCGTCTTGTCTGCAGCCATGCCCACGATCGGGGCGTTCAGCGACTTACCGCCCTCCGACCCCTCATATGCAGCGTCGCCGAAGGCGAAGATGCCACCGTCGGAAGCCACGAGCCAGTAACCCTTGCCATCATGCGTCGCCGCGATGCCGACGATCGGTTCGTTCAACCCGTACCCGGCCATCGAGCCGTACGAGACCGCATTGCCCTCCGGGTAGACGACTCCGGCGGACGTCACCTCCCAATAGCCTTTATTGGAGGGCGTGGGCGCCATCCCGACGATGTCCTTCGGGATGGTCAATGGCGTGGTGTACATATATCGAGTGTTGTCGCAACCAGTAAAGCCATAGCAGTCTCCAGTGGCCGTCGGCCAAGCCGAATAGCCGATCCATGTCTGACCACTCGTCGATGTGAACACCGAAGCCGATCCGGGGCCCCATTCACCGTTCGTCCCGCCAGAACCGAGGAGGACGTCCGACGACGGCCGGGTGCACGGACCCACCGCTGACTTACAGACCGCATACAGCTCCTGGTAGGCCGAACTGTTGTACGTGCCGGCACCGCCGGCGAAGAAGAGGTAGTACGCGTCACCACCCCACACCATGTCAGGCGCCTCGATGGTGGCGTCGCTGCCGCTCCGCTGGGTCAGGAGCACGGTGGCCGCACCGACCAGTCCGGTGCCGGTGGCGTTCAGCTGCTGGGACCAGATCTGCGCGAGCACACCGTCGTTGGCCACGTTGCTCGTCTTCCACATCAGGTAGGCCACGCCGGTGTGGTGATCGACGAACGTGGCGGGGTCAACTGCCCCGTACAACGGATCACTGCAGACAATGGGTGACGCAGTTCCGGTAAATGGGCCAGTCAGAGTCGGCGAAGTAGCAACGCCAATACAGCCATAGTGATTGCCGGCTGTTTCGTAGGCGTCATAGTACATGACGTACCGTCCATCGTAGAAGAACACGTGCGGAGCAGCGAGCCCGTCAAAGGTCGCATCATTCGTGATTGCCCACGGCTCGTTGGCGGCCGAGTACGACAGCGCAGGGTAGATTGATCCCGTCGCCGTGCAGGTGGTTGCGTTATACGGGCAGGAGAGGTTCTGCGCTTGAATCGCGCCGGTAATCGGCGCTACCTCCGACGACGTACCGAACGCCACATCGTTCGTCGATCCGTTGAGCACGACGTCCGGGTCGGCGAAATCGGTCGCCACCGTCGATGTCGGCGGCAGGCCTGCGGTCGGTGCGAACGTCGTGGTCGGCACGAGTGCCGCGGCGCGGGTCGCCGGCAGTGCGGCGGCGGCGACCACTGTGCTCCCGATCAATACGAGCGACGCTGCCGTCGCGACGCGCAGGATACCCGGCTTCCGGACCGTTCGGCCCGATCCGGGCGGAGCGCCCTCCACGGGATGCTGCCTACGGAACTTCACCATCGAGTGACCCCCTCTGTCGTCCGTCTGTGACCGTCGCACCACACCGGTGCGACTTCCACTGCTTGCTCCCGACCGGAGGTTGATCCTGTCCCCCCGTCCAGAATTCGGACGTTAGCCGCCTGCTCCGCGACGTGACGGGGGCACAGGTCAACACCCGTGGCACCCCGCTCGACCGCCCGCCATGCGGTTGGGCTCAGCCGATCTGCACGATCGGCCGAGCCAGGAGTCTGCCGCCCATGGAGCCGAGGAACTCCGCGTCGCCGAAGGCGAAGATGCCGCCGTCGCTGGCCACCATCCAGTAGCCCTGGCCGTCGATGGTCGACGTGATCCCGACGATCGGCTGGGCCAGGGGCTGGCCGCCCATGGAGCCGAAGAAGCCGGCGTCGCCGAAGGCGAAGATGCCACCGTCACTGGCCACCATCCAGTAACCGAGTCCGTCCGCCGTCGCGGTGATGCCGACGATCGGTCGGGTCAGCGTCGTGCCCCCCATGGAGCCGTAGAAGCCGGCGTCGCCGAAGGCGAAGATGCCACCGTCACTCGCCACCTCCCAGTAGCCGAGCCCGTCCGCCGTCGAGGCGATGCCCACGATCGGCTGGTTGAGGGGCTTGGCGCCCATGGAGCCGTAGAAGCCGGCGTCACCGAAGGCGAAGATGCCGCCGTCGCGGGCGACCTCCCAGTAGCCCTTGCCGTCCGCCGTCGAGGCGATGCCCACGATCGGCTGGTTGAGGGGCTTGGCGCCCATGGAGCCGTAGAAGCCGGCGTCGCCGAAGGCGAAGATCCCTCCGTCGCTCGCCACCTCCCAGTAGCCCATGCGGTCGGGCGTGGGAGCGAAGCCGACGACGGGCTGGGCCAGCAGCTTGCCGCCCATGGAGCCGTAGAACGCCGACGAGCCGAAGGCGAAGATGCCGCCGTCACTCGCCGCCATCCAGTAGCCCGGCTCGACGGACAGTGCTTCGGTGAGCATCGGTGTGTCGTCCGGTGTGTCCCCCACGGCAGCGCACGACCACACCCCGGTACAGGCCACACCCGTGAGCTCGCCGTCGAGACCGGGCGACGGGTCGGGGGAGGCGACGATGGACCAGACCCCGTTGTCCCACTGCTCGATGAGATTGGCGTCGCTCGACCCGTCGGGCGAGGACGAGCCCACCGCCGTGCACGACGTCGGCGATCCGCACGAGACGGACTCCAGGAGGTCGTCGTCGGTGGGCCCGGTCTCCGGGGCCGACGTCGTCGTCCAGACCGTGCCGTTCCACTGCATGGCCAGGTTCTGGTAGCCGGCACCGGCCGCCGAATAGCCCACCGCCGTGCAGGCGGTCGCCGACAGGCACGACACCGACGTCAGGACGTTGGTCACCAGCGTGGACGGATTCGGGCTGGTCACGATCGACCAGGTCGTCCCGTTCCAGGACTCGGCCAGGGTCTGGCTCGCCGACCCGTTGAAGTAGTCACCGACGGCGGTGCAGGAGGTGGGTGACAGGCACGACACCGCGTTGAGTTCGGAGAGTCCACTGCCCGGCGCACTCGGACTGGCCACGAGCGACCACACGGTGCCGTTCCACTGCTCGATCAGGGTGACCGTCGGCCCGGGCACGGTCTGGACGGAGCCCACGGCGACGCAGAAGGTGACCGAGGTGCACGACACGCCGTAGAGCGACTGGGGCTGCGCATTGCTGGTGTTGACACTGGGGACGATGAGCAGCCCACCCCCATCCCACTGCTCGATCAGCGTCTGGGTGATCGTCCTTCCGGTGCCCGATCCCACCGCCATGCAGAACGTCGGGGTGACACAGGAGACCCCGTAGAGGTCGCTGTTCCTCGTCGGCGCGAAGCTCTGGCTCGGCTCGATCGTCCAGGCCGCGCCGTTCCACCCTTCGGCCAGCGTCTGGTCGGCCTTGCCGGCGTTGGTGTAGCCCACGGCCACACACGAGCCCCCGGCGCACGATGCGGCCTGCAGGGAGTTGTCGACGCCGGGACCCACGTTGGGTGTGGGCACGATCCCCCACTGGTACCGGGGAGGCGTGGTCGTCGCGGCCCCCGCCGGCGGGGTCGCGACCACCACGCCCGCCAGGGTGACCACCAG
>Ga0302157_10004883_pt1 | contig 14418 bp, 15 predicted proteins | sample I_Bog_N3_3_FD_193502 | JGI IMG/M metagenome (GOLD analysis project Ga0302157, IMG submission 193502) | Peat permafrost microbial communities from Stordalen Mire near Abisko, Sweden - I_Bog_N3_3 | ecosystem: Environmental > Terrestrial > Soil > Wetlands > Peat | place: Sweden: Abisko, Stordalen...
CCTCACCGCGCTGACCGACTGCTACCGCTCCGAGGCCGGGGCGTCCGGCCGCGACACCCGCGGGATGCTGCGCCAGCACCAGTTCCGCAAAGTCGAGCTGGTCTCGATCGCCCATCCCGACCACAGCGCCGCCGAACATGAACGCATGACCCGCTGCGCCGAGACAGTGCTGGGCATGCTGGGGCTGCCCTATCGCCGCGTGCTGCTGTCCTCCGGCGATACCGGCTTCGGTGCCGCTCGCACCCATGACCTGGAGGTCTGGCTGCCCGGCCAGCAGATGTGGCGCGAGATCAGCTCCTGCTCCAACACCCGCGACTTCCAGGCTCGGCGGATGAATGCGCGCTTCCGCGGCGGACCGGAGGGCAAGACGGTCGCCTATGTCCACACCCTGAACGGGTCCGGGGTCGCGGTGGGACGGGCGCTGATCGCGGTGATGGAGAACCATCAGCAGGCCGATGGCTCGATTCTGGTTCCCGAGGTGTTGTGGCCATACATGGGCGGCCTGGAGCGCATTGCGCCGGCTTGACCGCGGTCAGGGTTTCAATGAGGGGCGGTCCGACCCGGCCCAGGGCATCAGGCCGGCGGCGAGAAGACAGGCTGCGAGACTGCCCAGCAGGTAAAGCAGCGGGCAGACGCGCCAGTGGCCCGCTGCGATGTCCTGCAGATACAGCGCGGTGGGCAGCACAGACGCCAGCATGCTGGTCCCCAGGCTGGTGAAGCGCACATACCGCCCGGGTGCCGCAAGGGTGCCGGCACAGATGCCCAGCAAGGCGGCAATCATCAGCCCCATCGTGTACAGAGCGCGCGCCTGCGGTTGGTCGGACGGGTAAAGCCGCACGATCGCCATCAGGACGAAGCCATACACCGTGGCCGCAATGAGGAACGCCAGCGACAGACGGAGCACCGCCGTCAACCCGGACAACAGCGCGGCGAGCCGGCGGTCGCGCACCACCCGCGTCACGGTCCCAAATACGAATGCGATCGGCAGCATGCGGCTCTCCTGCCCGCATACCCTGAAGTGAATGCGGTCATCCCGCAATTCAACGCACATCCGGATTACCAAAGCGTTACGCGCCGCGATAATTGTTTGGCAGCCTTTCCGACCCCGGTACCGGCCGCGACGCCGACAAGGCCCTCAGCGTTGGCCGGTTGCCGCCGGCGTGAATTTGCCGATCGCCCGCGTCAGCGACGCCAGATCGGTCGCGGCGATGCGCGAACCCAGCAACTGCTCTGCTTCCTGCGCATGGCCAGTTGCGGCGGCCATGATCCCGAGATTGATGGTCATCCGCTCCGGCAGGCCGGCCACATCGCGGAAGGGCGACAAGGTCTGCCGCGCCTCCTCCGTCCGGCCCGACAGCATCAGCGACAGAGCGAGGTCGTTGCTGATGGTTGGATCGTTCGGCAGTGCGCTCAGCGCCTGGCGGTAGAGGCCCTGCGCCTCGTCGTGCCGGTGCAGGATATCCAGGGCGACCGCCTTGTTGGCCAGTGCCGTAGGATCGTCCGGCTTCGCCGCCAACACCAACGACAGGGTCTGGATCGCCTGGACCGGCTGGCCGGCCATCACCTGAATGGCCCCCATCGTCCGCAGCACCTCGGGGTCATGAGGGGCGGTCTTCAGGCGGCGCGCCAGCAGGCCGGCGGCGTCCTCCAGCTTGCCGCTGCGCGCCAGGCCCTCGGCGCAGCGAAGCTGGGTCGGCGTGTCGGCCGGAGCCTCGCTCGCCGCGGCGGTGTACATGGAGATCGCCAGGTCACGATCGCCGGACTCCTCGGCCGCCGCCGCGACGTGCAGGCGCGACTCGGCATTCATGGTCGGCTGCTGACTGTCGCTCTGGTGGCCCCCACAGCCGGCCAGCAACCAGCACGCCAGCGCCGGGACAAGCCCCATCCGCATCAGGATAGGGTGCGGCCATAGCAAAATCTTTCCCCCTCCCCTCGTGGGAGGGGGACAGGGGGAGGGGGATCCGCCAGGAGAAGCTCCGACCCCACAGGCCACCTTCGACCGCCCCCTCCCCCCAACCCCCTCCCACGAGCGGAGGGGGAGAGGCTTTTTCTCCAGCCACACTGCTATCCTGATGCCTATGGGGATCAGCGCGGCCTTCAGATTGGGACACAGCATGCGATGGCTCCGCTTCAATGGTGCATCAAACGAAAGGCGTCGCCCAGCCGCATCACCGCCGGGCCGATCAACACGATGAACAGCGACGGCATGATGAACAGGATCAGCGGCAGGGTCAGCAGCGCCGGCAGACGAGCGGTCTTGGCCTCCAGCGCGATCATCCGGTCCCGGCGCAAATCCAGGGCCACCGTCCGCAGCGCCTGGCTGAGCGGCGTGCCGTACTGGATCGACTGTGCCAGCATGCCGGACACGCGGCGCGCGCCCTCCACCCCGGTGCGCTGCGCGAAGTTGGTGAAGGCCTCGCGCCGGTCGGGCAAAATCCGCATGTCATCCAGCAGCTTGCCCAGCGCGACCGAAATCGCCGGGTTGGAGTGCAGCATTTCGTGGCTCACGTGCGCCAGCGCGCTTTCGAGTCCCATGCCCGCTTCGCTGCACACCACCAGCAGGTCGAGCGCGTCCGGCACGCCCCGGCGCATGGCGGCAAGATAAGGCCGGCGCATCGCGGAAATCAGCCAGTCGGGTCCGAGGAGTCCGACCGGGATCGCGAAGACGGTCATGATCAGGATATGGGCCCCGGACGAGCCGGCGAACTGCCCGTACAGGATCGCCGCCGCCGGAACCGCGATGGCCAGCACGACCTTGATGCCGAGGAGGACCGGCAGCACGTTGCGCGGACGGAAGCCGGCACTGACGATGACGCCTTCCAGCGCGACGATGTCCTTTTCGGAATAGAAGCGGGTCCGCCCGCGGACCGTTTCCCCGATCCAGCGCAGCAGCCGCTGCGCCGATCCCAGCGCGGACAGGTCCGGTGGCGTGTCGGCACCGGCGCGAAGGCCGGCCAGCGAGGTGACCCGCTGATCCAGGGTCCGGCTCGTCAGGCTGCGCAGCATCATGATCACCGCCAGGCCCGCCAGCAACGTGGATCCCGCGGCGAGCAGCGCGGTGAGTGTCTGGGTGTCGATCAATCCCGGGTCGCTCCTCTGATCATGAATTGCATCGTCAAGGAGCCGGTGATCAGGGTGATCAGGCCGATGGCGAACAATCGCAGGCCGCGCGGTTCGGTGAACAGCAGCGCCATTTGCTGCGGCGCCATGATGCTTTGGAGCAGGGCGACGATGATGGGCAGCACGATCATGATGATCGCCGACACCTTTGCCTCGCCCGCCAGGGCCCGGGCCTTTCCGCCGATGGCCAGCCGCTCGCGCACGGTGTCCGCCAGATTCTGGATCGTCTCGGCCAGCCGGCCGCCGCTGCGCGCCTGAACCCCGATGGTGACGGCGAAAATCGCGTATTCGGTCACACCGGTGCGTCGGTGCAGGGCCAGCAGGGCCGCATCCGCGCTGGTGCCCAGCGCCATCTCGCGCTCGACCTGGATGAATTCATCGCGCGTCGGCGACGGCATTTCCTGCGCGATCGCTCGGAACGCCTCGGAGACCGGCAGCCCGGCGCGCGTCGCGCTGACCACCAGTTGAACGGCATCGGGAAGCTGCCGCACGAGCTTTCCCTGATAGCGGCGGATCTCCCATCCGAACAGGCCGCGCACCAGCACGATCCCGGTGATGATCCCGTCCAGCGCGACCATCGGCATTGAGAGCAGGAAATGTCCCATCCAGGCCGAAATCGCCGCACCGGCGGTCGCGAACAGGAAGATCCAGGCGGGCGGGATCAGATTCGCCCGCGGAATGTCCAGCGGGACCCGCAGCAGGCGGGCGACCCGGCGCATGCGGGATGCCTCCCGCTGCCGCAGGCGGATACTGGGAAGCGCCGTGTTGGCGGGCGCGACCGCGCCGCCGGGAACCGCGGCAGCGACGCGGCCGGTGAGCTGGCGCCGGCGCCGGGAGGATAACAGCGCCATCGCCCAGCCCACCGCGAGGCAGACCAGCAGCAGCAGCGGCAGAAGCAGGCCGGCGCGCATCGTCAGGACTCGCCGCTTGCGGCCGCCCAGCTCCGGCTCAGGCCAAAAAAGTCCAACCTTGCAATGAAACTGGGGCGGATACGGGACACCCGATAGTGGCCGGTGATCCGGCCTTGCGGGTCCTCGTGGTCGAATTCGAAGGCCGCGATGTCGTTGGTGGTGATGACATCACCCTCCAGGTTGCAGACGTCGGTCAACTGGGTGATCCGCCGCTGTCCGTCATGCATGCGCTCGACATGCACGATCAGGTCGATGGCCCCGACGATCTGCTGGCGGATGGCCCGCAGCGGCAACTGCGCCTGGCCCATCTGCACCATGTTCTCCACCCGGATCAGCGCTTCGCGGCTGTTATTGGCGTGCATCGTGCACATCGAGCCGTCATGGCCGGTGTTCATCGCCTGCAGCATGTCGAAGGCCTCCGCGCCACGGACCTCGCCCAGGATGATGCGGTCGGGGCGCATGCGCAGCGCATTGTGCACCAGGTCGCGCTGGGAAATATGGCCACTACCCTCCAGGTTCGCCGGCCGGGTCTCCAGCCGGATCACGTGGCGCTGCTGCAGCTTGAGTTCGGCCGCGTCCTCGATGGTGATGATGCGCTCGCCACGGTCGATCATGTGGCTCATGGCATTGAGCAGCATGGTCTTGCCCGATCCGGTGCCGCCGGCAATCAGGATGTTCAGCCGCGCGCGCGCGGCGATGCCCAGCATGCGCGCGATGCCCGAGGTCATGGTGCCGTTTTCCGTCATCTCCTTCAGGCCCAGCCGGCGGCGGGAGAATTTGCGGATGGAGATGCAGGGGCTGTCGATGGCGAGTGGCGGGAAGACGACGTTGACCCGGCTGCCGTCATGCAGCCTGGCATCGACCATCGGGCTGGATTCGTCGATCCGGCGGCCGACGCGTGCGACGATCTTCTGCGCCAGCCCGGCAATGTGGTCGTTGTCGCGGAACTGCACGTCGGACAGCTCGATCTTCCCGCGGCGTTCGACATAGACGGAGTCGGGTCCGTTCACCATGATGTCGGTGACTTCGTCGTCGCGCAGCAGCGGCTCGATCGGGCCGTAGCCCATCATGTCCTGGGCCAGCTCCTCGGCGAGGCGGCATTGCTCGCGGGCGGACAGCTCGTAGCGTTCTTCGTTGGCAATGTCATGGATCACCTGCTCGAGCTGGCGCTGCAAGACGCCCAGCGGCAGGTCTGACACCGCGGCCGGGTCGATCTGCTTCAGCGCCCTGGTTCGCAGCGCGCTGGTCATCTGCTCGACCTTGAGCAGGCCGGTCGGGCGGGGCGTGGGCGGCAGCGGGTCCAGCAGGACCGCGTCGGTGACGCGGCTGACCAGGTCCGAGGCGGTTTGTTGCGGCTCGCGCCGGCCAAAGATCGTCATCGCCCGAATACCCTTTGCATCAAGGACTGGCTTGAACCCGCTGGTCTGACACCGGCGATCTCACGCACCAGGGGGGCGAGATAGCGGCGCAGGGCTGGGACCTTCTGGACCGCGGGGACGCCGAGATTGATCGCCTCCAGCATGCCGCGGCCGAGTTCGGCGATGACGACGTTGGGGGGACCGCCCAGGGCCTTGTCGATCAAGGCCCGTTCCAGCCCGCCCTTCATGTCGGCGCGATTGAGCACGCTGATGACCCGGTCGGCCCCGGTCACGCCGGCGACGAAGTGGCGGATGTTCTGCGTGTCGCGCAGGCTGGCGACGTCTGGGGTGAGGACGGTCACCACTTGCCGCGCCAGGTTCAGCACCCGGGTCATCGCCGGCGGCAGCGGCATCGGGATGTCGGCAACGATGAAATTGAATTTTTTCTGCAACAGGTCCAGCACCCGCGCCAAGCCGGTTTCGGTCACGGTCGCTTCGGTGTCGAACGCTTCCTCCGACGCGATCAGCCGCAACCGCGGCTCGATCTCGATCGATGCCCGGTCCAGGAACAAGGCATCCACCCGCGTGGCATCTTCCAGCGCGATGCGAAGGCCCGGCCCGGGATGCTGCGCCAGCATCAGGGCCAACTCGCCGCCCTGCACGTGCAGATCCAGCAGCGCCACGTGGCCCTTCACCGTGGACATGATCTCGTACGCCAGGTTGAGCGCGATACTGCTGGTGCCGACCCCGCCGCGGGCCCCGCAGACCGCCACCAGATGGCCGCCGCGCCCGTCGCTTTTTCCAAGCTGGCCGCCGGACAGATGCGGCAGCAGCACGCGCAGGACAATGTCGCGCGTGAGCGGCTTCGCCAGATAGTCGCTGATCCCGAGATCATGCACCAGCAGCCGGTAGAAGCTGATGTCGGTATTTTCCCCGATGGCGAAGACCTGAACATCCGGCGGGCAGACGCGCGCGAGGTCGTCCAGGGCTGCCTGCGGGTTGTCGACCCCGGCGATATCGACAATCAGGATGGTGGCTGGGGTTTCCTTTTCGAACAGGCGGATCGCGGTGCGGATATTGCCGCGCTGCAATTCGAAGTCGTCGCCCAGCGGCGTGAGGCCGGTGCGCAGCGCCGTGGCCGTCGTTTCGTCGTCCACGATGGCGACGACCCGGCGTCCCAGATCGAGGGTGGGGACGGACGCGGCGGGCGCCGCCATCCGGACCACGTTGTTGCTACTGAGTCCCGCTGCCACCGGCGCCCCCCTGCGATCCCTGACCGCCCTGCTGCTGGCCACCCTGGGCCGCACCGATCTCGCTTGCGTTGACCGATGGCAACGGCCGGCGTCGCCCGGCCACCATCAGATCGATCGGACGCGTCGACAGCGCAGCGAGGCCGTTGTCATCGCCGGTTCCCGCCACGAGATCGTTGGGATTTATCACCATCGTCCGCAGGTTCGAGTCGTTGGCGCCCAGACCGGCTGGCGGCAGGCTCCATGTGCCGGGCTGCGCGAAGGGGTCCTTGTCGCAGCCGGCCAATGCCAGCAGCGCCGCCAATGCCAGGTTCGCGCGCATGAGGGTTCTCATTTCAGGATGAACCCGGCATCGAGCGGCGCCCCGCCCGGCCGCGCGATCTGCCGGCCCAGCAGGATGCGGTCGAGGTCGGTGGCCGGCCGGTAGCCGTCGGTCGGGAGTTGGAACGACGCCGGGCTGGGGGCCGGCTTGACCAGATAGGGTGTCACGATGATCACGAGTTCGCTCTCGCCCCGCTGGAAGCTGGTCGATTTGAACAGCGCACCGATCACCGGCAGTTCGCCGACTCCGGGCACGGTGTTGGTGCTGTCGGTGGTGGTCTTCTGCAGCAGCCCGGCGATCGCGAAGCTTTGGCCGCTGCCCAGTTCGACGGTGGTCTCGGCGCGCCGGACGGACAAAGCGGGGATCGTCAGGGTGCCGCCGGCGACCGGCACGCTGACCGCGCCGTTGGTGGACAACTGGCTCACTTCCGGGCGGATCCGCAGGTTGAGCCGTTGCGGCGACAGCACAGTGGGCACGACTTCGAGACTGACGCCGTACTGCTTGAACTCGACGGTGATCGTGGTGGCCCCATTGCTGGTGCTGCCGGCGACCGGGATCGGGAATTCGCCGCCGGCCAGGAAGCTCGCCGGCTCGCCCGACTGCGCGGTCAGGTTGGGTTCGGCCAGGATGGAGACGAGCTGATCGGTGGCGAGCGCGTCGATGATGCCGTTCACGTCCCAGTTGCCGGAGCGGAAGCCGGCGCCGATCTGGCTGGGCACGGTGGCAAGGCCCAGCGGCTGCAACGGATTGAAGCTCGAGGCGGGAAAGCCGGCGGTGGTGGCGCTGAGCAGCGCTGGCGCACCGCTGGCCGCGGCGTTCGTGAACAAGCCGAACCGGAATCCGTTATTGGCGAGTGCTTGCCAGTTGAAGCCCAGTTGGCGGGTGACGGTCCGGTCGATCTCGGCGATCCGGACCCGGACATTCACCTGGATGCTGCTGAGCACGGCGAATTCGCCAACGATTACCGCCCGTTCGCCGGCGAAGCCGCGCGCGATGGCTTCGGCCTGTTGGGCGGCGGCGGCGTTCGGCACCGATCCGGTCAGCACCAGGCGGCTGCCGGCCGCGCTGACGCCAACCGAGGTGCCGCCGGGCACCAGCCGGTGGATCGCGGTCTGGATCGCGGTGACGGTGGCCGCACTGATCGTTGCGACCTCCGCCGGGGCGACCGGCCCGCCTGGCTCCAGCAAGGGGCTGGGCACCGCCGCCGCACGCGCGGCGCCGGTGACGGTGACGTCGTACTGCACGATCGGGGCGCCGGTGTCGGAGGTGGCGATGATCGTGGTGCGGCCGGGCGCGACGCCCATCAGGAACAGGCTGGTCGGCGAGGCCGGCTGCACCCGCGCGATCCCCGGTTCGGCCGACATGACGGTGGTCGCCGGGTGTGGCAGCGGCAGCAGCAGGCCGGTGCCGGCGTCAATGCTAATCGGTTGGCCGCGCACCGGTTCGGGCACCGCCGGCGGAGTCGGCGGCACGGCCTGCCCAAGCGGGTGCTGCGGCTGCGCGGCCAGCGGGCCGGCCAGGGGGCCGGACAGGACGGCGAGCGCCAGCAGCCAAGCCATGCGATCGAACAAAGGTCTCATTTGAAGGTCACTTCGGCGCGCTGGTCGCCCTGGATGACCTGAACGCGCGAACCCGCCCCGACACTCGCTCTGGCCAGCGCGGAGGACACATCGGAACTGGACACGGCGTTGCCGGTCTCGGCTCTGGTATCCTCGGATGATCTGACGGCGAGGCTGAGCTTGCCAAGCTGCTGGGCGACGGCGAGCTTTTCGGCCTGGTCGGTCGTGGCCTGGATGGTCACGGTGTTGACCAGCCGTCCGGCCGCCGTCCCATTCACCGGTGCCCCCTGGGAGATGTCCTGGTCAACCGCGAGGACGCGGACATTGGCGAGCACGGTCTCGCTGGAAATGAGATGCGTGGTGCGTTCGGCACTCGCCTGGATCTCCTGGGTGAGAATGACATCGACATGGTCGCCCGGCCAGATCAGCCCGGCGACGCCGGTCACCGCGTTGACGCCGATCGACACCGCCCTGGTATCGGGGGCGAGCACCGCGGCGAGGAAGCCGCGTTCGCGCAGCCGCATGAAATCCGATGACAGCAACACAGCGCCGGGTTCCAGGTAGCGGCGGATCAGGGAACCCCGCAGATCGGCGCGCGCATCGGGCGAATCGATCATGGCGCCGGGCGGCACCTTGTCCTGGGTTGCCGTTCTTGGCGTGAAATCATCGATTCGCGCCAGTGTGCCGGCGGTCAAAGGGTGGGCTGCGACCAGATAGGCGAGCGTCGCCGGCGTAACCGCCGCCTGCGATGCCGGACCGGCCGGCCGGTTGCCGAGTTGCCAGGCGAAAACTCCCAGGACCAGCGCGGTCGCGAACATCAGCCCGACGACGACGAAGCGCATCGACATGTTAATTTCCCAATTCGTTCATGACGGCCCAGATACCACCATAGGCGATCGCAACGCCGTAGGACAGTGACCCGTGGCGGGCGATTCGCCAGCGTTCGGCGCAGAAAACCCGGCGCAACAGCGGAGCACCGCGCGGCGGTGGCGGCGATGGCGGCCGGTTTTTGACGGCGCGCCGGGCTGCGAGATGGAGCAAAGCGAGGACGCCGCCGGCCATCGCCGTGACATAGATGAAGCGATAGACTGCGAAGGGCGACAACCCAAGGCAGATTGCCGCCGCCAGTTTCACGTCGCCGCCGCCGAAAGCGCCACGGGCGTGCAGGACGACGAACAAGGCAAACAACACCAGCGCGACTGCGATTGAAATGAGCAGCTCGGACGGACCGGCGAACAGCCGGACCGCGATGCCGAGGACAGCGATGGCGGCGGCAATGCTGTCGGGGATGGTTCGGGTGGCGATATCGGTCCAGGCGGCAATCGTCAGGAGCGGCACAACCAGTGCGGCTTCGACGGCGCATGGCCAGTCTGTGCTGTGCATGACCTTATCTAAATTCCCACCCTTATCCCGTAAAATAAGCATTCGCTCGGGCGTCAACCAGAAAGGGCTGCGACCCGCAGACCTTTCCAGCCTGCCCGAGCGAAAGCGGTGAGCGGCGACGCGGGTCTCAGCCAGCGACGTTCTTGAGGTCGGTGATGACCGCATTGAACATCGAGCCGATTTCCGTGCTGAGCAGGCCGACGCCAGAGGCGACGGCGGTGATGATGGCGGCTGCAAGGATGCCATATTCCAGGGCGGAGATGCCCTTGCTGTCGCCGAACGTGTTCCGGAGTGTCGTCAGTACGTGGTTGATCATGTCCATTTCTCCTCTGTTTTAGATGCGCTATCCCGAGACCTTTTGGTCCCGGCGATCGCGTTGCCCCGTTGGCTCCGTCGATCTGTTGACAAGGGTTAAACCATCTCGTAACCTGACGCAAGTAAAAAATAACCCTTTAACCATTATTGGGACGCATGAGACAAAAATTTCTACAATTCTGGCGCGGTTTGCAACCGTCGGTACCTGCCAGAGCGGGAAAACTGGTCGCAGACCGGCGCGGCGTCACCGCCCTGGTGTTTGCCGTGACGGCCGCGGTGCTGCTCGGAGTTGCAGGCCTCGCAACCGAGGTCGGCGCCTGGTACCTGATCCGGTTGCAGACAACCAATGCAGCCGACGCGGCCGCCATCGCGGGCGCGCAGGCCTACGCGATCACCCTCGATTCGGGCGCCGCCACAGACTCCGCCATGACTGTACTGTCTTTGAACGGCATCTCGGCCAGTGGCGGTTCGACGTCGCCCGCCACCGGGGCGGGGACGACCCCGCCGGGGCCAGCGGCCGTGATGACCGGCCGAACCGTCGCGGTGGCCGCCAACAGCCCGCCGCTCAGCGGCAACTATGCCGGCGACCCGGCCGCCACCGAGGTCATCGTCAGGATCGGCCTGCCGCCGATCTTCGCCAGCCTGTTCACCAGCCAGACCCCGGCGCTGGCATCGCGCTCGGTCGGGCGGCTGCAGACCATCGGCAGTGCCTGCGTGCTGACGACGGCCGGTCCGTTGACGATTATGCAGAGCCAGCAGGGCCTGGCCGACGGTTACTGCTACTATGCCTCCAACAGCACCCGTTCGGATGCGGTCGGGTTCGCCAGCAGCGCCTGGATCCAGACCTACGGGATCACCACGCCCGGCGATTGCACCAACTGTCCGGTCGTTGCCAATGGCTCGCAGTCGCCGGTGACCGGCGGCACCGACAGCACCGGCCAGAACCTCCTGCTGCGGCCGAATGCCTCCTACCAGCCGCCGACAACCTGGCTGCCCTATGCGGCGATCGATCCAGCGGTCGCCGCGCTGCTGCCGAGCCCGTCCATGCAGATCATCTGTCCGACCGGCCTCGCCTACGTGCCCAACAATACGCCGCTGGACCCGGTGACCCATTGTCCGACGACCAGCGGGGCGCGCGCGATCGTCACCTCCACGGCAAACCTGGTGCCGTCGGTTGGCGATCCCGGCAATCCGAACGGCGCGACCTGCACGCCCACCGCCGGCCGGTACTGCGGCTATTATAATATGACCCTGGTGATCTGCGGCAATCTCGGAGTCTCCCCTTGTCCGGCCGGCTCAGGGGCGACGGTGACCTTGCCGCCGACGGCGACCTTGTTGACGGCGGCCTATGGCGGCAGCGGCGGCAACAGCACGTTTCTGTTCGTCAATGCCTCGCTGACGGTTCAAAGCGGTGCGACCGTCCAATGCATGGTCAATTGGCAGGTGGCTTATTTCAATGGAAACCTGCCCTGCGCGCCCGGCCCGCAGAATGCCGATGGCTACAGCACGCCGCCGGGTGCGTACGGGGTGACGATCGTGTTCGCCGGCAGTCAGGTCGGGACCCTCACGATTTCATCGGGCGCCTCGGCCAATCTGGCTGCCCCCGCGGTCAACAGCTTTTCCGCCACGTTGAACGGCATGCTGTTCTATCGGGCGGGCCAGAGCAGCGGTGAGAGCTATGCCGCGCCGGGCGTCAACATTTCCGACACGAGCGGCAACGTGTTGCTCAACGGTGGGATGTATTTTCCCGTGTCCTATGTGTTTTACACCGCCAACACCAACCCGACGCCGCAATATACGCCGACCTGCTCCTTCCTGGTGGCCGGCAACGCGACCCTGGGTTTCTTTAATCCGAACGACAGCCAGGCCAATCCCAGCCAGTTCAGCCCAGCGTCCTGCGCCTTGAATTACGGCACGCCGATGCCGAACGTTCAAGCGGCGCAGTTGGTTGAATAGCATGCGGACCCTGCGCCAGTTCCCATCCTTGGTCCGGCGGCTGCGGCATGACCGGTTCGGCGTCGCGGTCACCGAATTTGCGCTGGTGGCGCCGGTGCTGGCGACCTTGCTGGTGGGGGTCGTCGATATCGGCGGCGCCGTCTATCAGCAGGCGATGCTGCAGCAGGCGTTGCGGGCGGGCGGCCAGTACGCCGTGTCGTTCCCGACCCAGAGCGGATCGATCGATGACCCGAACAATGGCATTCTGCTGGCGATCCAGCAGGCGCTGCCGGCGAACCTGGCGAATGTGACGGTCGCAACCCCGGTCGTGACGCTGGGGCCGCCGAGCTATGTTGCACTGAGCGCGTCCTGCCCCTTCTCGCCGCTGCTGCTTCCCATCACCACCCTATCGGTCAACTATGTCGTTCGCATCCAATAGGCGGCGCCGCCGAAACGCGGGCATCACCAGCGTGGAACTGGCGCTGGTTGCCTGGGCCCTGATGGCAATGGTCCTGGCCATTTTCGAGGTCACGCGCTATGTGTTCACCCTACAGGCGGTCACGACCCTGATGAACGAGGTGATGCGCTATGCCATCGTCACCAACCCTGGCCTGGTGCAGCAGGGCTGCTACGACATCGAGACCTTCTCCAACCTGACCGCGGTCTCGCCGCCGCCGCTTTTGCTGGACCCGTCGCAAGGCCAGGTTTGCATCACGTTCCTGAATTATCAGAGCGGTCTGGGCGTGACACAAGTACAGGTGACGGTAAGCTATCCATTCACCGCGACGATGGCTCTGCTGAGCGCGATGGACAGCCAGGTGACGCAGACCACCACCTATTCCTATTGAAGGCCTGGCCGATATGACACAGCGAGCGCCGGTTAGGGGGAAGGGTTTAGCGGCGGCGGCGGCGCAGGGCGCCGAGTACCGCCAGGCCGCTGGCGAGAATGACGATGCTCGCGGGCTCCGGGTCCGGTGTGAGGGTGTAGGACAACGAGAACTGGCTGAACGTCTGTGTCACGGTCCCCGTCAGGCTGTTATCCAACGAATTGCCGAGATAGCCCGGAAGGGTATCGCGCTGCCCGACATATTGTTCCAGCAAATCGGTGATGCCGATCGTAAACGTGCCATTGCCGCTGATCACTGTCGCGGGGATCGTGCCGCTACCCATTGTGGTTTGGTTCACGATGGTGGTGATGCCGAGACTGGTGCCGGTGTTCAAGACGGTGTTGACCAAGGTCACGTCCCAGATCGAACCGTCGGCGGTTGCATTGGCACCGGATAAGGAGATGCTCAGAAGGTAGTTGCCAAGCCCGCTGCCGCCGGTCGCGGTCAACTGGATCAAGCCTCCGGTCAGCATGCCCTTGGTGCCTGTAAATTGCGGGCAGTTGGCTGAACCTGGCACGCAAAGGCCACCGAAGTTGCCGCCTGACCCGCCACTGGCGATGGTTCCCGGGGCGGCCGCCGTCGTTGCGTTCGTCTCGTAATAGACAAGCGCGGCATTCGCCGGTCCGGCGCCGCATGCGAGCGCCAGGCCGGCCACAAGTGTCCGAAACATGTTCAAGATCCCCAATTTTGAACCAGCCCAGCCGCACCACCCAAGCACGGCAATCCCCAAATGCGCCTGTACCGCAGTTGCGGTTCGGCGGCAAGGCAGGCTCAACGAGTGTCGGATAGTCTTATTATTGGGTGATCAAGGCGCCGCAATGCGACCAACCACCGTTCGGGTTGCCCGTCGCTCGGCGGCAAGGTCAGAAATCCCGCCGTTCTACACGCCCGCCCGCACCACCGGGTTGCTCAAGGTGCCGATTCCGCTGATTTCCACCTCGATCCGGTCGCCATGCTTCATGTTGGCGGTCGCCCCCTCGGTGCCCATCCACATCACGTCGCCGGGATACAAGGTGAGGCAGGTCGTCATCGCCACCAGGTAATCGACCACACCGAAGACCATGTTGTTGGTGGGGAAGGCGATCTTCTGCTCCCCGTTCAGCCGGATGGTGGTCACCAGGTCATCGAGCTTCACGTCCGTCTCGATCCACGGACCCATCGGCTTGAAGGTGTCGGTGTTCTTCGCCCGCCACAGGGTCCGGTCCGATTTCTGCCAGGTCCGCTCGCTGACGTCGTTGCCGATCGTATAGCCCAGCACCGCGGACAACGCGTTCTGCCGGGTCAGGTTCTTGCACTTGCGCCCGATCACCACGACCAGCTCGCCCTCGTACTGCACCTGATCGGAGGCGTCCGCCGGGATGACGATGGGTTCGCCCTG
>Ga0302157_10004888_pt1 | contig 14413 bp, 16 predicted proteins | sample I_Bog_N3_3_FD_193502 | JGI IMG/M metagenome (GOLD analysis project Ga0302157, IMG submission 193502) | Peat permafrost microbial communities from Stordalen Mire near Abisko, Sweden - I_Bog_N3_3 | ecosystem: Environmental > Terrestrial > Soil > Wetlands > Peat | place: Sweden: Abisko, Stordalen...
TCCAGCCCCGCGGTTTCCGGCAGGCCGCAGATCAGGTTCGCATTCTGCACTGCCTGGCCGGCCGCTCCCTTGCCGAGATTGTCGACCACGCCCATCGCGATCACCAGGTTGCGCTCTGGATCGGCGGCATAGCTGACGAACGCGAGGTTTGAGCCGGTCGCCCATTTGGTCTGCGGTGGCGTGTCGGTCACGCGGACGAAGGCCCGCCCAGTGTAGAAGCGGCGAGCCGCGTCCATGCACTGGTCCGTGGTGGCTTGGCCGCGGCAGTAGATGGTGGCAAGCACGCCGCGGGTCATCGGCACCAAATGTGGCGTGAACACCAGACCGGCCGCGCTGCCGCCGCTCAGCCGTTCGATAGTCTTGACCATCTCTGGCATGTGAACGTGCTTGAGCAGGCCGTAGGGTACCAGGTTCTCGTTGCTCTCGGCGTAGCCGAACCTGCTGTCGGCGCCGCCCCGGCCGGCACCGGAGATGCCGGTCTTGGCGTCGATGACGATATTGGCCGGCTCGATCAGCTTGCGGGCCAGCAGCGGCGCCAGTGCGGTCAGTGTCGCCGCGGGGAAGCAGCCGGGGTTGGCAACGCGGGTCTGACCCTCGATCTGGGCTGGCCAGACGTCGGCCAAGCCGTACGCCCAACCCTCGACGTAGCGGTGGTCGCCGCCGATGTCGACGATCTTCACGTCCTTGGGGACGCGCGCCAGCGCTGCAGTCGAGGCGCCCGTGGGCAGCGATGCAAACAGCACGTCGAGCTTCGGCAGGGTCATAGGGTCCCACTTCTCGATCACCAGCTCGGCCAGCCTGGCCGGCACACCGGGGAAGCGGTCCACCAAACGGCTGCCGGCGCTGCCCTCGCCTGCTGCGTAGATCAGTTCGAAAGAAGGGTGGTTCGCAATCAGGCGCATCGCCTCGCCGCCGCCAAAACCGCTGATCCCGACAATGCCGACGCGAATGCTCATGGTTGTGTCCTGCCGCTAGAGTTGCCTAAATTCAAAAAGTCTTTTTGCTTCTTTTTCTTCAGAAAAAGAAGATCTTCCATTCTTGATTTTTAGGAAAGAATTAATCGTTTCCATGAGTTCGCAGTGTCAATCAGAACTCATGGAAACGATCAACGCTACATGCTGCTATGCCGCGAGGTCCCAGGCGGGGGCGAAGCCGGGGTTCACGAAGCGCTGGTCTTTCGGCAGGGCTGCGATGGTTGCGCGATCTTCGTCGTCCAATGTGAGCTTGAGCGCGTCGAGGTTGGCCTGCTGGCTGACGGCGCGGCCGGCCTTGGGGATTGCGGTCACGCCGTCCTGGTCCAGCAGCCACTTCAGTGCGACCTGGGCGGCGGTGGCGCCGTGCTTGTCGGCGATGGCGGCAAGCGACGGGTGGTCGGCGAGGCGGCCCTGGGCGAGCGGGCAATAGGCGGTGACGACGACGCCCTTTGAGCGGGCGTAGACGACGAGTTTGGATTGGTCGATCAGCACGTGATATTCGAACTGGTTGACGGCGACCGGGGCCTGGATGTCCTCGACGGCGCGCTTGAGCAGGGCGATCGGGAAGTTGGACACGCCGATGTTGCGGGCGAGGCCTTGTTCCTTGAACTTGACGAGTTGGCCGAGGGCGGCCGGCAGGTCCATGTTCGGCGCTGGCCAGTGAATCAGATAGAGGTCGACGTAGGACTGCCTAAGCAGCTTGAGGCTGTTGTCCATGGCGCGTTGCATGGCGTCGGGGGCGAGGTTTTCCCACCAGACCTTGGTGGTGAGATGGATGTCCGAGCGGGCCACGCTGGTGTTGGCGAGCGCGTCGCCGACGGCATCTTCGTTGCCATACATCTGGGCGGTGTCGATATGGCGGTAGCCGAGCTTGAGCGCGCTTTCGACGGCGGCGGTGCACTCGGCGCCCTTCATGCGGTAGGTGCCCAGGCCGAGCTTTGGCATCTTCAGGCCGTGGTCGGTGATCATCATGCGAAGCAATCCTTCAGCGTTTGGCGAAATCGACGACGGCGGCAAACCCGGTTTCGGTGCCGAACGCCAGATGGGTGCCATCGGCACTCCATGCCATCGCGGAGATGGGGCCGCGGCCGGTGCCGGCAACTGGCAGGATGCGGGAGTGGGTGATGTCGGCCATCACCACCAGGCCGTCGGAGAAGCCGGCGGCAACGGCTTCGTGCTGGGGGTGGCAGATGAGCGTGGTGCACAGAACGTCATCCCCGCCGGCGAGTTCGGTGGGTGCCTTGCCCATCGGGCCGCCGCCGTGGAACGGCCACAGCACGACGGACTCCGCACCTGACGATGCCAGCCATTTGCCGTTGTGACTGAACGACATCGCGTTGGTCTTGCTGGGATATCCGCTCATGCGCATGTGCTGGCCATCGGTCAGCCGCCAGCCGTGCAGCGAGTTCTCCTGCATGGAGGTGACGATGTTGTTGCCGTCCGGACTGATGGCGATGCCGGTATGGCTGCCTTTCCATTCAAGACGGCGTGGGTTGTCGGTTTTGCTGCCGACGAACCACAGGCTGGCGCCGTTGTAGTGGCTGGCGGCAATGCGCTTGCCCTTGGCGTCGAAGACGATGCCGGTAACGGTGGAAGGGTGTTCGAGGGTTTTCAGGATGTTGCCGGAGGGCGACAGCACATAGAGCAGCTTGCCGACGCTGCAGGCGAGCAGATGGGTTTTGCCGTCGGTGAAACTTACGACGTGTTCGATCCATTTGGAGCCGAACTTGCGGATTTCGGTGGTGGTGCCGTCGGCTGCGATGCGCATCAGGCGGCCATCGTCGCCGCCGGAGATGAATCCGGTGGAGGCTGCGTCCGGTGAGAGCGAGAGCAGGGCGCCGTCGTGGACTTCGGCGGTGATCCAGGCCAGGCGATTGCTGCGGGCGTTGAGGCGCACGCTGCCGTCGCCGAGGCCGAAGGCGGCCTGCTGGCCGGCGCGGTCGTAGGTGGCGGCGACCACGAAGGCGTCGAACTCGGTCGAGACGCCTCGGGTTTGCAGGATGTGGTCGGCGGAGACGGTCTCACCCATCTCAGGCGGCCTGGCAGGCTTCGAAGCCTCGGCGGAGCTGGGGGCGGTTGAGGTTGCGGCCGATGAAGACGATGCGGCTGATGCGCTCCTCGCCCTTCCACGGCCCGATGAAGTCGCCGTCGGCGATCATGTGGACCGCCTGGAAAGCGAAGCGGCGGTCGTCGCCGACATAGGACAGGATGCCCTTGGTGCGCAGCAGGTCCTGGCCTTTCTGGGCCAAGAGGTCGCCGATCCAGGCGTTGAATTTTTCCGGATCGATCGGGCGCTTGGCCTCGAAGCTCATCGAGCTGATGTCGTCGTTGTGCGAGTGCTCGTCGCTGTCGAGAAAGTCGGGTGAGTGGGAGAGGATGCGGTTGAGGTCGAAGGCGCCCTGGTCGAGCAGTTCGGCGATCGGCACGTTGGATTTTTCGGCGCGGATGATGCGCGCCGAGCGGTTGATGGCGCGGATCTGGTTCTCCACCGCGTCGGCTTCGGCTGGGGTGACGAGGTCGATCTTGTTGAGCACGATGACATCGGCGAAGGCGATCTGCTCGGCGGCCTCCTCGCTGTCGAGCAGGCGTTGCGGCAGATGCTTGGCGTCAACGACGGTGATGATGGCGTCCAGCCGGGCGCGCGACTTGACGCCGTCATCGACGAAGAAGGTCTGAGCGACCGGGGCTGGGTTGGCGAGGCCGGTGGTCTCGATGATGATGCCGTCGAACTTCCCCTTGCGCTTCATCAGGGCGCCGACGATGCGGATGAGGTCGCCGCGCACGGTGCAGCAGATGCAGCCGTTGTTCATTTCGAAGACTTCCTCGTCGGTGTCCACGACGAGGTCGTTGTCGACGCCGAGCTCACCGAACTCGTTGATCACCACGGCGTATTTGCGGCCGTGGTTCTCCGACAGGATGCGGTTGAGCAGCGTGGTTTTGCCGGCGCCGAGGTAGCCGGTGAGCACTGTGACGGGAACGAGATCTTGGGTGATTTCGGCTGATGTGGCGGACATCGGCGGCTCCAGACTGAATCGGTTTGCGTCTATATAGGGTGTGGCTGGCGTTGCGACCAATGGGTGAGGGCGGCTTCGCGCAGGCCCGCAAGTCTGGCGCGCGCTGCCGGCAGGCCAAAGCGGTTGGCCTGGACGAGCCCGGCCTCGGCGATTTCGGCGCGCAATTCGTCGTCGCCGGCGAGGGCTTGCAGCTTGGCTGCGATGTCTCGGGGGGCGTCGGGGTTGATGGGCACGGCGGCCTTGCCCATGACTTCGCTGAGGCCGCCGCGCGGCGAGCACAGCAGTGCCGAGCCGCAGGCCATCGCTTCGAGGGCAGTGAGGCCAAAGGGCTCGGGCCAGCGGCTGGGCACCACGACGATCGCCGCGCGGGCCATGGCCTGCAGCACTTCGGCGTGTGGTTTCCAGCCGGTCATGATGACGCCGGCTTTGGCGGCCTGTGGGCGCAGGGCGCGGAGGAACGGGGTTTCCGGGCTGTTGGCGCCGAAGCGGTCGGCGCCGATCATTTCGGCGCGCCAGCCGGATAGGGTCGGCAGTGCCAGGGAGCAGGCGGCGACAAAGCTGTCGGCGCCCTTGTCGGCGACGATGCGGCCGGCGAACAGGATGAGCTGTTCCGGGCGGGGTTTTGGCATGGCGTCGAGGTCGACGAAGTTGGGGAACACCCGGACGCTGGGCGGGTTGGCGATACCTTCGAGCAGGCGGTCGCGGAGGTAGGCGGAGACCGGGGTGATCATGGCGAGGCGTTGCAGCAGGTTGGTGCGGTCGGCCGGGGTTTGGGCGCCGCGCATGCCGTGCGGGTCGTTGTGCAGGAACAGGGACGTGGGGATCCTTGGAAACCGCTGGGTGAGAAAAAGTGCTATATCCGGGCGGTTGTGGACTTCGATGATATCCGGCGGGTTGGCGCGCAAGGCGGCGGCGAGTCCGGCAGCGTAGCGCATCGCCACCGGGGCCAGCCGCAGCTTCGGGGCAACCGGGCGGAAGGCCGCGGTGTCAAACGGGTTGGTCGTGGGCATGCCGTAGACAATGTCGTCGGGGCCGGCCAGCAGCTTTAGCAGCAGTCCGACGGCGCCGGAGCCGTCGGGGCTGAACATCTCGCGCGGCGGCAGGATGAGGGCTGCCTTCATGGTCAGGCGGTGGCCGGAGCTTCCATCGCGGCGATGTACCAAGCTTCCGGTTCGACTGCGGCGGCGGCTTTCCAGTCCTGCATCAGGGGATGGGCGAGCATGGCGGTGCAGTAGGCCGTGGCGGTGGTGGACAGCGGTGGCTGGTAGGTCATGAAGCGGAACACCACCGGGGCGTACATAGCGTCGGCGGCGGTGAGGGTTTCGCCGAAGAGGTAGGGGCCGGTGGCGCCGAAGCGCGCGCGGGTGGTGCTCCAGATGGTGTCGATGCGGGCGATGTCGGCGAGCACGGCCGGGGTTTGGCCAGTGCCGGCGGCATTGCGGAACAGGCTCATCGGCATGGCGATGCGCAGTTCGCGGAAGCCCGCGTGCATTTCGGCGGCGATCGAGCGGGCGTGGGCGCGGGCGGCGGTGTCGGCGGGCCAGAGTCCGGGGGCGAGCTCGGCGCAGTATTCGCCGATGGCGAGGCTGTCCCAGATCTGCAGGCCGTTGTGGACGAGGTAGGGCACGAATCCGGACGGGCTGGCGGCCTTGACGGCGGGGGTCGAGCCGCCGGCGAGCGGGATCACCACTTCGTCGACGGCGAGTCCGGCGAGCTTGACCGGAAGCCAGCCGCGCAGCGACCAGGAGGAGTAGCGTTTGGTGCCGATATAGAGCGTGCCGTCTGTCATGTCCGTGCCGTGCCCTCAGGTTTCGCGCGCGCGTGCAAGCGCTGCGTTGCTGGTAGCCCGACGCCGTGGCATCGGCAATGAACGAGATGGGGTTAGTCGGCGTTGAGCCGGGCTGTGATCCACGGCCTGACGATATCGTCGAAGATGCGGGCGTCGCTCCAGGTTTTGGAGCGGCCCATGTGGCCGCCTTCGGGGTTGACCCAGGCGTATTTCGGGCTGCCGGACTGCAATAGCAGCAGAATGTCGGAGAACGGGTTCTGCGTGTCGTGCCGGCCGCCGATGACCAGCATGGGTGGGGTTGGCTTGTCGAGCAGCGGCTTCAGCGACATTGAGGGCATGAAGTCCAGCATCGCCTCGACCGACGGCTGGCTGAGGATGTAGAGCCGCGATGGCACGAAATCGAGGAGGTATTCCTTGGTGTGCAGGGCGTTTTCCTGCCATGCGCGGTCGAAGTAGGCGTCGACCGGGCCGCTTTGGAAGACCGCACCTTTGAGCCTGGTTGGCTCGGCGTAGGCGACGCGGGCCGACCAGTAGCTGCCCCAACTGACGCCGCGGACGACAATGCGGCTGGCGTCGAGATCTGGGCGGGTCAGCAGATAGTCGATCAGGGCGGAATACATGCGCTCGGCGCCTGGGCGGCCGGGCAATGGGGCGTCGCCGGTACCGGGCATGTCGACGGCGACGTCGGCGATGCCTTGCTTGACGAAGCTGCTGCCGTCGGCAGCGCCGGCGTCTTTCCATTCGTCGACGCCGCCGATGTCGAGGACGATGGGCGGCTTGGCGATGCCCGCGGGCCTTTGCAAATAGGCGACGATCTCCTTGCCCTCGAACGGCACCCGCAGCACGTCGAGCGGCGGCGTCAGCAGGCGGCCGTAGGCGAGGAAGGCGTCGGTGGCTTTTTCGCCGGAGGCCTGCTTGCCGGGGGAGTTCGGCGAGGGCCAGCGGCCGAAGGCGTAGTTGAGCCAGGCCTGGTAGAAATCGGTGCGGGCGGCGTCGGGGTGGTCAGCGAGCTCCTGTTGGGCGCGGGCGAGATAGCGGTCGCCGATGGACATGAAGGCGTGGGCCCACTGGTCGCGGTCGAGGCTGTCGATGTGCGACAGCGCATCGCGGACATCATCAGGTTTCAGGCCGGTGGTGGGGTAGGCCTGGCGGTCGGTGCGGGCCTGGGTTTCGGCCTTGAGTTCGGGCCAGGTTCGGGTTTGCCATTGGTCCGGGGTTTGGGCCGAGGCACCGGCCGTGGCCAGCAGGATCGCGATGGCGGCTGCGAGTGCTGGCAGTGTGGGATGTCGCATTGTCGGTCCTCCCCGGTGGTCGGTCAGGCCGCTCCGGGACGGCGAAGCAGGGTTTGCACGAAGCCGCGGTGCCAGCGGGCGTAGCCGTTTTGCAGGACGCCGAGGCGGTCGCGCAAGGCGGCGTGGGCGTCGGGCAGGCGGTGGAATGGGATCGAGGGGTAGAGGTGGTGCTCGGCGTGGTAGCTCATGTTCCACAGCAGCAGGCGGATCGCTGATGTGGTGATCGTGGTGCGGGTGTTGGTGAGGCCGTTTGCGTCATTGCTGCAAAGGGTGTGCTCGGTGAGCAGGTACGCCCGCAGGAACGGCTGGCCGAGCAGCATCGGGATGAGCCAGTATTTCAGTGGAACCCACCAGCCGAACACGATGGCCGAGCCGATGGCGCAGGTGGCCACGAACAGCATCATCAGCCGGACGCTGAGGATAACGCGGGCGCGGGCCTGGGCGGGGATGTAGGGGTAGGCTGACAAGTCGCCGCGCAGGCAGTCGCGCATGACCAGGGCGCGGGCGCGCCAGTACGGCAGGCCGGAGACGCGGGCGATGTAGCCGTTGATGGACTCAGGCGGCTGCATCAGCAGTTCGGGGTCGCGCAGGGGGTCCTGGGTGTGGCGGTGGTGAGCGAGGTGGAAGACGCCGTAGAAATGCCAGTTCAGCATCGACGGGCAGGCGGCAAGCCAGCCGACGATGGCGTTGGCGCGGCGCGAGGCGAAGGCGGTGAGGTGCATGGTTTCGTGGATCGGCGCGAACAAAGCGGCTTCGACGAGGCCGAGCAGCAGCATGGCGGGCAAGAGCGTGATTGGACCGCTGAGGGCGACGAGCCAGCCGGCGCCGGTCAGCAGCGCCAGATGGATGCCGAGGCGCACGGCGCCGCGGTGGTTTGAGCGTATCGACAGGGCGCGCACCTCCGGTCCGGAGAGCACGCGGGGCGTGGCGGTGGTGGGCATGTCATGGCTCCTTGGGTGGGATTGGGCACCATGAGCGATCCCGCGGCAATGGTTTTAAGCGGGTTGCGGTCGTGGGGGCCTAGCGCACGCGGCCCCAGGGCAGGATGCGTTGCAGTTCGGTTTGGTGATCGATGAACTGGTGCTTCAGGGCGGCCGCGATGTGCAGCGCCAGCAGGGCGTATAACACATATCCCAGGCTGGCATGGATGGTGCTGAAGGTACCGTGGATCCACAGCTTGGTGGCATCGCTTTGCGCCATGATCACGCCGATGCGCGGCCACTCGAACAGGCCGAACCAAAAATTGGGGTTTCGGACAGCGCCTTCCCAGGCGCTGTCGTGGATGTAGCCTGTCAATGGCATGAGGAAGATAAGCGCGTAGAGTGCCATGTGGACCGCATGCGAGGCGGTTTTTTCGAAGCGTGAGGTTTCCGGGGGCAGTGGCGGCGGTGGGTTGGCGAGGCGCCACAGCACGCGTAGCACAGCGAGGCCAAGGACGGTGATCCCGATCGATTTGTGGGTGTTGACCAAGGGGCGGACGTCGTCGTCGGGGACGTAGTCGACGATCCAGACGATTGCGAGGTTGGTCAGGATCATCAAGGCGATGAGCCAATGCAGCAGCATGGCGATGCCGGTATAGCGGCCGGCTTCCGGGTGTGGCTTAACGCCCAAGGCGCCTGTGGCCGTGCTGTCGGAATTCGGCATACGGTGGCTCCTGTCGATCGGGCGGGGCAGGGCGTCTGCACTGCGATGAAACTGTGCGTGGCCTGGCAGTTTGACAAGACGCATGCCGTCATCATGTAGCGATGGCCGGAGCTTCGCTCCCGAACGAAGGAAGTTGTCTTTTGGCAAGCATGCTGACCCAGGCTCTTGAGGCGGCGTCGCCGCGATTGTCGCCGCCGCCGCCGCCGTGGCGGGCGGTGTTGATCCACGGCAGTGTGATGACGCTGTGGGTGCTGCTATTTGCGCGGGCCTTCGTGGTGGACAACGTGTTCGCGTGGTCGGCCGGCATTGTCTACGTGACGTATGACACCGTGCTGCTGCTGTTCGTGTTCTGGCAGACGCTGGCCATGCTGAAGCCGGTGCCGGCGCCGGCGCCGTTCGAGCGGCGCAGCCTTGGCGTGATCGTGGCGGCGCACAACGAGGCGCGGGTGTTGCCGCTGACGCTGGCTGCGCTGGCGGCGCAGACCGATGCGCCCGAGGAAATCATCATCGCCGATGACGGTTCCAGCGACGAGACGGCGGCGGTGCTGCTGGAGCGCTACGGCATCGCGGCGCCGCCGTTGGGTGGGTTGAGTGAACCGAGCCCGTCCTGGCCGGCGTTGCGCTGGTTGCGGCTGCCGCATGGTGGCAAGGCGCAGGCGCTGAACCGGGCGTTGGAGTTGAGTTCGGTGGACACGGTGATGACCGTGGATGCTGACACGCTGGTGGATTGCGATGGCGTGGCGGCGATGCGGACGGCGTTCTCAGCCGATCCGAGCCTGGTCGCGGCGACCGGGGTGTTGATGCCGGTGTGCAGCCGCACGGCATCGGGGCGGTTGCTGGAGTGGTTTCAGACCTACGAATACATCCGCAACTTCCTGTCGCGCTATGCGTGGGCGCGGCTGGACAGCCTGTTGCTGATTTCCGGGGCGTTTGGCGGCTATCGGCGGCAGGCGGTGCTGGATGTCGGCGGGTTCGACGATGCCTGCCTGGTGGAGGATTACGAACTGATCCACCGGCTGCGGCGCTATGGCGTGCGGCATGGGCTGGTGTGGCGCACCGACGTGATCGGCGGGGCGCGGGCGCGCACGGATGCGCCCAGCACGGTGACGGCGTTTCTCAACCAGCGCCGACGGTGGTTCGGCGGCTTTTTGCAGACGCAGTACTGGTATCGCGACATGATCGGCAATGGCCGCTACGGCTGGCTCGGCACGGCGATGCTGCCGGTGAAGGCGATCGACACGTTGCAGCCGGTGTATGGGCTTTTGGGCGTGGCGTTGCTGCTGTTCTATCTGGTGACCGGCAATGTCACGATCCTTGGGCCGGTGGCGTTTGTGATCTTTGGCAAGATCGCTGTTGATCTTGGGTTTCATCTGTGGGGCGTGCATCTGTATCGTCGCTGGGTTGGCGGGCGCACGACAGCTTCGATTGGCTCGGCTATTCTGTCATCGATTGCCGAGCCGTTCACGTTCCAGATCCTGCGGCATGCCGGCGCCACCTATGGCTGGGTGATGTTCCTGACCGGGCGCAAGACCTGGGGCGTGCAGAGCCGCGCTGGCCTGGTGCGGACGGCGGAGGGGACGGCGGACTAAGAAAGGCGTTCTTTCTTGAAAGAAAGAACCAAAGAACGTTCAGTCTGTCTGCCGGCCAATGCCCCAGAGCGTGTCTGGGGTGAAGGGCGGCAGCAAGAATGAAAGTCTTTTTGCTTCTTTTTCTTCAGAAAAAGAAGAATCGCTAAGCGCTTGGAACCGTAACCCCGATCATATCGCCATCGCGCAGCAGGCTGGCGAGGCGGGCCTCGTCCCAGCCTTCGGTGCCTTCGGGCCGCATTGGCAGCACCATCCAGCGGTAGTCGGCGGTGCTGTCGACCACCCTAACCTGCACGGAGTCAGGCAGCGGTGTACCCCAGTCGGCCAGCAGGCCGCGCGGATCGCGAACGGCGCGGGCGCGGTAGGCGGCGGATTTGAACCAGAACGGCGGGTAGCCGAGCACGGCGCGCGGGTAGCAGCTGCACAGCGTGCAGACGACGAGGTGATGGATGCCGGGGGCGTTTTCGAGCACGCCCAGCGGCGGCATGCCGCGCATGGGAATGCCGACGGCCTCGGCGGCCTTGGCGCCGTCGGACAGCATCAGCGCCTTGTACTCAGGATCGACCCAGGCTTTCGCGACCATACGCGCACCTTGGCCGGGATTGGCGGCGTCGGTGATGGCGATGCGTTCGGCGATCTCTTCGGGGGTGGCGATGGCCTTTTCGGCCAGCAGCTTGCGGACGGCCAGCAGCAGGCGGTCGCTGTCGGTCTGCAGGATGGTCATGCGGCCTCCAGCCAGGATTCGTAGAGTTCGACGACGATGGCGTCGCCGGGGTGGCCTTCGCCCCAGAGTGATTTTTGCTCGAAGCGGACGTGGTAGAGGTCGAGCACGGCGGCGGGGCGGGCGAAGGCGAGGTCCTCGGGGTTGGGGAAGCGGCCGAGGTGGCGTTCGACGATGCCTTGGTGGCCGCGAAGGTAGTGCGGCGTGCGGATGTGGCAGGGACCTCGGGTTTCCGGCCAGTCCAGTTTCACGCGAACGGCTTGGCCGGGGGCGAGCATCACGGCTGCTCCAGGGCGGCGTGGAGTTCGGCTTCGGTGATCACGCCGCGCACCATGAGGTTGTCGGCGATCGAGCGGATCCAGCGCTGGTAGTAGCTGAGCTGGTGGTATTCGGCCTCGGGGATCGCCTCGATGCCGCGGCGCAGTTCGTCCACTGACATCACCTTCTTGGCGCCGAGGATGCCACGGATGGCATCGACGGTGCGGTCGAATTCGGTGAGGGCGTGCACCTCGGTGTCCACGCTTTCGCAGAGGAACTTCGAAACGCCGCCCATGTCGTGATGGGCCCGGGGGAGGTCTTCTTGCATGGGCTCAGCCTAGCCGCCGACGGCCTCGGTTGGATAGACCCCGTAGATCTGGTCGCGGCGCAAATAACCGCGGTAGCTTCCGACGTCGATCTCGCACCAGACTTGGCCGTCGTCGCATTTGCGGACGTGGCCGACGACGCCGGGCTTCAGCAAAGCGACGGCTGAGCTGTCGTCGGTTGGTTTTGCGCGCAGCGTGGATTCGGCGGTGCGGACGACGAAGCCGCGGCGTGGCGAAAGGGCGGGAGCGCGGACCCAGCCGCGGATGTTGTCCTGGTCCTGCACCAGGCGCCAATCGTCGAGTTCGCGGATGACCTCCACCGGCAGGTCGCGGCGGTGATAGACCCAGTCGATCGGGTAGCGCAGGCCGGGGCCGACGCGCAGGTTCACGTCGTCAAAGCGCAGCGACATGAAGCGCGGGATCGGGAGGTGGGTGACGCTGCCCCTTGTGAGGTCGACGGCGGGCGGGGCGGCGGCTTCGGTGGAGGCGTCTGGCGCCGGCGTGGGTGTGGGTGTGGGTGCCGGCGTTGGCACCGGAGGCGGGGCGGCAGGGGCCGGGGCGGGAGCGGGCTTGGCTGTGGTCTTTTTGGCCGGCGGCTTTTGGGCGTGCGGGTTGCCGTGCTCGCGCACCACCGGTGGCACCGGGGCCGCGTGCGGGGTGGACGGATGTCCGGCGGCCTGGCCGAGCTGGCTGGGTGGCGGGGATTGCGCGACGCTGCCGGGCGGCGGCGTCAGGGTTTCGGCGGACGCGCCGGCGGCGATCGTGAGGGCAAGCAGGCAGACCAGGGCGGTCGGAATGAATTTCATGCGTATCCCTGCCAAGGCCGGATGCGGCCGGTCAAGCGATCCGTCACAACGTGATGATCTGGCCGGATCCAACGGCTTCGAGAAATGTAACGACCCCTGCGATTTCAACTGGTTGGGCAAGGGTTTGCGTGACGTCGGCCATGCGCAGGCCGGCTTCGCAGGCGATCAGCCGGACGCCTAGCTCGATGGCGGCGTCGCGCAATTCGGCCAATCCGGCGACACCGCGGGCGGCGGCCGAGTCGTCGGCTTCGGCGAATGCGGTGAGATCGGCGAGCAAGGCGCGGCAACCCTGGTTGGTGGCGAACAGCACGACGTGGCGGCCGATGGCGGCGGCACCGGTGGCGAGCACGAAGGCGTAGTGGGCGCGGGCGTGGCCTTCGGAGATCAGCAGGATGCCGAGCGGGTCAGACGCCACAAATCGGGCCCGATGCGGCGGTGTGGGCGGAGAGGTCGTGCAGGGTGGCGTGGGCTCCGCAGGCGGCGCAGGCCGGGTCCTGAGGCACGCGGATGGTGCGGAAGCGGGTGCCCAGCGCGTCCCAGATCAGCAGGCGGCCGGCGAGGGTTTCGCCGATGCCGAGGATTTCCTTCAGCACCTCGGTGGCCTGCAGCGTACCCATGACTCCGGTGACGGCGCCGAGGACGCCAGCTTCGCCGCAGGAGGGGACCAGGCCGTCGGGCGGGGCTTCCGGGTAGAGGCATCGGTAGCAGGGGCCGCTGTGGTGAGGCTTGAATGTGGCGAGCTGGCCTTCGAAGCGCAGGACGGCGGCGGAGACCAGGGTGCGTTTGGCGAGCACGCAGGCGTCGGCCACCAGGAAGCGGGTGGGGAAGTTGTCGCTGCCGTCGCAGACAATGTCGTAGCCGGCGATGAGCTCGAGGGCGTTGGCGGCGGTGAGGCGGGTGCGATGCGGTTCGACGGCGACGTCAGGATTGATGGCGTGGGCGGCGGCGGCGGCGCTGGTGGCCTTGGCGGTTCCAAGGTCGGCCATGCCGTGGGCGATCTGGCGCTGCAGGTTGGACAGCTCGACCACGTCGTCATCGACGATGCCGATGCGGCCGATTCCGGCGGCGGCGAGATAGAGGGCGAGCGGGCTGCCGAGGCCGCCGGCGCCGATCAGCAGCACCGAGGCGGCGCGCAGGCGGGCCTGGCCGGTGCCGCCGACCTCGCCGAGCAGGATGTGGCGGGAATATCGGTGGATCTCGGCTTCGGAAAAATCCATGTCCATGTGTCCCATATAGGGTATGCGGCGGGCGATGTCGCGCCACTGGCTCTGTGAGGACTTTGCATGACTGAAACCGCTTTGGTGCTGTTCTCCGGCGGGCAGGATTCGACGACGTGCCTGGCTTGGGCGCTGGACCGGTACGACCTCGTTGAAACGGTGGGGTTCGCCTATGGCCAGCGCCATGCCGTGGAATTGGAGTGCCGGCCGAAGGTACGTGCGGCGTTGGAGGGCATAAGGTTTCGCGGGCGGCTGGGGGACGACCACATGGTCGATCTCGGGCAGTCGCTTGCCGATATCGGCGGCACCGCGATGACCGGGGGGATTGCTATCGAGATGGCTGAGAGCGGGTTGCCGAACACGTTTGTGCCGGGGCGCAACCTGCTGTTCCTGACCTATGCGGCGGCGATCGCTTACCGGCGTGGGTTGAAGCGGATCGTGGCGGGGGTGTGCGAGACGGATTTTTCCGGATATCCGGATTGCCGGGATGACACCGTCAAGGCGATGCAGCTGGCGATCAATCTCGGAATGGACCGTCGGTTTGTGCTGGAGACGCCGTTGATGTGGATCGACAAGGCGCAGACCTGGGCCTTGGCGCAGCAGCTTGGCGGCGAGGCGCTGGTGTCGTCGGTCGTCGGGCTGACCCACACCTGCTACCTTGGTGATCATACAACGCTGCATGAGTGGGGTTATGGTTGTAATACGTGTCCGGCTTGTGAGTTGCGTTCGGCTGGCTGGCGGAAATGGCGTGTTGATGCGTAGATTGTTGCGCCATTCAAGGGGAGA
>Ga0302157_10004890_pt1 | contig 14411 bp, 12 predicted proteins | sample I_Bog_N3_3_FD_193502 | JGI IMG/M metagenome (GOLD analysis project Ga0302157, IMG submission 193502) | Peat permafrost microbial communities from Stordalen Mire near Abisko, Sweden - I_Bog_N3_3 | ecosystem: Environmental > Terrestrial > Soil > Wetlands > Peat | place: Sweden: Abisko, Stordalen...
TCCGAGCCCATCACCGCCGGCCACATCCGCTCGACGTTGGCATCGCCGACCAGCACCGCCGCGGCATCGGCGAACAGGGTGGTTTCGGTGGGGTCATTGATCGTCGGCGCGAACAGGAAACGGAAATCGACGTCGGCGGTGGCACCGAAACCTTCGGCGATCGAGGTAGCAAGTTTGCGCATGCGATCCTCCATCTGCTGCATCACCTCGCGCTTGAACGCCCGCGCGGTGCCGCGCAGCACCGCGGTGTCGGGGATGACGTTGTAGGCAGCGCCGGATTCCATGCAGGTGATCGACAGCACGGCGGTGTCGGTGGCGCGCACGTTGCGGGCGACCACGCTCTGCATCGCGGTGATGATCGATGCTGCGATCACCACCGGATCGAGGCTTTCCTCCGGCCGCGCCCCATGCGCGCCGCGGCCGTTGATGGTGATGTCGAAGAACGCGCCGCCGGCCATCATCGCACCTGGGCGTATGGCGAACTTGCCGACCTCAAGGCCTGGGCGGTTGTGCATGCCGAACACGTTGTCGCACGGGAAGCGTTCGAACAGGCCGTCCTTCAGCATCGCCACGGCGCCGCCGAGACCTTCCTCGGCGGGCTGGAAGATGAAGTTCACCGTGCCGTTGAAGTTGCCGGTTTCGGCGAGATAGCGCGCCGCCCCCAGCAACATCGTGGTGTGGCCGTCATGGCCGCAGGCGTGCATCACGCCGGGCGCGGTACTGGAATACGGCTTGCCGGTGGCTTCCACGATCGGCAGCGCGTCCATGTCGGCGCGCAGGCCGATGCTGCCCTGGCCGTTGCCCTTGCGGAGCACGCCAACGACGCCGGTGCCGCCGACGTTGCGGTGGACCTCGATGCCCCATTCCTTGAGCTTCGCCGCCACGATGTCAGACGTGCGGTGCTCGGTGAAGCCGATCTCCGGATGCGCGTGGATATCGCGGCGGATGGCGGTGAGCTCGTCGTGGTAGGCGCGGATGGCGTCGGCGGCGGTCATGTCTGCAGTCCCTGATCAACGGAATATCCGCCATCATGAACCCGCCGGCACGGGCTCGGCCACCCCCCAATTTTCAGAGCATTGCGGCAGCGAAAAGATCGGTCGCCGGCGCCGCGTGACGCGGTGCAACAAACAACGCTAGGCTCCCAGCCACACGCCCACAGGAGCTTGCATGGCTGCCCAGGTGATCCCAGTCGACCCGTTTGATCTCGTGGTGTTTGGCGCCACCGGCGACCTTGCCGTGCGCAAGCTGATCCCGGCGATGTATCACCGCGACGCCGACGGGCAGATCCCCGCCGGTTGCCGGGTGATCGGGGCGTCGCGGCGTGCGATGTCGGACGAGGCGTTCCAGGCCTTTGCCCGCAAGGCGCTGCTGGCGCATGTGGAGGAGAAGCACCGTAGCAATCCGGAGATCGTCGAGCGGTTCATCGCGCGGCTCAGCTATGTCACGGTCGATGCAACCGGCGACGACGGCTGGATCGACCTGGTGGCGGCGATCGGCGAGAGCCCGCGCATCCTGGTGTTCTATCTGGCGACCGGGCCGGATCTGTTCGTGCCGATCTGCGACAATCTCGGCAAGCACGGCCTGGCCGCCAACGGCCGGGTGGTGGTGGAAAAGCCGATCGGCAAGAGCCTGGCCTCCGCCTTGGCGGTGAATGACGCGATCGGACGGAATTTCAGCGAAGACCACGTCTACCGGATCGACCACTACCTTGGCAAAGAGACGGTGCAGAACCTGATGGCGCTGCGCTTCGCCAATGCGCTGTTCGAGCCATTGTGGAACGCCGCGCATATCGACCACGTGCAGATCACCGTCTCGGAGACCTTGGGGGTGGAATCCCGGGCCGGTTACTACGACACCGCCGGCGCGCTGCGCGACATGGTGCAGAACCATATGCTGCAGCTGGTCTGCCTGGTGGCGATGGAGCCGCCGACGTCGCTGGCTGCCGACGCCGTGCGCGACGAAAAGCTCAAGGTGTTGAAATCCCTGGTGCCGTTGACCGATGGCGCCGCACTCGATGCCACGGTGCGCGGGCAATACCGCGCCGGCGCTTCGGCAGGTGGGCCGGTGCGCGGCTATCTCGAGGAACTCGGATCCAGTACCAGCACGACCGAAACCTTCGTCGCCATCCGCGCCGATATCGCCAACTGGCGCTGGGCCGGAGTTCCATTCTATTTGCGCACCGGCAAGCGGCTGGCCAGCAGGGTCAGCGAGATCGTGGTGGCGTTCCGGCCGATCCCGCATTCGGTGTTCGGCTCGGCCGCCGGCGCCATCCGCGCCAACCGGCTGGTGATCCGGCTGCAGCCGGACGAGGGCGTCAAGCTGTGGCTGATGATCAAGGACCCCGGCCCCGGCGGCATGCGGCTGCAATACGTGCCGCTCGACATGAGCTTTGCCGACGTGTTCTCCACCCGCAATGCGGATGCCTATGAGCGGCTGCTGATGGACGTGGTGCGCGGCAACCAGACGCTGTTCATGCGACGCGACGAGGTGGAGGCGGCGTGGAGCTGGATCAATCCGATCCTCGAAGCCTGGTCCGCCAGCAAGGAAGGGCCCAAGCCTTATACATCAGGCACTTGGGGCCCATCGTCGGCGATCGCACTGATCGAGCGAGACCGCCGGACCTGGAGTGAGGAAATGGAGTAGCGGCAGCGCCGCAGTCAAAATAACGTGGACATGACGATCTCGCTTCAAGACCGCGCGGTGTTTCTCTAGCCTGATTGAACAACCAGCCAACATGCCGTTGTGGCCATAAGGCCGGAGGGGAAAGTCAGATGACGATTTTTGCCGTTCTGCGCGACAAGGGTAACAACGTGGTGTCCGTCCGTCCGAAAACGACGGTGGAGGAGATCGCATCGATCATTTCGTCTCGCCGCATCGGCGCCGTCGTGGTTCTCGACGATGACGGCGAGCTGTGTGGCATCGTCAGCGAGCGCGACGTGGTAAAGGCGCTGGCGAACGCCGGCGTCGGCGTGCACGAGATGATCGCCGACGAGATCATGACGCGCGCGGTGACCACGGCCACGCCCAAGACCACGATCGAAGAGGCGATGGAAATCATGGACCACGGCTATTTCCGCCATTTGCCGGTGGTTGATGGCGGCAAGCTGGTGGGGATCATCTCGATCCGCGACGTGGTGAAGGCCCGGATCAAGCTGCACGAACATGAGACCGACAATCTGCGGTCGTATATCCACGGCAGGCTTTGAGCCGGACGCCTGTCACCCGAGATCAAGCGCCAGCGACAGCCGGCCACAAAAAAGCGCCGCTTTCCCAATCAGGAAAGCAGCGCTTTTTGTGAGCCGGCCGAAGCAGATCGTTAGGCGAGGACGGTGCTGCCGATAGACGCGCGGGTGTTGACGCGGCTGGCGGCGAATTCCGGATCGAAAACCCGGTTCAGTTCGGCGCGGTTCAGGCCGATGTCGGCGAGTTCATGGTCACTCAGCTCGTTCAGCTCGGCCAACACGGCGCGGCGACGCGGGAGATCGATGATCCAGGCAACCACGGCGGCAAGCTTGCTCAACAACGTGGACGGTGAGGTCTCGGCCGAAAAACGCGGCTCATCGGCATAGTGGGAAAGGCTGGTAGGCATCAGAAGAGCCATCTCTTCCTTGGCAACGCGGGCGTTCATCTGTTCAAGTCCTGGTTTGTCGAACCGTGGCGGGCGCTTCACAATATGCTCGGCGTCGCGCGGTTCCTTCGCAGCGCAATATGGAGATTTCAGCGGCGGATAAAATCGCCAAGTCCACCGCGCAGATATGCGCAAGGCGCGGGTCTTAATACTGAGCTATGATAAATTGATTAACCGATGAATGGAATTGGCCTGATGAGTGCGGAGAAACTGGCCGGTTTGCGGGCCGAATTGCGGCTGCAGGCGGTTGATGGGGTGATTGTCCCGCGCGCGGACGAACATCTGGGCGAATATGTGCCAAAACGTGCCGAACGGCTGGCATGGCTGACCGGCTTCACCGGCAGTGCGGGCATCGCCGCGGTCACTCAGAGCCGCGCCGCGGTGTTCTCCGACGGGCGCTATGTGCTGCAATTGCAGGCGGAAACCGACGGCACGCTGTGGGAACGCCGGCATATGATGGAGGAACCCGCGGCACAATGGCTCGCCGGTTGCGGGGCCAAACGGGTCGGCTACGACCCTTGGCTGATCTCCGAGGACGGCTTGAAGCCGTATGCCGACGCGGGCCTGGAGATGGTGCCGCTGCCGCGCGATCCCATCGATGCGATCTGGGCCGACCAGCCGGCGCCGCCGCTGGCGCCGGCGCGGCCGCACATGATGGACGTGGCGGGCCGCAGTTCAGCCGACAAGGCGTCCGACATCGCCGCCAGCCTGAAGGCCGCCGGACACGATGCCGCCATCATCAGCGACCCCGCCAGCATCAACTGGCTGTTCAACATCCGCGGAGCCGATGTGCCGTTCACGCCGTTCGCGCTCGGCTTCGCGCTGATCGACCAGCGCGGCCACAGCACGCTGTTCATGGAGCACGAGAAGCTGCCGGCCGATACCCGCGCCTGGCTCGGCAACGGCGTGGAGATCGCCGAGCGCGCCGAACTGCCGAACCGGCTGGCGGCGTGGGCTGGGCGGACCGTGCGGGTGGATTCCAACGCCTCGCCGGCGTGGTTCGGCCAGACACTGCGGGCGGCCGGCGCCATCGTGGCCGCCGGGATGGATCCGTGCATGCTGCTCAAGGCCTGCAAGAACCCGGTTGAGCAGCAGGGTGCGCGCCACGCCCATGCCCGCGACGCGTTGGCGGTGATCCGCTTCCTGCAGTGGCTCGACAGTGCCGCCGGGCATGAGAGCGAGATGTCGGCGGCGGCCAGGTTGCTGTCGCTACGCTCGGAATTGCCGGGGTTTCGCGGGGAGAGTTTCCCGGCGATCTCCGGCAGCGGCGAGGATGGCGCGATCATTCATTACCGGGTCAGCCCGGAGAGCAACCGGGCGATCAAACCGAACGAGCTCTATCTTATCGACAGCGGCGCGCAGTATGAGGACGGCACCACCGATATCACCCGCACCGTCTGGACCGGGCCGGATGCGCCGCCGGAGTTGATCCGCGACCGCTTTACCCGCGTGCTGCGCGGCCATATCGCGATCGACCGGCTGGTATTTCCCGCGGGTGTCTGCGGCGCCCATGTCGACGCCTTCGCGCGGGCGGCGTTGTGGCAAGAGGGGTTGGACTACGACCACGGCACCGGCCATGGCGTGGGCAGCTTTTTGTCGGTGCATGAAGGCCCGGTCAGCCTGTCGCGGGCGGCGCGGCCGATCCCGATCGCGGCGGGGATGATCCTGTCCAACGAGCCCGGGTTCTACGCGCCGGGCGCCTTCGGCATCCGGATCGAGAACCTGTTGCTGGTGCGGCCGGTGGAACTGCCGCACGCACGCAAGCCGTTCCTGGGCTTCGAGACGCTGTCCTGGGCGCCGATTGACCGGCGGCTGATCGAGCCTGGCCTGCTGACGCCGGACGAGCGCGACTGGGTCAATCGCTACCACGCCAAGGTGGCCGCACTGATCGGCCCACACCTCGAACCGGAGGTGCACGCCTGGCTCACCCGGGCCTGCGCGCCGATCTAATCCGTGAGTCCTGCCGCCAGCAGCGTCTCGCGGATCAGCTCCGGCGGGGTGGTGCTGGTGGAATGGCACTGGCCGATGGCGCTCGGCAGGATCAGGTGGACGGTGCCGTCGCGCGCCTTTTTGTCGCGGCTCATATGGTGCAGCAGGCGGTCGGCGCTCAGCCGGCGGTTCAGGCGGGAGATGTCGCCGGGCAGGCCGATGCCGTTGAGGTGGGCGATGACGCGGTCGGTGTCTTCCTGCGGGACCTGACCGAGCTTGCTGGCGAGCTGGAAGGCGAGGCCGATGCCGGCGGCGACCGCTTCGCCGTGCAACACGGCGCCGTAGCCGCATTCCGCCTCGATGGCGTGGCCGAAAGTGTGGCCGAGGTTGAGCAGCGCACGGCCGTCGTTGGGTTTTTCCTCACGTTCGTCGTCGCCGACAACCTGGGCCTTGAAGGCACAGGCGCGCAGCACTGCTTCGGCCTGGACGTCGCGATCTCCGGCGATGATGGCATGGGCGTTCTGCTCGCACCAGGCGAAGAACGCGGCGTCGCCGATCAGGCCGGCTTTGACGATCTCGGCGTAGCCGGCGCGCAGCTCGCGCACCGGCAGCGTGGTCAGCGTGTCGGTGTCGGCCAGCACCATGCGCGGCTGGTGGAAGGCGCCGAGCAGGTTCTTGCCCTGGATGGTGTTGATCCCGGTCTTGCCGCCGACCGAGCTGTCGACCTGGGCCAGCAGCGTGGTCGGGATCTGCACGAACGGCAGGCCGCGCAGCACGGTGGCAGCGGCGAAACCGGCGAGATCGCCGACGACGCCGCCGCCGAGGGCGATCACCGTGGTGCGGCGCTCAACGCGGGCGTCCAGCATCTGGTCGACGACGGAGGCGTAGTGTTCCAGGCTTTTGGCGCGTTCGCCGGGCGGCACAACGATGGCGTGGCTGTCGAAACCGGCGCTGGACAGGCCCTGGCGAAGGGTTTCGAGGTGCAGGGGTGCGACAATGCTGTCGGTGACGATGACGCAGCGCTTCTGCGGCAGCACCGGCGCCAGCAGGCCGCCGGCGCGGCCGAGCAGGCCGGAACCGACCACCACGTCATAACTGCCGGTTGACAGCGCCAGCGACAGCCGGCGCGGCGGGCTGTGGCTGAGCAGGGCGTCGAGCACCTTGCCGGTGGTGAAATCCGGCGGCTCATCGCCGCACTCCACGACGATGTCGGCCTCGGCATAGACCGGGTGGCGCTTGTCCATCAGGCCCTGCAGGATCTGCGCGGGATCGCCGTTCGAGAGCAGCGGACGGTGGTGGCGATTGGCGACGCGGCGCACCAGGGTCTGCAGGGGCGCGCGCAGCCACAGGCTGACGGCGTCCTGGCGCACGGCGGCGCGGGTGTCGGGGTCCATGAAGGCGCCGCCACCGGTGGCCAGCACCATCGGCTCGCCGGACAGCAGGCGTCGGATCACCCGGCGTTCCCCGGCGCGAAATTCGGCTTCGCCGAATCGGGCGAACAGTTCGGAGATGGTGCAGCCGGCGGCCAGCTCGATTTCGACGTCGGCGTCGTGGAACGGCAAGCCAAGTCTGGCCGCCAGCCTGCGGCCGATCGAGGTCTTGCCGGCCCCCATCAGGCCGACAAGCACAATAGAGCGGCCGGCGATGCCGGCGGGCAAAGCCTGCGCTTCTTCGCGGAGTGCTTCGGGTTTTGACGCAAGTGTTGGGTCGGTGGTGTTGCGTGTCATGACGCCGCACGGTAGCACGACCGGCGCAGTGCCCGCCAAGCGGGGGGGTATGCCAGCGTTGAGTGCCAGGTCTGGGCACTCCCGGGGGTCTCATGGGTCGGCTGTTTTTGGTTGTTGTTCTGCTAGGAATGCTGGCCGCGGGCCTGGGATTTCTGGCGCTCGGCGCATTTCCGCCAGAGCCGAAGTCACAGAGCATCCACAAGGTGATCTCGAACGATCACTTCGGCCACGGGACCTGAAGCGCGGGCAATGGACCGGCACGTCGAGGCGTTCCTGGAGATGCTGGTGGCGGAACGCGGAGCTGCCACCAACACGCTGCTGGCGTACCGCGCCGATCTCGAGGACTTTGCGGCCACGGTGATGCAGGTGGCGTCGGCCGACAGCGATGACCTCCGGCATTATCTGGCGGGGCTGGCGGGGCAGGGATTGTCTGCCCGGACGCAGGCACGGCGGCTTTCGTCACTGCGGCAGTTTCATTTGTTTTTGCTGCGCGAAGGCGTGCGCGCCGACGATCCGACGCGGCTGCTCGATGCGCCGAAGATCGGCCGTGCCCTGCCAAAATATCTCAGCGAGCCGGAAGTCGACGCGCTGCTGGAGGCGGCACGGCGGCATCCGCGGGCCGATATGATGGTGGCGGCGTTGGAAATTCTCTACGCCACGGGATTGCGGATATCGGAATTGCTGGCCCTGCCGCGCACCGCTTTGGCCGGCGATGCGGCGTTGCTGCTGATCCGCGGCAAGGGTGGGCGAGAGCGCATCGTGCCGCTGAGCGAGGCCGCGAAACAGGCGGCCGAGGTATTTGCCGGCAAGAAGGGGCGGTTTCTGTTCCCCGGCCGCGATCCGGCCCAGCCGATCACCCGGCAGGCGTTTGCGCAGTTGCTGAAGCAGGTGTCGATGGCGGCGGGAATCGATCCTGAACGGGTCAGCCCGCACGTGCTGCGGCACTCGTTTGCCAGCCACATGCTGGCGCGCGGGGCAGATCTGCGCAGCCTGCAGATGCTGCTGGGCCACGCCGACATCGCGACAACGCAGATCTACACGCATGTGCTGGCCGAACGCCTGCAAAAGCTGGTGGAAGCCCACCACCCGCTCGCCGTCCACAGGGACTGACCAACTTTCATCCAAGGTGCTAGACGCTGCCCATGCGCCACTTTCTCGACTTTGAAAAACCCCTCGCTGAACTCGATGGCAAGATTGAAGAGCTCCGGCGGATGTCGGAGTCCGGCGATCTCAACATCACCGACGAGATCGCCCGGCTGACCGACAAGGCCGACAAGCAGCTTCGCGTCACCTACGGCAAGCTGTCGCCCTGGCAGAAGACGCTGGTGGCCCGGCATCCGGACCGGCCGAAGGCGGGGCATTATCTCGAGGGGCTGATCACCGACTACACCCCACTCGCCGGCGACCGCGCGTTTGCTGAGGACGAGGCGATCATCGGCGGTCTCGGCCGCTTCCAGGGCCGCTCGGTCGTCGTCATCGGCACCGAGAAGGGCCACGACACCGACAGCCGGGTGCGGCACAATTTCGGCATGGCGCGGCCGGAGGGCTATCGCAAGGCCCGCCGCCTGATTGAGCTCGCTGGGCGGTTTGGCTTGCCGGTGCTGACGTTTGTCGACACCTCCGGCGCGTTTCCCGGCATCGATGCCGAGGCGCGCGGCCAGGCCGAGGCGATCGCGCGCTCGATCGAGGCCTGCCTTGAGGTGAAGACGCCGTTGGTGGCCACCATCATCGGCGAGGGCGGCTCCGGCGGTGCCATTGCGTTGGCGGCGGGTGATGCCGTGCTGATGATGGAGCATGCGATCTATTCGGTGATCTCGCCTGAGGGTTGCGCCAGCATCCTGTGGCGTGACGCGGCACAGGCGCCTGCCGCGGCCGAGGCATTGAAGCTCACGGCCGAGGACCTCAAACGCCTGAAGCTGATCGACGCTATCGTGGGCGAACCGCTCGGCGGCGCGCATCGTGACCCGGCGACAGCGATCGCCTCGGTCGGCCGTGCGATCGAGGCATCGTTGAAGCCGCTGCTGGCGCTGGATCCCGTTGCTCTCATCGCCAAACGGCGCGAGAAGTTCCTTGAGATGGGCCGCGAGGCGCTGGGTTAAAGCAGCATGTGGCGGGTCAAACCGCTGGCGTCACCCGCACCAGCAGGTTCGGCAAGCCATCGATATGGCCTTCCATGACGTCGCCGGGCACCACCGGGCCGACGTTTTCCGGCGTGCCAGAATAAATCACATCACCCGGCGCCAATTCGAACGCGGTGCTGAGATGCGCGATCTGCTCGGCAACTGACCAGATCATCTGGTCGAGGTCGGTCGACTGCCGCGTGGTGCCGTTGACCTTGAGCCAGATCGCGCCCTTGGTGAAATGGCCGAACTGCGCCACCGGATGGATCGGCCCCATCGGCGCTGCGTGATCGAAGCTCTTGCCGATTTCCCAGGGCTTTTTCTCGTTGCCCATCGCCCGCTGCAGGTCCCGCCGGGTCATATCGAGGCCGATGGCGTAGCCGTAGACGAGATCGAGCGCCGTCTCGACGGGAACGTTGCGGCCGCCTTTGTGGAGCATGGCGACCAGCTCGATCTCGTGGTGGTAATTGTGGGTCAGTGACGGATACGGGTGATCCGCGGTCGTGCCGGCCGGTACATTCTGCACCGCATCGGTCGGCTTCTGGAAAAAGAACGGCGGCTCGCGATCGGGATCCGAGCCCATTTCGCGAGCGTGGGCGGCGTAGTTGCGGCCGATACAATAGATCCGCCGCACCGGGAACACCTTGTCTCCGCCGACGATCGGGATCGTCGTGCTCGGCAGCGCGAACAGCGGCTGCGGCCCGGTCGCGGCGGCCGCCGGTCGAGCGATAGGGGCGGCAGCCAGTGCGAGGCTTGCGCCCAGGGCGGCGCGGCGGTTCAAGGGCGACATCGAAACACTCCTTGGGACATCGCCACGGACCCTGCCCGCGACGCCGAAGCCGGTCAAGCGGAAGGCAGATGTGCAACGGTGCCGCCTTGCCCGGCTTCGATTGCAGGTTCAATTTCACCTGGCATGTCCGATCCGTCGCCCCGCAAGCTGTTTTTCACGATCTTCCCCTCCATCATGCTGCCGATGTTCCTGGCGGCGGTGGACGGCACCATCGTCGCCACCGCCCTGCCCGCCATCGCCGGCACGCTGGGCGAAGTGGAACGTGTCAGCTGGGTGGTGATCTCCTATCTTGTTGCCACCACCATCGCAGCCCCGGTCTATGGCCGCCTCGGCGATGCGCTGGGCCGGCGGCGGATGCTGTTCACCGCCATTGCGTTGTTCGTGGTGGCGTCGGCCGGATGTGCGCTGGCGCCGAGCATCATGGCGCTGACCATCGCCCGCATCCTGCAGGGCTTTGGCGGCGGCGGGCTGCTGACGCTGAGCCAGGCACTGGTGGGCGAGGTGATCCCGCCGCGTGAGCGCGGTCGCTACCAGGGCTACACCGCATCGGTTTTCATGAGTTCGTCGACCTTCGGTCCGGTCGCCGGTGGCTGGCTGACGCAAAGCTTCGGCTGGCAGAGCGTATTCTGGATCAACGTGCCGCTGGGCATCCTGGCGTTCGCGCTGGTGTTCCGGCTGCCGGCGCGGGCCGCCGCCACCAGCCGTCTGAACTTCGACTTCCTCGGCCTGGCGCTGTTCTCGATGACCATCGCGCCGTTGCTGCTGGCACTGGAGGAAGCGCAGAAATTCGAACTCGCAGTGCTGCCCGAAGCCGCTTTGTTCCTGACGATTTCCGCTGTCGCGCTGGTGCTGCTGGTGCGCCAGCAGTTGCGCACCGCTGCACCCTTGCTGCCGATTGCCCTGCTGCGGCAGGCCGCGATCTGGCGCACCGAACTGCTGGCGGCCTGTGCCGGGGCGACCATCGTGTCGCTCGTGACGTTCCTGCCGATCTATCTGCAGGTGGTTCGCGGCACCACACCGTCGGACACCGGCCTTCGCATGTTGCCGCTGACGGCGTTCATTGCCTGTGGCGCCATGATCACCGGGCAGATCATCACCCGCACCGGGCGAAGTGCGATCATTCCGTGTTTTGGCCAGCCGGTGGTGGTGGCGATGCTGCTGGTGCTGGCGGTGTTCTCGCCCAGCCTCAGCCTGTCGCAGCTGCCGTGGGCGTTCTTTGTCATCGCTTTGGCCTGCGGCACGGCGATGCCGGTGGTGCAGACCACGGTGCAGATGCTGGCGGGCCCGCGGCAATTGGGGGCAGCCTCGGCGAGCGTGCAGTTCTCGCGTTCGATCGGCTCGGCCCTTGGCACCGCACTGGTCGGCGCTGTACTGTTTGGCACTTTGGCGGCCACCGACCAGGACACCGCGGCGCTGTTCGCCCAAGTGGTGGAACGTGGACCTGCGGCGCTGGCGGGGTTGTCACCGGAACGAGTGGCAATCGTGCAGGAGGAGATCGCCAACGGCTTCCGCGCCGCCTTCGCCACCATCGCGATCTTTCCGGCGCTTGGCACCTTCATGGCGATGATCATGCCAGTACGGCGGATCGAGAGCACGATCATCGAGCCGCCGCCGCTCGGCGCGATCGAACGCCCGGCGGAATAATCGACGCCGCCAGATCTTCACGTGTCAGATGCCCACTGGATCAAGGCCGTCCCGCCTGTCACAGTCCGATGAGTGTTATCGGAGACGAAATGACCAAGCTGGCCAGATTGACCGCAATATGTCTGTTCATCCTCATGGGAGGCTTTCCGAGCGTGCACGCCGAAAGACCCGTTCGTCTTGCCTTCGTCGATACCGGCAACACCGGGCGCAGCATCACCGCCGAGGCGTTGGCGCATGGCATCATCGCCAAGCAGGAGTTGGGGGTGCAGGTGATCTCCCGCGCGGTGAACTTCAATCCGTATAACACCAAGCCGGAAACCAACTTCGTCAGCCTGTTGATCTTGCGTGGCATCGACATCAGCGATCACGTCGCGGCGCAATTCGATGCGCAGGACGCCAAGTTCTCCGACGTGATCCTGACGATGACCAAGACCCATAAGGATTGGGTGCTGCAGCACTTTCCGGAGACCAAGGGAAAGGTTTTCACCCTCACCGAATACGCCGGCAATCCCGATGACGAGGTGAAGGACGCGTTCGGCAAGCCACTGGATTTCTACCAGACGGTGCTGGCCCAGCTTGATCCTCTGGTGGTGGACGCGGTGAAAAAGGCCGCCGCCTCGAAGCCGTAATGGCCGCTTCATTTGCGAAGACGATATGACCGAGCCCGTCGCTGTCTTGATGACGGAACAATAGTCTTCGCAGACTGGTCATTCGCAGCCAACTGCGCTAACGCTCACGCCGACCCGGGCGCCCGCACGACGCCGGATGCCACAATCCACACCGGGGACTGACCTTGCCAACACGACGAATGGCGACGCAGGTTTGGCACACCGACCATCTTCGCCTTGCCGTCGACGCGGCCTGCGTTGCCTTGTGGTCGTGGAATGTCGACAACAATCAGCTCACCATGGACCGGCGCTCGTTCGACCTCTGGGGCCTGCCATGGACCTATGAAGTTGCATTCGAGGAACTCTCGACTCACATCCACCCCGCGGATCGGGATCGCGTGCGCGTGGCGTTCTCCGCCACACGCTCGGTCGCCGGGGCCTATGAGATCGACTTTCGCATCCTGCTTGGCGAAGACGTGCGCTGGATCTCCGCCAGGGGTCGCGGCGCCGATGAAGGCATCGTCGATCGCATCATGTTTGGCGTCTTCCTCGATGTCACCGGCCGCAAACAGGCCGAGGAAAGCAACGAACTGCTGGCCGGTGAAATGAGCCATCGCGTCAAGAACCTGTTGGCGATTGCCACCGGGCTGACCCGCATCACCTCGCGCTCGGCCACCTCGATTGCCGAAATGACCAACGAACTCACCCAACGGCTGACATTGCTGGGCCGCGCCCATGATCTGGTGCGCCCGTTGCCCGGCGCCGAGGGCACGGCGGCGCTGCTGGGGGATCTGCTGTCAGTGCTGTTGCAGCCCTACGACGACACCGTGGCGTTCGGCGGCCGAATTCGCGTGTCGGTGCCGCGCATGGGGGTCGGCGAAAAGACCGCAACCACTTTGGCGATGGTGATCCACGAGCTGGCGACCAACTCGGTCAAGCATGGCGCGCTCTCGACGGAAGCTGGCTCTCTCGATATCTCCAGCCAGCCCGACGAATGCGACGTCGTGGTGATTTGGGCCGAGACCGGCGGTCCGAGCATCGTGCAAGCGCCGGACATGCAAGGGTTCGGCAGCAAGATGATCGCGCGCAGCCTGTCGCAGCAACTCGGTGGCGCCATCGCGTATGACTGGCAGCAGAGCGGGCTGGTGGCCACGCTGCGGATGCGGCGTGACCGGCTCGCCACGTAAGGCACTCAGTTTCTAAAACTGTTTGAGCAGCCGGTCGATGTAGTCGAGTTCGTCCTGCGGACGTGTGCGATCGGCGCCGCGCTTGCGCAGTTCGTCCTGCAGCTCGCGGCTGCGCGCCTGTTCCATCTGCTCAGGCACCTGCACGTCGCCGGCTTCGTCGGTGCCACCGATGCCTTCGCCATGCGAACGGCCAAGCGGATCGCGGCCCTGGCCGGGCCGGCGGGCCGATTGGTGGCCAGGGCCTCTCTGGCCCGGCGAATTGTTCGAGCGATCGTTCTGGCCGTTGCTGTACTGGCCCATGCCGGGGCCGTCGCCATCGCCATCCTCATCGCCTTGCGCCATGCCTTGCTCGTCGCCGTCGGGATCGCCGTCATCGGCTTCGCCGCTCTGCTGCTCGCCGCGGCCGAACTTCTGCGCGAGCTGCTGCTGCATGGACTTGCCGCCCTTCTGCAGCGCCTCGATGGCGCGCTGGTCGAGCTGGGCGGCGGCGGCGTCGTTGCCCTGTACCAATGCGCCGAGGCTGCCGCGCATCGCGGTGTCGGCATCGCTCAGGCTCGGCGGAACGTCACCGGTGAGATCGCCGAAATCCTGCATCAGCGCACCGACGGCGCGGCGCAACGCCTGCTGGATGCGTTGCTCGGACTGGCGATCGCTGTCGGTTTTCTGGTCAGACGTATCCGGATCGGCGGTGATCGCGGCGCGCGCCTGGGCGCTGTCGAGCAGACCGCCCTGGCGGCGGATGAGATCCTGCACGGCGGTGACGTCCTGGCGGCCTTTC
>Ga0302157_10004891_pt1 | contig 14408 bp, 16 predicted proteins | sample I_Bog_N3_3_FD_193502 | JGI IMG/M metagenome (GOLD analysis project Ga0302157, IMG submission 193502) | Peat permafrost microbial communities from Stordalen Mire near Abisko, Sweden - I_Bog_N3_3 | ecosystem: Environmental > Terrestrial > Soil > Wetlands > Peat | place: Sweden: Abisko, Stordalen...
ATCTGGCAGATCGTCGGATTCCTCATGCGCCGCGCCGATCAACTCCCCGCCGCCGCGGCCGCCGTGTGGCGAGGGCCGCACGGCGATTAGGGCTTAGCCTTCCCGCTTCAAGTCCTCGATGCGCGCGCGCAGATAATCGAGCCAGCGTTGATCGTCCCAGTCGCCGACGTTCACCGGTACGCCGAGTCCGGGGAAAAATGTCACCGTAAAGTCGGTGACCGCATGTTCGCTCGTGGGAATCAACGCGGGATCCGGAACCAACGCGAGTTCGCCGTCCGGCATGCCCAGACGATAATCGCGCGTGAGCCGCGGAAAGCCGGCGGGCACCAGGAGTTTGTTCGCCTCGGCGAGGTCGTGAAGCCGTTCTTTGCGCTTCTGCGCGGCCATTCTCTGCACGCGAGAGAGCGTCCCTACATCTTGTAGGAGTGCAGGCCGCTGATCCAGATGTTCACGCCGAGATAGCAGAACATGATCGTCGCGAAGCCGGCGATGCTCACCCAGGCACTGCGTTCGCCGCGCCACGCGCTACGGGTGTGCAAGTGCATGAAGCCCGCGTACACGATCCACGACACCAGCGCGGCCGTTTCTTTGGGGTCCCACGACCAGTAGGCGCCCCAGGCTTCGTTGGCCCACATCGCGCCGGTGATGATGCCGACCGTGAGCAGCGGCAGCCCGACCGCGACGATGCGGTACGTGAGCATGTCGAGCCGCGCCAGCGACGGCAGTCCGGCGAGCCACAGCGCGAACGGATCGCCCGATTCGGCGGCTGCGGCGATCTGCGGCGTCTCCGTGCGCGCGGCGTTCGCGTCCATCGACGTGCGCGCGGTCGCGACTTTCATGCTGACGGTACCGGCGCCCGCGGCGTTCGCGCGCACGACGGCCGTGCCCGACGAAAAGCGCCGTTCGCTGTAGGCCTTGAGCAGATACAGGCACGACACGACGAACGCGACCATGAAGGACGCGTAGGACGATACGACCAGCGGCACGTGAACCTTGATCCAGTACGACTGCAGCGCGGGCACGGCGGGCATGTAGCCTTCGTTCCACGTCGTCGCGTAGCCGAACGCGATCGCACTGAGCCCGAGCACGCCGCCGCCGATCAGCCACAGATCGTATTTCGATGCGAACGCGATGAAGATCAGCACGCCCAAGCCGCTGAAGAGCGAGAGCGAACCGTAGAGGTTCGTCAGCGGCCAGACGCCGGTCATGTTCCAGCGCGTGCCGAGCTCGGCGAACTGCAGGGCGCAGGCCGATACCGAGAGCACGATCCCGGCGCGCTTGAGCATCTCCGTGCGCATCAGGAAGAACCCGATCAGCACGAGCGTCCCGACCACGTAGGTGGCAAGCGTGACGACGACGAGGTCGTGGTCGATGGCGACTTTGAGCGGATCGAGCATGGCGTGTCCTAACTGATCGAAGGGGTTCGGCGCAGGGTTTCGACGATCTCGCGGAAGCGGTCCTCGAAGATATCATAACCCTTCACGGTCGTGGCGGCGATACCGACGTTCCAGGCGCGCCCGGCTCCGTTCAGGACCACGTACAGCCGGGCCGGCAAGAAGTAGAACGAGATGCAGAGCCCCAGCAGCAACACGATCGAGCCCACCAGCACCAGCGGAATACCCGGGTCGTAGCGGTACTGGAAGCCCGAATAGAGCGTGTATTTCAGCGGCGTCAGCGCGTAGCCGGCGCCCAGATCCAGCGGCTGACCCAACGGCGCGAGCACGTTGCCGAGCGGATGGTCGCCGTCGAACGCCTGGAGCAAGACGCCGGGGTCGTTCGGGCGCGGGTCGAGGCCCGCGGTTCCGGTGCGCCGGTCGATCGTGCCGACGAACGATCGGTACTGGATCGTACGCGAGGTGCCCGGGATGTCGAACGCCTCGCCTTCCTTGATCGGGCCATCCGGCGGTCCGGCTGCGGGCCGTCCGTCCTTGGTCAGCGCGAACGTGACGCCGAAACCGTAGGTCGCCTGATAGACCTTCACGCCGTCGACGTCGTAGGGCTGATTGACGCGGATGACGGCCTGGCGCGCGACGCCGTCCTTGCCGGTGACGATTGCGTGCGAGACGTAGTCGATCGGCTGGTAGACGATGCCGCTCTTGGTCGCGACCGGATCGATGCGGTAGCCGAATTGCTGCAGCGCGACCGTTGCGCCGGTCTGCGGAATCGTGCCGACGGCGCCCGAGAGCACCGTGAACTGACCGCTGTAGCCCGTCGCCCAGTAGATCGTGGTTCCGGCCGCGATGATCACGAAACCGACGTGCGCGACGAGCACGCCGCGGCGCGCCCAGTTGTGCTTATCGATGAACGACCACTCTTCGCCGCCGAACTCGCGCTTGCGGATCTGCCAGCCGCGCTCGGCGAAGAAGCGCTCGAGGCGCGCGCGGATGTCACTCTCGTCGCCCTCGACGTCGATCGAGGCGTGCAGCGGGATCTTGTCGATCTTCACCGGCCGCAGCGCCGGTAACCGCGCGGGGATGACGCGCCGGAACGTCGCGACCGTCATCGAGATCAGGATCAGGCCGATGATCGCGATGTAGGCCGGCGAGTGGTAGATGTTATCGAGGTGCAGGCGCAACACGATGCGCGCCAGCGCCGGCGTGTAGTTTTGCCAGTAGAAATCGGCGCCTTTGTTCTGATCGACGATCACGCCGATCAGCGTCAGCACGCCCCACACGGCGAACAGCGAGACGGCGAAGAGCACGTTCGCGAAGAGGATCAGGAACTCGTCGACGAGCTCCTTGACGCCGCCTAGGGTGTTTCGGCGGAGCGCTTCCACGATTTCTCCAGCAGGACGATGATCCAGATCGAGCTCTCGAAGAGCACGTACATCGGCGCGGCCAGCAACGTCATCGTGAGCGGGCTGCCGTCAGGGGCGAGGATCGCGCCGACGACCATCATGCCGAAGCCGATGTACTTGCGGTTCTTGCGCAGGAACGTCGAATTGACGAGTCCGATGCGCGCCAGCAACACCATCACGACCGGGGTCTGGAAGATCAAGGCGAACGCTAAGAACAACAACAGGACGAGATTGACCGTCGACTCGATGCCGAACACGGGCTCGGCGATGCTGCTCGTGATGTTGAGCAGCGCGCCGACCACGCGCGGCAGCACGAGGAAATGCGCGAACGCGATCCCGCCCGCGGCGAGAAAGATCGACGGCGCGACGTAGATGTAGACGGCCTTGCGCGTCTTGGGGTTGATCGCCGGCACCACGAACATCCACGTTTGATACAGGATGACCGGCAAGCCGATCACGACCGCGATATAGAGCGCGAACTTGAAGATCGCCCACACCGCGTCGGCCGGACCGAACGCGTTGAGTTTCATGTTGCCGAAGTAGGCGTGCGTGATGATCGGGATCAGTTGCTGGGCCGGCCACAGCGCCAGCACGGCGATCGCGAAAACCGTCACGACGCAGACGATCAGACGTTGACGGAGCTCCCGCAGGTGCTCCGTGAACGGCATCTCCTTTTGGTCCCATGACGGATCGTCTGCCCCCGCGTCGGGCGGACGGGTTGCCAGCATGCTCGCGGGAGGCCCGCGTCAGCCCGCGTGCGGCGGTGCGGTCGTGGCGGTCGTCGTGCCCGCCGGCTGCTCGGCGCCGCCGGCGGCGGGTGCCGGGGCGGGGGGCGCGTCGCTCCGCGCGGCGGCTGTCCGGCGAGCTTCCTCGCGCGCCTTCTCGGCGGCGACGTCGGCCTCGGCTTGCCCGATCAGGAACTCTTTTTTCGCCTGTCCCGCGCTCTTGGCCAGCTTCGGCAGCTTGTCGGCGCCGAAAACGAGGATGGCCACGCCCACGACGGCGGCGATCTCCATTGGTGAGAACATATCAGTACCTCCTAGCCTACCACGACGGGATCAATTTGCGGAGACCAGCGCGTCGGCGATCGCGACGAACTCCGCCCGCGCGGGGGCGTTCCCGAACGGCGCCAGGGACGTTTTCGCCCGTTCGATGTACTCGGCGATCGCCGCCTGCGTTTTGCGGAAGCCGCCCCGGCTCTCGATCCCGGCGATGATCCCGGCGATCCGCTCGGCGCCGGTGTCGTCCTCGGCGTAGAACCGCTCGACGTCGGCCCGAAATGCCAAGTCGGCGTCGTCGAGCGCCAGGATAAGCGGAATCGTGATCTTCTTTTCGGTTAGGTCGTTGCCGACCGGCTTGCCCAGGGCGCTGGCGGTCGAGGTCATGTCGAGCAGGTCGTCCTGCATCTGGAACGCGACGCCGTAGGCCAGGCCGAAATCGCGCAGCGCGGCGACCTTGAGCGCGGTACCGCCGGCCGCCCACGCGCCGCACTCGGCCGAACTCGCGAACAGCCGTCCGGTCTTCTTCGCCGCGATCTCGATGTACCCCGGGACGTCGAGCTCGAGGTTGCCCAGCGAACGCAGTTGCAGAACTTCGCCGTCGGTGATGTCGGCCAGGGTCGCGCTGAGGATGTGCGGGATCGGGTGACCGTAGCTCGCGGTGACGTTCTTGAAGATCCAGGCGAAGAGGTAGTCGCCGGCCAGCACGCTGACGCGGTTGCCGAAGTCGACCGCGGTCGCGTTGACGCCGCGACGCGTGTCGGCGTGGTCGACGACGTCGTCGTGGATCAGGGTCGCGACGTGGATCAGTTCCATATACGCGGCCAGCGGCAAGTGTTCGCGCAGATCGGCCGCGCCGGTCGCCGACGCGCCGAGCAGCGTGAACCGTGGCCGCAAGCGTTTACCGCCCGCGTCGAGCATGCGCCGGATCGCTTCGGTGATCAGCTCGTTGTCGGTTGCAAAGGAATGGCGAAAGAAGTCTTCGACCAGCGCGTGCAGATCGAGGCCCGTCGGCGCGCGCTCGAGCATTATGCCGTCCCCACGTGCACGGCGATCGCGCCGCCGCCGAGGCGCGCGTAGCGAACGTCGCTGAAACCGGCCGTGCGGAAGCGCGCGGCGAGTTCGTCGGCGTCGGGGTAGTTCGTCAGCGAGTTCGGCAGATAGCGGTAGGCCGATTTCGAGCCGCCGACCAGTCCGCCGACGAGCGGTACGACCCCGTAGAAGTACAGGTTGAACAGCCGCCGGAAGAGCGGGTTGGGCGCCTTCGAGACGTCGAGGTTGACGAATCGCGCGCCGGGCTTGAGCACGCGCCGCGCTTCACGCAGCGTCGTCACGATGTCGACGACGTTGCGCATCGAGAAACCCATCGTCGCGCCGTCGAAGGTGGCGTCGTCGAACGGCAGCGCCATCGCGTCGGCCTCGACGAACGTCGCGCGCCCGGCGCGGTCCTCGGTGCGCGCGCGCGTTCGCGCGCCGGCCAGCATCGGGGCGCAGAAGTCGGCGCCGGTCACGTCGAGCGTAGGGTCGGTCCGGATAAGGTGAAATGCCAGGTCTCCGGTGCCGCAACAGAGGTCGAGGATGCGGCCGCCGTGCGGCGCGCCCAACTCCGCGACGGCGCGCTTACGCCAGCCTTCATCCGCGCCCGCGGTGAGCAGCTTGTTGGTCGCGTCATAGCGCGGGGCGATCGCCGCAAACATTTCGCGGACGTAGAGAGCCTTATCCATTCGCGTCGACCCGATCCGTTCGCCGTGGGCGGGGCGGTTCACTTTGGGCTTGCGACCGGTGCCGCCCGGAGGGAACGGTAGGCATGATCGCCCTTGCAAGCACGGCCGGGTTCGTTCGCTCGCTGACGACGGCAAGCAGTATCGTCCTCGGCTCCTACACCCTCCACCCTGGAGCGGTGCTCGACGGACTCGCCGCGGCGGCCCGGCGCGGCGCCGGCGTGTGCGTCCGGCTCGAACGCGACCCGCTCGACGATGCCGCCGGGACGCTGCACCGCTCCAACGCCCGCGCGCTTGCCGTCCTGCGCGCGGCCGGAGCGCGAGTGGACCGAACGGCTGCGGGCGAGCCCGCCCTCCATATGAAAGCGGCGGTCGTCGACGGCGTCGCGTGGCTCGACGGCCGCAACTGGGCCGGCGGCGGTGCGGTGCCGCTGGTGCGCGACACGGATGCCCGCGACGTGGGCTCGGTCGGCGCGGCGCTGGCCGGCCGGCCCGGCGCCGGCGGCCGCCTCGCGACGACCAAGGCCGGCGCGTTGCGGCTCGAAGCCCAGCTCATCGCGCGGGCCGGGACGGCGCCGCTGTGCGTCGAGAGCGAGTCGTTCGGGAACGGCGCGGTCTACGTCGCGCTCCTGCGTCGCGCCCGGGCGCATCTGCCGACCCGCCTGATCGTGGCCGGGCGCGAGGCCGGCGAACGCGGCAACCGCCTCGAGCGCGCCCATCTCGCGCACCTCGCCGCCCTCGGCGTTGCGGTGCGGGCCGGCCGTGCGCGCCACGGCGACCTCGACGACAAACTCGCGGTCGGCGCCCGCGCTGCGTGGACCGGATCGGCCAACGCCACGTACGATCGCGGTGTGGCCGGGGCCCAGCGCGATTGGGGCCTGACGACGCGGGCGCCCGCGGTGCGGGCCGGCCTGCGCGCGGCCTTCGAGCGCAACTGGGCCCGCGCCGAGCCGCTCGCGGGATCGCGCGGCATTTCGGGAAAGACGGCGTGACCAACCCAACCGGAGGACGCGTGAAAGCAGCAACATTCGATTTGAGCGGCACCGTGGTGATGATCACGGGCGCCGGCGGCGGCATCGGCAGCGAGACGGCGCGCGCGGTCGCGCGCAGCGGCGCGGCCGTCGTGCTCGGCGACCTGAACGAGGACAACGTGCGCGCGACGGAAGCGGAGATCGGCGCCGCCGGCGGTGCCGTCGCCGCGATGCGCGTCGACGTCAGCGATCCTGCCGACAGCGTCGCGCTCGCGAAGCTCGCCGTCGCGCGCTTCGGCCGGCTCGACGGCGCGCTGTGCGTCGCCGGCAAGCTCTCGCGCGAAACGATCCTCACGTGCACGCCCGAGGAGTGGAAGGCCGTGATGGACGTCAACCTGTTCGGGACGTTCGCATGCATCCAAGCCGCGGCGCGCGAGATGATCGCCGCGGGCAACGGTGGCTCGATCGTCGCCTACAGCTCGGCGATCGTGCTGCACTCACCGCCGACCGGCACCGCCTATTCCTCGAGCAAACTCGGGATGCTGGCGTTGATGAAATCCGCGGCCGGCGAACTCGGCCCGCACGGCATTCGCGTCAACGCGATCGCACCGGGCATCATTCGCTCGCCGATGTCGCGGCCCACGTCGTGGCCCAAAGTCGCGGAGTCGGCGCCGCTGCGTCGCGTCGGCGACCCCGAAGACATCGCCGGCCCGGCGCTCTTTCTGCTCAGCCCCGACAGCAGCTACGTCACCGGCCACACGATGTACGTCAACGGCGGCGCCTATATGGCTTAGCCGATTTCGGCGCGGGCTTTGCGGGTGGCGGCGAGGAGGAAGTTGGCGTCGCCGCCCATGCCGATGAGGGTAAAGCCGAGCGCGATGCATTCTTTCGCCATCGCCGGGTGCGCGACTTGGATGCCGGGGATCTTGCCGTGCTTGCGCGCGATGGCCGGCACGGTCAGGATCGCGCGCGCGAAATCGGTGCTCTTGTCGTCCCACGCGCGGATCGGATCGACGCCGTAGGTCGAGCCGAGATCGCTCGGACCGACGTAGAGGCAGTCGATGCCGGCGACGCCGGCGATCTCGTCGAGGTTGTCGATCGCTTCGCGCGTCTCGATTTGCGCGAGCACCAGCACTTCGTCGTTGGCGGCCGCGCGATACGTCCCGCCGTCGGTGCCGAACGAGAGCGCGGCAAGCATTCCGCCGCGGCTGCGTTCGCCCAGCGGTGAGTAGCGCGCGTCGCGCACGGCCGCTTCGGCGTCGGCGCGCGTACCGATCATCGGGATCATGATGCCGGAGACGCCGCAGTCGAGCGCGGTCTGAATCGCGGCGCTGCTGTTCCAGGCGACGCGCGCGAACGGTTCGGTCGCCGTCCCGCGCACCACGCCGACGCCGGTTTGCAGCGCGCCGAGCGTGACCGGCCCGTGTTCCATATCGAAGAGCACCCAGTCGAAGCCGCCGTTCGCCATGATCTGCGCGATCATCGGATCGTTGGTCGAGATCATCGTGCCGACTTGCGGGCGGCCCGCGAGCAAGGCGCGCTTCACCGCGTTCGCGCGCATCTCAGGCGCGTACCGGCGCGGTCCAGATCAGATCGGCGGGCGGCACGGGTGCCGTCATCAGCCCGTATTTCACGGCGAGATCGAGCAGCGGCGAGAACATCGCCGGCTCGAGCGACGTGCCGTATTTCACCCGGTTCATCGTGCGCGCGAAGTCGGCCGTGACCTTCGTGCCGGGCCGTGCGGCAAGCATCTCGGCCGACTCGAATTGATGCGTGTTGGCCCAGGCCGACGCGGCGTTCATCGCGGCCGCGAAACGGGCCGCGGCATCGGCGTTCGCCGCCAGCCAATCCTCGGTCGCAAACCAGCCGATCAGTGCGAATTGTTCGCCGATGCCCTCGAACGCGTTGCCGATGACTTTCGCGAACGGCAGGTTGCCCGTACCGAACGGCTCGCTCGTGAAGAGGACCTCGGCGCGGCCGTCCTGCAGTGCCTCGCCCATCGAGTTGAACGAGCACTCGACGAACTTCAGCGACGAGCCGTCGCCGCCGTGGAGATTCAGCCATTCGATCGCGCAGACGACTTGCAGATTGTTCAGTCGATTGATCGCGCAGGTTTTGCCGTTCATGCTCGGCCCCGGCGTTAGCGGCGAGTCCTTCGCGACCATCACTTCGTCGAACTGACGCGCGCCGGGAAAGATCGTCGCCGCCGATGCGAGGAAGCGTAACGGGACGCCGTCGGCGCGCGCCAGCGCCACCGTGACGACGTTGGCGAGGCCGATGTCGAGACCGCCGGACGTGACGGCTTGCGAGAGGATGTGCGTCATCGCCGCGCCGGTGTGGCAGCGGTCGCGCTCGCCCGGCATGCGATGCATCACGACCTCGAGGCCGTGCTCGGCGAACAGGCCGAGGTCCTGAGCGTAGAAGATGTTGGCGCCGGCGTCGGCGGTTACCGTTCCGACGTTGAGCGCGATCAGCGGTTGGTTCGACACGGCGTCACCCCCGGACGGTTACATGCGGGCGAACAAACGCTCCGCGTTGGCATCGGTCGTTGCGAGGACCTTGTCCAACGAAACGTCGACGACCTGGGCGACGGTGCGCGCGCTCTCCGCCATGAACGCCGGCTCGTTGCGTTTGCCGCGATACGGCACCGGTGCGAGATACGGGCAATCCGTCTCGAGCACGACCGGCCCGAGGCCGACCGCTCGCACGGCGTCGCGCAACGGCTGCGCGGTCTTGAACGTCACGACGCCGCCGATGCCGAGCAGCAGCCCGAACTCCTCGACGTACGTGCGCGCTTGTTCGGTGGCGCCGGTGAAGCAATGCACGACGCCGCGCATCGTCGTCCGATCCCACTCTTCGCGCAGCAACGCGACGAAGTCGTCGTAGGCCTCGCGCTCGTGAAAGACGACCGGCAGCCCCGCGGCGCGCGCGTACGCGATTTGCGCGCGCATCACGCGGCGCTGATCCTCGGCCGGACTGTGATTGTAGTGATAGTCGAGCCCGGTCTCGCCGATCGCCACGATCGGCGCCTTCGCTGCGGCGCGCAACGCGTCGAACGCCGCCGCGATATCCGCCGGCGCGGACTTCGCTTCGTGCGGGTGAATCCCGACCGTCGCGAGCAAGCCGTATTCTTCCGCGGTCCGGATCGCGCGCTCGCTGTCGGCGAGATCGCAGCCGATCGTGACGATGCGCTCGATCCCCGCCGCCCGCGCTCGCTCGAGCATCGCCGGGCGATCCTCGTCGTAGCGCGCGTCGTGGATGTGGGCGTGCGTGTCGGTCATCGCCGCAGCGTTAAGCGGCGGGCGGTTCGAGGCGCGGGAAGAGTGCGTCGCCGGGGGCCGTCTGCGTGCCGGCGGCGAGCGCGCCCCATCGCAGGGCTTCGGGCCAACGCACGGCCGGGGTGCCGGCGAGGCCGAGTTGCGTCCACATCTCGGTTGCCTTCGAGGGCATGAACGGGTGCAACAGGATCGCGGTGAAGCGTAAGCCTTCGCACAGATCGTACAGCAGCGCATCGAGCTCGACGCCGCGTTCGTACTTGTAGAGATCCCACGGTTTGCGTTCGTCGATCTCGCGGTTGAGCGCGGTGATCAATTCCCAAATCGTATCCAGCGCCTCGCGAAAGCGCATCGCCATCACGTGCTCGTGGACCTGGATGCCGATGTCGGCGAAACGCTCGCCGAGTCGCGACTCGCTCGCCGCGGGTACGAGCCCGTTACGGTATTTCGAGAGCATCGCGAGCGAACGGCGCAAGAGATTGCCGAGATCGTTGCCGAGGTCGCTATTGTGACGGCCGCGCAGTTTCTCGAACGAGATCGAGAAGTCGCTGCCGAACGAGGCTTCGCGAAAGAGAAAATAGCGCACGGCGTCGGCGCCGAACTGCTCGACCAAGTTGTACGGATCGACGACGTTGCCTTGGCTCTTCGACATCTTCTCGCCGTCGGTTAACAGCCAGCCGTGCGCGAACACGCGCTGCGGCTCCGCCAGACCCGCCGACCACAGCATCGCGGGCCAGATCAAGGTGTGGAAGCGCGCGATCTCCTTACCGATCAGGTGCGTCGCCGGCCAGTAGGTCGCCATCAGGCCGCTTTCATCGGGATAGCCCAAGGCGCTGATATAGTTGATCAGCGCGTCGAACCACACGTAGAGCACGCCGCCGCCGGGCAGCGGGATGCCCCAGTCGATCGTCGAGCGCGAGATCGAGAGATCGTCGAGCCCGCCTTCGAGCGTGCGCATCATCTCGTTATACGCCGACTGCGGCCGCAGAAAGTCGGGGTTCGCTTTGAAGTGCGCGATGAGCCGGTCGGTGTAGGCCGAGAGCTTGAAGAACCAGTTCTTCTCCGAGAGCCACTGCACGGGCCGCCGGCATTCCGGGTTGGGGCAGCGTCCGTCGATCAGTTTGGCCTCGGGCCAGAACGTCTCGTCGTTGGTGCAGTACCAGCCTTCGTAGGTGCCTTCGTACACATCACCGTTGGCGCGCATCGTCTCGAACAGCGCGAGGCAGGCGGTGTGATGGCGCGGTTCGGTCGTGCGGATGAAATCGGAGAACTGCGCGTCGAACGCGGGGGCAAGTGCCTTCCATTGCGGTGCGAGCTTGTCGACGTAGGCCTGCGGCGTCATCCCGGCGGCCTCGGCCGCTTGTGCGACTTTCTGGCCGTGCTCGTCGGTGCCGGTGAGCGAGCGCGCGTCGCCGTCCCAGGCCCGCGCGGCGCGCGCGAGGATGTCGGCGGCGATCGTCGTGTACGCATGCCCGATATGCGGCGTGCCGCTGATGTAATAGATCGGGGTGGTGACGTAGAACGCGCGGTTGCTCACGATGCGGGCGTTCCCGCTTACCCGCCCGCAGGACCTTCGCTGCGGCGCGCGCCGACACGCGCGTAGAGCGCCTTGCGCTCGCCCGCTCCGGCGGCAGCGAGTTGCTTTGCGATCGCGGCGGTCGAGTTGCCGGCGGCTAGAAGCGCGTCGATCCGCTCGTCGAGCGTGCCCTCCGGCGCCTCGGTTGCGACGTCGCCGGCGCCGGCATCGATCACGAACGCGACTTCGCCGCGTACCGGATCGGGCAGCGCGGCCGCGACCTCGCTCGCGGTGCCGGCGATTTGCTGTTCGTGCAGCTTGGTGAACTCGCGCACCAAGAAGACGCGCGCGTGCGGCGCCGTCGCGGCGAGATCGGCGAGCGCGGCGCCGATGCGGTGCGGCGATTCGTACCACACGCTGGGCAGCCCGCGCGCCAGCGCCGCGCGAAACGCGGTTTTGCGCGCCCCGGACGTCCGCGGGGGGAAGCCCTCGAAGACGAGCCGCCGGACGTCGAACCCCGAGAGGGCCGCCGCGCAGGCGAACGCGGTCGGGCCCGGCAGCACCTCGACCGGGATGCCGGCGGCGCGGGCGGCGGCGACGAGCGCGTTGCCGGGGTCGCTGATCCCCGGCATCCCGGCATCGGTGACGACGGCGACGTTGGCGCCGGCCGCGCGCTCGAGAATCGCGGCGGTGCTCGTCGCGGCGTTGTGCTCGTGATAGGTCCACAGCGTCGTCGCGGGGATGCCGTGGGCGGAGAGCAAACGCCGCGCTACGCGCGTATCTTCGGCGACGATCACGTCGGCATCGCGTAGCACGTCGAGCGCGCGCAGCGTGATGTCGCGCAGATTGCCGAGCGGCGTGGGAACGAACGTCAGCCCCATGCGGCGCTGCTTCGTCGCCGATCGTTGCAAGGCCGTTTGACAAGCCGCGCACGTGCATGGTAGCCTCGGTGGACGTCGCGTGAGTGCGCGCCGATCGGAGAGGAGTCGTGTCCGTGCAAAATTCGGTTATGGGATTCGTTCGTATGCCGCAGCGAGACGGCATTGCATTGCTATTGGAGGTTTGCGCTTCGTAATCGCCCGCAACACGCGCGCGACGACCGGTTCGAACCTCCGCACGACGGAGGTTTTTTTGTGTTATGAACCCGCATCTACTCGCGGCCTTGGGCCGTGAGCGTCAGCGCGAGCTCGAGGCCGACTACGCGCGCGGCGATCTTCTCGGCAGCGTTTTGCGCTCCGTCCTCGCACGCGGTTTGCGTCGCGCCGGCGAGGGGCTCTTTCGTCTCGGCGTCGCGCTCGACGACCGGGTAACGAGCGTCCCGGCCGTCGAAACGAACGTCCGATGACGACTCGCATCGGCTTGGTGACCGATACGCACTTGCCGCGCTTCGGGCGCGCGCTGCCGCGCGTGCTCGAGGACGGCTTGCGCGCGGCCCGCGTCGACCGGATCCTGCACACCGGCGATTTCACCGATCCGCTGGCGATCGCGCTGTTCGAGGCGATCGCGCCGCTCGACGGCGTCGCCGGCAACAACGATCCCGATGAGATCGTCGCGCGCTACGGGCGGCGCAAGATCGTCGAGATCGACGGCGTGCGTATCGGGCTCATCCACGGCGATGCCGGCCCCAGCTATAAAGCGCACGACAATGCCGTCGCGGCGTTCGCGTCCCAGCCCGTCGGGGTGATCCTCTACGGTCACAGCCACAAGCCGTTCACCGAACGGCGCGGCACGACGCTGGTGATCAATCCCGGCTCGCCGACCGACAAGCGCACGAATCCGCAGTACTCCTACGGCATCCTGACCATTACCGACGGCACGCCGTCGGTGGAGCTGCACTACTACGCGTCGAGCAAAACCCGCTAGCGGCCCACCCGGCGGCGCTTGCGGCGCTGCTGGCCGGTGTGCGGCGGGGTGCCGTTGCCGTTCGCTGCGCGGTGGCCGTTGGTGTGGCCGTTCGTGCCGCCCATCTTCCCGTTTTTCGGCGGCCGCGGCGGCGGGCCGCCGATCTGCGTGTAGCCCGAGAGAATCTCTTTGACCCGTTCGTAGGCGTTGCCGAGCGCGCCCGGCAGCGACTTGTTACGATCGATCACACGGTCGGGTATCTCGTCGGTGGTATACAGCGTCAGGTACTCTTCGCCGTCGAGTTTGACGTCGATCCGCGGCTGATCGAACTTCACCGTCTTGGGATTGACGTTGAGCATGCGCGTGGCGAAGCGCTCGGCGTCTTCGTGCGGCGCGATGCGGCGCGCTTCGGTGACCCATTGGTCCCACGCCTGGCCGAAGTTCGGGATCGGCCGGCCGGACTTGTCCCACGCGATGCGCTGCGGCGGCAGAATCATGCGCCAGTGATCGGGGTCGAGCGGCGCCCAGGTCGGCTTGATTTCCTTGGGTTGTGCGAAGCCGTCGATCTCGATCAGCGCGGTCTCGATCTCTTCGGCGGTGCGGACCTTCGCGGCACGCTTGGGATCGCGGCGCAGCAGCTCTTCGAACTTCTCGGCGACCTGTGCGGTCATGCGGCCCTGCGCGTCGATCTGCGGCGGCAGCCCGTAGAGCGAGGGCAAGGTGACGAGTTGATGGCGCTGCGCCTGATCGACGAAGTCGATGATCAAGGCCGCAGGCTTGGGGCTCTTCTCGATGAGCTCGCGGCGCATCAGGGCCGAATCGGTCGAAGAGAGCAGGTTCGCGATCTCGTCGACCGGGCGCAGCGCGCGGCCGGTGATCTGCGTGTAGAGCGTCGTCGATTTGGTCGGCCGCGCGTTGAGGATCACCTGGACCGACGGCACGTCGAAGCCTTCGAGGTAGAGTCCGCAGTTGACGAGCACGTCGCAGTCGCCGCCGCGGAAGTCGCGTACGATCTTCTCGCGTTCGTCCTTGGGCGTCTCGCCGCTGGCCCACTCGGCGCGCACGCCGTTGGCGACGAATTCTTCCGCGACGTCGCGCGCGTGTTCGACCGAGGCCGTGAACACCAGCGCCTTCAGTCCGGGCGTGTGCTGCTTGTACGCAGCGACGATGCGCGCGTTGCGGTCGACCGTGTTAACGGCGGCGGCGAGTTGCCCGATCACGAAATCGCCGCCGCGTGAGGCGATGTCGTCGAGGTTCGTGGACGTCGCGACCGCGTACGATTTGACGG
>Ga0302157_10004896_pt1 | contig 14393 bp, 8 predicted proteins | sample I_Bog_N3_3_FD_193502 | JGI IMG/M metagenome (GOLD analysis project Ga0302157, IMG submission 193502) | Peat permafrost microbial communities from Stordalen Mire near Abisko, Sweden - I_Bog_N3_3 | ecosystem: Environmental > Terrestrial > Soil > Wetlands > Peat | place: Sweden: Abisko, Stordalen...
GCACCAGGCCGTAACGGGTTTGGCGGAAGCGATCCAGGGCGAACTGGCCATCCACCGCCACGTCATAGACCATCCCCAGCCGATCCAACATTTTGGTGATGACCAGACGGTTCACGCCATTGTCCTCGGCCACCAGAATCATGCAATTGGCGGCCAAAGCCACCGCCCGGTCCGGGGCCTGCCAACTGATGGCGGCTGCGGTGGGGGGCTCTTCGCCTCTGGGCGGGCGTCGGCCCAGCAATCGTTCCAGCCCGGCCACCAGTTCTTCGGCATGAACCGGTTTGCGGATGGCGTTGCCGTCCGCCGATTCGGCGTCATAGCGATAGAAGGGCACCAGCAGCAGAGCACGGGTTTGTCCGCCGGTCTGGTCAAGGTCATCGGTGACCAGCAATCCGGCCTCGGCGGGATCGTCGCAGAGCAAAGCTCCCTCGGCGGTCAGGGTGCGGGCGATGGCGCTGCGCTGGGGGGCGGTGGAGCAGCTTACGGCGATCTCGATTCCCTCCAGGCGCTGCTTCGGCGCTGCGGCCTCGGCTTCGGGGATCGAAGGCGTCAGGGGCAGGCCGACGATGAATTTGGTGCCCTTGCCGGGGCGGCTGTCCAACTGGATGAAGCCGCCCATCAGATCCACCAGCCGGCGGCTGATGGACAGTCCCAGCCCGGTGCCGCCATGGCGGCGGGCGATGCTGTTGTCGGCCTGGGTGAAGGGTTGGAACAGGCGGTTTTGGGCCTCAAGCGGGATGCCGGGGCCGGTGTCTTCCACCGTCAGCACCAGCCGGCCGTCGTTGCGCTCGGCGGACAGACGGACATAGCCGCGCTCGGTGAATTTGGCGGCATTGCCCATCAGATTGACCAGCACCTGGCGCAGCTTGGCGGCATCTCCCAGCAGGTGGAGGGGCAGGTCGGGGGCGACGTCCACCACCAGCTCGACGCCCTTTTCGCCGCAACGGGGGGCGACGATGTCGGCTACGTCTTCGGCCACCTTGCGTAAGCTGAAAGGAGCCTTTTCCAGCACCAGTCGCCCGGCCTCGATCTTCGAGAAGTCCAGGATATCGTCGATGATGGACAAGAGGCTGTCAGAGGAGTGGCGGATCACCGAGACCATGCCCCGCTGCTCGATATCCAGGCGGGTCTTGGACAGAAGCTCGCCCATGGCGGCGACGCCGTTCATCGGCGTGCGGATTTCATGGCTCATCATGGCCAGGAAGTCGGACTTGGAGCGATTGGCGCTTTCCGCCGATTGCTTGGCGCGGCGCAGGTCTTCTTCCAGGGTCTTGCGCCGGGTGATGTCGTGGAAGCCGACGATCAGCACTTCTTCATCGCCCAGCAGCACCGAGCTGGCCGAGGCCAGGGTCCAGAAGGGCATCCCCGAGGCGCCGCGCAAGGGAATTTCCATGTCGCGCAGATGGCCCAGCCGCTTGACCTCTCCGGCGATTACCGCCAGATCCACCGGGTCGGCGAAGATGTCCTGGCCGCCGCCGGTCAGTTCGCGGGCGCGGCCGTTGGAGAAGAGATGCAGATTGTCCGACTTGCGCACCAGGATCAGGGGCACCGGCGCCGCCTCGACGATCATGCGCATGCGCTCTTCGCCGCTGCGCAAGCTGCTGACCAGCTCGTCATTGGCTTGGCGCAGGCGGATGGTCTCCAGCACGGCTTCCTCGGCGCGGCGGATGGCCAGGACCATCACCAGCAGGAAGACCACGGCCATCAGGGCCAGGATCTGCTGCGAGCTGTCCCCCGACAGGGCGAAGCGAATGATGAAGCCGCCCATGGTCGGCAGGGCAAAGGCCCAGTTGGCCGGCTGGTACGAGGCCAGAGTGGCCAGCGAAGCGGCGGTCAGCCCCACCTGGATGATGGCGATGAACAGGGAGTGGCCTGGATCGTCGGGGACATAGGCGATGATCCCGAAGATGAACCACATCATGCCCGAGGTGAGCAGGTTCATGGTCATCATCAGCGACCAGCGGGGCAGGGACTGCAGCAGGTTCGGGGTGCGCCAGAACAGACGCACCTGCCATAGCCGCAGCAGGCCGGTAACCTGGAACAGCAGGCACCAGATGCCGGCCAAGGGGCCGACCTTGTCCCAGCTGCCAAAGGCGGCCAGCAAGGCGACGACCATGCCGCTTAGGGTGGTGAAGGGCAGGTTGCGGGCAAGCAGCCGCAGCTGTTCGGCCCGGATGAAGGGGTTCGCGGGGGAGCCTGCGGGGCGTCTTACCAATCGTCTTTCGGGCATGGAAGGCCGTCGGCTCCGGAGAGACTGAAATCCTCCTGGGGATATACCATTCCCAGGCCTATCTCGCCAGCGGGCATGAAGTTGTCACACTTCTTCGGTGAAATCCTGGGGCCAGCTGCGATTTAATTGCGCCCCGGCTTCTTCGGCGGGCAGGGCCTTGGCGAACAGCCAACCCTGGCCGTAATCGCAGCCCAGGGCGCGCAGGACGCCGTCATGGGCCAGGGTCTCGACGCCCTCGGCCACCACCGACAGCTTCAGGGTATGGGCCAGCATGATGATGGTGCGGACGATCTCCAGATGCTCGCCGCCATTGAGCATGGCCAGCACGAAGGAGCGGTCCACCTTCAGGCAGTCGATGGGAAACCGGTGCAGATGGGCCAGGGAGGAATAGCCGGTGCCGAAGTCGTCGATGGCCAGGGTGAAGCCGCTGCCCTTCAGGGCGTCCAGCTTGGCCTTGGCGACGGCGGGGTTCTTCATGATGCCGCTCTCGGTGATCTCCAGACGGACATTGCCGGCGGACAGGCCGGTCTGGCGGACGGTCCCCACCACCTCGTTGACGATGTCGTGGCGATGCAGCTGCACCGGCGACAGATTGACGCTCATGAACAAGCGTTCCGAGTCGGGATTGTCGGTGATCCATTGCTGCATCTGACGGCAAGCGGTCAGCAGCACGAAACGCCCCAGGGGCTCGATCAGGCCGGTCTCCTCGGCGATGGGGATGAAGCGGTCGGGCGGGATCCATTCGCCCGAGGTCAAACGCCAGCGCACCAGGGCCTCGAAGCCGGCCAGGCGGCGGCTGGTCAGATCGATGATGGGTTGGTAATGCACCGACAGTTCTTCGCGCTCCAGCGCCCGGCGCAGGTCGTTGGCCACCTGCAGCTGGCTGACCGCCGACAGATGCATGCCGCGCTCGAAGACCATATGGCGGTCGCGGCCCTGGGCCTTGGCGGCATACATGGCGGTGTCGGCGTCGCGCAGCATCTCGCCGGCCTCGCGGTAATCCTGGGAGGCATAGGCGATGCCGACGCTGGTGCTGAGGAAATAGTCGTGACCATCCAGCATGAAGGGCTCGGCCAGCACGGCGCGGATGCGTTCGGCCACCATGACGGCGGCGAGGCGGTTCTCCAGGTCTTCGGTCAGTACCACGAACTCGTCGCCGCCCAGACGGGCCAGAGTATCCGAGGTGCGCAGGCAGTTGTTGATGCGCCGCGACATCTCGATCAGCACCTGATCGCCGGCCAGATGGCCCAGGCTGTCGTTGATCAGCTTGAAGCGGTCGCAGTCGATGAACAGCACGGCGAAGGTGGCATCCCGGCGGCCGCCCCGGCGCATGGCCTGATCCAGCCGGTCGAGCAGCAAGGTACGGTTGGGCAGGCCGGTCAGGGCGTCGTGCAAGGCGTCGTGGATCAGCTGTTCCTCGGCGGTCTTGCGGATGGTGACATCCTCGACCAGACCTTCGAAATAGAGCAGATCGCCTTCCATGTTGCGTACGGCGCGGCAGCTTTCGGAAATCCAGATGATGCTGCCGTCGCGGCGATAGACCTGGCTTTCGAAGTTCTGGACCTGATCGTCCTCGGCCAGGGCTTTCAGGAACTCGTCGCGGCGGGTGGGATCGACATAGAGCTGGCTGGCGATATTGGTCAGGCCGGCCATCAGCTGGTCGGGGGTCTCATAGCCATAGATGCGGGCCAGGGCCGGATTGGCGGCCAGATAATGGCCATCCTCGGTGGTCTGGAAGATGCCTTCGATGGCGTTCTCGAAGATGCTGCGGAAACGGGTCTCGGCTTCGATCAGGGCGCTGTCGCGCTTGGCGCCGTTCAGGTCTTCCACCGACGCCATCAAGGTGGTGAAGGCGCCGGGATGGTCGGCCTCGTCCAGGGGCCAGAGGGTGATGCCTAAAAGCAATTCGCGGCCATCGCCGCTGATCATCCGCCGCTCGATCCGCAGTCGCTCGGCGCGGCCGTCCAGCAGCGGCTTCAGAACATCGCCGCAGCGCGAGGCGTCGTCGCTGATCAATTGGCGACGCAAGGCCGGAGCGCCTCGGTTCAAAAGTTTCTGCAAGCAGGGATTGATATCCAGCACCAGCCCCGTGCGGTCCAGCATCGCCAGATTGCTCCCGGAATGCAGGGTGAAGGCCCGGAAATAACCGGGCGCTCCTCCGGAACTTCCGGTCTCAGGCGAAAAAACGGACTTCAGGGCTTTTAAAATCATCCTACAGGCGATCCAACTGAGGTCAGGGCTAGAACTACTAGCAAGCCCTGTGCCGTGATAGGCGGAGAGGGAAAGGGCGGAGTTCGGCGAGGCAGCAAGGATGTTAATGTTGCAATATTGGGCAGAGTCGAGAGGTTTGACTAAGCTTTGGGCGATTTGCGGCGTAAAATCCGCGGCAGAATTTCTGGGCGCCCGATCATGCTACAGGGTTCGCCGCGTGAAGTCGCCTAAGGCCTGGGACAAGGGTCGTTGTTGCATGACGTTCCGTCAGTCGCAAAGGCCATCTTGGCTGGGCGCGGTTGCGGGGGAGCCATGTCGTTTATAAGGGGTTTCGCGTTTGCGGCCCAGCCTTGCTTGAACTAGGATAGACAAGGGGAATTGAATGGCGCCGCGATACTGGAGATCGACGGATTTCGGCGTTTCTGACCGTGGGGATTGTCTTTGAGTTCATCGACCCAGGATGGGGTGCCCAAGGAGCAGGTGGTCGAGTCTGAAACGACTCGCAGCCGGTCGCCTTTGTTTGCCCGCATCATGGCGGTGGTTGGGATTTTTGTCGCGGTGCTTTCCGTAAGCCTGCATCTGTGGGTTGCCTACGACCACGAGCTTTATCATGCCCGCCTGCTGGCCTCTTCCATGACCGAGGCGGTGTCCCTGCAGATCGACGGCAGTTTTCGCGGCATCAACGGCCTGCTGGAAGATGTGGCGGCGGCCGTGCGCAGCGGCCAATGGGCCAACCCGGCGGTCCGTCAGCGTATCAGCGGCCGGATGATGTCCTACCCCGAGCTGCGCTGGGTCGGCTATGTGACGCCTGAGGGCATCCTGACCGCCGACACCGAACCCTCCATCAACATTGCCCCTGAAGGGCTGAATGTGGTCGATCGCGACTATGTGCGCCGGGCCCGATGCGCGCCTCAGCCGAAGATGCGGGTGGGGCAACCGGTGGTGGGCCGGGCGACCGGCGAGCGGACGGTGCATCTGGCCCTGCCGATCGCCACGTCCTCGGCGGGCGACTGCAAGGGGTTGGTGGTGGCGGCGGTCAATCCCGATCATTTCGCGGCGATCCTGGAAAAGGTGCTGCTGGACCCGGCCGGGGCTTCGGCGGTGATCAGCCTGGACGGCGCCATCGTCGCCCGGGCTCCCGATCATGCGGAAAAATTCGGTACCAATTTGTCGCAGTCGGCCTTGTTCACCGAGTTCCTGCCAAAGGCCTCCAGCGGCGTCGCCCATCTGCTGTCCAAGGCGGACAACAATGACAAGTTCCTGGGCTATAAGGTTTTGGAACAGTACGGCTTGGTGGTGACCTCGGGCATTTCCATGTCCAAGGCTTTGGGCAATTGGTACCTGCAGGCCGGGATCGAGATTGCCGGGCTGTTGGTATTCTCGCTGGTGATCTTTCTATGGGCGCGGGCCGCCGATTTTCGCAGTGAAGTCATGTTGCGCCATCAGGCCGGGCTGGAAGCCGCCGTGGCCGAGCGCACCGCCATGCTGGCGGCTTCGAAGAGTCTGGCCGAGGAGCGGGCCGAGCGGCTGGCCCGGGTCAACGCCAAGCTGGCCCATCTGGCCCGCATCACCGCCCATCATCTGCAAGAGCCGGTGCGGCCCATCGTCAGCTTCAGTCAGTTGGCCCGGCGCGAGATGGACAAGCAGGCGGTGGTTTCCACCGAGCTTGAAGGTCATCTGCGCTTTGTCGAGGAAGCCGGGCGGCAGCTCAAATCCATCCTGCGGGAATTTCATCGCTACACCGCTCTTTTGGTGCGCGAGCCGAAGAAACAGCCTTGCGATTTGGGGCAGGTGGCCAAGCGCAGTCTGGCCCATCTGTCCGGCGTCATCTCCGAGACCGGAGCCACGGTCCAGGTCGGAGCCTTGCCCAAGGTAGAGGCCGACAGCCAACTGATCGAGCAGGTTCTGAACGAACTGCTGGGCAATGCCGTCAAATACCGCCACCCGGAGCGCGTTCCTCTGGTGGAGCTTAAGGCGGGCTTGGATGGGTCTGGCGGCTGGTGGCTTTCCGTGTCCGACAATGGCCGCGGCCTGCCCGAAATGGGGCGGCAGCATCTGTTCGAAGCCTTTGCCCGGCTTGATCCCGACAATCCCAGTTCCGCCGGCCTGGGGCTGGCTGTCTGCCGCGAGGTGGCGGAAATGCATGGTGGCACCATTGATGCCGAAAGCCTTGACGAAGGAAGCCTCTTCATCCTCCGCGTGCCGGGAGTTTCCCGCGCCGGTCTGGCTGCCTGAGGAGCGATGATGATCGAAGACATCCTCAAGGGTAAGGGGTTCCTGGGCTGGCTGGGGCGGGTGCTGCTGGTGGGAGTCGCCTATTACATCGCCGGGCGTCTGGCAGTGGAACTGGCCTTGCCGCCGGGATATGCCACGGCGATCTGGCCGGCTTCGGGCATCGCCTTGGCGGCGGTTCTGCTGGCTGGAGCCAGGGTCTGGCCGGGCATTCTTGTCGGCTCGGCCATGGTCAATGCCAGCGTCTATCTCGATATGCCTTTGAACGAAATGGCCGGCGCCATGATCCTGCCCCTGTGCATCGGCGGCGGCGCCGCCTTGCAGGCGGTGGTGGGCGGCTTGCTGGTGCGGCGGCTGGGCGATTGGCCCAATCTTTTGTCGGAAACCCGCGAGATATCCCTGCTGCTGCTTTATGGCGGCTTGCTCGCCTGCCTGATCAACGCTTCGGTGGGCAGTTTGGCCTTGTGGTTCGCCGGAATGATCCCGGCGGCGATCCTGCCCTATCACTGGAGCACCTGGTGGGCCGGCGACGTCATGGGGGTGTTCGTCTTCACGCCGCTGGTGCTGATGATCCAGGCCGTCGGTCTGGCTGGGCGTCGCCGCGTGCTGACCACCTGTTTCTGGATCGTCTGCGCCTTTACCGCCACGGTGATGGCGGTGAACTACACCGTCAACGTCGAGCGCGACAAGCAGCAAGCCCGCTTCGCCCAGATCTCCGGCGAGATGGCCATGTCCCTGCATGGCATCATCGATGACCATCTGGGAGCCTTGCGCACCGTCGAGGGATTCTATGCCGGCGGCGAGCGCCGTGGCTTGGCGGAGTTCACCCTGTTCTCGCGGCGTCTGCGCGAGCAGATCCCCGGGCTCCAGGCCATCGAATGGGTGCCCAGGCTGCCGGCGCCTGAGCGCGGCGAGTTGGAGGCTTGGGCCCGGGCCCAGGGGCTGGCGGGCTTCACCGTTACTGAAAAGGACGATGGCCGGGTGATCCCGGTGCGGCCCCGCGACGAATATTTCCCGGTGGCGTTGGTGGAGCCGATGACCGGCAATCTGGTCAATCTGGGCTATGACCAGATGACGTCCCCCGAGATGAAGGACGTCTTGATCCGGGCCCGCGACAGCGGCCAGGCGGCGGTCAGCAGCCGCTTGCGGCTGGTCCAGGGCGATGATGGCGCGGTCTTGGCTCTGCCCCTGTTCGAGAATGGTGCGACCCCGGATCTCCAGGCCGACCGCCAAGATAAGCTGAAGGGCTATGTGCTGGGGGTGATCCGCCTGCGGGCCTTGGCCCGCATGGCCTTTGAAGGCCGCAATCTGGACGGCATCGATTATTGGCTGGTGGATGATTCCCAAGTCGGCGAAGGAGGTGGCCCCGTGGTGCTGGCCACGGATTCCGCCGATCCGCCCCATCCTTTCATGCTGGTGGAACATGGGCTGTTTGGCGGCAATCTGACCCTGGGCGCGTCTTTCCCCATGCCTCTGGGCGGGCGGAGCTGGCGGCTGATGGTGTCTCCCGATGCTGCCTTCATGGCGCAGTCCCAGCTGTCGGTGAATTGGGTGGTGCTGTTCGGCGGCATGCTGATGACCGGCGTGGTCGGCATGTTCGTTATGGTCGCCACCGGCCGCGAGTTCACCTTGCGCAAGCAGATCAGCGCTCATACCAGTCAGTTCGTCCGCCAGAACGAAAGCCTGCGGCTGCTCAACAACATCGCCGCCATGCCGTTGGCCGGGCTGCAGAATCAGCTGGAGGAAGCCCTGAAGCTGGGCTTGCGTCATCTTGATCTGGAGTTCGGCATCGTCAGCCGCATCGAGGGGCGGACCTATAAGGTCGAGCAGTCCGTCTCGCCGTCGGATCGGCCGATCATTCCAGGAACGGTCTTTCCCTTGGGGGAAACCTACTGCGTCCTGACCCTGGACCGGGGCGACGCCCTGGCCATCGCCGAGATGGGGAAATCCAGCTATAGCGGTCATCCCTGCTATCAGACCTTTCGTCTGGAAAGCTATATCGGCGCTCCGGTGCTGGTGCATGGCCGGGTGTTCGGCACCGTCAATTTCTCTTCGGCCAAGCCCTATCACCGCGCCTTTGACGATGGTGACCTGGAGTTCATCCGCCTGCTGGCCCGCTGGCTGGGCGCGGCCATCGAGCGGGAAGAGGCCCAGGACGCCCTGATGGCGGCCCACCGCCGGCTGGCGGCCATTCTCGACAATACTCCGGTGGGCATCGCCATCGTCGGCTATGATCGCATGATGATGCAGGCCAATCCGGCCTTTTGCTCTATCTTCGGCCTGCGCATGGACGAGGTGGTGGGGAAATCGGCGCGGGTTCTTTACAGCTCGGACGAGACTTTCCAGACCATCGGCGCCAAATCCATGCCGCAGCTGTCCTTGGGGGAAACCTTCGACGAGGACGTGCCCATGTCGCGGCGCGACGGCAAAGACATCTTGGTGCGCTTGATTGCCCGGGGTGTGGATACGGGCGATCGCAGCCACGGCATCGTTTGGGCCGCCGAGGATGTCACCGAACGCCGCGCCGCCGAATCCGCCCTGCGCGAACGGCAGGAATTCTACGAGCAAATCTTTACCAGCGGCGGCGCCGTCAAGCTGCTGCTGGACCCCCAGACCGGCCAGATCGTCGATGCCAATCCGGCGGCGGCGGTCTTTTATGGCCTGAGCCTGGATCAGCTGCGTGGCCGGGCCATCTGGTCCCTGGATGAACTGGAGCCCGAGCAGAGCTTGGCCCTGTTGCGGGCGGCTCAGGCCGAATTGAACAGCCGCTTCATCTATCGCCACCGCATGGCCGACGGCAGTCATCGGGATGTCGAGGTCTTTACCGGCCCCTTGCGGGTGCGTGACCGCGATCTGGTGATGTCCATCGTCCATGACGTCACCGACCGTCTGATGAGCGAACAGAAGTTGGCCCATGCCCTGCACGAGCAGGAAAATCAGGCCCGCGAATTGGCTCGCTCCAACGCCGAGCTTGAACAATTCGCCTATGTGGCCAGCCATGACCTGCGCCAGCCCCTGCGTCAGGTGGCCAGCTATGTCAGCCTGCTGGAGCGCATGTATGCGGACAAGCTGGACGAGGAAGGCCGCCAGTTCATCGGCTTCGCCCGCTCTGGCGCCGAGCGTATGGATCGGTTGATCGTCGATTTGTTGGAATATTCCCGCATCGGCCGTAAAGTCCGGGGCCGCGAGAGTGTTCCCGTGATCGAAATGCTGGCCGAGCCGGTGCGCATCATGACGCCTTTGGCCGAGGAAGCCGGCGGTTCCGTCCGCCTTGAGGTGGCCGAGGACGCCGGGTCCATTCTGGGCGAGCGCATCGAGATGGAGCGCCTGATCCAGAACCTGATCGGCAATGCTATCAAGTACCGCGACCCTGAACGCCCGCCGGTGGTGCGGGTGACCGCGGTCCGCAGCGAGCTTGAAGGCGAGCTGCATATCGCCGTGGCCGACAATGGCATCGGCATCGCCCCGGAACATTTCGAACGCATCTTCGGTATCTTTCAGCGCCTGCACGGTAGAGATGAATATGAAGGGACCGGCATAGGGCTGGCGATCTGCAAGAAAATAGTCGATCATCATAAAGGTCGGATCTGGCTTGAGTCCAAACTGGGCGAAGGGTCAGTCTTCCACGTTGCCTTGCCCTTGTCGGAGGGGGCCGAATGAGCGAATTTTCGAGAGCTTTCGTCATCTTGTTGGTCGAGGATGATCCCGGCGACGCCGCCTTGTGCAAGCGGGCGTTGCGGGATTGGCAACATCCCAACGAGGTCCATCATGTGACGGACGGTGTGGATTGCCTGTCCTTCCTGCGCCGCGAAGGCGAGCGTTATGCCGATGCTCCGCGCCCCGATCTGGTGCTGCTGGACCTCAATATGCCCCGTATGGACGGGCGCGAAGTTCTGCAGATTCTCCACGAGGACAAAGAGCTGACCAATATCCCGGTGGTGGTCATGACCACCTCGGACTTCGAGCAGGATATCCTGCGCAGCTATTCCCTTGGGGCCAACAGCTTCATCACCAAGCCGGTGGAGTTCGACCGTTTCATGAGCGTCATGCAGGCGATCGAAGTCTATTGGGTCAAGACCGTCACCCTGCCACAGTAAGATTTCCCCCATGCAGCCAACTCCGCCCCTTTCTCTCACCCCTTCGCCGTCGCCGGGTCATTCCTCGGGGCCGATGCGCGTGCTGCTGGTCGAGGATAATCCGGGCGATGCCAAGCTGGCCCGTTATGCCCTGGCCGAAAGTTCCGACTTCGAAATCCATCACGAGATTACTCTGGGCGGGGCGACATCCTGGGTGAGCGCCAATTTCTGCGATGTCATTTTGCTGGACTTGGGCCTGCCGGATTCCACCGGCTTCGAGACTATCGCCAAGATGCGGGTCTCGGCGGCCAGTCTGCCGATTATCGTCCTGACCGGCCATGACGATCCGGATTTCGCGGTGATGGCCCTGGAGGCCGGCGCCCAGGATTATCTGGTGAAGGGTGATTTTACCGGCGGCACCCTGCAGCGGACCCTGCGCTATGCCATCGCCCGCAAGCAGATGGAAGAGCGGGTGCGTCAGGCCGAGCGCCAGTTGCGCATCATCTTCAGCGTCGCACCCGAGGCTATTTTGCTGGCCGATGATCACGGTCAGGTCACCCTGGCCAATCCGGCGGCGGAAACCATGTTCGGCCTGGATAACAGCAGCCTGCTGAAAACCAACGTGGGCGAACTGGTGCCCGAGCTTGGTCTGATGCTGGAGGACGCCCGTATGGCCCAGGACGGCATGCGCGGCGAGGGGCATGGCCATCGTGCCGCCGAGCAGTTCCATGCGGCCTTTTCCATCAGCCCCGGCATCATCGAGGAACCTGCATCGCATCTGGTGCTGGTCCAGGATGTCACCGACCGCAAGAACGCCGAGGAAGAACTCCGCCGTCTGGTGCTTACCGATCCCCTGACCGGCCTAGCCAACCGCCGTCGCTTCGAAGAAGCCTGCGAGCTCGAGACCATGCGTTTCCGCCGCTATGGCGTTCCTGTCTCGTTGGTCATTTTGGATATCGATTTTTTCAAGAAGGTCAATGACACCTATGGCCATGCCACCGGCGATGCCGTGCTGGTGGCCTTGGCCGAGACCTGTCGTCGGGCCTTACGCGAAACCGATGTCGCCGCCCGCTTAGGGGGCGAGGAATTCGCCGTGCTGCTGCCCATGACCGCCGAAGCCGGAGCTTTGGAAATCGCCGAGCGTCTGCGCACCCGTCTGGCCGCCACCTCGGTGCCGATTTCCAATGGTCGGCTGAATTTCACCGTCAGCCTGGGCGTGGCCACCTTCTCTGGCCAGGACGAGGCGGAAACCGCGCTGGCCCGTGCCGATGCCGCGCTTTATCGGGCTAAGGGTTCCGGCCGCAACCGGGTCGAGGTGGCCGAGCCTTCGCCGCTTGCTTCGGTGATCCTGGATTAATCTCCGGTCATCTCACTGACGATGGGGGCGGCATGGGTTCCGACCTCTGCCGGGCCCAGGCGCATCAAGGCCAATCCCAACAGAAACAACAGGATCGGAGCCGCCGTCCGCCAGGATGGTTCGGGGGTTAGCTCTTGCGGCCTCTTGCTCAGAACCAGCCGACGACGGCGCAGGGGCTGGCTCAGGCTGGGCAGGGGGCCGGGAAGCCCGGGATGGGTGCTGACGGCCATGATCTCACCTTTTGTGTTTCATGTTACGTGATACATGAGACATTAAGTCTCTTGGCCCAGAGATTCAAGAGGGGCATGATGGACAAAGGATCTATGAGGCATAGGCATGAGCAATCTGGCGCTGAAAAAGACAAATCTGGCCGAGCAGGCCTATCAGGTGCTGCATGACCTGCTGCTCAGTGGCGAGCGCTTTTCGCCTGGGGCCAAGATCAGCATCGAGGAACTGTCCCGTGAATTGGGTGTTAGCCGTTCGCCGGTCTGGGCGGCGGTGGCTCGGCTGGAGGCCGAGGGCATCGTCGAGGTGAGGCCGCGCCAAGGCGTCTTCTTCATCGGCTTCGACCATCGCCGCCTGCGCGACCTGTTTTATGCCCGCGAAGTGCTGGAGGGCTCCATCGCCCGGCTGGCGGCCCACCACTGCGACGCGGCTATCCTGGCGGCCCTGCGGGCTTCGGTGGACCGGCAGCGCAAGGCGGGAGCCGATGGCGATCTGGAGATCTATGCCGAGGAGGCCTCGGCCTTCCATCAGGTGCTGGCCACCGCCTCGGGCAATCGGGTGCTGGAAGAGATGGTCCAGAAGCTGCTGGCCCAGATTCATGCCATGTGCGTTCGCCGCACCCGTCGCTTCGGCTTCCTGCAGCGGCTGGAAGAGGAGCATGCGGCCCTGGTCGAGGCCCTGGAGCGAGGCGATGGCGATGCCGCCGAAGCCGCCGCCCGCGCCCATATCCGCCGGGTGGCCGAGCTGGACTACTCGTCGGAGGAGTAGCTTTCCCCCACCTGCGCCTTGGCCAGCCAAGCCTCCATGGCGGCAGAGGTGGAACCCTTTTCATGCGGGGCCCAAGTGGCGAAATCTTTATCCGTGGCAGGCTGATAGGGGCCTGGCTTAATCTCGAAAACGGCTGATCCCGGTTCGAGAAAGGCGATGGCGTGCCAGACTCCGCCGGGAATTTCCGCGACCAGGGTGTGGCCTACGCGCAGTTCCACCCGCTCCGTCACTTTGCCCGCATCATCGAAGCAGAGCACCGCCACCGTGCCTTGCAGCAGGGCGAAGCTTTCCCAGCGGTCGCCATTATGACGATGAGGCCGGACATAAGAGCCGGGATGGCCGGCATTGACCATGCGTTGGATCGGGTCCGCCAGATCGCCATGCATGTTCAGATTGCACCGAAGCCGTGGGGCCAGGGCGGATTTGGCGGCAAGCTCTGCCAGAGTCTGGGACGTGATGATCTGCATGATCCCCTCAGCCTAGAGTTTTTTCCGTTTAAACGGAACCAGCTCCGGGTTTTGCATGAAGCGGCCCGTGCCGGGCTCGCTCAAATGCCGCGCGGGCTTATCGTATTTTCAGATCTAACCCGATCAAATCTGAAAAATACTCATATAAAGAAACGGCGCCCAGCCAAGGATGGACGCCGTTTTCTGTCTGATCCCACCTAAAAGATCAGGTGGCGGTCGAAGCCGTAGACGTGACCGTGCTGCTGTCGGCGGTCTGTTGCAGACGCATCAGCTGATCGATCATCTGGCTGGCCAACTGCTGCAGCCCAAGGGAGCTGGAGGTGGTGGTGCTGGCCGTGGCGCTGCTGGTGGCGACCGAACTGCTGGCGGTGGCGTCGCTGTCAGGCGGCGGCGGGCCAGGGGGCTGCGAGCCATCCAGGCTGCTCACCGTGCTGGTGGTGCTGCTGGAGCTGGAGGCGGAGCCGCCCAGGGCGGCGGTCAGATCCTGGAAGAAGGCATTCAGGCTGCTGCTGTCGCTGACGCTGCTGCTGGTCGAGCTGCTGGAGCTGGAGGAGGCGGCGTCGGCCATATGATGATGATGATGTCCGCCGCCCGACTTCACGGCGCTGGTGCTGCCGTCGCTGTCGCCATCGCTATCGATGGCGCTGGTCGTGGTGCTGCTGGCCGAGGCGGTGCTGGCCAGGGTGCTGGCGGTCGTGGCGGCACTGGTGGCTCCAGTGGAGTCACCGCTCTGCATGTTCAACAGCAGGGCCTGAAGTTCCGAGGCCAACTGCTGGAAGGCCGAGGAGAAGTCGGTGCTGCTGGCGCTGGTCGTGTTGGTGGTGGCG
>Ga0302157_10004897_pt1 | contig 14390 bp, 10 predicted proteins | sample I_Bog_N3_3_FD_193502 | JGI IMG/M metagenome (GOLD analysis project Ga0302157, IMG submission 193502) | Peat permafrost microbial communities from Stordalen Mire near Abisko, Sweden - I_Bog_N3_3 | ecosystem: Environmental > Terrestrial > Soil > Wetlands > Peat | place: Sweden: Abisko, Stordalen...
AAAGGGGGTCATTTTTACACGCCGATCAGGGGGTCAATATTCAACGCCGATTGACAACGAGACGCATCCCCCTGCCCGGACCGTTGCGCAACGGCCCGGGCAGGATTTGCGCGGGGCCGTGCGAGACGAATTTCAGAGGGGCTATCGGTCAGCGCCGAACCTGATCGGTTATGCCGCGTGGACAAATCCCAATTCTGCCTGAAGGGCTTGTTTTGAAGGGAAGCGCCCCCCGCCAACGCGTCGCTTCGTCATTCCGGCTTTCGCTCGAATGACGAAGGGGATGTCTGCAAGTGGGCGTAAACCGACTCAAGCGAACACACCCCGAGCCTATATTCCCTTCGTCATGCCGGACCTGATCCGGCATCTGGCTATCCGTTGGGCGCCGATGCCGACAGGGGCGCGAACCCAAGGCCCGGGGCGAGGTCGTGCCAATCGGGATTGAGGGTCTGGATCAGCGCGATTTTCCAATCGCGACGCCAGTTTTTCAATTGCTTCTCCCGCGCGATGGCTCGCTCCATGTCGCCGTACAGTTCGTAAAAAACCAGCCGTTTGACCTGATGGCGGGTGGTGAAGCCTTCGAACGCCCCGCTACGATGCTGAGCGACGCGGCGCATCAGGTCGTCACGCCGCTATAGAGTGTGCCCAGACGATCGCTGGCCATGATATGGATACAGGGCTGGCATTTCTCGGGCATGACATCTCATATCCCGTTCGGGGTGGAAGCGTCCGGGGCAAACGGCACCGATTTGACGCCGCTCGGCGTGTCACTGCGCGCTGGATGCCGGATCAGGTCCGGCATGACCGAAATGTGTGGGGCGCCATGCGACATTTCGCGCGGGTGTCGGCTATTGGGCGCATCCGGTCGTGCGCCATTGCATCAGGCAGTGCCTCGAATGTGTCCACGCTGCCGACCGTCCGCCCTGGACACCGGGCCCGAGGCGTTCGATCAACTGGAAACAGGGTCGCCGAGATCGGCCACAGCGTCGGGCGCGCGTTTTTCGCGGGCGCGGCGGTTGGCTTCGATCTCTGCGGCGCGGACGGCCATGGCTTGCCATGACGCTGCCGAACGCAGGCACCGATCGCGCACATTGGTCAATGTGCTGGCATCGGCATCGCGCAGGCTTTGCGCCGCACAGGCCAGATAGAATTCACTGGTGCCGGACATGAACTTTTCCTTTCATTGTCCGGCCCACGCCGGAGATCAGTGTATTCAGCCGACCATGTCGGCGACGATCCGCTGCAATTCGGCCCGGGACAGCGTGCCGCCCTGGGGCGTGGCATGGCGCGTCGGGCTGGAAGCGAATCCCCTGCCCAGGGCAGGCGATGCAAAAATGGCGGGGTTATTTGAAATCGAACGAAAATTATTTGATGAAAAATGCATGAGACTATTCTTGGAACTTTACGAAAATCGTGCGCTGTAACCGCGCGATATTGGGTAGGAATGGGATCGTCGGGGCCCGGGAGCATGGTAACTCTGGCGAGTCATGGCAACTTTGGGAGCGCCGGATCGGCCTAAGCCCTGAAACAGGGTTCGGCGTGGGGCCAGGTTTGCATCTAACAAACCTTGGCCTGAACCTTACAAGACGGGTAAATACAGAATATTTCCGTGCCCGGCCCGCGATCACGCGGCGAGCGGCTCAAACAGGCCAGACACGGGCCGGTACGCCGAGGATAAATCCACCGGCGCGCCGTGCAGTTCGCCGAAGATCCCGAAGGAACCCCGGCGAACCATGCAATCAGGCCTCGACCAGATTGACAGCCGACTGCTTGCCACGACGATCGGTTTCGATGTCATAGCTCAGACGCTGGTCCTTGTTCAGAGTGGCGAGACCCGCCTTCTGAACGACGCTGATGTGGACGAAGCTGTCATTGCCGCCGTCGATCGGCGCGATGAAGCCATAGCCCTTGTCGGCATTGAAGAATTTAACGACACCAATAGGCATGAAACGTTTCCTTATCACGAAAACAAAAAACCCACCCGCAACAGCGCGGATGGAGCCGGGTAGCGTGAGAGAGGAAGGAGAGCCGGTGGTAGGCGTCAAATTCCGTCGCAGGCGACGTGAGCACTTGTCTATATGGAACCACAATCCCGAAAAGTCAAGCCTCTGCCGCAGTGGCTGCAAAGAACACGTGCAGTCGATCGGCGATCGACACGTAAAATTCGGCAATCGCAGCAAGCGCCTGATCGCTGATTTCAGGCGCTTTTGTCGGGTGCCCCAGCACGAATTCCGCGCCTGCCGTGGCCACTGCCATATCGCGCTCCAACCAGGCACCGGGACGCAGCAGGCCATCGCCGCAGGCCATTTCCCGAATACGCCCGATGGCGCGCAACCGGGTCGTCGCGGCTGAAAAATATCCGCAATGCGCCTCGATCCGGCGCAAGCGGCGCGCGGTATCCAGGCGACGCGGAAAATCATCCGCTCCATCTGCGGGGCCATCCGGGGCCAGGCCCGCCGCACGAACGCATTCCGTGATCAGCACCGACAGAAAGCGATCGAGTTCATTGAGGCAATTGCCCACCCGGCGCAGGCGGATATTGGGGCGAATGGCCGACTCTGGCCCCTGCACGGTCAGCCCGCGCACGATCAAAAAGCGGCAGCCCGCCGCCATCGCCGCATGTGCGGTATCCAGCGCCGCAGAGTCGCCTCCGCCTCGCCGCAAAGCCCTGTCGGCGCGCGCCTGCCCCGAGATCCGCTCAGCCATGCAGGCAGCGGCCCGACAGAGAAACGTGGTGATGCGCCGTCATTCATCATGCTCCGAAAGAAGCGGGAGCACGAAATGCTCTCGGCCCGCCAAGCCGATTGAACGGCGCGCGGGCGCCTTTAACGCCGCGCGCCTTGAGTCCCATTCCCGGAAAATCAGTCCCGGCGCCGGGGCGGCGCGCCTTTGCGATGCAGAGTCGGGCGTCCGCCACCGGGGCCGCCATTGGCCCCGCCCCTGGGACCGGAATTGGGTCCGGCATTGGGGCCGCGCCGCCGGGGCGCCGAATTGTCGCGGGGCTGGCGCGGGCCGTCATTGCCGCCATCCTGCGGCGCTTCGAGCGAAGGCTCGATAGTGATGCCGTTTTCGTCTTCGCTGCCCGGCGTTCCGGTACGCTTCAACGCAGCGCGGAATTTCGCCTCGACCGCCGTGGGAACCTGAAAATAAGTCTCGTTGGCGGCAATGCGGATCGCCCCGATCTCGTTGCGCGTGATATGCCCGCGCCGACACAGCAGCGGCAGGATCCAGCGCGGATCGGCATTCTGGCGGCGCCCGATGTCCATGCGGAACCAGGCCACGTCTTCAAACCCTGCGCGCCGTTCGGGCCGCACCGGGCCATCGCCCGACGACTGCTCGATCAGGTCTTCGGGCTCGGGAATGCCGTGCTTGCGCGCCTGAACCAGCGCGAGCGCGAGATCGAGCGGGCTCATCTTGTCGACGATCTGTTCGGCCAGCGCGCGGTCGGCATCGCTCGCCTCGACCGGCTTGACCAGATCGGCCAGCATCCGTTCGCGATCGCGTTCGCGAATCGCGTCGGCCGAAGGCACCGGCACCCATTCGGCCTGAACGCGCGCCATGCGCAACATGCCTTCGACCCGGCGACGGCGCGGATAGGGCACGATCAACACGGCCACGCCCTTGCGTCCGGCGCGCCCGGTACGGCCCGAGCGGTGCTGAAGCACTTCGGCATCGCGCGGCGTTTCGACATGGATGACAAGGCTCAGCGAAGGAATATCGATCCCCCGCGCCGCGACGTCGGTCGCCACGCAAATCCGCGCACGCCCGTCACGCAAGGCCTGCAAAGCGGCGTTGCGTTCCTTTTGACTGTGTTCGCCCGACAAGGCGACAGCGGCAAAGCCGCGCTCGGTCAGCGAGGAATGGAGATGGCGGACATTGTCGCGCGTCGCGCAAAACAGGATCGCGGTCTCCGCCTCGTGAAAACGCAAGAGGTTGATCACCGCGTTTTCGATATCGGCAGGCGAAACCGCCACCGCCTGATACGAAATATCGCCGTGGCCGGGGGTTTCGCTGACAGTCGAAATGCGCAGCGCGTCTTGCTGATAACGCTTGGCCAGCGCGACGATCGGCTTGGGCATCGTGGCCGAAAACAGCAGCGAGCGGCGATCGCCCGGCGTCGCTTCGAGGATTTCCTCAAGATCTTCGCGAAAGCCCATGTCGAGCATTTCGTCGGCTTCATCGAGCACGACATAGCGCAACGACGACAAGTCGAGCGCGCCGTGTTCAAGGTGATCGCGCAAGCGTCCGGGCGTACCCACGACGATCTGCGTCCCCTGATAGAGCGCACGCCGTTCGCGCGAGGCATCCATGCCGCCGACGCAAGTCGTGATCCGCACCCCGGCCTTGGCAAACAGCCACATCAATTCGCGGCTGACCTGCAGCGCCAGTTCGCGCGTCGGCGCAATCACCAGAGCGACCGGCGCGCGCGCAGCGGGGCCCATGTCGGCGGAAAGAATCGCATCGGCCATCGCCAGCCCGAAAGCGACCGTCTTGCCCGAGCCGGTCTGCGCAGAAACCAGCAGGTCACGCCCCTGCGCCTCGGGGGCCAGCACGGCGGCCTGCACCGGCGTTGGTTCGGCATATCCCTGTTCGGTCAGGGCTTCGGAAATCGGCAATGGAAGCGGGGGAAAAGGCATAGGGCTCGCAATTTTGGGGAATGTTCAATCGGGCCCCTAGCACCAGATCGCAGCGATGTATGCAGGTTTGACGAAAAGCACGGATTTACCGGCGAAATATGCGCCGGAACTCGGGAATATCGGGCTTTGGACCGATGATCCGTCGCCCGCAAACGACCATCAACGACAGACACGCCGAGTCGGCAGGCATTTCAGGATAAAAGACCAATAGCGACAGGCCTGCACGCACCTGTGAGAAACTGCACGTTGGCTCTGCGTATTTTCCGAAGCTGCCGGGGGACTGCCGGCCCCGGTATAGACCCCAGTATACTTGGCGAAAGCCGATACGACCGGCCCGTTCAGTGGTGAACATCTACGCCACAAAGGGCCCCAGGTTAATGCCCAATGACTGGCCGCCTCAGGCCCGGTTCACGGATTTTCCTGCACGGTAACGGTCAACATCGCCACCACACATTGGAAAATCCATGCCGACATTTCGCTCTACCGCATCGCGAACAGCCATGACGGCCTGCATACTCGCCTTGAGCCTGAGCGCCTGCCAAAAGCCCGGCGCGAACGAAAGCGCTGCGGCCAGCGATCAGCCGGCGACGGCTCCCCCGATTGCCGCGCTTCCCCTGGCAACGACACCTGCGGCACCGATCGCCTTTGCACCGTCGGCAACCGCCCTCCCGCCGGTCGCAAAGCCCATCCACGTCGGCCTCAGCCATGACCGGACGCGCTATGGATATACCGACCGCGCCTATGCGATGAACCGCGCCTTTGGCGATACACCACCCGATTATACCGTCAGCTATGATGGGACCAGCCCGTGGGTATGGCGTTCGGACGACGGCAGCTATCGTGTCGTCGAACAATTGCCCGGCGGGCAGCGCACGTATTATTATGAACGCGGCGCCGATCGGCCATTCTACATTACCGATCCCGACGGCGGATATGCCTATGACGGGGACAATCTGGTCGGTCTTTACGGCCCGGACGGAGCCCCCCTTTCCGACAGCTATGCACAGCAACGGGCAGCAAACGCGGCGCGCTATTACGATCGGTCGCGCGCGATCTATCATGCCGCGCAATATAGCCAGCGACAGGCGGCCAATGCCGGCGATTGGCAGGCGCGCCGCGAAAATCTGTTCCAGCAGCAACAACGCTGGAACGCAGCGCGTTCGCGCGATTCCGATTGGCAGACGTGGCACGATCAGCATCAGCAGGGCGAAAGCGCAACCTGGCAGGCCGAACAGGACCGCCGCGCCGCCTATGCCGTCGCGATCGGAGCCGCTGTCGTCGGCACGGCCATCATGACATCAGGCAACCATTCTGGCGACAACCATTATTCCGGCGACCGGCAGAACCAGTACGCACCGTCGGCGGGCCAGCGCCCGAACGACGCCGCTCGCGCTCCCGCGCCCCTGCCCGCCGCGCCCAATCGTGCGCCCGGTTACGGCCAGCGCCCGAACGCCAATCCCCAGCCTTCGCGCATCCAACAGCAGCCCACTCCAGCCGTTCAGCACACCGGAGACCGGCCTGTTGCGACCCAGCCCCGACAAGGCGCCTTTGCCAATCGCCCGCAGCCGCAGCGGCAGAACCAGCCCCGCCCGGCAGCCCCCCTCCCCACGCATACCCTGCCTGCGCATTCCGCAGCCGCGGCAGAAATTCATCCCAATCCCCATGCCACGGCCCCAATGCCCGCGCCGGATCGCGGCCCGCAGGCCCAGCCCGGCCATTCCAATACAGACAAGCACAAAACCCCCAACGACAACGCCGCCAGCCACAGGGACCATCCCCACGCTCAGCCAACCCCAGCACCCCAACCGCACAATTGAGTGCCGGGTCGATCGGTCACGGCAAGGCCTGCGTCAGGGGGCGCCGCATGCTCGGCTGCGCCATCGGCCTGGCCCTGCTCCCCGGGGATGCCCAGGCCGAAACGAAGGACGGCAATCGGGCGCAAGTGATCGTTGATCTGGCCCCCGGCAAACACCGCATCTTCGACCCGGCAGACGCGCTGGGCATCGGGATCGACGGCGTCCGGGCCGGCGACAGCGACAGGCTGCTGACGCCCGGCAACATCGCCGCCGTGAAAGCGTCGGGCCTCCAGTCCTCCATCTATCGGCTGCGGACCGAATTGGGCATCGAGGCGTGGCACTGGAACCCCGTCGGCCAATGGAGCGATCCGGTTCACAAACAGGGCTACTGGACATCGAGCGACACGCTCGGGCCGCCGATCCAGCTGTCCTGGGGCTATCGGCTGCCGAGGCGGGGAGACTCCACCGATCAGGCCAATGACGAAGACTACTCGCGGCTGACCGACGGTGACGAAAGCAGTTTCTGGAAGTCGAACCCCTATCTCGATCCGACCTATGTCCATGATGGCCAGCCGCATTGGCAATGGCTGGTCGTGCGGCTCGATGCGATGGCGCCGATCGATACCATCAAGATTGCCTGGGCCGATCCCTACGCCGTGCAATACGAAGTCCAGTATTGGACCAGCGATGATGAATACGACGACACGGCGACCTGGACCACCTTTCCGCTGCAACGACAAACGCGCGGCAAAGGCGGAACAGAGACACTGCGGCTGACCGATCACCCGATCACGGCGAAGTTTGTGCGCGTGCTGCTCGAACAGGGATCGCACACGGCGATGCCCGGCGGCGACGACTGGCGTGACAAGGCGGGCTTTGCGGTGCGCGAGATCTCGCTGGGCCAGGCCGGACCCGATGGACACCTGATCGACCTGATCCACCATCTCCGGTCCGGAGAAAACCAGACTTTCGCGCGCGTTTCCTCGACCGACCCGTGGCACCGGGAAGAGGACCGCGATAACGATACCGAACAACCCGGACTGGACCGCATCTTTGCCGACGGATTGGGCAACGGTCGGCCGATATTGCTGCCGATCGGCCTGTTGTACGACACACCCGACAATGCCGTGGCTCAGATGCGATACGTCCGTCGGCGCGGCTATCCGGTTCGTCAGGTCGAATTGGGCGAGGAACCCGACGGGCAATATGGCGAAGCGGCCGATTATGGCGCGCTCTATCTCGCGCTGGTCGACCGGTTGAAGCCGGACAATCCCGGAATCACGTTTGGCGGGCCCAGCCTGCAAAGCGCGTTTACCGATCTGGAGCTGGATGCCGACCCCGATCACTCATGGAACAGCCATTTCATGCGCTATCTGAAAGCGCGCGGGCGGATGGGCGATCTGGGCTTCTTTTCGTTCGAACATTTCCCGTTCGACGACATCTGCGGCGATATTCATGCCAAGCTGCTGGAGGAAAACCGGCTGATGCGGACGGCGCTCGCACGAATTGCAGCCGACGGGGTGCCGCGTCATATTCCCTGGATCATTTCCGAGTACGGCTTCTCGGCCTTTGCCGGGCGCGCCATGGCCGAAATGCCCAGCGCCTTGCTGATGGCCGACATTATCGGCCAGTTTCTCGATGCGGGCGGCGGGGCCGTCTATATGTACGGCTATGGGCCGGACCTGCCGATGAATGAAAGCCAGCCCTGCAGCGGCTTTGGCAACATGATGCTCTACACCGCAGACGGCAATGGTCAGGCCGTTCAGCCGATGCCCAGCTTCGAGGCTGCGCATCTTATCACCAAGGACTGGCTGGTGCCGGGCGGCGGTCGTCATGAACTGTTGCCCAGTATCGTGAAAGGCGCGCGCGTGAAAGGGAGCCGGGACGAATGGGTCATGAGTTATGCCGTGCGCCGCCCCGACCACCGCCTCGGCGTGCTGCTGATCAACCGAAGCCCGACCAAGCCGTTTACGGTGCGGCTCCTGACAAGAAACGGGGGCGGGCAGATCAGGGCGATGCAGGGCCCGGCCCGTTTCATGCAATATGGCCCCGCGCAATATGCGTGGAAGGATGACGGCGCCGACAGCCACCCCTTGCGCAGCGATCCGCCGCGCCTGTCACGCCTGAAAGGCGCCCGTCTTTCGATAACCCTTCCGCCCGAAAGCCTGACAGTGATCGCCGAACGGTTGGCAAAGGCTAAGCGCTCGAGACATCCTTCGACAGCCCGAAAACGCGGTTAGCCCCACAGGTTCGCTAACGCTTCGCGCCCTCGCCCGCCGCCCGGAGGGGAAAGACATCCTCCAGCTTGTGCTGTTCCGGCAGGATATAGACGATGCCGCTGGTTCCGGTGAAAACCTTGAGCACCACGCCGTCGAAAAATTCCGGCGGAACATTGATGCAGCCATAGGAAATACGCTTGTTAAGCGGAGAGATGCCGAGCAAGCGCTGGCGCCGGTGATCGCCCGGATTGCCTGTGACCACGCGGTGCAGCGAGATCGCATTGTCATAATCCACCCAGAGAATGTCCTGTTGAAGATCGCGGCCGAGCGTCGCGACAAAACGGCCCGCCGGGGTGGTGCGTTCCTCTGGGCGGATGGTGGCCAGCTTTTGCGTACCGATGCCCGGCGTCGTGTCATCGCCTCTGGCAAAGCCGAGCAGAGCCATGCTGGCCCCGACAAGCCGGCCAGTGGCATCGAAAACGAACAGCCTCGCCCTGATCTTGTCGACGATCACGAACGGCAGGCCGCCACTGTCTCCCGACGCCATGGCCCAATCCGCCACGCGCCGCGCCTCGGGCGAAGGGGCTTCCCCCAGGAAGTTTGCGCGCGCGGCCCGAACCGCCGGTGGTGGAACCGGCGCAGCCGCATGCGTTCCCTCGCTCGCCGCCATGGTTGCGATCGCTGCAAACAGCAGCATCCCGATCCGCCCGATCGGGATGCTGAAAATCATGGCCGAGCGCCTGCGAAACATGACCCTAAAAGCGATCCTGCTTGGGCGGTGGCGGCAGGCGCGTGGTCACCGGGGCGGTTGGCGGAGGCGTAACGACGGGGGGAAGCGGTGACGGCGGCACCACGACAACGGCGGGTGGGGGCATCCTGACGCCATGCACGACGACGGGCGGCGGCGAGCCTGGCGCTGGCGGGAACCAGGGCGGTGGTGGCGGCAATATTGGCGGTAGAAGCGGGGGTGTTGGCGTTGGCGTTGGCGTCGGTGTGGGCGTCGGCATTGGCGTTGGTGTCGGCGTCGGCGTCGGTGTCGGCGTGGGCGTGGGCGTCGGCGTTGGTGTCGGCGTTGGCGTCGGTGTCGGTGTCGGTGTCGGTGTCGGCGTTGGCGTCGGTGTCGGCGTTGGCGTTGGCGTCGGTGTCGGCGTTGGCGTCGGTGTCGGCGTTGGCGTCGGTGTCGGCGTTGGCGTCGGAGTCGGCGTCGGCGTTGGCGTCGGTGTCGGCGTTGGCGTCGGTGTCGGCGTTGGCGTCGGCGTTGGTGTCGGCGTCGGCGTCGGTGTCGGTGTCGGTGTCGGTGTCGGCGTCGGCGTCGGCGTCGGCGTCGGTGTCGGTGTCTGAGTAATCGTGCCGGTGGTTTTCGACCCGGTCGTGCAACAGGCCGCCGCGAGCGCATATTTGCCGGCGTTCGCGCCGGTGAGGCTATAGCCGGTAAAGGTGATGCCGATGCCCGTCCCGACAGCCGCGCTGTCATAAGTGGCGGTGGCACCGGGGCCCGCGACCAGAGTCACGCCCGTTGGCAAGCCGCTGTCCGCAGTGCTGTTAAAACCGGACAAGATGGCGGTTGTCGTGCCATCGGCGGCCTTGGTCCCGGCGGGATAGACCATCATGAACTGGGCAAGCGTTGCCCCGGTCGTCAGCGTAAAGTCGGGCAGATAGTCGCTTGGCGTCGTGTAGGAAATTGGATTGTAATAGATGTTCACCGGCGCGTTCGGCCCGGTGACCGTCACCAGCGGCGCGCCGGGTACGAAAATCACCGTTCCGCCCGCGATCCCCGGCCCCGTCCCGGCATTTCCCGAAATGAGCGTCAGCCCAAGCGGCAGGTCGAGGCTCTGCGCCGCAACGCTGGTGCCCCGGGTCAGCGTGATGGCGCCCGCGATCGTCAGATCCAGCCCGGCGCACAACGTGATGTTGCCATCGGTCGCGGTCAGCGCGCCGACGCTCGCCAGCGAAAAATTGCGCCCCGCGTTCAACAGCATGCTGCCATTGGTGGTGGTAATCGCCGCATTGACGGCAATGTCGCGCCCGCAGCAGATGACAAAATTGCCGTTGGTCGCCGTCACGGCGAAATTCACATTCACATCGCGATCGGCCAACAATTTCAGCGTGGTCGTGCTGGACGATGCGGTCCAGCTGATCGCATCGTTGACGATGATGTCGCCATTGCCGGTGGTCGAGGAATGAATGGTGGTAACCGGCGGCGCTCCGGCCACCGTCGCGGTGGAGCCGGTTGTCGTGCTGATCGTCACGCTGTTGGTCACCAGCATCGCAGACAGCGTCGCGCCCGAAATATCGCCGCCAAGCGGCGCGATGATGAAGTCGAGAGGATCGATGGTGAACGTGCCGGTCTTTCCGGCAAAGGCGACGGTGGTCACAAACGCACCATTGGCCACGCTCACGCTGGCCCCGGAGGCCTCGATCGCGCCGCCATTGCCGCTGATCGGAGCACTGGCGTCCAGCGTGCCGCCAACCGTGACCACGCCGGTCGCCATATCGGCCAGCAGGCTGATCACGCCGCCGCGATTTTGCAGAGTGCGGGCCTGGATCACGCCGGTGTTGTTGACCGCCGAATGAAGCAGCGCGCCCGCCGACATCGCCGTCATCAGGACATGACCGCCATCGGCGACAATCAGGCCGCCGTTCTGTGCCAGCGCGTCGAGCGCGCCCTTGTCGACCGTCACGTTCAGCAGGCCGTTTCCGGCAACATCGAGCGTGATGGCATTGCCCGCCGCGAGCGCTACCGTGCCCAGCTTTGCCGTGATCAGGCCGGTGTTGCCGACGCTCGCGCCGAGCAGCGCGACATAGCCGCCATCGCCATGGAGCCCGCCTTCATTCAGCACCGATTTGGTGCTGGCCCCCGAAAACCTGTAGCGCCCGGCCATGAAATCGCCGTCGGCCAGATCGAGCGTCGAAGCGACCAGCCCGCCGACATTCACCTCGGCGCTTTTGCCAAACACAATGCCGTTGGGGTTGATCAGAAAGACTTGCCCGTTGGCCGTCAGATTGCCCAGGATGGTCGAAGGATCGCTGCCGATGACGCGGTTCAGCGCCACCGAACTGCTGTTCGGCTGGACAAAGGCGACGGTTTCGTTGGCGCCGATGCTGAAGCTCGACCAATTGATCGCGACGTTTTGCGAAGACTGCTTGACCGTCACCACACCCGGCGTCGTCGCGATCGCGGCGCTGCCCGCCGAGACCACCCCGCCGCTCGGCGCGGCAAGGGCAGCAGGCGCAAGCCCCAGCCCGAACGATCCGGCAAGCGCGGTTGCACACCAAGCCCCGCGCTTGCGCCAGCTTTTTGTCGCGATGGCGCCGGTCAGGCGCGGAGCCAGGTTTATCGGGCTTGTGGGGGATTTGCGTGTCATGGAGCGGACTCCCAAGGGATGGTCGTGAAGGGCGGGTCGCCTGCTTTCGCGGCCATCAGAAGAATTTGATGATTTCGAACCTGAACTGGCCGGTGGAGCCGTTCACATACGAGGTCGGCTCTGGCCCGATGCGGAAGGCATAGGACACCCGGACGAGGAAATTGCCGTTGTCTGCCCAGGTCAGCGAGGCGCCCGCGCCTTGCCGGGTCAGCGTGTTGCGCCCCGCAAGCCACGGATCCCGATTGAGCCAGACCCGGCCATAATCGTAAAAACCGGCCAGCTGCAGCCGACCCGGCAGCCCGGTCATCTTTGGCAACAACAGTCTGGCCTCGCCGGTGGCGACATAGCCTTCGTCGCCATAGGCTTCGCCTTCGGGATAGGCGCGCACCGCATAGGCGCCGCCCAGTTCCATTTTTTCGGAGATGTCGAGATTGTGGAACGCCACTTGCCCGCGCACCGCGCCATAAAGCGAAAAGGGCCCGGCGATGGTCTGTAACCGGTCGGCGCTGTAGCGCAGCTTGCCGTATCCGCCATCGGTCTGCGCCCCCGCCGCATCGGCGATACGGACAAGCGGCGTCCGTATGTCGAGATTGCCGCCGCTGACATAGAGCGAATAGCTGTCCCACCCGCCGCCGCCGAGGCCATCATGGTGATCGCCGGTCAGCCCCACCGTCGCCACTTCGAGGCGGCGATGGCTGGTCGTGGCAAAGGCGTCGATATTGTCGTCCAGAACGCGGTAATCGAGCTCGATGCGCGCCTGAAGATTGTCATTGTAGGTACGGACGAGCGGATAGCTGGCATAAATGCTGGCGATCTGCTCGTTGCCGTTGGCGTCCAGCACATCGAATTGCTTGCCGAGGCGGTAATGGAAATAGGCGTAGGCCGCCCCCAGCGTCAGATTGCCCGCCTGCGCCTGATACGACGCGCGGCCATATTGCATGCCCCGCCCGGAAGTCAGCACGCGCAGGCTGGCGACATCGCCGATGCCCAGCGGTTCGTTGAAATTGACCGTACCCCCGCCCTCATAGAGACCGGTATAGGGGCTGCCGGCGTTGTTCGCCTCCACATCGCCGCTGATCGCATGGCCGGGAGTGACATCGACCAGAAGATCGGACGTGCCTACCGCCGAGCCGGGGCTCAATGTCGCATTGACCCGCGTGCCGGGCAGGTCCGAAAGCAGCAACAGCCGACGCTCGAGCGGAGCGGCCTCGACACTGTCGCCGCCATCGAGGCCCTTGAGCACAGCATGCGCCGTACCGTTGTGCAGGCGCGAGGTGTTGTTCAGGCTTACCGCGCCATAGTGGCCTTCGATGACCGTGATCGTGACGACCCCGTCGTGGATCTCCTGCGCCGGGACATAGGCCTGCGCAACGATATAGCCGCGCATATTGTAATAGCGCGTAATCAGGAGCGCCATGTGGCGCAAATCCGCCAGGCTCAGCGATCGGTCCGGGGTAAAACCTGCGGCCGCGATCAGTTCGCTTTGGGAAAAGCGGGTCTGGCCGGTGATCTGCAACGCATGGATCAGCACGGCCGGGCCCTGGGGTTCCTCAACGCCGGTTTCGGCGGGACGGCCGATGCGAATATCCGGAACGGTCGCTGTCACGACCGGCGCGGGCGGCACTTGCGAAATCTGCCCCGGAACCATGCCGCCAACCTGAGCAAAGGCAGTGCCGCCGATGGCCGATGCCGCAGCTGCCGACGCAAACACAATACTATGGATATGCAATTTCATAGCGACCACCCCGAGTATTTCTGTTATCAAATAATTAACGATGATTCGGAGGCCAAAATCAAAAGCGTATATGATCCTGCTCAGACAGTGATCGGAGCATGACTTTATGGTTGGCTCAAAAATCAAGCCATCTGCCTGCCGTTAAAATTATGATGCCACACGTAGACTTATCGTGACGTTGCGTAAGCTTCGGAATGTACTCAGAAGACTGTGAAATATCGCGTGTTGTCATCGGAAATGCGTTGGCAAAATGCTTGCATTGACGGCGCGGTCCCCCGATGGACCGGGGCATGAGCGATCCTGCCCTGCCCCCGCATCACGTCCATCACACCCATCGCCCGCTGACCCGGCGCGCGGTGATCGCGCAGGCCTGGCCGATCATGATCGGGCAGGCATCGGTGCCGCTGGTCGGGCTGGTCGATACCATGGTGATCGGGCGGATGGGCGATGCCGCGGCGCTGGCGGGCGTGGCGCTGGGGGCGGCGATCATCGATCTCGTGTTCTGGAGCTTCGGTTTTTTGCGCATGGGGATTTCGGGTCTGGTGGCGCAAGCGGCGGGCGCGGGCGATGCGGACGAAGGCGATGCCTTGCTCGTGCGCGGGGTCGTGCTGGGGCTCGCCATCGGGGCGCTGTTGCTCGCG
>Ga0302157_10004898_pt1 | contig 14389 bp, 12 predicted proteins | sample I_Bog_N3_3_FD_193502 | JGI IMG/M metagenome (GOLD analysis project Ga0302157, IMG submission 193502) | Peat permafrost microbial communities from Stordalen Mire near Abisko, Sweden - I_Bog_N3_3 | ecosystem: Environmental > Terrestrial > Soil > Wetlands > Peat | place: Sweden: Abisko, Stordalen...
TGTGCGGCAAGGCCGCGAACTTTGGCCGCGCGTTGCGGCGCGTCGGGCCTCACTCCCCCTTCGCAAACAATTCCCGCCCGATCAGCATCCGCCGGATCTCGCTGGTCCCCGCGCCGATCTCGTAGAGCTTGGCGTCCCTCAGCAGCCGCCCCAGCGGATAGTCATTGGTGTAGCCGTTGCCCCCAAGGATCTGGATCGCGTCGAGCGCCACCTGCGTCGCGCGCTCGGCCGAATAGAGGATCGCGCCGGCCGCGTCCTCCCGCGTCGTCTCGCCACGATCACACGCCCTGGCGACGGCATAGACATAGGCGCGCGAGGCGTTCATCGACACGTACATGTCGGCGATCTTGCCCTGGACGAGTTGGAACGTCCCGATCGGTTGCCCGAACTGTTTGCGCTCGTGGACGTAGGGCATGACGACGTCCATCGCCGCCTGCATGATGCCGAGCGGGCCGGCGGCGAGCACCGAGCGCTCGTAATCGAGGCCGCTCATCAGCACGTTGACGCCCTTGTTCAGCGCGCCGACGAGGTTTTCTTCGGGGACTTCGCAATCCTCGAACACCAGTTCGGAAGTGTCGGAGCCGCGCATGCCGAGCTTGTCGAGCTTGGTCCCGGGCCGGAAGCCGGCAAAATCCTTCTCGATCAGGAAGGCGCTGATGCCTCGAGCGCCGGCGCCCGGATCGGTCTTGGCGTAGACGATCAGCGTATCGGCGACGGGGCCGTTGGTGATCCACATCTTCGAGCCATTGAGAACGTAGCGGTCGCCTTTCTTTTCGGCGCGGGTTTTCATCGACACGACGTCCGAGCCGGCGCCCGGCTCGGACATCGCCAGCGCGCCGACGTGTTCGCCGGAGATCAACTCAGGCAGATAGCGCTGCTTCTGCTCGGCGCTGCCGTTGCGGACGATCTGGTTGATGCACAGGTTGGAATGCGCGCCGTACGACAGGCCGATCGAGGCCGAGGCGCGCGAAACCTCCTCGACGGCGACGCAATGTTCGAGATAGCCGAGCCCGAGGCCGCCATATTCCTCCGGAGCGGTTATCCCGTGCAGCCCCAGCGCGCCCATCTTCGGCCACAAGTCGCGGGCGAACTTGTTGTCGCGGTCGATCTCGGCCGCGCGCGGCGCGATCTCCTTGTCGGCGAATTGGCGCGCCGACTCGCGGATCATGTCGGCGTTCTCGCCGAGATCGAAATTGAAGGCGAGCGAAGAGTTGCGAAGCATGGCGTTTCCTCGGGCGGCGACGGGCGCGCGTTTTAATCAAACAAGTGCGGGGCTTTGTCATTCCCGTGTTCTTCGACAAGCTCAGAAGCGGGAAACCAGGGCCGCCGCACGTCGTGTCCCCCTGGATCCTCGCTTTCGCGAGGATGACACGAAAGTCAGCGTTCAGCCCTTTGCGGGAACGAGCGTCGTCACCCAGGCTTCGTAAGCGGCGATGAAGGCGGCGATGAAGTTCCGCGACACCTCGACGGGAATGGAAAAATCGTCGGCGACCAGATTGGCCGCATGGCCGACATAGGCCTCGGGTTGCGCCATCGCTGGCATGTTCAGGAACACCAGCGACTGCCGCAAATGATGGTTGGCGCCGAACCCGCCCAACGCGCCGGGCGAAACGCTGATGATGGCGGCCGGCTTTCCGTACCATACGCTCTTGCCAGGGGCCCGCGAGCCGACATCGAGCGCGTTCTTCAGCGCGGCGGGCACGGAGCGGTTGTATTCCGGCGTAAAGAACAGCACGCCGTCGACGCCGCGAATCGCATCACGGAACTCCGTCCAGGCCGGCGGCGCGCCGCCGTCCTCGAGATCCTGATTGTAGAGCGGCAGCGCGCCGATTTCGACGATTTTGTAGGCGAAGCCGCCCTGCGAAAGTTTCATCGCCGCCTCGGCGAGGCGGCGGGTGATCGAGGCCTTGCGGAGGCTGCCGACGAGCACGGCGATTTTCAGGTTCTGCGTCATGGATGCGCGTTCTCACCGAGGCGGCGCGGAGCGCGCCACGTTTCTCGCATCTGCCAACCCGCCGCCGCCTCCGTCAAGATCGCCCTTTAGACTGGTCAACGCCGCCAGGGCTCGCTATTGGCGACCCCGAACGTTTATCGAGGTCCGACGGAACCATGCAAAGCTTCGACTCCGACGGCGTGAACCTCGCCTATATCGACGTGGCCCCGACGGGCCCGGATCGGGGCGAGCCGATCGTGCTCGTCCACGGTTTCGCGTCGAACCATCGCGTCAATTGGGTCAATCCGCGCTGGGTGGACGCCTTGACCAAGGACGGCCGTCGCGTCATCGCGCTCGACAACCGCGGCCATGGGAGAAGCGAGAAGCTCTATGATCCCGAGCTTTACCGCACCGACATTCTCGCCAGCGACGTCGCCAACCTGATCGCCCATCTCGGGCTCGGCCGCGTCGATCTGATGGGCTATTCGATGGGTGCGCGGATCGTCGCCTTTCTTGCCCTGGCGCGCCCGGATCTTTCGCGCAGCATTATTTTGGGCGGCCTCGGGGCGCATCTCGTCGAGGGCGTCGGCTTGCCGATCGGCATCGCCGACGCGATGCAGGCGCCGTCGCTGGCGAGCCTCACCGATCCGATGCAACGCATGTTCCGCGCCTTCGCCGAGCAAACCGGCAGCGATTTGCAGGCGCTCGCGGCTTGCATGCGGGGCACGCGGCAGACATTGACGGAAGCCGAAGTCGGCGAGATCGTCGCGCCGGCGCTGGTGGCGGTCGGCACGAAAGACAATATCGCCGGCGACGGGCGCAAGCTGGCGATGATGTTCGCCAACGGCGCGAGCCTGGAAATTCCCGGCCGCGACCACAACCTCGCGGTCGGCGACAAGATCTACAAGGCGGGCGCCCTGGCGTTCCTCGACGAGCGTCCTTGAGCCTGTTTCAGCCGCCGTACCAGAGACGCGGCGCGATCGACAGCGCCGCCTCGCGCAGTTCGAGGCTGAGGATCACCGGCTCCAGCGCATCTTCGCTGATCGCGCCGATTTCGTATACCGGAACCGATTCGACGCAGGAATCGCCCACCGCGCCGCGGAACGGGCCGCCCACGATGGCCAAGCCGAGCATGCCCGGGAAGATCGTCATCAACTCCTTGCCGATACGGCCGTCGCGGGACTGATCTATGACGAGGGCGCTGTCGACGCCGAGCCGCTCGAGCGTCTCCAGCAGAGTCTCCGCGTAACCCTCGGTCGTGTAGGCGGTTTCGTGATCGGACGCCTCGCCGGAACGGCCGTGGCCGGGCAGATCGACGGCGATGAGCTTGTGATCATGCGCGAAGGCGTAGTCGAACACACGGTCGAAATCCGCGCCCGACCCGCCAATGGCGTGAATGAGCAGAATGGGTGCGCCCTCGCCTTCGCTCACACGCACCGCGATGTCGGCGCGCGAAGTCGCAAGCAGCTTGGCCTGGCTGAAGACGTCGCCATAGCGAGGATCGACCGCGAGCTTCTGGGCAATTTGTGCGCTCATGGTGGCAAGTTCCTATTTGGCCTTGATCTTTCACCGACCACTTTGCCCGACGGCCCTTCGACTCTGCTAAAACCGAATGCTCGCATTTGAACGACTTTGGCGCTCGCCTCGGAAAATACCTAGCGGGGGGCTCTTGATCGCAATCAGGGTGAACACGGCGTAACGCCTTGGCAGCGTTGCGTCTCGACTGATGTTCGTCCAGGCCGGCGGCGCGGCTCAAGCTGTGAGCGCAGGCGCTTCCGCGGCAAATCCGTCGCGCTCGAAAGTCATTCTGCGCTCGTCCGGCGTCGAGCGCAAGAACGGGTAGCGAGCCAGGAACGACGACCGCGTCTTCTTATAATCCAGCAACATCAGGCTAATTGGCTTGGCCAGCGAGGGATAGGGCCGCGCTTCGCAGAGAACTGTATGGCCGAACAGCCGCTTGTAGAACGGTTGATGTTCGCTTCGCACAGTGGCGAGCACATAGTCCGCGTCAAAATATTCGCTGGCCATGCAGGGGATCCGCAGGGTCGCATATGGCAATTTCGGATAAAGCCGCGCCGCCGTTTCCTCGATGACAAATCGGGTCGGATCGATGATGGTCGCGCCCGCCTCGATCAAGGGCTCCAATTTGTCCCGGAACACCATCATCGCGGGCGCATCCGGCTGATCTCGGTTTAGGACGTGAAAGCGTATCGAACTCGCCAAATGGCCTTCGACGTACAAGGCATGCGTATTTACGTTTGGAGACTCATCATACTGATCCTTGAAGATTTTTGGCGCGCCTGGCGGCAAGGCGCCTTCGCGGAGATAAGCCGCGTAACGCATCCGGTATATGCGTTCCTTTTCCCCGTCAGTGTCAGGGGAACGGTATTCGACCATCGCCAGGAAGGTGCGGGTTGCGGCGGAAAACGCGGATTCGGTCAGACTCATACGACACATTAGCGCGCCCGCGAGAAAAGTGCGCGCTCTTAACGTCGGGAAAGTATACGACCGCGTTCATCTGCCGCAGCAGGATTGCGCAACAGCGGCGTCAGAACGGCGTCCGGCCCGGACGCGAGACATCAAGGATATGAAGGACTTGCCGAACCGATCCGGATCGCCGGCGCGGGGGCGGGCCGCGTAGCGCGTGGCGCGGAGGCCAAAATGGCGCGACGTGTGGGCGAGAATTTTTCGCTTCGCCGCCCGTTCTCATGCCGCCGACTGATGCGCCTTGGCGAAAATCTCGCTGATTTCGGCTTCGGGAACCGGTCCGGAAAACAGATAGCCCTGAATTTCGTCGACGTCGGTCGAGCCGGTGACGAGCAGGAACTGTTCCTGGGTCTCGACGCCTTCGACGACGATGGTGAGACCCAGATCCTTGCTCATATGCGCGACGCCACTGAGCAGCTTCAGCGCCGGCGATCCCGGCTCGAGCCCCGAGAGGAACGAGCGGTCGATCTTGATCTTGTTGAGCGGCAGCGAATGCAGGTAACTCAGGCTCGAATAGCCGGTGCCGAAATCGTCGAGCGAGATGCGGACGCCGAGCTTCCTCAGTTCACACAGGATGGCGCGGGTAAGCTGCATGTTGCGCAGCAGGGCGGTTTCTGTGATCTCGATTTCCAGCCGCTGCGGCGCCAGGCGCGAATGGGCGAGCGCGCTCTTGATACGGCCGACGATTTCGGCGTTCTCGAAACTCACGGCCGAAAGGTTGACGGCGATGCTCACGTCCTCGGGCCAGTTCGCCGCCGTGGCGCAGGCCTTTCGCAGCACGAATTCATCGAGCTTGCCGATGACTCCGATCTCCTCGGCGATCGGCACGAACACGGACGGCGGCACCATGCCGCGCACCGGATGCCGCCAGCGCAACAACGCCTCGCAGCCGATGAAACGCCGTTTGCCGACGTGGTATATCGGCTGGAAATGCAAATTCATGATCTCGTTTTCGAGCGCGACGCGCAGGTCGAACTCCAACTCCCGGCGGGCGCGGGCGCGCGTTTCCATGCGCGGCTCGAACAGCCGCCAGGTTCCGCGCCCGTCCGCCTTGGCCTGGTAGAGCGCCATGTCGGCGCAGCGCAGCATCACGCCCAAATCGCTGCCGACGTCGGAAGCGCGCGCGATGCCGACGCTCGCCCCCAACCGCAGATGCTGCTCGCCGATGAGGAACGGCCTCGCCATTTCGTTGACGATGGCGCGGGCGACCGCCTCGATACGCGCCAGACTGTCGGCAGCGCCCATGAAGACCACGAATTCATCGCCGCCCATGCGGGCGACGAGATCTTCCGGTTGCACCGCGATTCGCAGCCGCTCCGCGGCGGCGCTCAACAGCAGATCGCCTACGGCGTGGCCGAGCGTGTCGTTGACCTGTTTGAACTGGTCGAGGTCGACGAACATCATCGCCGCATCGTGATCCTCGGCCTTCTGGCTCAGCAGGATCGCCGCGCGTTCGCGGAATTCGACACGATTCGGCAGCCCGGTCAGCGGGTCGAAGCGCGCGAGTTCGTTGATCCGGGCTTGCGCGCGGTTGCGTTCGGTCACGTCGTCGAACAACAGCACCGCGCCGCCATTGGCCATCTTTTGCAGCGACAGATCCAGGATCCGGCCGCTCTTGAGTTCGATCAGCGTCTCTTCGAACAGGATGCCGCGCATGTGTTCGCGCACGTTGTCGACGACGTGTTCCGCCCTTTCGCGAGTCAGGACCCCCTCCCGCACGGCCGTCGCGAACAGTTCATCGAGAGACGCGTAGCCGTCCGTGACGTCGTCGGAGATTGCGAGCAGTTCGATCAGTTTCCTATTGACCACCTCTACTTGACCGCGCGCGTTGAGCATCGCCAAGCCGCTGGGCATGTTGTTCAAGGCGGAATCGAACTGCGCGGCGATGTGGCTGACGTCGCGCGCCCGCGTCGCCGCTTCGAGCAGCACGCCCCTCAGACGAAGGGAGATGAATTGCATCGCCGAAAACAGCGGGGCGAGCATGAACAGCGCGATCGCCCAATATTCGGGCCCCGCCTGGATCAACGCCGTCAGCACGGGCACGGCGGCGCAGACGATCAAGATCTTGACGAGGCGGCTGCTGCCGTAGTTGCGCCCGGGGATGCCGATCAGATAGGCCATCCAACCCGAAAAACTGGCGAGCCGCGCGAAGCTGTCGTGGGTTTCGGCGAAAGTTACGTAACACCACAGACCGAGCAGCAGCACGTGACACGACGCCCCGGTCACGTAGAGCGTTTCCCAGCGTTTCAGTTCGGCGTCGGACCGGACTTCCGCCGAGCGTCGCTGATAGAGCCGCATCCAATATAGCCGCACCGCTCCGACGAGGAGCAACCCGACGGCGATCAGCGCGATCTTTATCGAGCCCAATTCGAACGCCACGACGGCCGGAAGGCTCACGGCCGCGATCGTGCCCACGCCAAGCGAGCGCGCGTCGCCGAACATGGAGTCGACGGCCGCTCGATGGAATTCGGCGGGTAGTTCGGGGCTGGTATCTGCTTTCTCGAACATGAATTCCCGATTGTCGATCCTGCACGGAGTTAAGATCGCTCACCAAACCATGTTTCCCGAACATGAAGAAAGCGTTTTCAAGGATTTCAGTCACTTGGCCAAAATCGAGGCGCGCCGCGCCCCCGGAGTCACCTGGGCGGCGGTTAAGTCTCTAACATATTTGATCTTTCATTTTCTTGGCGTTTCCTGCTATGCGCGATTTGTCGTAAGGGAAGCGGTAACCGAATTGCGGAAAAAGCCATTGCGGGGTCCCGCGCATACCCCCGCGAAACAGAGCCGGCGCGATTCGTTTGCGCCGCTCAGTGGTCGAGATGCGGGCCTTGGCTACGATCGAAGCGATCAGCGCGACACTCCGCGCGCTCGCCGTCGCGACTTGGAACCCGCGCGGCGCCGCCAGCGGCAACGGCGCGCGTCGTCAACCCTTCCTCGTCAAGCTTGCACGCGGCGCCAGGCGGTGAGCGGCGCGTAGCGCGGAAACCGCTTGGCGTGATGTCTATCCATGCGGCCGAGCACGTCGCGCAGGAAGGCGACTCCCTCCACGAGGTGGGGCCCCTTGTTGAGCATCACGCATTCGGCCCCCTGCGCCGCTGCCGCGTCGGTCATTTCGGAGCGGCTCGCCACGCCTTCGCGAACGAATTGGTCGAGCACCTGCGTCGCCCAAACCACGGGCGTGCGCGCCGCCTCGCAGAGCCAGAGTATTTCCTCCTGCATCTCGGAAAGCCGGGCGAAGCCGATTTCCACGGCGAGATCGCCGCGCGCGATCATTACCGCCGTCGGATTGTGGGCGAGCGAGCTCAGGATCAGTTTCGGCAGGTTTCTGACCGCCAGCGGCGTCTCGATCTTCAGCACCAAGGCCAGCGGCGGCAGATCGCCTCGGCGCACGGCCAGATGGTCCTGGAGAAGTTCGATGTCCTCGACCCGCTGTACGAACGAATAGCCGACCATGTCGGCGTGGGCGGCGACGAAGTCGAGATCGCGAAAATCCTTGGTCGTCAGCGGAGGCAAGGTCAGTTCCGTCGTCGGGAAATTGAGCCCCTTGTCCGGCCTTAGCCGCACCCCTTTCGCGCGCGCCGCGAAGATCTCGATGGTAATCTCGTCGCCGGCGACGGCGACGACGCGCGCCGAGGCTTTGCCGTCGTCGATGAAAACCTCCGAGCCCACCTGCAACTGGGCGAGGATTTCCGGGAACGAGATCGTGAAGCGCGGCGTTTCGTCATGCGAACGGGGATCGAGCTTGCGCGTCATGATTGCCCGGTCGCCGAAGGTCAGCCGGCGCTTGGGCCCGGCGTCGACGCCGGTGACGCGGCATTTGGGTCCGGCGATGTCCATCAACACGCGGCACTCGACGCCGAGTTTTTTCTCGGCGGCGCGCACGTTGTCGATCATCGCCGCCCAGGCTTCGACTTCGTCGTGCGCGCAATTTATGCGCGCGCAATCCATGCCGGCCGCCATCAGGCTTTCGACGAGTTCCTCGTCGCTCGCCGCCCCGCTCGGCAGCGTGGCCAGAATACGCGAGCGCGGCGCGCCCTCGCGCGGTGGACCGAATACCTGGATCGTCTCGGCTTCGAGCTCCTGGGCGCCCGAGCGCGTCGTCCGCCGGGCAGGGTAGGGGCTCGGCTTCTCCGAACACAGACGCTGGAGCGTCGCGATCAACGCCTCCAGCGCCGGCATGACCGCCGCTTCGCTGCGTCCCAACGAGGAGAGACCGTAAGCGGCGAGCCGATATTGCAGATGGGTGATGTCGGAACCGCGCAACGCGACGTAATGGCTGAGGTTCGTGGCCCGGGCCTTGGCCGAGGGTTCGACCAAATGGGCGCCCCAGGATTCCCGCAGGGCGGCGCCCTCGCGTTTGACCTCGTCCCTGACTTCGACGACCTCGGCCAGGAGACGCCGCAGTTCGATGGCGTCGTCGAGTTCGGGCTCGCGCATAAAGGGCCTCCGTCGGATAGCGACTCAAAAAAACAGTCGCCACCGTCTGGCGCTTGTTCATGACACATTCTTGACGGGGATGATCGGCAATGCGGACGTCTTTGGGAAAGCCGCGAAAGAGGGGTGACAATCGCTTTGAAAACAACGAAGCTGCTTGGCAGCATAGAAACGGAATGTCTGGGGAAGATGACGCCACCGGGGGAAGCCTCTTCGCGACCGGATTCGCGGGCGCCGCTGATTGCCGTGGAAGGCGTGACGATTCGCTTCGGCGGCGTCGTGGCGCTCGACAACGTCAGTTTCTGCGTCGCGCCCGGCCAGATCTGCGGCCTAATTGGCCCCAACGGCGCGGGGAAGACCTCGCTGTTCAACTGCATCTCGCGCCTTTACACGCCCAACGCCGGATCGATCTTGTTCGAGGGCGTGAGGCTCGAGACCGTGCCGCGCCACGCCATCGCCTCGCTGGGCATCGCCCGCACGTTTCAGAATCTCGCATTGTTCTCGACGCTCAGCGTCCGCGAGAACGTGATGGTCGGCGTCCACACGCTGGCGCGCGGCGGATTCTTCGCCAATGGCTTGGCCCTTCCCTGGGCGCGGCGTGAGGAAAGGCGCATTGCCGAACGCGCCGACGAACTGATCGAGGAGTTCCGACTGGGCGCCGTCGCCCATCGGCTTGTCGGCGAATTGCCGTTCGGCGCCAGGAAGCGCGTCGAACTCGCCCGCGCCCTCGCCATCGAGCCGAAACTGCTGCTGCTCGACGAACCGGCGGCGGGCCTCAATCACCAGGAGGTTGAGGAGCTGGGCGCGGAAATCCAGGCGATCCGCGACCGGCGCGGGCTCGGCGTGCTGCTCGTCGAACACCACATGAATCTGGTGATGCGCATCTCCGATCAGGTCGTCGCCCTGGATTTCGGCAGGCTGATCGCCGATGGCGCGCCCGACGCCGTGCGCGTGAACCCGGAAGTCGTCAGGGCCTATCTCGGGAGCGCGGCGTGATCGAGCCTATACTTCGAGCGCGAGGTCTGCGAGCGTTTTACGGCGCCGCCGAGGCGCTGCATGGCCTGGATTTCCAGGTCGACGAAGGCGGCGTCACGGCGCTGCTCGGCGCCAATGGCGCGGGCAAGACGACGACTTTGCGCGCGATCTCGGCGGTCATCCGCACCGAAGGGGAATTGACGTTTCGCGGCCATCCGCTGACGCGCCGTTCCACCGAGGACGTTGCGCGGCTCGGCGTCGCCCATGTGCCGGACGGACGCGGCACGTTCACCGATCTCACGGTCGAGGAAAACCTGCGGCTGGGCGCCTACACACGCCGCGACAGGGTTGAAGCGCGGCGCGATTTTGAGCGCGTGTTCGGCTATTTCCCACGGCTTCAGGAACGCCTCTTCCAGCAGGCGGGCACCTTGTCGGGCGGTGAGCAGCAGATGCTGGCGATCTCCCGCGCCTTGTTGATGCGCCCAAGTCTGTTGTTGCTCGACGAGCCCTCGTTCGGCCTCGCGCCGCTGATCGTGGCCGAGATCTTTCGCATCCTCCGGGACATAAACCGCAACGAACGGGTCAGCATGTTGATCGTCGAGCAGAACGCCAATCTCGCGCTCGATCTCGCCGATCGCGCCTATCTGATCGAGACCGGCCAACTCGTGATCGGCGGGCGCGCCGAAGACATGAGGCGCGACGATTCGGTTCGCCGCGCCTATCTCGGCTATTGAGGAGGTCGGAGCTTGGCGCTGTTTCTCCACCAGCTCGCCTCCGGCCTTGCGCTCGGCGGCATATATGCGATCATGGCGCTTGCCCTGGTGATGATCTACCAGGCGACGCAACTGGTGAATTTCGCCCAGGGCGAGATGGCGATGTTCTCGACCTATCTCGCCTGGAAGATGATCGATTCCGGCTGGCCCTATTGGTTCGCGTTCGTCGCGACCCTGGCGATCTCCTTCGTCGGCGCGGTGGCGTTGGAGCGCGCGGTCGTCAGGCCTTTCGCCAAGGCGCCGATCCTGGCTTCGATCATCGTGTTCATCGGTCTCGCCTTCATCTTCAACGCCTGCGCCGGTTGGTTGTTCGGTTATTCCGTGCAGAGCCTGGACAGCCCGTTTCCCGGACGACCGTTGTTCGGCGTCGGCTATATTTCCGCCCACGAACTCGGCTCGATCTTCGTCAGCTTCGTCGTGCTGGCGCTCGTCTACGTGTTCTTCCGCTTCACGCCGCTGGGACTGGCGATGCGCGCGGCGGCGCAAAATCCGGCCTCGGCGCGGCTGGTCGGCATTCGCGTCGGCTGGATGCTGTCGATCGGCTGGGGGCTGGCGGCAGCGATCGGCGCGGTGGCGGGGATGATGGCGGCGCCGATCGTCTATCTCGACCCGAACATGATGGGCGGCGTGCTGCTCTACGCCTTCGCCGGGGCGGTGCTGGGCGGGGTCGACAATCCCTGGGGCGCGGCTTTCGGCGGCTTCCTCGTCGGCGGCCTCGAGAATCTGATGGGCGCTTATGTCGTCGGCGAGGAAGTCAAACTCTCGGTGGCGCTGGCGATCATCGTCGGCGTGTTGGTGGTCAAGCCGTCGGGCCTGTTCGGGCGCCGCATCGTGGCGAGGGTTTGATGGACGCTCGCTGGAATTTCTTCGCACGCCTCGGCTGGGTCGTGGCCCTGTTCCTCTCGATAGCGGCGCCGTTCGTGCTCGGCTCGTATCATCTCTATCAACTGACCCAGGTGCTGATCTACGCCATCGCGCTGATCGGCCTCAATCTGCTCACCGGCTACAATGGCCAGATATCCCTGGGGCACGGCGCCTTCTTCGCCATCGGCGGCTATGGCGTGGCGATCCTCACCACCAAGTTCGGCGTGCCCTATTGGGCGGCGATTCCGGCGGCCGGCGCGATCTGTTTCGGCGCGGGGTTCCTGTTCGGCTTTCCGGCGCTGAAATTCGGGGGCCTCTATCTCGCCCTGGCGACGTTCGCGCTCGCGGTCGCCGCGCCGCAGATGCTTTCTTACAAAGGCTTCGACGCCTGGACCGGCGGCGCGCAAGGGCTCCAACTCGGCAAGCTCAGGGCGCCGCCCTGGGCGCATGTCAGCGCCGATACGTGGACTTACTTGGTTGCGCTGATCGCGGCGCTTGCGCTGTTCGGCTTCGCCTTGAATCTGGTCGGCGGCCGGATCGGCCGGGCGCTCATCGCGATTCGCGATCACGCCGTCGCGGCCGAGACGATGGGAATCGACGCGCCCCTTTACAAGACGACCGCGTTCGGCATCAGCGCCCTCTACGCCGGCGTCGCGGGGGGCTTGAGCGCGCTCGCCGTCGGCTTCGTCTCGCCGGAAAGTTTCACCCTGCCGCTTTCGCTCTCGTTCCTGGTCGGCATCGTCGTCGGCGGCCTGGCTTCGGTCGGCGGCGCCATCTTTGGCGCGTTCTTCATCGAGTATGTGCCCAATTACGCCGACATGCTCTCGGTGCAATTCGGCGAGAGCGCCAAGGCGCTGCCCGGAGCGATCTATGGCCTGCTGCTGATCGCCATGATGGCGGCGGCGCCTTCCGGAGTCATCGGGCTCATCAGAAAGATCGTCGCCCGTCTTTTCGGCGCCGAGCGAGCTTGAAAATCCTGCCTAGTCAATCCTAAGATCGATTCACGGGCGCACGTTTCAGAATCCGAAGCGCCGAAAAGGGAGAAACGCCATGAACACCCGACGTCAATTTCTGGCCTCCAGCGCCACCGCGGTCGCCGCGCTCGCCACGGGCGCCTTCCGCGCCCGCGCGGCGGATATGCCCGGGATCACCGACACGGAGATCAAGATCGGCCAGACCATGCCCTATAGCGGCCCGGCCTCGGCCTATGGCGTGATCGGCAAGACCGAAAGCGCCTATTTCAAGATGATCAACGAGGCCGGAGGCATCAACGGCCGCAAGATCAATCTCGTCAGCCTCGACGACAGCTACAGTCCGCCCAAGACCGTCGAACAGGTGCGCCGGCTGGCCGAGCAGGAAGGCGTCGCGTTCTTCTTCAATACGCTCGGCACGGCGCAGAACGCGTCCATCCGCCAATATCTCAACGACGCCAAGATTCCGCAGCTGTTCGTCGCCACCGGGGCCAGCCTGTTCGCCGATCCCGAGCACTTCCCTTGGACTGTCGGCTACAACCCGAGCTACCAGACAGAGGCGCGCATCTACGGCAAGCACATTCTGGCGACCAAGCCGAACGCCAAGGTCGCGATTCTCTATCAAAACGACGGGTTCGGAAAGGACTATCTGACCGGCCTCAAAGACGGGCTCGGGGCCGATCATGCGGGCATGATCGTCAAGGAAGCGAGCTACGAAACCTCGGAGCCCAGCGTCGACTCGCAAGTGGTGACGCTGCAAGGCAGCGGCGCCGACGTTCTCCTCATTGCGGCGACGCCGAAATTCGCCGCCCAGGCGATCCGCAAGTCCTATGATCTCGGCTGGGACGCGACGCGTTATCTGACCAATGTTTCGCAGTCGATAACCGCGGTCATGAAGGCCGCCGGCTTCGAGAAGTCGAAAGGCCTCATCACGGGCGCGTACGGCAAGGACGTCGGCGACCCCGCCTTCAAGGACGATGCGGGCGTCAAGGAATGGCAGGCGTTTTGCGACAAATATCTATCGCATACCGAATTCGGCGACCTCAACGCTTCATACGGCTACGGCGCCGCCGCGACGATGGCGCAGGTGTTGAAGCAATGCGGCGCCGATCTCAGTCGCGAAAACGTGCTCAAACAGGCGACCAACATTCAAAATCTCACCCTGCCGATGCTGCTGCCCGGCATCACCATCAACACTTCGCCGACCAATTACAGCCCGATCCGTCAGTTGAAGCTGGCGCAGTTCAATGGCGAAAGCTGGCAATTGTTCGGCGATCTCATCGCCGGCTGACGCGCCGGCCGCAGGATCGACCCCGATGATTTCGACGGCGCGCTCATGCGAGCGCGCCGCTTCCGTTGGCTTCGCGCGAAGCTCTGGCTCGGGTCTTTGTCGCGTCGCGGATGCCTAGCCGTTTCGATTCCGACGGCGGAGAGGCGGGCGCCGACAGCACGCTTTTGAGGTTTACGGGGGGCGAACGCGAAACCAGGAGGCGAGGCCTGCGGCCTCGCCTCGCTCGAAACGGTCACTGCAACAGCGTCGGCATGGAGCTGCTCGCCTGCGCACCATTCGTCGATCCGGGGATTACCCAGGTCGGATTGGGCGTCAGGTTCCAGTTCAAGGTGTCGAAGGTCGCGGTCAAGGCGACGACGGTGATCGCGGGTGTCGTTTCGTTGCTCGTCGAGTTGAACGTGACGTTACGTAACGGCAAATAGATCAGGCCCGAGAGGTGTTCGGCGACGCTGTCGTCGAATTCGAAGTTGGTGGTGTAGGTGTTGGCGTCGTTCTCGTACATCAGAATGCCGGCATAGGTTCCCGTCGTCGGCGCGATCAAGGTCAGATTCATGCCGGTGTTGAACTGGATGCCGGAGCTGTCGGCGAAGTAGAAGGTGACGCCCGAACCGCTCATCGTGCCGCCGTCGACGTTCCACCCGCCATTCTTGATGACATAGAC
>Ga0302157_10004899_pt1 | contig 14387 bp, 8 predicted proteins | sample I_Bog_N3_3_FD_193502 | JGI IMG/M metagenome (GOLD analysis project Ga0302157, IMG submission 193502) | Peat permafrost microbial communities from Stordalen Mire near Abisko, Sweden - I_Bog_N3_3 | ecosystem: Environmental > Terrestrial > Soil > Wetlands > Peat | place: Sweden: Abisko, Stordalen...
CGGATCTCGACGTCCGGCGCGGCGGGCTGGGACCCCCCCTACTCCGGGCGGGGCACCCCGGCCTGGGTCCTGGCCGACGGGACCCCCACGGTGACCGACCAGGGGGAGGTCCTGCCGGTCTACTGGGCCACCTCCTACCTCGACGACTACCGCACCTTCGTGGCGGCCCTGGCCGCCCGCTACAACGGGAACCCGTCCATCGCCTTCATCGAGCCCGGCATCGGGATGGGCGGGGAGACCCTGCCCGAGACGAACGCGTCCTCGGCCGGCATCGCCGCCTGGGAGGCGGCCGGCTACACCGACGGGCGCTGGCTCGGCACGGCGGAGAAGATCGCCTCGTTCTTCCGGGCCTCCTTCACCCGGACGGCGGTCTACCCCATGGTGGACCGGACCTTCTTCGACGGGTACAGCGGCGACATCAACCTGTTCATGGCGTGGCTGCGGGCCATCCCGGGGTGGGGCCTCCAGAACGACGGGCTCTCGACCACCCAGGAGCTCGGCCCCAACTGGGACGGACCGCCCCTGGCCCTCGAGCAGCTCGAGCCCACGTCCACCTCGGGTGACTGCCTCTGTGCCGACCTGGGCCGCGGCTACCACGCCCTCCACGGCACCTACCTGCTGATCTACCGGAGCGACATCGACAGGCCCGCCGATCAGGCGGTGCTGGCCACCGTGGCCGCCCTGGCCACCCCGGACCCCGGCTGACCCCGGCCCGGGTGACCGACCGTCGGGTGGGCTACTGGGTGGCCAGGAACACCGACACGAACTGACCGTCCTCTTGCAGGGTGAACCGATTCTCCACGATGGAACGCATGGAGGGAATGAGGCTGCGGATCACCGTGTCCTGGCCGATCAGCCAGACCCGGCGGTGGCTGTTCAGGGCGGCGTCGAGGTCCTCGGCGTTGAGGATGGTCGGGATCCCGTACTGGGTGTCGACGGCCTGGCCGTTCTTCTCGAACACGTAGAGGAGGGTCTCGGTGCGGTGGGGGGGGATCCAGTAGCTCGGGGCGTGGCCCAGGCTGTAGCCCACCAGGTTGGGGCTCCCGTCGACGATCACGGCGTCACCGGGCTGGCTGTGGGCCTTCACGTAGGCCACCGCCGTCGGGTAGTCCAGCCACCGGCGGGCGATGTTGGCGTTGAACACCGTGCCGGTCCAGGTCCCGTAGTCGTTGAGGCCACCGATCAGGGTGAGCATGACGGACAGCACCACCAGGGTGCCGAACACGCCCATCAGGGCCCGGTGGAGCCGTCGGTCCCCCTCGGGGACGGCCCGGGTGGCCACCCGGCGCAGCCCCTCCACGATGTCGAGGGCGCCGCAGGCGGCCAGGGCGAACACGAAGGGCAGGCACAAGAACACATAGCGGGTGTCCTTGGTCAGCAACAGGAGCGACACCACGGCGGTGGGCACGATCCAGAAGGCGGCCAGGTACAGCCGCATGGCGTCCCGGCGGCGGATGCCCACGGCGATGCCGATGAGGGCCAGCACGCTGATCACGGTGATGGAGGCGCCGGTGGTCGGGTTGGAGAAGAAGTAGTTGGCCAGGTAGTAGAAGGGCTGGGGTGACCACTGCACCACGGGCCCCCCGCTCGGGTCGATCCCGAAGATGGGCGGGTGGGTGAACTGGACCAGGGCCAGCTGCACGGCGATGACGCCCACGGCGGCACCGCCGAACACCCACCAGCGCCAGTTCCGGACCCAGGCCAGGCCGTCGGCGGCGCACAGGGCCAGGGGCACGATGAGCAGCACCCCGAAGGACTCCTCGTGGGTGAGGTACATGGCCACCAGCGCCACCATCAGCCAGGCCACCCGCCGGGTGGTCGGCTGCCGGATGGCCCGCAGCAACAGGAGGGACATCAGCACCACCATGAACTGGACCATCTGGTACATCCGGATGTCCTGGGCGTGGCCCAGCTCGAACGGGGCGGTGGCGAACACCACGGTGGTCACCAGCTGGAGCAGGCGCCGGCCCGGCAGGACCAGGGGGATGAGGAAGAAGGCGAACAGGATGATGGTGGCCCCGAACCACAGGACGGTCACCTCGCGCAGCACGCTGGGGTTGTCGTGGGCCACCCCTCCCACCACGGCGATCAGGGCGGTGTACAGCTCGGACTTCCAGTAGAGGAAGCCCGACGGCCACTCGGGCAGGATGTGGGCGCGCATCCCCTGGGCGGCGGCCAGGGAGGACAGCTCGTCCTGCCACAGCGGGTTGAACATGATGTCGTAGCTCTGGAGCAGGCACCAGACCACGGCGAAGACCACCACGACCGGCCGGTACCACCGCCCGCTGGTCCACCAGTGACCACCCGCCGCCGGTGCGGCGGCGGCGGTGGCCGGGCCGTCCAGCCGCAGCGGGGCGCGCCCGTGGCGGACCACGGCCCACACCGTGGTGGCGGCCACGCCCAGGCCGGCCAGGCCCAGCACCAGGACCAGCATCAGGGGGGTGCTCGGGAAGGGTGCCTGGATGTTCACGATGTGGCGGGTCTCGCCCAACAGGATGACCAGGCCCACGGCCGGGAGCACGCCGCACAGCACGGCACTGACCGCCCAGGTCAGGGCCACGCCGCCGATGCAGGCCAGGACCACGGCCACCAGCGCGGCCAGCAGGAGCTCGAGGGCCAGCAGGGCGTGGTCGGCCAGCAGCGGGCCCGAGGGCACGGTGGTGACCGACGGCACCCGGGCGAAGGTCACCCCGAGCTGCTGCTCGGGGGCGTTGAGGACGGCGGCCGGCGAGCCGCGGTCACCCTGGCTGCCCTGGCGCCAGTCCGGCCCGGTGGCGAAGGACACGGTGTGGGAGCCCGAGCGGATCATGCCGTCGAGGTACACGGCGGCCTGGTTGGACGAGGTGGTGGCCACGGTCAGGACGTGGCGCCCGGGCCGGGCCACCGGGCACAGGTCGTAGATGTCCAGGGGGAGGGTGTTCTGCGAGTTGGAGGGGGGGCTGTCGGCGATGTCCTGGCCGTCGAGCGACACGGTGTAGCCGCCGGTGGCCGCCACCCGGAGCCAGCCCTCCGAGCAGCCCTGGGGGAAGGTGACGACGGTGGAGGCCACCAGGCTCCGGGCGCCGAACTGCCCGACCAGGCCCGGGGCCGTGGTCGGCTCGGTGTAGGCGTCGGGCGGCACGGCGACGGTGGAGGTGCCCGGGCGCGACGGGGCCACCACCGCCTGCTGCCACGAGCCGTCGGCGATGTGGATCCGGGAGAACGCTCCCGACAGGGGCAGTTCCTGGCCGGTCAGGGCGGCATTGGTGGTCGCCCGCCACTGGGACGGCGTGGTCCCGAAGATCTGGGTGGTGGTGCCGAAGGTGACCTCGACCCGGGCCCGGAAGGCCGGGGTGCGGTTGTTGAGGCTGACCACCTCGAGGCCCACGATGTTGAGGCCCGGCGACACGTAGGGCCGGATGTCGATGGTCTGGACCCGCAGGGGGTAGTCGGGCTGGGTGTCGATGAGCTTGTTGGGGGCGTTGAGGACGGGGGCGACCTGGACCCCGTCGATGTACGGGGACACCTGCTGGGACCCCTCGACCCACAGGGTCATGGTCTGGGGCAGCTGGGAGGGCACGGCCAGGCGCAGCCGGAAGAAGGCCCGGGCCCCGGGCTGGGGGGAGCCCACCCAGGCCTGCGACGCGGTGGGGGCGGCCAGGGGCTGGCGCGGGGAGCGGATCTGCACCGAGACCCAGAAGGTGGAGATGATCCAGGCCGCCACCACGATGAGGGCCAGTCCGGCGGCGATCCGCGGGGTGGGGCCCCGGCCCCGGCCGGCGCGTGCGGTCCGATCCCTGACGGGGACCGTGCCGGCGCCCGGCGACCGGAACAGGGCCTCGTCGGGACCGAGCGGGCGGAAGGCGACGGTCACGGCGTCCCCGGGACGTAGAGGCCGGTCGACAGCTCGCGGGCGTAGACGTTCTCGTTGAGGATGTCGGCCTTCACCGCCGCCACGATGTACTGGCGGAACTTGGCCTCGTTGCCGAGTTGCAGCCACGACAGGGCGATGTAGGTGAGGGCCAGCGACCGGACCTCGGAGTTGTCGGTCCGGGCCGTCCGGTCCAGGGTGGCGATGGCCAGGGTGTCGGCACCGGCCTCGTAGTAGTACCGGCCCACACTGAACGACACGGCCGGCGAGCCCAGTGCGCCCGCCACCAGGTTCAACAGGTCGGGGTTCTTGGCGGTGACGGTGGCGTTGGCGAGGAACCCGACCACGTTGGCCCGCAGGACCTGGCCGGCCACGGTACCGGCCGGCACCTCGGCCAGGGCCCGCTGGAACAGCTGGGCCTGCTGCAGCAGGGTCAGGTCCACGCCTCCGGGGCGGATCGCCTCGGCGTAGTCGGCCAGGCCGGACTGGTTCCCCTGGTCGGCCTGGGCCTGGCCCAGGGCCAGCTGGAGGCCGGAGTCGTAGCCGATCTGGGGATTGAGGCGCTGGGCCGAGGCCAGCAGCTGCTGGCCCGCCACCGGCCGGCCGGTGTCGATGGCCTGGATCCCGTCGTCGAGGTCGCTCTGGGCCACCGAGCCGAGCACCAGGCCGACCACCACCACCAGGGCGGCGGCGGCGGCGGCCCAGGCGGCCACGCGCTGGGGCCGGGTGGAGGGACGGGACAGGCGGCCGGCCAGGACGAGGCCGGCGACCAGCAGGAAGTACCAGCCCATGCGCAGGGCGTAGAGCAGCACGATGGTCTTGGAGTCGAAGTCGAGCCCGAGGAACTGGGTGGGTGCAGGCGTGTTGTTGTTGGTCAGGAACTGCGAATTGATGATGTGGGACTGGCTGGCGTCGGTCTGCAGGGCGAACAGGGTGGCCCCGCCGACCAGACGGGTGGTGACCACGAACACCAGGGACAGGGCGATGAAGACCCAGCCGACGGCACGCGACACCGTGGTGGCCCAGCCCCCGGACCGCACCAGTGACACGGCGGCACAGGCGGCCAGGACGGCCACCACCAGGCCGTAGCTGATGTGGCCGACCAGCGGGACGGCCCCGAGGGAGACGTGGAGGTGCCAGGCGGAGAGGCTCGGGCTGAGGTTCAGCCCGAGCCAGGGCAGCACCAGTGCGGCCAGGGCGGCCAGCACCCCGATCCCGTTGCGGACGGCGGCGGCCGGCCGGGTCCGGGCGAAGATGGCCACCTGTCGATGCGAGTCGGTGGCCGGTGTGTCCTCGTAGCGGACCGGCAGATCGATGGTGCCGAGGCTCACGTGCCGCCTGAGGACACGCGCACCTGCGACCCGTTGGTCAGGTCCTGCAGGTTGGAGATGGCCACCCGCTGACCGGAGCGCAGCCCCGACAGGATCTGGGTGCGGGTGCCGTTGGAGGCGCCCACCTGCACCGACTGGAACGTGACCTTGTTGTCGTGGACCGTGGCCACCACCGGATTGAGTTCGGCGTTGAGCACGGCGACCGACGGCACCGACACCGCGGCGTGCACGGGCGACAGGATGGAGACGAAGGTCTGGGTGCCGATGGGCACGGGATGGCCGGGCAGGTTGGCGGCCGACACCACCACGGTGCCCTGGAGCCCGCCGTTGGGGGCCAGGGCGCTGACGGCGATGACCTTGCCGTACAGGTGCACGCCGGGCAGCTGGGTCGGGGTGATGACCGCACTGTCACCGGTGGAGATGGACTGGAGGTCGCTCAGCTGCACGCCGGAGCTCACCACCACCAGCGAGGGGTCGATGACCTGGAGGAGGGTGGTCCCCGGGGAGACGATCTGTCCCGGGGTGATCCGGAGGTTGGACACGTAGCCGGCGGCCGGGGAGTCGATGGCGGTGGCGTTGCCCTGGGCGATGGCCAGGAGCTGCTGGTCGAGGGCCACCTGTCCGGCCAGGGTCGGCACCTGCACGGCCAGGTACCCCGAGCTGGCGGCGGCGCCGCCGGCGGCGGCCCGGGCCGAGGCCAGGGCCTGCTGGCTCTGGGCGAGCGTGGCGGCGATCTGGGCCTCGTTCTGCTCGAACGGCAGCGGGTTCAGCTGGAGCAGGGGCTGGCCGGCGGTGACCTGCTGGCCCGCCACCACGTCGACCGACGTCACCGAGATGGGCGAGGTCACCCCGACCACGTTGAGGCTGATGGTGGACACGTGCTGGGGGGCCGCCGAGATCGAGCCGACGCCACCGGGCGAGGTGGTGATCACGGCGGGACGCGCCGCCACCACGACCACCTCGGTCGGTCCGGACAGCAGGCCGGCGACGGCGCTGATGACCAGGGCCAGCACGGCCAGGAACACCACGACCACCAGGATGAGGGCCAGGCCCAGGCGACGGTCGGTCAGCCGCTTCATCCGCGGCGGGGCGATGCGGCGCACCGGGCCCAGGGTGGCCCGTCCCAGGTCCACCAGGCCGGCGCCCACCTCGTCGAACCCGGTCCGGAACGGCACGGCCGGCTCCGGTGTGGCGTCGAGGTCCTCGACCTCGGACCCCTCGTGGTCGAGGTCGGTCGGCTCAGTGGATCCGGTCGCAGCGCCGGGTGCGGTCACCGTCTCGGTCGTCACCTCGGCGGCAGGCTCGGCCTCGGTCGTCACCTCGGCGACGGGTTCGGCCTGGGGCGCGGACTCGGTCTCGTTCTCGACGGCCCCTCCGGCCACGGCCCCGGCTGCGTCTGCGGCCGCCACCGGCTCGACGACAGGATCGGTGGTGGTGGCCGCGTGTTCGGGACTGATGCGGTCTTCGGAACTGACGGGGTCCTCGGAGCTGATGGGCCACTCCTCCACCGTCTCGATACCGGGGACCGTGGCGGCCTCGGGGGTGGCCGGGGGCTCGGCACCGGCGGCGGGAGGCTCGACCCACTCGATCGGCTTCACCGCCGCTGCGGCGGCCGGTTCCGGAGCTGTGGACGGTGCCTCGGTCGTGGATGCCACCACCGTCGTGGACGGTGCCACCGTGTCGGACGAGGCCATTCCGGCTACCGCCGGTTCGTGCTCGAGCATGTGCTTCCCATTCCCGTTCCCGTTGGCCGACCCGTTCCCGTTGCTGGACCCGAGGCCGTTGCTGGACCCGTTGGCGGACGCGGACCCGTTCCCGTTGGCCGACCCATGCCCGTTGGTCGACCCGTTGCCGATGGCGGTCGCGGACCCGTTGCCGTTGCTGGACCCGATGCCGTTGCCGTTGCCATTGCCATTGCCATTGCCGTCCAGCGGTGCCACGCTGATCTCGTCCGGATCGAGGTCGATCACCGGATCGTGGTCCTCACCTCCGGAGCCCAGCAGATCGACGGCACTCCCCGACTGGTTTCGGTTCTTTCGGAACATCATCACGCTCCTGGCTACTTCTTCACGATGTGGAAACTGAAGTCGGGACGGACCATCCCGTACAGCACGGCAAAACCTTCGAGCAGGGAAAAGAACGGTAACAGCAGAATCTGCGCGAAATACCACGGGACACGGCGGTACCAGGGGATCCCGCGCTGTTGGAGGTTGAGCTCCAGGCCCAGCAGGTACAGGGCGGAGTAGGCGGCCAGCGAGACCGCGCCGACCACGAACACCGGCAGGGGGATCCGGACGTGGGTCAGGATCACCGCCACGCTGATGCTCCACCAGCCCAGCCAGCCGATCCCCCACAGCGTCACCGACGACAGCAGGGCCACCCGGTGCCAGAACCGGGCCGGGGCCCGCAGGCACACCAGGCACAGTCCCACGAACCACCGGCGGCGCTGCTTGACGAAGTCGGAGATGGACTGGGTCGACTGCTCCAGGCAGTAGCCGTCCACCCAACGCGACCGGTGGCCGTGGGCCATCTCGGCCAGCGACCACCAGGCGTCCTCGGTGACCGAGCCCGACGGACCGAGGTCGAAGCCCACGTCCTTCTCCACGTCGTTGCGCACCAGGATGAACGAGCCGTGCAGCCCGAAGGCCGTCTGGCCGAAGTGGTGCTGGAGCCGGAACCGGCCGAGGTCGTCGCCGGTGCGCACCGAGTCGGCCAGGGTGAGGAAGGGATGCTCTTTGAGGTCGCGGTGGTAGAGCACCACGCCCTGGCCGATCCGCAGCTCGCCGGAGGCCTCCTCCTCGACGATGGCGTTGCGGACGCCCCGCACCACCGAGCCCTTGATGTGGGTCTCCTCGTCCAGGTGGAACAGCCACACGTCGTCGGTGAGGTCGGACACCTGGAGGGCGTAGTGGAGGGCCCGGGCCTTGTAGCGGGCCCCGTGCAGGGTCTGGTAGTCGCTCGGGACGAGGATGGTCCGGATCCCGCGGTCGTTGGGGAGGGGCAGCTCGCGGTCGGTCACCACCTCGATGCAGTACGGGAACAGCGGGGTGCGCTCCATCTGGGCCTGGACGGCGCGGACCGTCTTGACCACCGCCGAGATGTTGGTGCCCCGCGTGACGATCCGGAAGCACACCCGGGTGGTGATGGGCGCCACCGGACCGAGGGGGCTGGCGTTGCGGAAGGTGAGGGCGCCGGCCACGTTGAGCAGCACGGGAATGGCCAGCACGATCCACAGGCAGCTCAGGATCTTGACGATGTCCGACACCGTCCCGTAGCTCTGGTGGGAGTTGGCCCACAACCAGGACATGAGCACCGACACCGGCACGCCCACGGCCACCAGCGAGACCACATAGACGGCCCGGACCCGCCACGGGGCCCAGGGCTGCCGCTCGGACTCGGCTTCGGCGGCGGCCTCGCCGCCGTGGACGTCCCGATCCTTGACCAGCGTGGGCGTGAAGGTCGTGGCCCCATGGCCAGCGACGGCGGTGGCCACAGAGGACTCGTCACCGGCCACCAGGGCAGGGACGAGCATCGGACGAGCGAGCTCGTCGGTCTCCTCGTCCGTGTCGGTGATCGGGATGGTGGTCATGCCACCTGCACCTCGGTGGATCGCAGCATCGCCTGCGACCAGGCCACCTGGGCGGCCAGGCCCTCACGCAGGCTGACGCGGGGCTCCCAGCCCAGCAGCTCGTGGGCCCGCTCGGTGGAGCCCCCGGTGCGCTGGACGTCGCCGGCCTCGTTGCCGGCCCGCTCCAGCCGCACGGACGACCCGGCCAGCTCCCCGATCAGGTCGATGACGTCGGCCATCACGGCGTTGGAGCCGCCGGCCACGTTGACCACGGTGCCCGGGGCCACGTCGGCGAAGGCCGCAGCCATGTTGGCGGCCACTACGTCGGACACATAGGTGAAGTCGCGCACCTGTCGCCCGTCGCCGAACAGGCTGAAGGTGGTGCCGGCCACGGCGGCGTCGGCCAGGCGGCGCATGGCCATGTCCGGCCGCTGGCGGGGCCCGTAGACGGTGAAGTACCGGAGCGACACCGTCGACAGCCCCCAGTTGGCGGCGTACAGGCCGCACAGGTGCTCGGCGGCCAGCTTGGTCACCCCGTAGGGGCTGAAGGGCTGGGGCAGGTCGGTCTCCAGGGTCGGATAGACCGGGGCGTTCCCGTACACCGAGGACGACGAGGCGTACACCACCCGGGGCGTGGCCGCCGCCTTGGCCGCCTCCAGCAGGCGCTGGGTGGCCTTGACGTTGTGTTCGCAGTAGTCGTTGAACCCGGTCGACCAGGACTTGCGCACCCCGGGCTGGCCGGCCTGGTGGAAGACCACGGTGGCCTCCTCGATCAGCGGGAGCAGGTCGGCGGTGCGGAGGTCGGCCTCCTCGAAGGCGAACCCGGGCCAGCGGGACGTCGACGCCAGGTTGCGGCGCTTTTCGGCGGGGTCGTAGTAGTCGGTGAGGCAGTCGATCCCGAGCACCTCGTGTCCGGCCGCGCACAGCGCCTCACTCAGATGGCTGCCGACGAACCCTGCCGCTCCCGTCACGACGGTCTTCATGATGTCTCCTCTCGGTGGACCACACGCATGGGTCCGGCTCCGCCCTCGACGACCCTCATACCGCCACCTCCAACGTCGACTCGTCCCGGGGGTCCCGGATCGCGCCCTCCGACGCGGCACCCTCCGGTGCGCCCCCCGACGCGGCACCACCCGGCGCGCCCTCCGACGCAGCACCACCCGGCGCGCCCTCCGACGCAGCACTACCCGGCGCGCCCTCCGGGGCGACACCGACCGACTCAGATCCGTCCGTGCCGGCGATGGAGGCGGCGGCCCGGGCCACCTGCTCGGCATCGACCGGTCCCCCACCCACGTGGGCGTAGGCGGCGGCCACGCCCTCCACGTACTGCTCGATCCCGTAGGCGGCCCGGAGGGAGGCGGCCCCCTGGATGGCCGCGGTGCGCAGCGGGCCGTCGTCGAGCACGCCCTCGATGCCGGAGGCCAGGCCCGCCGCGGTGGGCGGGACCAGCATGCAGGACCGGCCGTCGAGGATCTGGGTGTGGCTCAGGATGTCGGTGGCCACGATGGGCCGGCCCGAGCGCAGGTAGGAGAAGATCTTGAGGGGGGTGTTGCTCCCCCGCTCCCGGGGCGACACCAGGACGTCGGCGGCCTCGAGGCAGGCCGGGATGCGGGTGGAGGCCACCTGGCCCACCAGGCGGACCTGGGGGGACACCCCGAGCTCGTCGGCCCGGGCCTGGAGCTCGGCCATCTGGTCGGGGCGGCCGCCCACCAGCACCAACCGGGCACCGGGGTGGCTGCGGCCCACGCTGACCATGGCCTCGAGCAGGAGGGGCACGCCCTGGTAGGGCTCGAGGGTGCCGGTGTAGAGGATGACCGGCTCACCGTCGGGGGCCCACTCGGCGCGGACGGCGGCCACCTCGGCGGGGTCGGGGTCGGCCTCGAGGGAGATGTTGCAGACCGTCTCGACCGGGGTGGGGGTGGCGGCCCGCACCCTCTCGGCGATGAGGGGGAAGTGGGCGATGACCACGTCGGAGTGGCGGATGACGGCGTCCTCGAGCCCGCCGGCCACCGTGATGGCCGGGTTGGTGGGACCGAGCCCGTAGTTCTTCAGGACGTCGGCCCAGTCGTTGCCCATGTCGTAGACGTGGGGCACCCCGGACAGGCGGGCCAGGGCCGGACCGAACAGGCCGGCCTCCTCGTGGGTGTGGACCACGTCGTAGTGGCCGCGTCCGCGGATGGCCTCCCGCAGCGAGCGCACCGTGACGGCCCCGTTCAGGACCAGCTTGGCCCACGACGGCCCGACGGCCACCGAACGGACACCGGGGACGGTGGCCCGCAGGTAGCGGAGGCCCGGTACCGGGCGGTCCTCCCCCACCGGGTAGGTCACCAGGTCGACCTGGTGGCCGAGGGCACCAAGGGCCACGCACCGGTTGAACACGCTGATGGGCGTGCCCCGGGGCGAGTAGACGGGATGGGGGGAGACCATGAGGATGCGCATCACGCCACCCCCACCGCGGCCTCGGCGGCCTCGGGGGCCGGGGCCACCGCCATGGGACGGCGCTGCTTGGCCCGTCGGATGGTCAGGTAGAAGGGGATGCCGATCACGCCGAGGGCCAGGGTCTGGACGGTGATGCAGATGCCCACGGCGGCGCCCTGGGCGCCGGTGGCGTGCCCGCCGGCGGCGAGGAACGCCGCGAACGCCCCCTCCCGGAGGCCGTAGCCACCGAGGGAGATGGGCACCATGGTGACGGCGGTGGCGGTGGTGATGACCAGGGCGCTGTAGGCCAGGGTGACGTGGATGCCCACGGCCATGATGAACAGGGACTGGCTGGCCACGACGAAGATCCAGAACACCACGCCGCGCAGCGTGGCCTGGAGGAGGTCACGCTTCTGGCCCCGGAACTCGTGCAGGGTGGCCAGCAGCTTGGACACCGCCACCCCGGGGCCCTTCTTCAGGAGCCCCCAGGTGCTGATCCGACCGAGGGCCGGGCTCAGGGCCGAGGCCACCAGGGCCACACCGCCGGCCACCACGCACAGGGCGTAGGGGCGGATGCGGCCGGCGTATCCGACGTCGACGGTGGCGGCCAGGCCCACCATGGTGAGGACGATCATCCCGGGGAAGTTGCACAGGCGGCGCAGTACCACCGAGGCCGCCGCCGGAACCCGCTGCTCCGGGGTTTCGGGCAGGTTGGCGGCCCGGATGACGTCCCCGCCGATGGAGCTGGGCAGGGCGGCGTCGAACACGTCGCCGCCCAGTTCGATGTGGAGGCACCGGCGGTAGGTGCACGGCACGCCGTTGGCGTTGGACAGGCCGTGCCACTGGCGCACGGTGATGAGGATGGTGATGACGGCCACGCCGTAGCCGGCGGCCAGCAGCCACGGGTTGGAGGCGCCCAGGGCGTGGAAGACGGCCCGGAAGCCGATCTTGCGGGCGATGAGGGCGAAGGCGCCGACGGTCACCACCACCCGGACGATGGTCATGGGCGCGAAGCGACGCTTGGCCGGCGGCTCGGCCAGGGCCAGCAGCGGGGCCTCGTCGGGATCGGCGACGGCCGGTGTCATGGCCGTCGTGCCGTCGACCGACGCCACGGCAGGCCCGCCGTCGACCGACACGCTCCCGTCCCCGTCAGCCGCCGGACCGCCGAGGACCGACTCCTGGTGCGCAGTTGCTCGGGGGCCCAGCCTCACTCAGCCTCCGCTTCCACCACGACGGGCCGGCCGTCGAGATCGCGGATGGCCCGCAGGGGCGCGCTGCCCTCACCACCCGACACCCGCCTGACCACGTAGGGCCGCTGGCCGTCCTTGAAGTACTGGCGGGTCAGCATCTCCCCGATCAGGCCGAAGGAGGCGAACTGGACCGCGCCCATGGTGAGCACGGTGACCGGCGAGCCACCCCGGCGGGGGGCGCCCCGCAGCGAACGCACGGCCGACCATCCGCCGTAGGCGCCGGCCGCCCCCAGGGAGGCCAGCGACAGGCGGCCGAAGTACTGCATGGGCTTCTGGCGGTAGCCGATGAGGAACTTGACCGTCACCAGGTCGAGCACCACCCGGGGTAGGCGGGAGATGCCGTACTTGGAGCTGCCGTGCTCGCGGGCCCGGTGGTTGACCGGGATCTCGACCACCTTGGCCCCGGCGATGAGGGCCAGGGCCGGGATGAACCGGTGCAGCTCGCCGAAGAGCTCCAGCCGCTCGACGACCTCCCGGTCGTAGGCCTTGAGGGTGCAGCCGTAGTCGTGGAGCCGGAGCCCGGTCACGCGGGAGATGAGGGCGTTGGCCGCCTGGGACGGCAGCCGCCGCATCAGCAGCTTGTCCTTGCGGTCGGCCCGCCAGCCCGAGGCCACGTCGTAGCCGTCCTCGAGGGCGGCCAGCAGGGTGGGGATGTCGGCCGGGTCGTTCTGCTGGTCACCGTCCATGACCACCACCACGCGCCCGGCGGCGTGCTCGAACCCGGCGCTGATGCCGGCGGTCTGGCCGAAGTTGCGCCGGAACTCGATGACCCGGACCCGCGGGTCGGCCTCGCTCCAGGCCAGGGCCTTCTCCCCCGTGGCGTCGGTGCTGCCGTCGTTGACCAGGATCAGCTCCGAGGTCAGGGGCAAGCCAGACAGGACGCCGAGCACCTCTTCGACGGCCAGGTCGATGCTCTCCTCCTCGTTGTAGAGCGGCACCACCACGCTGAGGTCGAGCGTGCGGGTGACGGTGAGGGCCTCGGGTTCGGTATCAGTGAGGGCCATGGGGACCTTCTTTCATGCGTCCGCCGTTTGGATGGTGAGCACAGCGAGAATCGAACGCCAGGGTGCCGTCACGGGATCGCCACCCCGTCGGTGGCGGGCTGCCGGGAGACCGAGGCACCCCGGCCGATGCCCAGGTACCGGAAGCCGGCTCCACGCACCAGGTCGGGATCGAAGTTGTTCCGGCCGTCGAAGAAGATGTCCCCCCGCATGGTGGCCCGGAGCTCGGCCAGGTCGATGGTGAGGAACTGGGGCCACTCCGTCGCCACCACCACGGCGTCGGCGTCGGCGGCGGCCAGGATGGGGCTGGGCATCAAACGGATGTCGGCCACGTCGGGGACGGCATGGACCATGGGGTCGTAGGCCGTCACGATGGCCCCCTTGTCCAACAGCCGCGAGGCCACGTCGAGGGCCGGCGAGTCCCGCAGGTCGTCGGTGTCGGGCTTGAAGGCCAGGCCGAGGATGCAGATCTTGGTGCCCCGCAGCGTCTTCAGCTGGCGCAGCAGCTCATCGACCACGTGCTTGCGCTGGGCCTGGTTGACGGCGATGGACCCTTCGAGGATGCGGGGCCGGTAGCCGTACTCCTCGGCCGTGCTGACCAGGGCGGAGAGGTCCTTGCCGAAGCAGGATCCGCCCCAGCCCAGTCCGGCGTCGAGGAAGCGGCCGCCGATCCGGGTGTCGAGGCCCATGCCCGCCGTGACCTCGGTGATGTCGGCGCCCACGAACTCGCAGAGCCGGGCGATCTCGTTGGCGAAGGAGATCTTGGTGGCCAAGAAGGCGTTGGAGGCGTACTTGATCATCTCCGCCGTGGTCAGCTTGGTCTGGAGCAGCGGGACGACCTCACGGTGGCCGACGTCACCGGGGATGCGCTGGTCGAGGATGGGGCGGTACATGTCGGTGGCGATCTCGAGGGCCCGGGGGTCGTCGCTGCCCAGCACCACGCGGTCGGGGTGCAAGAAGTCCTGGACG
>Ga0302157_10004903_pt1 | contig 14379 bp, 15 predicted proteins | sample I_Bog_N3_3_FD_193502 | JGI IMG/M metagenome (GOLD analysis project Ga0302157, IMG submission 193502) | Peat permafrost microbial communities from Stordalen Mire near Abisko, Sweden - I_Bog_N3_3 | ecosystem: Environmental > Terrestrial > Soil > Wetlands > Peat | place: Sweden: Abisko, Stordalen...
GGTCTCGCCCGAGCTGCGCGAGGTCTATGACAAGTTTCTGCTCGACCGTGGCAATGTTCCTTACTTTTTCCGAACGCTGGCGCATCGGCCTGAGATCTTCCGAACCGCAACCGCTCATATGCAAGCCGTGCTGAACACCGGCACGCTGCCCACGCGATTGAAGGAACTGGTCGTGGTGCGGACCTCGCAGATCAACGGCACAGCATACTGCCTGGCCAGTCATACGGCCATCAGTCTGCGTCTGGGGACGACGCAGGAACAGATTGAGGCCCTGAAAGACTGGAGAAAGAGCGCGCTCTTCAGCGATGCCGAGAAGCAGGCTCTCCACCTGGCTGAGGCGATGACAATGCACTCCCTCGAATACACCGATGAGGAGATGGCAAAACTTCGCCGCTTCTATTCTGAGGGTGAAGTCGTAGAACTGATGGCGGCAATTGGGTTGTTCAACTACTTCAACCGCTTCAATAACCTGCTACACATGGAGCCCACTCAGCCAGCCACTCCAGAGGAGATGGCTGAAGCAGGTGTGGCGCCGGTAAATGCCTAGCTGGACAGGATGACGATCCGGCAGAAGCCTAGAGCACGCTTTCGAGCTTGGCTGGTCTTAGGATGCTGGCCGGTGCTGAGAGATCAGCGAGCGTACCAGCAACAGGATTTTCTATTGGATTGCAGGTGGCCGTATTCCCTGAGGCATAACATCGGTACTCCTTTGTCCACCCAGGCTTGGCGATACCATCGCCGGGCTCCAGCGCGGGACAGACCAGACCATTGCCGCTGCTGGACGCAATGGGAGAACCGGAGGGGTAGACGTAGCAGGAAAAAGCAACAGGCGAATCCGCCTGGGCCAGAAGATCTACACCCTTGGCTGGTGCAGAGTTTGCCGCCGTAGCGGCTTGTGAATCGCGGTTGGTATGTGTGTCCTGCGCTGCAGCCTGCATGGAGATCGCGGCTGTTGAGAGCAGGACGGTAATGCAGACCTTGGAGAAGCTCATGAATCAATTAGACAATAAATCGTGGGAAATCAGGGCTTTAGGTAATCACGCGATGGTAATGGCGGTATACCCCTGATGAGTTATTGTGGTGGTTACTTTTCGGGAGATAGCAATGTACAATTCGTTCCATCGCCAGCCTTATTATTAAGGATACAAAAGCACCGCGATGTTGTAGGCGGTGAAGTTCTGTGTACCCACAGCAGGACAGGCACCTACCGACGCCGTGCGGTATCGGCCTGTGGCGAGCTTGTCCAGCAGTGACTGGGGCAAACTGTCTAGCGAACTGGCTGTAAACCGCATAACAAACCACGGCTTGCGGAAACCGGCATAGCCGCTCTCCATGGAGCAGGTGCGACGCGCATCATCAGAGGACGGCAACACGCTGAGCGCAGCTGCGGATTGCAACAACGCCGCGACGCGTTGCTCCTGGTCATGCAATGAGAGGTCTACGACGGTACGATCGAAGTCTTCCACGGCATAGAGCTCTCCATTGCGACGAATCACGCGAACGGCCACAGTATCTACCTGCGGATCCAGCAGGTTGTCGCGATGGTGCGGCGAGTTCATCCACAGGGTGTGAATCAGGACTGCCGTTGAGGCCATGGCCACGTTCTCCGATATGACACTGAAGTGCGCACCGGCCTTAAGCGCTCGGGCTGAAACATCCGGCTCGCCGGGATACTGGTGAGAGATCGATTCCCGGTTGGCCATCTGGACGGCGTGATAGTCAGCGGCGCGATAGAGGTTGTCACTCCACTGCAAAGCCGGTAGGCCGCGCTGGACTCGTTCCGAGTTTGCAGCGCGAAAGAGATACTGCTCAGCGACGGATACCTGGCTCAAACTGGCAGTGTCCTGCGCGAGTGCTGATGCCGAGAGCAGAAGAGCGAAAAGGGAAATGAAGAGCTTCATATAGGTTGTAGACCCGGAAGCTCTGACAATTCTTCGGAGACGACACTATTTTGCAGCCAAAGGTGTGCGATCCCTGTAGCGCAGAATCATACCGAACAGTCTCCGCGCAGCCCAGTAGCGCGGGATGAAGCGCCGCGGATCCACGATGGTCCGGAAGAGCCAGCCGAGATACAGGCGGTCAGCCCAGACCGGGATGTTCGCCTGTACGCCGCTGAGGAAGGCAATGGCAGCTCCAACACAGTGAATTGCAGGGGCAAAACTTAGCCTCTGCTTGAGATACCAACCCAACTGCTCCTGCACGCCGCCCCCTACGGTGAGGATGACATGGCGCGGACGCAGACGCTCGAGCAACGCTGCCAGTTTCATATCCTGCGGAATTGCGCTGTACTGCGGAGCGACGTAGATATAGTCGCCAAGAACGTCAATTCCCTGCTCAGCCAGCCACGCTACATTGCGCTCGGAGTGCTCCGCGCTGGCCATCACCCAGACGCAGCTACCGGGTCTGCGAACGTCCGGATGGTGAAGCAACTCTCGCAGGTACGTCAGTCCCGACAGGCGCTTGATGTGATCGCGCTGTACCAGATTCCAGACCATCACCATGAAGGCTGAGTCGGCGAGGACCAGGTCGGCGTTCATCAAGGCATCGCGATAGCCAGCATCGGTCTGTAACGCAACCAATGCAGGAGCGGCAGGAACGGCGAGCAGTCCACCGTTCTGTATCAGCTCAACCGCTTCGCTTGCAGATCCTTGAAAGAACCGGATACCGAGGATGGTGCGCGATGGCAGCATCGGCGGTTAGCCCTTTCCACCGGTGGCGATCTCCTGCTCAATCCAGCGGTAGGTCTTCTCAAGCCCATCACGAAGGCGGATAGTCGGCTCCCAGCCAAGCTTCTCCAGGATGAGAGTGTTGTCGCTGTTGCGGCCGTTTACACCCTTGGGAGCGTTCAAGTCATAGGTGCGATGAAGCTTGACGCCACCTATGTCTTCGGCCAGATCGACCAGGTGATTGATCGTCACCAGCTCACTGGAGCCGAGGTTGATGGGCTCATCGATATCGCTGGCGAAGATACGGTTGATGCCCTCAATACAGTCGTCGATGTACATGAAGCTGCGGGTCTGTTTGCCGTCCCCCCAGATATCAATCTCGTGCGTGCCGGTGAGCGCGGCCTCAATCACCTTACGGCAGATCGCCGCGGGTGCTTTTTCGCGGCCGCCCTTCCATGTGCCGAGTGGGCCATAGACGTTGTGAAAGCGTGCGACGCGTGAGACCAACCCGAAGTCCTCCTCGAAGTGGCGGCACATGCGTTCGGAGAAGAGCTTCTCCCATCCGTAACCATCCTCGGGCATCGCGGGATAGGCGTCCGACTCCTTCAGCGGCACAACATCCTCGTTCGTCTGCTTGTCGGCGTTGTAGACGCAAGCGGACGAAGAGTAGAAGTAGCGCCGAACGCCGCTTTGCTGCGAGGCAAGCAGCATATGGGTGTTTATGAGTACGCTCAACATGCAGAGAGCTTTGTGGTTCTCGATGAAGCCCATGCCGCCCATATCGGCCGCGAGCTGATAGACCAGCGAGACGCCCTTTACGGCCTTGAAGCAGTTGTCGCGGACCCTCAGATCGAGCACCAGGTTTTCGGCCTCAGGCGCGACCTGATACCACTCATCGAGCGGCTTGATGTCTACAGCGCGAACGTTGACCCCGGCAGAGATCAGCGACTTCACCAGGTACCCACCGATAAATCCGCCTGCTCCGCATACTACGGCGGTCTCGCCCTTAAGATTCATCCAGCCACTGCTCCGATCCCTGTCTGAAAGCCGGTTGCGGAGAGTTCTGCCGGTATGCCCCACCCGTCAAAATCCCGCAAAATCTTCAAAACATTTGACTTAGGTCTGGACCTCTCAAATTACCGGTCTCTGACCCAGATCCAGGGCAAGTTTTCCCTACTCTTCCATTCTATCCGGCCTGTCAAGAGGTGTGGCGCCTGGTTAGCAGCTAGCTGGAGCAGGACAGCTCATATCGGGCATGTATCCATCTCGAATCTGGTGGTCGCGAGCCCATCCACACCATCTATCATCTTCGCAAGAGGCGCCAGGGATGGAAGATGGACTTGGAACCCGGATGAGGCGAGCAGCCAGGACGCACCCCTTGGCGCTGGCGGGCGGGGTACTGCTGGCAGCTTTTCTGTTGTGCGCTGTTCTGGCCCCGAGGCTGGCACCGCATGACCCGTCGCAACTGAACCTCGGCGCTCGCCTGCTGCCTCCGTCGACGGGCCACTGGTTCGGAACGGACGAGTTAGGTCGGGACGTATTCTCGCGCACTCTCTTCGGCGCGCGCATCTCTTTGACGGTCGCCGTGGCTGTGGTCGGGCTTTCCCTTGCGGTGGGATTGGTGCTGGGGATGGCTGCCGGCTTCTACGGCGGCGTGATCGACACCGTCGTGAATGTCTACCTCGGCAACGCCTTTCTCGCGCTGCCAGGAATTCTGCTGGCCGTGGCCGTGGTGGCTTTTCTGGGGCCGAGCCTGGGAAACCTGATCTTCGCGCTGGCGCTGGCCGGCTGGGTGAACTATGCGAGGCTGGTGCGGGCGCAGGTGATGAGCGTGAAGCAGCGCGAGTTTGTGCAGGCAGCAAGGTCGCTGGGAGCCGGCGACCTGCGTCTGATGACCCGGCATATCCTGCCCAATATCGTGCAGCCGCTACTGGTGCAGGCCGCCGTCGGCATGGCTGCGGCGGTGCTGGCCGAGGCCACGCTCAGCTTCCTCGGGTTAGGCGTGCAACCGCCGACAGCGACCTGGGGCGCGATGCTGAATGATGCTCGCTCGCACCTGTTTGAGTCACCCTATCTCGTTTTCTTCCCCGCCGCGGCCGTGGCGCTATGCGTGCTGGCATTCAACCTGATTGGTGACGGTCTGCGCGACTACCTGGATCCACGCACGCGGTTGCGCGAAGGGCTCTGAGTTGCTGGTCGGCGTAATCTCCGATACGCACGGGCTGTTGCGGCCGGAGGCACTGGACGCGCTCGCTGGAGTGGAGCACATTCTCCATGCGGGCGACGTGGGTGATGTGACGATCCTGGATGCGCTGCGGGGGATTGCGCCTGTGACCGCGATTCGCGGCAACATTGACAGCAACGGTCCCTGCCGCGAACTGCCGGAGACCGAAGCTGTGGAGTTGGGCGGCTGCCTGATCTATATGGTCCATGCAATCGGGGATCTGGACCTGAGTCCCAGCGCAGCGGGCATGCGAATGGTGGTGCATGGGCACTCGCATCAACCGTCACTCGAGGAGCGGGGAGGCGTGCTGTACCTGAATCCAGGCAGCGCCGGGGCACGACGTTTCACTCTGCCTGTGACCGTGGCGCTGGTAAGAATTACAGACTGCGAACCGTCCGCAACGATTGTGCCGTTGGCGATTTAGAGCACGCCTGGGACAGTTTGCGCGGGCTGACTCGAGGATGGCGAAGCGGGCAACTCAGGAACGGGGACTGGGTTGGCGCCGGCAGGCTCCCATGTGAAGGTAACAGTGGAGAGAATGGCAGCAAGACGCTCATTGATCTGGTGGATCTGGTCGTCCGTAATCTCCTGAGCGCCGCTGGAGACGCCGCAGAAGGTGTTCATCGCGAGATCGAAGCGATAGCAGGCGTGGTTATGAAAGGCGGTGTAGATCTCATCGCGGGCTTCGGTGCATATCTCGCCGTGTTCGTCGTGACCGTGGGCGAAGGGCACACTACCGATGGCCTGCACGTCTTTATGATGCGCTTCAGCCTCCGCAGCAGGGTTGGCGGCCTGCGCGGCGCACTCCACGTCCGTGGTCTTCGGCTCTACGCTGTAGTAGAAGAGCGCGCCTGCCAGTGTAGATCGGGGAAAGGGATTGAAGTTGAGAATAGCGACTCCCCGCAGTTGCGCAGTACTCGCCGCGGAGCGCGCATCCTGGTGGAAGGTGCTGACTTCGCCGTCCTTGCGGCTGAAGTCCCAGCCGGGCGGGATGCGGAAGCTGACGCCGAAGCGCTTGTCCTGAAAGCTGCGCTCCTTGGCCGTAGCGTCCGGTGCTTCCAGCACCGTGATGACCTTGGCAGCGTGCTTGTTCGCAGGGTTGAGAGTCGTCGCCGTTTGGGATATGGCAAGTGGGGCGGCGAGCGCCAGCGTGAGAAGGGTGAGCAAGTGCTTCATCGTTCGTCCTATGACCTCATTCGCGGATCGGCGAGGGTGTAGATAGAGTCGGTGAGCAGGTTCACCGCTACGTAGGTGAGGCCTACAGCCAGTATGCATCCCTGCACCAGAGCGTAGTCGCGGTTGGAGATGGCGGAGAGCGTAAGGCGGCCGATGCCTGGCCAACTGAAGATGGTCTCTGTAACGATAGCGCCGGAGAGCAGCGAGCCGAACTGCAAGCCCAGTACGGTGAGCACCGGATTCAGGGCGTTGCGCAGCGCATGGCGGTAGACGATGGTGCGCTCAGGCAGGCCTTTGGCGCGAGCGGTGCGGATGTAGTCCTGACCGAGTTCCTCCAGCATGGAAGTGCGCACCATGCGGGTAAGTATCGCCGCCATGCCGAGGCCGAGCGTGACCGCAGGCAAGATCAGATGGCTCAGGAACCCCAAAGGACCCACACCAGCGCCGGAGACTGGTAGCCAGCCCAAGGCAATGGCGAATACGACGATCAGAATGGGGCCGAGCGCGAAGTTGGGGAACGAAAGGCCGAAGAGGCTCACCACGCCGAGCGTGCGGTCCGGCCAGCGGTTGTGGCGCTGTGCGCTCGCAACTCCGGCAGGAATTGCCACGCCAGCGCCCAGCAGCGTGGCGGCGAGCGTAAGCGCCAGCGTATACGGATAGCGCTGCAGGATGAGGTGCAGCACAGAGTCATGCAAGCGCAGCGAGTTGCCGAGGTCTCCGTGCAGCAGGCCGCGAAGATAGTGCAGGTACTGGGTGTGCAGCGGCGCGTCCAGACCGTAGGCGTGGCGCAGCGCGGAGATGTCTGATGACGTAGCGCCTTCGCCGAGCATCTGCACGATGGGATCGCCGGGGACGATATGGATGAGCAGAAAGACGACCGTAATTACCACCCACAACACGGGCAGCGCGGTGAGAATGCGTTTGACGATGGCGTTCATCGTCTGGTCTCCGCGAGTTGCTCTTCGCCCGGCGTGACGACTGGCTCCGAGGATTTGCGTGCGCGCGTGCGGATGGGATCGACACGCACCTGCGCAATGCGCTGGCCTTTCATCTGTTGCACAGCAAAGCGACGTCCGCCAAAGTCCACGTGCTCGCCTTCTGCGGGGATGTGGCCGAGCTTGGCGAGCAGGAATCCGGCGAGCGTCTCAACGCCGGCCTCGCGGGGAAACTTCCAGTGCAGTTGCGTGACCAGATCGCGCAGGCTGGCGGTTCCGTCCAGCAGAAGGCCGCCGTCGCTGGCGGGCAGCGGAAGGCTGCGGGCGGTGTCGAACTCGTCTTCCAGCTCGCCGACGATCTGCTCCAGCACATCTTCCGCTGTGACGAGGCCGAGCGTGGAGCCGAACTCGTCAACAACGATGGCAATCTGACGGCGACGCTCCTGGAACTCCTGCAGCAGCTCGACAGCGAGCTTGGTCTCGGGCACAAGGAGGACATCGCGCATCACCTGACGCAGCGTAATGCCGGAGGGCGCGGGACCGGCGGTCTGGGCAATCGCGCGGAAGTGGATGAGACGCGAGATGTCCTTGCTGTAGACGACGCCGATGATGTGGTCGCGGCCCTGTGCCGGTTCGTAGACAGGGATTCGCGAGTGCTGCTCTTCCACGATGCGCGCGCTGGCTGCCTCCAGCGGCAGGTCGGCGGAGAGCGAGAAGATCTTGCCGCGCGGAGTCATGATCTCGCTGGCTGTAACCTGACTGAGTTCGAGTGCGCGGTGAATCATCTGCTCCTGGATGGCAGGCAACTGGCCCATTCGCCGCGTCGCGGTAGCCATCAGCTTCAGCTCTTCGGGCGAGTGCGCGGAGGACTCGGCCCGCAACGGCGCGTCGAACAGACCCAGCACCAGCGTCGCGGAGACGTTCATCAGACGGATCAGCGGGCGGGTGATGAAGATGAAGACTTCAACGGGGTCAGCGATGGCCAGCGCAATGCGCTCGGCACGCTGCAGCGCCAGCGACTTGGGAACCAACTCACCGAGGAGAACCTCAAAGTAGGTAATCAGCGCGAAGGCCAGAACGACGGCGATGGAGTGGGCATACAGCGCGGAGTGCGTCGCGATGCCCGGTAGCCAGTGGAGCGGTAACAGGAAATGTAGCAGGGCTCCTGCGAGCGCGGGCTCGCCGATGCCGCCGAGAGCGAGCGAGGCGATGGTCACGCCGAACTGCACGGCGGGAAGAAACTCATCCAGGTTGCGCTTGAGGCGGAGTGCGGTGCGAGCTCCGGGGCGGTTGAGCGAGATGAGCTGCTCAATGCGGGTCTCGCGCACGCTGACGATGGCGAACTCCGCAGCCACAAAGAAGCTGTTCGCCAGAATGAAGAAGGCGATCAAGCTCCCGTGAACGAGGATCCACTCCAGCATCGTCTGGCTTGAGTCTACACCGTGCGCTGCGCGCCGAACGCAGCAGCGGCCCGGGAGCGATGCTCACCGGGCCGTTGGCTGGACGCTGTCTGGCGCTTAGACCAGGACGCGCTTGAGGGTCTGGTCGATGGTGTCCTTGGGCACAAAGCCTACGATCTGTTCGGCGACTTTGCCGCCTTTGAAGATGAGCAGCGCCGGAATGCCGCGAATGCCGTAGCGTCCGGGCGTCATATTGTTCTTGTCCACGTCCATCTTCATGACCTTGAGCTTGCCGTTGTACTCGGTGGCAATGGCGTCCACGACCGGAGCGAGTGCGCGGCAGGGCCCGCACCACGCTGCCCAGAAGTCCACCAGAACGGGTGTGTCAGATTGCAAAACATCCTTCTCAAAGTCTGCGTCGTTTACATCGGTGACAAACTGACCTGCCATAAACCATTTCTCCCCGGGCGAGAGTAACTGCCCTAGTAAAGCTCCACCATCATAGATGCTTTGCAGTGGAAAACGATGCGTTCCAGGCCGAATCGCTTGCTGGTGAAGCACCTACAGGAAGGTCCGCGTCGTTCCCTCGGCGATGCGTAGCGGCAGAATCTCGACGTCCGCGCTCAGAACGGCGCCCAACCGAGTCTCAGCGGCCAGAAGGCCCGTTCCGGGAGCCAGAAATAGCAATACGGAAGGACCTGCGCCGCTGAGCGCTACACCCGCGATTTCGGTCTCTGCGGCGAGCGGAAGCAGCGTCTTGAGCAGCGGACAAGCGTCGGCGCGGAAGGGCTGGTGCATGCGGTCCTGCATCGCGGTGGCCAGCAGGTCGAGCCTTCCCTGCGCGAAGGCCGCAACCAGCAGCGAGGCGCGCTGCACGTTGAAGATGGCATCGTCTTTGGGGTAGCTCTCGGGCAGCAACGCGCGGGCCTTCTTGGTAGCGAGGCTCGTTGACGGCAACGCCAGCAGCATCTCCCAGGCTGGATCTCCAGGGAAGGTTGCAGCCTCGATTCGCCCGTGGTCTTCGGCGGAGACGGTGAATCCTCCATACCAGCAGGCGGCAACGTTGTCAGGGTGGCCTTCGCGGCGGCTGGCTTCGGCGACGATCTCCGCAACCGTCAGCTTCAGTCCGCCAAAGTGGTCGGCGAGCGCGACACCCGCAAGCAGCGCGGCGGCGCTGGAGCCGCAGCCCATGCCGAGCGGTATCTCGTTGTGCAGCGTCAGGTGCAGCGGCGGAACTGCAACGCCCGCGCGCGCGAGCGAGTCGCGATAGGTATCGAGGATGAGGTTGTTCTCCAGCGCTCCGCAGAGCGCGGCGTCGCGTCCGGTGGCGCGAACGTCGAAGGCTGGAGCAGCGTGCGCCTCGATAGTCAGGTGCATGGAGAGCGCAAGGCCCGCGGCGTCAAAGCCGGGACCGAGGTTGGCCGACGTTGCGGGCAGCGCAATCCGCAGGCCGCGCGATGCGTGGGCGGCGCTCATGCGGGCAGCGGCGTGCTGGTTTGCGCCGGGCTGAATACGTCCTTGAACGAGTCCAGGACGCGCAGCACGCTGTCAGCTTCCGGGTCCAGGACGACGGGCTGGCGGCGCATCTGCGCCAGCTGTGCTAGTTCGGCCTCGGTTGCGCCTGCGAGCTCGTTCTCGCTCAGCAGCTCGCCGCGGTGGAAGTCGATGGTGTAACTGGGGTCCTTCAGCGTGTGTCCGGTGAGCAGCAGGATCGCGGTCTCCTCCTTGCCGACGCGGCCATCGGCGACCAGCTTCTTCAGGCCGGCGAGCGTGACCGCCGAAGCGGGCTCGCAGCCGATGCCTTCGGTGCCGATCTCGGCCTTGGCCAGTGCTATCTCGCGCTCGGAGACCTGCTCGCACCAACCGCCGGTCGCGGCCAGCACGCGAACGGCCTTCTTCCATGAGGCTGGATTGCCGATGCGAATGGCCGAAGCGTGCGTGTGCGCGGCGACAGGCTCCAGCGCAACGCCGCCGTTGTCGTGCAGGCTGCGGTAGAGCGGATTGGCGCCTTCGGCCTGGATGACGCTGATCTTCGGCACGCGCTGGATGAAGCCGAGGTGCTTCATCTCCGCGAATCCCTTGCCCAGCGCGGAGCAGTTGGCGAGGTTTCCGCCGGGAACGATGATGTGGTGCGGAACCTGCCATTCCATCTGCTCCAGCATCTCGAAGGCAGGTGTCTTCTGACCCTCAAGGCGATAGGGATTGACCGAGTTCAGCAGGTAGATTGGCGCTCGGGCGACGATCTCCGTCAGCACGCGCACGCAACCGTCAAAGTCCGTGCGCAGTTGCACCGTGGTTGCGCCGTAGTCCATGGACTGCGAGAGCTTTCCCCACGCAATCTGGCCTTCCGGAATCAGCACCAGGCTGCGCAATCCGGCGCGCGCGGCGTAAGCGGCCATCGCTGCGGAGGTGTTGCCTGTGGAGGCGCAAGCGACCCACTCGAAGCCGCTGTTCACGGCGACAGAGAGCGCAGCGGTCATTCCGGTGTCCTTGAACGAGCCGGTCGGATTCATGCCCTGGTGCTTGGCGAGCAGCCAGTTCATGCCCAGCGCAGCGGCGGCTTTGGGCATCTCGTAGAGCGGTGTGTTGCCCTCGCGCAGCGTCACGATACCTTCGTTCGGCACGATGGGAAGCAGGTCACGGAAGCGCCAGACGCCGCTCTGGTCGATGGAGAGCGTCGAGGTGCGGCGTTCCTGCCAGAGATAGCGCAGAGCGCTGGGATTGGGCCGGTTCTTGGGCGTTGGGCGGCTCGCCGAGTAGGCATGTTCGGCCTCAGTTGGCGCGCCTTCGCTCCACGGGTACTCTACTTCAAACAGGTCTCCGCAGGCGCGGCAGCGAAAGTTGCTCTGTGCGTCTGCTGCGGCAATCCTTTCGCCGCAACCTGTGCATCGGAGTATGTGTGTCGACAAACTCATCTCGTCCTCTAGACTATCGTAATCGCGGCGTGGATAAGCTCCGCGTGGGAGTGCTGCTGGCGATGCTCCCTGGGCTGTTGTGCGGTGTCCGCGCGCGAGCGCAGGCTGTGGAGCTGCATGTGGCTGCGGCCGCAGACCTGCAACCGGTGTTGCCTGCGCTCGCCGCCGAGTACCAGCAGAAGACCGGCGTGAAGATCGTCACCAGCTTCGGCTCGTCAGCGGATCTGGAGCAGCAGTTGCACAATGGCGATCCGCAGGATGTCTTCCTCTCGGCAGACTTTCTGCATCCCGAGCAGCTCGTGGCTGCGGGGCTCACCGATAGCAAGGAGCCGGTTCCGTATGCTCGCGGCCTGCTGGTGCTGTGGGCGCGGAAGGACTCGCCCGCGCAGCCGCTCACGCTGGACTCGCTGACCAAGCCGAGCGTGACCAGGATTGCGGTCGCCAACGACCTGCATGCGCCTTACGGTATGGCCGCGACGCGCGCGCTGAAGAGCCTTGGCTTTACCGACAAGGTCGCGGGCAAGCTGGTGGTGGGCGAGAACATCTCGCAGACCGCGCAGTTCGCCCTCACGGGCAACGCGCAGGCTGCGCTCATCTCCATGACGATTGCCAGCTCGCAGCCGTTCCGCGAGGCAGGAACGTTCGTGCGGCTCTCGGAGACGAGCTATCCACCGATCAGGCAGTGCGCGGTGATACTGAAGGCCTCGCAGAATCAGGCAGCAGCTCATGCGTTTCTGGACTGGCTCACGAGCAAGGATGTTCAGCAGAGCCTGAAGAGCTTCGGGCTCGATCCGGGATATTAGCCTGTCCCGAGTGGGGGCCCCCCCCTGTTTTTTTCCACAGGGTCTCTGGAATCAGCGGTTTAGGGGGTGACCTCGGGGGTAAAGTATTGATGGTAGAGACTTTATTGGCAAAGTATTCATTTTGAAGCAGTTAGAAGGCAACAGCGAACAGTTAACAGCTCTGCGGGTGGGTCAACTCCTTTCATCGATGTGGCTTAAAAGCAAATGCCCGGCGGTTGGCCGGGCGGTGTGTGTGGGCCTCGATCTCAAGGCTATAAGTTAAGAATAGCAGGTTGGAGGTAATACTACGCCAAGATTTTTCAATATATATTTCATATATTTTTCAGTGGGTTAGGTGATTTTGAGGGGCCTGAAGGGCTTGACAGGAAATTTGAATCTGGGCGGAGCGGCGGGATTCAGCCCGCGGTATGGGGGAATCGAAAGATCCGGGCTTTAGCCCTGGTTGCCGCCAAACCACGGCGGGTTCCGTCTCGATGAAGAGCTTTGTTGTGGCCTCGACATGAAAGAGACGGCGGCGGCCGGCCGTCACGAAGGTCAGGGAGTAGGTTCGGCGCGTTTCATGGTGGGCAGGATACAGGAGGGCCCGGGGCGAAAGCCCGCCATTTTTTTTGGGCCCTTTACCGCGGGCTAAGGCCCGCTGCTCCGCCGAAAAGACAAATGCGGAGGATACCGGGATAGACTGGGGCGACCATGGATACCGCTGCGCTGGATGTAACGCTGCGGCTGGCTGGGCTGACGACCCTGTGCCTGCTGCTGATCGCCACGCCGCTGGCGATATGGATGGCGCGGGGCCACGGGCTGGTGCGGCGTGTGGTGCAGGCCGTGGTGGCGCTGCCGCTGGTGCTGCCGCCTACGGTGCTGGGCTTCTACCTGCTGGTGGGCATGGGCCCGGCGACGCGGCTGGGGCAGGCGCTGATCTATCTCTTCGGGCATACGCTGGCGTTTACGTTCTGGGGGCTGCTGGTGGGGTCGGTGATCTACAGCCTGCCGTTTGCGGTGCAGCCGCTGGTGGTGGGCTTCAGCGGAGTGGACCGAGCGGTGGTGGAGACGGCCAGCGTGCTGGGCGCGTCGCCGTGGCGGGTATTCTGGCGGATCGTCTTTCCGCTTTCGCGAACGTCGTTTGTGACTGCCGCGGTGCTGACCTTCGCGCATACGGTGGGCGAGTTCGGCGTGGTGCTGATGATCGGCGGCGACATCCCCGGCAAGACGCGGACGCTCTCCATCGCGATCTTCGACCAGGTGCAGGAGATGAAGTACGCGGCGGCGAATGAGACGGCGCTGTGGCTGGTGGCGCTGTCGTTTGTGGCGCTGCTGCTGGTGTACCTGCAGGGCGGCCGGGCCGCAGCGGAGCGGAGGTCGGACCTTGGATAACGGGACATTGGATAATCGGGCCGGGCAGCCACATCATCAACTGCGCGTGAAGGGCCATCGCGGCTCGCTGGAGATGGACGTGGCGCTGGATCTGACGGCGCCGTGGACGGTGATCTTCGGGCCCTCGGGCAGCGGCAAGAGTTCCCTGCTGCGAGCGGCGTGCGGTCTGGTGCCGGGGGTGCAGGTGGAGTTCCGGCGCTGGGACGCGGCAGCCAACAAAGGTGCCGGCGAGTGGCTGGAGCTGCAAGGCTCGACGCGGAGCCTGCCCGCGAGCTGGCGGGAGCTGGCCTACGCGCCGCAGGGCACGGCGATCTTCCCGCACCTGACCGTGAAGCAGAACATTGAGTTTGGATGGAAGAGCCGTGGGCGCAAGGCTGACCGTCGCGTGGTGGAGGAGGCGATTGCGCTGTTCGCGATGGGACCGCTGCTGAAGCGGCGGCCGCGGGAGCTCTCCGGCGGCGAGCGGCAGGGCGTGGGGCTGGCGCGGGCGTTCGCGGTGCCGAGGGCAAAGCTCGTCTTGCTGGACGAGCCGTTCAGCGGCATCGGGCGCGGGATGCGCGAGTCGCTGATTCCGGCGATGCGCGCGCGGCTGGCGGCGCTGGGGGTCCCGGCGCTCTCCGTGACGCATGACGTGGAGGAGGCGCTGCTGCTGGACGCGGATGTCGTTCGGCTGGATGCGGGCAAGGTGGTGGCGCGGGGGCCGGCGAAGGAAGTTCTGGTAGACGAGCGGGTAGCGATGATGCGGACGCTGATTGCGGACGATTGAAGTTGTCAGTGCTCAGTTCTCAGTTGACAGTGGGGACTTACTGAGAACTGACAACTGTCAACTGAGAACCATCATGCGCCGAGGAGGACCGGCTCGCGCTCGAGGGTGAGGCCGAAGTGCTGG
>Ga0302157_10004904_pt1 | contig 14379 bp, 10 predicted proteins | sample I_Bog_N3_3_FD_193502 | JGI IMG/M metagenome (GOLD analysis project Ga0302157, IMG submission 193502) | Peat permafrost microbial communities from Stordalen Mire near Abisko, Sweden - I_Bog_N3_3 | ecosystem: Environmental > Terrestrial > Soil > Wetlands > Peat | place: Sweden: Abisko, Stordalen...
GCCAAACCGTCGCGCTGGCTGGCCACCGGTCCGACGGCGACGTCCCAGACGCAGACGTCTGCCGCGGCGCCCGCTTCCAGGCTGCCGATCTCGCCGTCCAGGTGCAGCGCGCGCGCGGCGCCGCGCGTGGCGGCGTGCAGCGCCACCCAGGCCGTCAGGCGCTCGCCGCGCATCGCCTGCACCTTGTATGCGTCGGCCATCGTGCGCAGCATGGCCAGGCTGGTGCCGCCGCCGACGTCCGACGCCAGGCTCACCGCCACGCCGGCGTCCAGGTTGGCGCGCCAGTCGAACAGGCCGCTGCCCAGGAACAGGTTGGACGACGGGCTGTGCGCGATCTGCGCGCCGGCGCCGGCCAGCGCGGCGCGATCGTCCGCGTCCAGCCAGATGCCGTGCGCGAACACGCTGCGCTCGCTCAGCAGCCCGTTGCGGGCGTACACGTCCAGGTAGCTGCGCGCCTCGGGGAACAGCGTGCGCACCCAGTCGACCTCGGCGCGGTTCTCGGCCAGGTGGGTCTGCATGTAGACGCCGGGATGGTTGGCGCACAGGCGCCCGGCCATCGCCAGCTGCTCCGGGGTGCTGGTGGGCGCGAAACGCACGGTGACGGCATAGGCGAGCCGGTCGTGGCCGTGCCAGCGCGCTATCAGCTCGGTGCACTCGCGCTCGGCCTGCTCGACGTCGTCGCACAGGCCGGGCGGCGCGTGCCGATCCATCAGGATCTTGCCGGCGACGATGCGCATGCCGCGCGCGGCCGCGGCCTCGAACAGGCGGTCGACGCTGACCTTGTGCACCGTCGGGAACACGACGGCGCTCGTCGTGCCGTGTGCCAGCAGCGCGTCGAGGAAGCGCGCAGCACCCTCGCGCGCGACCGCCTCGTCGGCGTAACGCATCTCGGCCGGGAAGGTATGCGTGTCCAGCCAGTCGAGCAGCTCGGTGCCGTAGCTGGCGATGACGTCCAGCTGCGGGCTGTGGACGTGGGTGTCGATGAAGCCCGGCAGGATCAGGCGACCGGGATACTCGCGCCTTGGCCAGTCGTCGCCCGGCGGCTGGCTGCCCGGTTGCGCGCCGACGATGCGGCCGGCCTCGATCAACAACCAATGATCGGGGCGCCAGCGCACCCCGGCCGGATCGACGTCGCCCCAACCGGGCGTGGCGGTGAAGTCGAGCAGGTCGCCGCGGAGGGCGACGCGCGTGGCGGCGGCGTCCATGGGTTTCAAGCGCTGGCGACGCCCAGGCGCGGGCGCACGGCCACGTTGCGTGCGACGTCGCGCACGCACTCGCGCAGCCAACGCACCGAGGCGGATTCGTGGGTCAGGTCGTGCCACAACTGGTAGTAGGCCAGCGGCGGGAAGGTGACCGGGCACCGGACGATGCGCACCGGCAGCACGTCCACGTAGCGCTGGCAGAACAGCCGTCCGGTGGTGAGCACCAGCAGGCTGCCTGCCACCATGGCCGGGATCAGCGCGAAGTGGGCGCTGCGCACTGCGATGTCGCGCAACAGGCCCTGCCTGACCAGGTGGTCGTCGATCACGCCACGCGCGCCCTCGTAGTTGGGCGTGGGCGCCACGTGTTCGCACGACAGGTAACGCTCCACCGTCCAGGCGCGCCCGACCCCCGCGCGCACGATCGGATGATCCTCCGCCACCATGCACACCACCTCGTCGCTGACGAGCCGGCCCAGGTGCAGTTCGTCGGGCGGCGTGAGCCAGTTGCCGATGACGAGATCGACCTCGCCCTGGGCCAGGCTGCGCCGGTAGTCGAAATGGCTGGACAGCGTGAGCAGCTCGATCTTGACTTGCGGCGCGCGTTGCTTCAACGTGAGCACCAGCTGCGGCAGGAAGCCTGGATCGATGAAGTCGCTGGCGGCGATGCGGAAGGTGGTGGTGCTGGTCTGCGGATCGAAGCCGGTGCGGCGGGCGCGCTGGCTGAAGAGCCGATCGGCCTCGTTGAGCAGGTTGGTGGCCGGCGCCAGCATCTGCAGGGCAAAGGCGGTGGGCGTCATGCCATTGCCGGCGCGCACCAGCAGCGGATCGCCGGTGAGTTCGCGCAAGCGCTTCAACTGGGCGCTGACGGCCGGCTGGGAGCTTTGCAGGCGCAAGGCCGCACGCGACACGCTGCGTTCGGTGATCAAGGTGTGGAGGACCCGGATGAGGTGGAGTTCGATCTTGTCGAACTCCGTGCGCAACGCCATATAAGCCGGTGGATAGTTTATATAAGCGGCAGTATATTCAGATCGAGCCACGCAGAGGTAAGTTTCATCATCATGAGTGCGCCCCCGTCCGATCCCCTCTCCCGCGAGATCCGTTTCTTCCACCGCGGGCAGATCGTATGTGTGCAGGACATGCCCGCCACGCGCAGCGTGCTCGACTGGCTGCGCGAGGATCAACGCTGCACAGGCACCAAGGAAGGGTGCAACGAGGGCGATTGCGGTGCATGCACCGTTGTCGTGGGCGAACTGCCGCAACACACAGACTCCGCCGACCAGGCCGTGCGCGGCCTGCGGCTGCGCCCCGTCAACGCCTGCATCAAGTTCATGCCGTCGCTGCACGGCAAGGCCTTGTTCACCGTCGAGGACCTGCGCGGCCCGCTCGGCCTGCACCCGGCGCAGCAGGCCCTGGTGGACTGCCACGGATCGCAATGCGGGTTCTGCACGCCCGGCTTCGCGATGTCGCTGTGGAGCAGCTACGAGAACCACCGCGCCGCCGGCACCCGTCCCGACCGCGGCCAGCTGGCCGACGAGCTGGCCGGCAACCTGTGCCGCTGCACCGGCTACCGGCCTATCCTGGACGCCGGGACGCAGATGTTCGATCTCCCTCCAGTGGCGCTGGACACGGCCCCCGTGATCACCGCGCTGCGCGCGATCGCCGAAGGCCTGCCCGCGAGCGCGCCCTGCACCCTCGCCGAGCTGGCGACGCGCTATGCCGCGACGCCGAACGCGCGCCTGGTCGCCGGCGGCACCGATGTCGGGCTGTGGGTGACCAAGCAGTTCCGTGACCTGGGCCAGGTGATCTCCGTCACCGAGGTCGACGAGTTGAAGCAGATCACGCACGCGGGCGGCGAGCTGCGCATTGGCGCCGGCGCGTCGCTGGAGACCGCATGGGCCGCGCTGGCCGAGCGGGCGCCGACGCTCACCGAAACCTGGCGGCGTTTCGCGTCGCCGCCGATCCGCCACGCCGGCACGATGGGCGGCAACGTGGCCAACGGCTCGCCGATCGGCGACTCGGCGCCGGTGCTGATGGCGCTGGACGCGCAGATCGAGCTGCGCCAGTCCGAGCGCGTGCGCCGGTTGCCGCTGGACGATTTCTACACCGGCTACCAGGCCAACCGGCTGGAGCCGGGCGAGTTCGTCCAGGCGATCGTGATCGGCGACGCCGCCTGGACGCGCCAGATCCGCGCCTACAAGATCAGCAAGCGCTTAGCCTCCGACATCTCCGCCGCGTTCGCCGCCCTCGCGATCGCGCTGGACGGCGAGCGCGTGGCCGACATTCGCCTCGTCTTCGGCGGCCTGGCCGCGGTGGTCAAGCGCGCCACGGCGGCAGAAGCCGTGCTGCGCGGCCAGCCCTGGAGCGCCGCGACGCTGACCACCGCCCAGGCCGCACTGGCGCGCGACTTCACGCCGCTGGACGACATGCGCGCCAGCGCCGCCTACCGGCTGCGCGTGGCGCAGAACCTGTTGCAGCGCTTCTGGCTGGAGACCCGGCCCGATGCGGCTTCGAGCACCGAGGCAACGTCGATCTGGAGCATCGCATGACCGGCACCGCGCCGCGCTTTCTCGAGCCGCGCGCCAGCGCCGGCGTCGGTACGCCGCGCCCGCACGAGTCAGCCCACCTGCACGTGGCCGGCAGCGCCACCTACATCGACGACATCCCCGAGCTGGCCGGCACGCTGCACGCCGCCCTCGGCCTGTCGCCGGTCGCGCACGGGCGCCTGCGCGCGATGGCTCTGGACCGGATCCGTGCCATGCCGGGCGTCGTCGACGTGTTCTCGGCCGCCGACATCCCCGGCCACAACGACTGCGGGCCGATCCTGCACGACGATCCGATCCTGGCCGACGGCGAGCTGCGCCACGTCGGCCAGCCCGTCTTCGCCGTGATCGCGCGCACGCGCGGGGAGGCGCGCCGGGCAGCCGCGAAGGCGCGCGAGGTGCTGGACATCGAGCCGCTGGAGGCCGTGATCGCGCCGCGCGAGGCGCATGCCCGCGGCCTGCATGTGATCCCGACCATCCACCTGAAGCGCGACACCGTCGAAGGCGGCGCGCGGGCAGCGATCGCCACGGCGCCGCATCGCCTGACGGACAGCCTGGACGTCGGCGGCCAGGAGCAGTTCTACCTCGAAGGCCAGATCAGCTACGCGGTGCCCACCGAGGACGACGGCATGCGCGTGCACTGCTCCACCCAGCACCCGTCCGAGATGCAGCACCTGGTGGCGCAGGCGCTGGGCCTGCAGTCGCACCATGTGCACGTGGAATGCCGCCGCATGGGCGGCGGCTTCGGCGGCAAGGAGTCGCAGTCCGCCCTGTTCGCCTGCGTGGCGGCCCTGGCTGCGAAACGGCTGGACAAGCCGGTGAAGCTGCGGCTCGATCGCGACGACGACTTCCTGATCACCGGCCGCCGCCACTGTTTCGCCTACGACTACGACGTCGGCTTCGACGACGCCGGCCGCGTGCTGGGCATCGTGATGACGATGATCTCGCGCGCCGGCCACTCCGCCGACCTGTCCGGCCCCGTGATGACGCGCGCGCTTTGCCACGTGGACAACGCCTACTGGTTGCCCGACGTGGAGCTGCACGGCCATTCCGCTCGCACCAACACCCAGAGCAACACCGCGTTCCGCGGCTTCGGCGGCCCGCAGGGGGCGATCGTCACCGAGGTGATCCTCGACTCGATCGCGCGCCGGCTCGGGCTGGACGCGCTGGACGTGCGGCGCGCCAACTACTACGGCGTCGAGGAACGCAACACCACGCCGTACGGCCAGCCGGTGAAGGACAACGTCATCGCGGCCCTGACCGACGAGCTCGTGGCCAGCAGCCAGTACCGCGCGCGCCGCGCCGCGGTGGCCGCGTTCAACGCGTGCAACCCCTGGCTCAAGCGCGGACTCGCGTTCACGCCGGTGAAGTTCGGCATCTCGTTCAACGTGCGCCACCTGAACCAGGCCGGCGCGCTGGTGCACGTGTATGTGGACGGCTCGATCCTGGTCAACCACGGCGGCACCGAGATGGGCCAGGGCATCAACACCAAGGTGGCCCAGGTGGTGGCGCACGAGCTGGGCGTCGCTTACGCACGCGTGCGCGTGACGGCCACCGACACGCAGAAGGTGGCGAACACGTCCGCCACCGCCGCCTCCACCGGCAGCGACCTGAACGGCAAGGCCGCGCAGAACGCCGCGCAGACGATACGCCGCCGTCTCGCCGAGTTCGCCGCGCGCACGTTCGGCGGCGTGGCGGCCGACGTGCGCTTCGAGAACGACACCGTCCAGGTGCACGACCAGGTGTTCACGTTCCCCGACCTGGTGCGGCGTGCCTACGAGGATCGCGTGCAGCTGTGGTCGGACGGCTTCTATGCCACGCCCGGTCTGCGCTGGAACCCCGCGACGACCCAGGGCCAGCCGTTCTACTACTTCAGCTACGGCGCCGCCGTCTCCGAGGTGGTGGTGGACACGCTCACCGGCGAATGGCGGCTGCTGCGCGCCGACGTGCTGCATGACGTCGGCCGCTCGCTGAACCCGGCGATCGACATCGGCCAGATCGAGGGCGCCTTCATCCAGGGCATGGGCTGGCTGACGACAGAGGAGCTCGCGTGGCACCCGAAGACGGGCGCGCTCACGACACACGCGCCGAGCACCTACAAGATCCCGACCGCCAACGACTGCCCCCCCATTTTCAACGTGGCGTTGTTCGACAACGCGAACGTGGAGGACAGCATCCACCGCAGCAAGGCCGTCGGCGAGCCGCCGTTGCTGCTGCCGTTCTCGGTGTTCCTGGCGATCCGCGATGCGGTCTCCGCGGCGGGTGGACACCGCCTCGACCCGCCGTTGCGCGCGCCCGCGACGCCCGAGGCCATCCTCGATGCGGTCGACGCCGTGCGCGCCCAGGCCTGACGATCATGGACCGCGACACCCGTCTCGCCGCGATGCACTGGCTGGAACAGCGCACGCCGGCCATCGTCGTCGAGGTCGTGCAGGCGCGCGGTTCCGCGCCGCGCAGCGCGGGCACGCGCATGCTGGTGTCGGCCGTGCAGGCGATCGGCACGATCGGTGGCGGACATCTGGAATGGAAGGCGCTGGCCAGCGCGCGCGCGATGCTTGCCGCACGCGACACGATGCCGCGCCGCGAACACTATCCACTCGGGCCGGCGCTGGGCCAGTGCTGCGGCGGCGCGGTGGAGCTCGAGCTCTCGCTGCTGGACGACAGTGCCATCGCCCGCTGGCCGGACAGCCCACCGCTGCTGCACCTGCAGATGCACGGTGCCGGCCATGTGGGCCATGCGATCGCGACGCTGCTGACGACGCTGGACGCGCACACCGACTGGATCGACGAGCGCGACAACGCGTTCGCGCCCACCACGACGCTGGGCACGCCCTGGCCCGACAGTGTGAGGCGGCGCATCGTCGATGGCGCCGAAGGCGAGATCACGGCAGCCCCGCCGGGAACCTTCTTCCTGGTGCTGACGCACGACCATGCGCTGGACTTGCGCATCGTCGAGGCCGCGCTGCGGCGCGACGACGCGGGCTTTGTCGGCGTGATCGGCTCGAGGTCGAAGCGCGAACGCTTCCGCCATCGCCTGGCCCAACGCGGCATGAGCGACGAACGCGTGGCGCGCATGCAGTGCCCGGTGGGCCTGCCCGGCATCACCGGCAAGCAGCCGGAGGTGATCGCGCTGGCAGTCGTCGCGCAGTTGCTGCAGCAGGCCGCCGCGCGCGCGCCGTTGCTCAGTCCGGATGTGCCCCGGCTTCGTACCACCGCTTGAGCACGTTGCGCTCGGCCTCGGTGATCTGCGTGGCGTTGTTCAGCGGCATGGCCTTCAGCACGACGGCCTGCTGATACATCTGCGGCGCGTTCGCCAGGATCATGTCGGGCGCGTCGAGGCGGATGCCCTTGTTGGCCAGCTGCGCGTTGTGGCACAGGCTGCAGCGCCCCTTGACGATGCCCTGCACTTGCGCGAACGTGGGCGCCGCGGCCGTGGCCGCGACCGGAGCGACCGGCGCCGGCGCCTGCCAGACGCCCAGCGCCACCAGCAGCACGCAGCCGAACGCGGCGTACTCCCACGGGACGCGCCGGCCCAGCACCAGCGCGCGATGGCGCGCCACGAACGAATGGCGGATCAGCGCCCCGGCGGCCATCACGATCACCAGGACGAGCCAGTTGCCGGATGCGCCATGCAGGAACGCGTAGTGGTTGCTGAGCATCGCGGCCAGCACCGGCAGCGTGAAATACGTGTTGTGCACGCTGCGCTGCTTGGCGCGCCGGCCATGCGCCGGATCCACCGGTTCGCCCGCCTTCATCTGCGCGATGACCTTGCGTTGCCCCGGAATGATCCAGAAGAACACGTTGGCGCTCATCGAGGCGGCCATCATCGCGCCCACCAGCAAGAAGGCGGCACGGCCGGCGAACAGGCTGCACGCGAGCCAGGAGGCGAAGATCACCAGCGCCGCCACCAGCATGCCGACGACCGCCTGGCTGCCGTTGTCCAACACCCGGCAGATCGCGTCGTAGGCCAGCCAGAACACCACCAGGAAGGCCAGCGCGCAGGCGATCGCGGGGGCAGCCGTCCACGCGTGCACGCGCGGGTCGATCAGGAAGGTGTTGGCCTGGAACAGGTAGATCGCCGTGAACAGCGCGAAGCCGGTCAGGAACGTCGAATAGCTCTCCCAGTAGAACCAATGCAGGTGCTGGGGCATCTGCCTCGGTGCGCCCAGGTACTTCTGCGGGTTGTAGAAGCCGCCGCCGTGCACGGCCCACAGTTCGCCGCCGACGCCCTTCTCACGCAGCGCCGCGTCGGTGGGCTCGACCAGGCTCGAGTCCAGGAACACGAAGTAGAACGACGAGCCGATCCACGCGATCGCGACGATCACGTGGGCCCAGCGCAGGAGGAAGTTGATCCAGTCGAGGAGGTAGAGATCCATGGTTCCTGGCGATGCAAGAGGCGCGCCAGAACGGCCTCAACTGCCCCGATACGTGGAATAGGCCCAGGGACTGGCCAGCAGGGGGACGTGGTAATGCGACGTGGCGTCGGCGATGCCGAAATCGAGCGGCACGCGATCGAGGAAGACGGGCTCGGGCAGCGCCGCGCCGCGGGCCCGGAAATAGGCGCCGACCTCGAACGCCAGGCGGTAGCGTCCGACCTGGAACGCCGCGCCTTCCAGCAACGGGCCGCCGGCGCGTCCGTCAGCGTCCAGCGTGAGCTCGCGCAGCAGCAGCGGCGCGTCGCCCTCCAGGCGGTACAGCGCGACGCGCATGCCGGCCGCGGGGCAACCGTTCATCGTGTCGAGGACGTGCGTGGTCAGGAAACCCATCGGACTGGCGGCGTGGCAGGCGGGAGTTCCATCGTGTCAGGTTTCGACACCGCGCCCATGCTTCTCATCGAATACCTGGCATGACACGCGGCTTATGTTCTATCGGGACAGCTGCCCCCCTGACAACTCCGGCTCGGTCGCGGCCAACGTCAGCCTGGTGCCGGAACCCGGTTCGGTCGCGCTGTTGCTGGCGGGCCTGGGCATCGTCGGCGGCATCGCCCGTCGTCGCGCCAGGAACGCCTGCTGAACAGCACGAGGCGTTACGCCTCGTTTCGACAAGAAAGGCGCTGCGGCGCCTCTGGCAGGCGCGCCTCAGTCTTCCACTGCGACGCCGCGTCGCGCCAGCGCCCTGGCCAGTTGCTCCACGTCGATCGGCTTGGAAAGGTAGTCGTCCATGCCCGCCGCCAGGCAGGCCTGCCGATCCTCCTCGAACGCATTGGCGGTCATCGCGATGATGGGGATGGCGGCGCGGCCATCGCCCAGCGCGCGGATCGCCTGCGCGGCCTCCACGCCGTCCATGGCGGGCATCTGCAGGTCCATCAACACCAGGTCGTAGTCGCCCCCACGCACCGCCTCCACGGCCAGCAGGCCGTTGGCGACCAGGTGCACGACGTGCCCCATGCGCGTGAGCACGGCGTCGATCAGGATCTGGTTCACGTCGTTGTCCTCGGCCACGAGGATACGCAGCGGCGGCCGCGCCGGCACGGCCTGGCCGGGCTCGTCGGACGCGGGCACCGGCTCGCCGCGATCGGCGAAGCGGCTGGGGAGGGCGACGGCGAAGCGGCTGCCCAGCCCGGGCGTGCTGGTCGTCTCTATCGTGCCGCCCATCATCTGCACGATCTCGCGCGTGATGGCCAGGCCCAGGCCGCTGCCGCCGTAGCGGCGCATCGTGGTCGAATCGGCCTGCGTGAAACGGTCGAACAGCGTGGGCATCGCGCTGGCGGCGATACCGATGCCTGTATCGCTCACCGCCAGGCGCAGCGTGAGCGCGCGCCCGGCGCCCGGCTCCACCGCGATGCTGACCTGCACGCGGCCCTGGTCGGTGAACTTGATGGCGTTGCCGATCAGGTTGAACAGGATCTGCTGGATGCGGATCGCGTCACCCTGGATCAATGCGTCCTCGTTCGGGATCACCTCGAGCCGCAGCGCCAGCCCCTTGACCAGCGCGCGCTCCTGCATCAACGCCACCACGCCTTCGGCCGCCGTACGCACGCTGAACGGCGCCGAGGTGAGCTGCATGTGCCCGGCCTCGATGCGCGAGACGTCCAGGATGTCGTTGATGAGTGCCAGCAGCAGGCGTCCGGAGCTGCCGATCAGCTCGGCGTGATGGCGCTGCTGCGAGTCGAGCGACGAGTGCAGCATCAGCTCGTTGAGGCCCAGCACGGCGTTCAGCGGCGTGCGGATCTCGTGGCTCATCGTGGCCAGGAACTGCGACTTCGCCTGATTGGCCGCCTCGGCGTTCATCTTCGCCTGCGCCAGCCGTCGCTCCGCGGCCGTGACGTCGTGAAACACGCTGACGACGCCACCCTCCTTCGTTCGCCGATCGGTCACGTGCACGACGAGGCCGTTGCCGAGATCGCGCTCCCACTCGCCTTCGCCCGAGCGGTGCATCGTCAGCCGTTCGTCAAGCCAGCGGTGCCGCTCCTCCTGCGACGCCTCGAGCAACGATGTCTGCGTGATCGCGGTCGCCAGCTCGTGGAAGGGAACGCCCAGGCGCACGAGATCGCGCACCCACGGGAACATCTCGACGTAGCGCTCGTTCCAGCGCAACACGCGGTCGTCGCTGTCGCACAGGAGGAAACCGTCGGGCATCACGGCGAGCGCCTGATCCAGCGTCTGCACCGAACGCGCGAGCGCCTCGCGCGCGTCGGCGAGCCGGTTGAACTGCCACTGCGACAACGCACCGCCCATCAGCGTGAGAGCGATCAATGCCAGCGAAGCGGCCAGGATGATGTTGCGGTTCTGCTTCCAGGCCACCAGCGCGTCGGCCAGCGGCAGGCTCACGGTGACGCGCAGCGAACGATAGAGCGTCGGCCGCACCGCCACGATCGCCGGCACGCCGGTGAGGCGCGAGGGCGCCAGCACCGGCGTGCCGCGCAGCGCCTCGTCGGACGGCGGCGGCGCCGGCGGGCGGGTGCGCAGGCCGGCGCCGGAAGGCACGGTGGCCAGCAACTGGCCGTCCTCGCGCTCGAGCGTGATCGCCAGTCCTTCGGTGCCGCCCGCTTGCGCGATGATCGCTGCCAGCGCCGTCATCGGCACTTCGACGACGGCCAGGGCACGCTGGCCATCGGGCAGCATCACCCTGCGCGCCATGTAGACCGACGGCTCCGTGGTGGCCGGGCTGATTGCCGGGTCGCTGATCGTCAGCTGCGGCACGCCCTGCGCGAACAGGCGCGCGGCGAAGCCATCCGGCAGGCGCATGCCGTTGCGGTCGCTGGAGGGCAGGCTGGCGGCCAGCGTGCGGCCACTGGCGTCGATCAGCGCCGCGTCGTTGAACAGCAACTGGCGGTCCTTGAAGGCCGCCATCGCGCGATGTGCCGCATCGGTGTCGAGCACGCCCGGCGCACGCCAGGCGGGCGCGATCACATCGGCCAGGCTCGCCAGCTGCAGATCGAGCGCCAGCAAGGCCCGATTGAGCCCGGCCTCCGAACCGGCCACGGTCTGCGTGACGACCTGCTCCGCGCGATTGATGGCCTCGCGGCGCTCCGCCTTCACCAGCCAGACCGCGGTGACGACCAACGAGAACAGCAGAACGAAGGTCGCCGTCCAGACGATCGCGCTGGAGCGCTGCAATGCCACCTTCATCGAGCCTCGATTCCCGCACTGCGCGCAAGCGTGCGATTCCAGACCGCTGCGCACTGCGGGCCGCAGCGCTGCAACCAGCGCGGGAGCACCGTGGACGCGAAGATCTCGCGACGCAGGCGCTCGTCGGCCGGCGAGGTGGGCACCTCGATCATCCGGCCGAGCTTGCCCGCCTTGCAGGTCGGCGCGCCGATGTCGCAAGCGAGGCCGTCGGCCGTTTCGCGTTCGGACTCGTCCCAGATCGAGCGCTCCACCCGCGGCAACTCGCGCTTGATCAAGACGCGCAGATCCGCCGGGAGCGCTTTCCAGGCCGCCCCGTTGGCCACGAAGATCGACAGCCCCCAGCTGATCGCCATCGGATCGATGTGGGTGGTGGCGTCCTGCAGCCCGATGGTGTTGCCCGACATCGTTCCAGTGACGGCGCAATCGAGCTCGTCGCGGCTCAGGTAGGGCAGGATCTCGCCGAAGCCGGTGGTCACCGCCTTGCCGCCGAGCGCCTCGATCCAGTCCGATTGCGCCGGGCCCGACGTGCGCACGCGCATGCCGGCGAGGCCTTTCAGGCCCGCGAACGGCTTCTTGCAATACACCACCTGCGCCGGGTAGACGTACAGCGCCAGCACCTCGATGCCGTAGCGCTCGCGCATCATGCCTTCCAGGTAGGGCCGGAAGGCCGCCACCGAGCGTCGCATCGACGCCATGTCGGGGTTCAGTCCGGCCAGATCGGGCGCGGTCAGCTCCGGATCCTTGGTGATGCCGCCCGACACCTGCAACGTGGCGAACGGCACCGCGCCGAGTTGCACCAGCGTGAGCACCTCCTGGCTGCGGATGCCCGCACGGTCGAACGGCACGATCTCGGCGGTGTAGCGGCCCCCGCTCAGCCTGGCCAGCTCGGTTTCCCAGAAGGGCTGCTCGTGGCGCGTGAACTGGTTCAGGCTGGCCAGGCCGCCGACGATGCGCAGGTGCAGTGGCTGCGAATCTGCGGCCGCGGCGGCGCCAGCGATGGCCAGCGTGGCGGCGACGACCGCCAACCAGGCTCGCACGCGAAACCCGAAACCAGGAACGTTCATGTCAAACCCCGATCTTTGACGATCGTCATGGGATGCCGGCAGGCTTGCCTGAGCCCTGGCCACGCCGCTCACATGACAGGCCGCGCAGACTGCTAGCGTACTCCCGTCGCGCGACCGCGCGGGTCCGCTTTCAGGCGATGAGCAACAACAGAATCGTCGCGGCGGCCGAGACTGCGCCGATGCAGCCCGCCTGCCACGGTGCCAGGCGGCGGTCGAGCACGGCGCCGATCGCCCACAGGCCGGCGACCAGGCCGGCCGCGACGCCGCCGAGCGCCGTGCGGCTCAGGTCGTCCAGGCGCCACAACAGCCCCGCGGTGCACGCGGCAGACAGCAGGAACAGCGTCACGGCCGCGCCGGCCTGCCGCGGCGTGACGGCCACTGCTTCAGCAGGCGCCTGCAGCGCCGGGATCGCCGGACGCCAGGATGGAGAGCGAAACAGCGCCCCCACCTTGTCACGCCATCCACGCATGCGGCGAAACTTGTGCCAGAGGTCGACGTAGTTGCCGCCGACCGCCTGCAACGGATCCCAGCCGACCAGCGGCACGGTGGTGCCGTAGACGCAGGGTTCGGATTCCGGCTCGAAAGTTCCGAACAGCCGATCCCACACGACCAGGATGGCGCCATAGTTGCGATCCAGGTAGCGATCGTTGGTGGCGTGGTGAACGCGATGGTTCGACGGCGTCGACAGCCATCGATCGAACGGCCCCAGCGAACCGACGTGCTCGGTGTGGATCCAGAACTGGTAGAAGAGCACGACGATGCCCGCGATCGCGAACTGCGCCGGCGGCACGCCGACCACGGCCATCGGCAGGAAGAACATCCAGCCGGACAGCGCGTAGGCACTCTCCTGGCGCAACGCCGTCGACAGGTTGAAATGGCGGCTCTGGTGATGCACGACGTGCGCGGCCCAGAACAGCGCGCTCTCGTGCGAGACGCGGTGCAGCCAGTAGTCGCAGAAGTCGTAAAGCAGGACGGCCAGCGCGACGCCGCCCCAGTGCTGCCACAGCGCGGCATGCGGCGTGAGCGTGAGGAAGGGCCACGCGAGCGTGTACAGGCCGATCTGGATCAGTTGCGTACACGCGGCCACCACCTGGCTCAACAGACCCTGGCTGAGGCTCGCGAGCGTGTCGGCGAGGCCGTAGTTGTTGCGCCCGCGCGCAAGCCCCCACGCGAACTCGGCGGCCATCAGCACGCCGAACACCGGCAATGCATACAGGATCACGTCGTCCATCGTTAGAACCTGTGAATGAGCCCGGCGCGTCCGAGCGGGCCGTCAAAAGGTGTCCGATCAAGGCGCAAAGCACAGCCGGAGTGGGTTCCCCGGCGCGCATTTGCAACGCAGAGCGGGCGCGTTTTGACGGAACGAGCGGGCGTGTCGGGCTCGTTCGCAGGTTCTCTCCTATTTGAAGCGCCATGCCAGGGCGATCAGCGCCGACGTGCGCGAGCGTGTGTCCACGCGCGGGCTGTCGCGCACGGCGCGGTCGAACGGCTCGTACTGGGCGTTCGCGAGCAGCACCCAGGCGCCGACGAGCGGCAGCTCGCCCGAGAGTTGCAGCACCGGCGTGGTCGAGGCGCCCGGCGCATACGCCGGCGTGCCGGCGGCTTGCGCATCGGCCGGTGTGACGCCGTACAGATGCGCGACGTAGCGCGCGCTGCGATGGGTGACACCCGCCTGCGGGTAAAGCGTCGCGGGGCCGAGTGCCAGTTCGGCCGCATACGAGGCCTCCAGCAACGTGCCGCCCGAGACCGTGTCGACGAACGCGTCCACGAAGAAACCGCCCCAGGGCGTCTCCTGGAACGTGCCGAGGCCGACCGGGCGCGGATTGCTGCGATGCGCGAGCCCCGGGCCGTCGCCGTCGCTGCCTTCGGTGCTGACGCGCGCGACCACCTCCAACGCGCCCCAGCCCACGGGCACCAACTTCGCGCCGAACGTGTCGTCGCGCACGAACAGGCGCCCCAGGTCGCCGTAGGCGTAGGGCAGCACCCAGGTGCGTGCCGATGC
>Ga0302157_10004905_pt1 | contig 14379 bp, 10 predicted proteins | sample I_Bog_N3_3_FD_193502 | JGI IMG/M metagenome (GOLD analysis project Ga0302157, IMG submission 193502) | Peat permafrost microbial communities from Stordalen Mire near Abisko, Sweden - I_Bog_N3_3 | ecosystem: Environmental > Terrestrial > Soil > Wetlands > Peat | place: Sweden: Abisko, Stordalen...
CGCCCTGATCCAGACCATCCAGAACACGTTCGGGATACGGATCAGCCACTACATCGTGATCAACTTCTTCGGCCTGCAGGACGCCGTCAACGCCCTGGGGGGCGTCTCCATGGACTTCCCCTATCCCGTGCGGGACCAGGACTGCTCCACCGGGGTCTGCTACAACAACTCCGGCCTCAACATCCCGACGGCCGGGTGCCAGGTCATCGACGGATCCCAGGCTCTGGCCCTGTCCCGGTCGCGGTACTTCGAGTACTACGCCGACGGGCAGTGGAACTCCGACCCCACCTCGGACATCGGCCGCATCGAACGCCAGAACCTGATCATCGAGGCAGCCTTGGACAAGGCCAAGGGCACGTACGATCCCCTGCGGCTCAACACCCTGTTGACCTCGGTGGTCCACGACTTCAGCAAGTACAACGGCCTGTCCGCCACCGACCTCTTCGGCCTGGCCGAGCGCTACCACGCCTTCTCCGGTTCCGACCTGCAGTCGTACACCCTGCCCACGGTGGGGGCGGTGTCGGACGTCGCCGGCGACGTCGAGGTCGTCCAGCCCGACGAGGCCGGCCCCATGATCTCGCACTTCCTCGACGGGGACGTCGGACCCATCACCACCCCACCACTGGACGCCTACGGCAACCCGGTGGCCCTGCCGGTGACCACCACCACGGCTGCGCCGGCCACCACGGCACCGCCGGCCACCACGGCACCGACGTCGTCGCCCACCGGGACGGCGCCGACGGCCCCGGCGGCCACCGTCCCGTCCTTCGACCCCCGTCCCTGCTGATCCGGTCAGGCCTCCACGGCCTCCACGGCCGCCACGACGGCGGCGTTGATCCGGCGGTGCAGGTCCACATTCTCGTGGCGCCGGGGCAGCCGCACCCGGATCACCGACATCGACCCGCTCCCCAGCCGCCGGTCGATGGCGTCCTCCAGTCCCGTCGGACCCGACGCGGCGTCGATGTCGTCGACCTCCCACCCGAAGCCGGCGGCCACCCGGGCCACATCGGCCTCCTGGGGTGTCCCGAAGAGGGTGTCGAACGAGGTCCCGTCGAGTGCCGACGCCGGGGCCAGAAACGAGAAGATCCCCCCGCCGTGATTGTCGGCCACCACCACGCACAGATCGGCGCGGAGACCCTCGGAGCGCACGAGGGCCGACACGTCGTGGAGAAATGCCAGGTCGCCGACGAGAGCGGCGGTGGGTCCGGCCGAGGCCAGGGCCACCCCCAGCGCGGTGGAGACCACGCCGTCGATTCCGTTGACCCCGCGGTTGGCCACCACCCGGGGTGGATCGGGCCGGGCCGGGCCGAACGACTCAAGGTCCCGGACCGGCATGGACGACGACACCACCAGGGTGGCCGTCCCGGGCATCCGGGCCATCAGGCGGTGGGCCAACGACGGCTCGGTGACCAGTCCGTGCACGGCGGCCAGGGCGCCGCCCGCCCCCAGGGAGGCGGCGATGACCGACCGGGCCCGCACCTCGGCCTCCTGCCAGTCGCCCCACCATCCGGACGGTCCGTCGGCGTGACGGCGGCCCGGGTCATCCCCGGACAGATGTCGGACCACGGCGCGACAGAACTGCGCCGGGTCGGCCCGGACGAAGGCGTCGACCTCCCGCTCGGGATCGCGCCAGCGGCCCCAGGGCTCGACGGTGATGGTGGTGACGTCGGCATCCGGCCCCGCCACCAGGTGGGCGCCCACCACTTTGGACACCCATCTCTCCCCCAGCATCACGACGACCTCGGGCCGGTGACCGCCGGCGAACCTCTCCGACCGGAGGATGGCGTCGGCCGCCGTGATGACCCCGGGTCCGTCCCGGCGGGCACCGGAGCGGGGATCGGCCAACACCGGCCAGCCCAACGCCCGGCCCAGGGCCACGACGGCGTCCGGGTCACCGCATCCGGCACCGGCCACGACCAGGCCCCGGCGGCCCCGCTGCAGCGGCCCCGATCCGACCAGGTCCCTCACCACCGCCTCACCGGGCTGGACGGACCCGGGGTGCACCCGGTGCCACGGACCCCCGTCGGCCCGGCCCGGGGCCGGCCCGCCGGCCCGGTCCGGATCACCGAGCAGCGGCTCCCGGAAGGGCAGGTTGAGATGGACCGGGCCGGGGCCTCCGGCACCCGACACGGCCTCGGCCACCGACCGGGAGGCCAGGGACCGCCACAGTCCCCGGGCGGCGTCGTCGGCCACGCCGGGGTCGGTGAACCACCGGACCGAGCCGCCGAACAGTCGGAACTGGTCGATGGTCTGGGGCGCGCCCACCTGGCGGAGCTCGGGGGGCCGGTCGGCGGTGCACACGATCAGGGGCACCCCGCCGAGGTCGGCTTCGACCACCGCGGCATGGAGCTCGGCGGCCGCCGTCCCACTGGTGGTCACCATCAGCGCCGGTCTCCCGACGACCCGCCCGATGCCCACGGCGGTGAAGGCGGCCGACCGCTCGTCCAGGCGGACGTGGACGGCCATGGCCGGGTGCCCGGCCAGGGCCACGGCCAGCGGCGTGGAGCGGGATCCCGGACACACCACGGCATGGGTCACGCCGCACCGGACCCACTCGTCGACCAGGGTGGCCGCCATCGCCGCCTGGACGTCCGGGCCCGTCCCTCCGCCCGCGCTCGGTACGCTCACCGGATCCCCCCGAGCCCATGAACGTCCCGACCCCTGAGCCGTCCCACCCGCCCGTCCCCGCCCCGGCCCTCTTCGCCGAGTCGCTGGGACGGGGACCCCGTCTGGTCCTGGCCCACGGATTCACCCAGACCGGTCGGCTGTGGGGATCGATCGACACCGACCTGGCCCGCGACCACCGGGTGGTCCGTGTCGACCTGCCCGGCCACGGGGGCTCGACCGGGGTGGCGGCCGACCTGGACGAGGGGGCCCGGTTGGTGGGCGACGTGGGCGGGGTGGCCACCTACCTCGGGTACTCCCTGGGGGCCCGCATCTGCCTCCATCTGGCCCTGGCCCGACCGGAGCTGGTGACCGGCCTGGTGCTCATATCCGGGACGGCCGGGATCGATGACGAACCCGGACGCCGGCAACGTCGGGCGTCGGACGGGGAGCTGGCCGACGAGCTGGACCCGGCTCCGGGCTCGGGCCGGACGGCGACGCCGGTGGGCGCCTTCGTCCGGCGGTGGCTGGACGCCCCGATGTTCGCCGGCATCAGCGCGGAGGCCGGCGGACGGGAGGAGCGCCTCCGCAACACCGGGGCCGGGCTGGCCTCCAGCCTCCGCCTGGCCGGCACCGGCACCCAGCGTCCCCTGTGGGACGAGATCGGCGGACTGGAGATGCCGGTGTTGATCATCACCGGCGAACGCGACGAGAAGTTCACCGCCCTCGGCACCCGCATGGCCCGGGCCATCGGGCCCGCCGCCACCCATGCCGTGGTCCCCGGGGCGGGCCACGCCCCCCACCTGCAGGACCCGGGTCGGGTGACGGCCCTGGTCCGGGCCTGGACGGACGGATCCGGCGGGCCCTGACCCGGTCAGCGGATCCACAGCCACAGCGAGACCGACAACAGGGCCCCGAAGGCCAGCTGCAGCCGACCTGTGGCCGCCAGCACGGGCAGCAGGGCCCGGCCGGTGGCGTCGCTGTTGACGATCCGTACCGGCGTGACCACCAGGGGTAGGGCGGCCAGGGGCAGCAGGGCCACCAGCGTCTGGTCGGTCCGGAAGGCCTGGGACACCGACGTCAGGGACCACACCGCCACGGCGGCGAACGGCAGCACCACGCAGGCCACGTACATCCATCCGGCGTCCCGCCTCCCCATCCGCACCGCCAGGGTCCGCTTGCCGGTGGACGCGTCGGTCTGGATGTCCCGCAGGTTGTTGGCCAGCAGCAGGGCGGTGGCCAGCAGTCCCACCAGCGTGGCGGCGAACCACACCACCGGTTGGCCGAGCCGGAGGGTCTGGACGTAGTAGGTGCCCACCGTGGCCACCAGGCCGAAGAACACGAACACGAACAGTTCACCGAAACCGGCGTAGCCGTAGGGGCGGGGGCCCCCGGTGTAGAACCACCCCGCGGCCAGGCAGGCCGCGCCGACCACCAGGATCCACCACGAGGTGGCCCAGGCCAGTCCCAGTCCCACCACCCCCGCCACGGCGAAACACCCCAGGGCGGCCCGTCGGACGGCGGCGGGGGTGGCCAGCCCGGTGGCGGTGAGGCGGACCGGTCCCACCCGGGCGTCGTCGGTCCCCCGGATGCCGTCGGAGTAGTCGTTGGCGTAGTTGGTGCCCACCTGGATGGCCAGCGCCACCACCAGTGCGCCGACCGCCCGCCACCACACACCGACCGGGCTGCCCGACGCCGGGGTGACCAGGACGGCCCGTCCGACCGGCAGTGCGGTGCCCCGAAGGGCGTGGGCCGCCGCCGTCCCCACCAGCACCGGCACCACCGCGGCGGGAAGGGTCCGGGGCCGGGCCCCGAGCACCCAGCGCTTCACCGGCCCGGGAGGGGCCGGCTGGGTCGGGGTGGCCGACTCGGCGGTCACGGACGGCGGGGGAAGCGACCGAAGTCGGGGGGCCGGTGCTCCTGGAAGGCGTTGCGGCCCTCCTGGGCCTCCTCGCTCATGTAGAAGAGCATGGTGGCGTCGCCGGCGAACTGCTGCAGGCCGGCCAGCCCGTCGTCGGCGGCGTGCATGCCGCCCTTCAGCATCCGCAGGGCCATGGGCGAGAGCGTCAGCATCTGGCGGCACCACGCCACCGTCTCGGCCTCCAGGTCGGCCAGGGGGACCACCTCGTTGACCAGGCCCCAGCGGTGGGCGGTGTCGGCGTCGTACTGCCGGCAGAGGAACCACACCTCTTTGGCCCGCTTCAGGCCGATGGTCCGGACCAGGAGGCTGGCCCCGTAGCCGCCGTCGAAGCTGCCCACCTTGGGGCCGGTCTGGCCGAACCGGGCGTTGTCGGCGGCGATGGTCAGGTCGCACACCAGGTGGAGGATGTGGCCACCGCCGATGGCGTAGCCGGCCACCATGGCCACCACCGGCTTGGGCAGACGGCGGATCTGGATCTGGAGGTCCAGCACGTTGAGCCGGCCGATCCCCTGCCGGGACAGTTCGTCGTCCCCGATGTAGCCGTCGTCCCCCCGGATCTTCTGGTCGCCCCCCGAACAGAAGGCGTCGGGACCCTCGCCGGTCAGGATGACCACCCCCACCGAAGGGTCGTCCCGGGCCAGGGTGAACGCCTCGGCCAGCTCGAACAGGGTCTGGGGGCGGAAGGCATTGCGGACCTCGGGCCGGGCGATGGTGACCTTGGCCATCCCGTCGGCCACGTCGTAGTGGATGTCCCCGAACCCGTGGCGGCGCTCCCAGGCCGGAAGGGGCTGCCCGCGGAACCGGTCCACCGGATCCACCGGGGGCCCGGTGATCACGGTCCGGGGCGGCTCCCCGCCCGGGTGCGGCTCCCCGCCCGTCTGTCCCGGTGCAACCATTCGACCAATCACTCCTAGAGTCGGCACTCGTACGGTCGCTAGGCTACCGCCATGCCGGAGCTGGTGGCACTCGACCTGCCGGCGGGGACGGGGTTCGTGGAGGCCCTGCTCTCCGCCTGGGACGCCGGTGACGCCGTGCTCCCCCTCGACCCCCGGCTGCCGCGCCCGGCCGTGCGGCGGCTGATCCGGGACCTAGGTCCCACGGTGGTGGTCGACGCCGGTGGGAGGAGCCGTCGGGCGGGTGGCCGACCCGTTGAACCGGGAGACGCACTGGTGGTGGCCACCAGCGGTTCGACCGGCGAACCCAAGGGCGTGGTGCTGACCCACGACGCCGTCCGGGCCTCGGCCCGGGCCACCTCCGACCGGCTGGCGGTGGATCCGGGGTCCGACCGCTGGGTGGCCTGCCTTCCCCTGGCCCACATCGGGGGGCTGGCGGTGGTCACCCGCTCGCTGGTGACGGGGACACCGTGCACCGTTCTGGAGCGGTTCGACGCCGCCGAGGTGGAACGGCAGTCGCGTGCGGGTGCCACCCTGGTCTCGCTGGTGGCCACGGCCCTGGCCCGCATCGACGCGTCCCGCTACCGCCGGGTCGTCCTCGGGGGGGCGGCCCCTCCCGCCGGGCTCCCGCCCAACGTGGTGTCGACCTACGGGATGACCGAGACCGGATCGGGGGTGGTCTACGACGGGCGGCCTCTCGACGGTGTCGACGTCCGCATCGGTGACGGGGTGGACGGGCGGCCCGGGGAGGTCCTGATCCGGGGTCCGATGGTGATGCGCGGCTACCGGGACGGCACCGATCCCCGGCTGCCGGGAGGCTGGCTGCCCACCGGAGACGGGGGGTCGGTGGCCGCCGACGGCACCCTGACCGTGTTCGGGCGGATGGCCGAGGTCATCGTGACCGGGGGGGAGAAGGTCTGGCCCATCCCGGTGGAGGCGGTCCTGGCCGGGCACCCCGGCGTGGACCAGGTGGCGGTGTGGAAGCGACCCGATCCCGAATGGGGGGAGCGGGTGGTGGCCTGGGTGGTCCCGACGGATCCGGCGGACCCGCCGCGGCTGGACGAGCTGCGCCACCACGTGGCCGCCCGGCTGCCCCGCTGGGCCGCCCCCCGGGAGGTGGAGATCGTCGACGCACTCCCGCGCACGCCAAGCGGCAAGATCCGCCGGGCCGCGCTGTCCTGACCCCGATCGGGCCGGCCCCGCTCAGGGGCGGATCTCGGGACCGCTCAGGGGGTGATGCCCCCGCTGCCGATGCACAGGGCCCCCCCGTCGATGACCAGGGTGTGACCGGTGATCCACGAGGCGGCATCGGAGCACAGGAAGAGGGCGGCGGCGGCGATGTCGTCCACCTCGCCCAGCCGGCCGAGGGGGAGGCGCCGGGCGATGGCCTCCTCCCCCGACTCCCACAGGGCCCGGGCGAACTCCGTCTTGACCAGGCCGGGAGCCAGGGCGTTGACCCGGACCCCGGGACCCAGCTCCCCCGCCAACTGTCGGGTCAGGTGGATCACCGCGGCCTTGGTCACGTTGTACCAGCCGATGCCGTCCTCCACGGACAGCCCGCCCACGGAGGCCATGTTGAGGACCGCCCCCCCGTGTTCGGACATGCCGGCATGCCAGACCGCCTGGGTCCACTCGAGGTAGCCGGTCTGGTTGACCCGGACCGTCTTGTCGGCCCGGCCGCGGTCGATGTCCACCAGGGGGCCGTAGTAGGGATTGGTGGCGGCGTTGTTGACCAGGATGTCCACCGCACCGAACCGGGCCACGGCGGCCTCCACGCAGGCCCGGGCCTGATCGGGGTCACCGGCGTTGGCCACCCGCCAGTCCACCGGACCGGCATCGGCTCCCAGGGCCCCGGTGATCTCGGTGGCCGCCCGGTCCAGGGCATCGGCCTTCCGGGACGACAGCATCACCGACGCTCCGGCCGCGGCCAGAGCCTGGGCGATGCCCTGCCCGATTCCCCGCGACGCCCCGGTGACCAGCGCCGTCCTGCCGTCCAGTCGGAGATCCATGGCGGGACACCCTAGTGGTGGGTCCGTTCCACACAAGAGACCGGTCCCGCCCCCTAGATTCAGTCGAGGACCGACGGTGTCGGTCCCGCCCGCAGACGAAGGACCAATCCCTTGCCCCTCATCAGAGACACGCCGCCCGGTGAGCTCTCCCCCTACCTCCTCCAACACACCGGCAATCCGGTGGACTGGTACACCTGGGACGTCGACGCCTTCGACCTCGCCCGCCGGGAGGACCGGCCGGTCTTCTTGTCCATCGGCTACTCGGCCTGCCACTGGTGCCACGTCATGGCCCACGAGTCGTTCGAGGATCCGGCCACCGCCGAGGTCCTCAACGCCGGGTTCGTCTCCATCAAGGTCGACCGCGAGGAGCGACCCGACGTCGACGCCGTCTACATGGAGGCGGTCCAGGCCATCACCGGTTCGGGTGGCTGGCCGATGAGTGTGTTCCTGACCCCGGACCGCCGACCGTTCTACGGGGGGACCTACTTCCCGCCCCGGGACCGGCCCGGGATGCCCTCATTCCGTTCGGTGCTGGCCGCCCTCACCGACGTGTGGGCCAACCGCCGGGACGAGGTCGAGGACCAGGCCGAGGAGCTGGCCCGGGCCGTCGCCTCCCGGTCGGTGGTGGAGGCCCCGGACTCGACCTCGCTCTTCTCCCCCTCCTCGGCCGCAGCCGACCTGATGGACACGGCGGTCGGCGAACTGGGCCGGCGGTTCGACCGGGTCGGGGGCGGCTTCGGCGGTGCCCCCAAATTCCCCCAGCCCACCCTGGTCGAACTGGCGCTGGTCCACGCCCGGCGGAGTCCCGGGGGCGGCGACCCGGCCCTCTCGCGCCAGATGGCGGTGACCACCCTCGACGCCATGGCCGCCGGCGGGATCCACGACCACCTGGGCGGCGGGTTCTCGCGGTACTCGACCGACGACGAGTGGCTGGTCCCCCACTTCGAGAAGATGCTCTACGACCAGGCCAGCCTGCTCCGGGCCTACCTCCACGGCTGGCAGGTGACCGGAAGCGACAACTACCGCACGGTGGTCGAGGGGATCGTGGACTACGTGGCCCGGGACCTGACCACCGCCGAGGGCGGGGTGTGCTCGGCCGAGGACGCCGACTCCGAAGGGGTGGAGGGCCGCTTCTACGTCTGGACCCCCGGGCAGGTGGCCGAGGCCGTGGCGGCCGGATGCCGCCGGCACGCCGGCCCGGACACCGGGGCCGGTCCATCCGGCGGCCCCGACGCCGACCCGGTGGGTGTGACCGCGGCGGTCACCGGATGGTTCGGCATCACCGCAGCGGGGAATTTCGAAGGCGCCACCATCCTCCGGCGACCGCCGGGCGCGCCCCTCCGGAACGGCCCCGCGGTGGAGGCGGGACGCCGGTCCCTGTTCGAGGCCCGGTCCACCCGGGTACGGCCCGGGCGGGACGGCAAGGTCATCACCGAGTGGAACGCCATGTACGGCTCGGCCCTGGCCGAGGCGGCGGCGGCGACCGGCGAGGCGGTCTGGGCCGAGGCCGCCGTGGGCATCGGCCGCTTCCTCGGCGACCACCTCCGGGGCGACGACGGCCGGTGGCGTCGGAGCTGGCAGCCCGGGGGCGGTGCCCGGCATCTGGCCTGTGCCGCCGACTACGCCTGGTTGGTCGACCTCTTCACCCGGCTCGGCGAACTGACCGGCCGGGCGGTCTGGACCGACCGGGCCGTCGAGACCGCCGACTCGCTCATCGACCTGTTCCAGGACTCGGTGGCCGGTGGCTTCTTCACCACCGGGCACGATGCCGAGGCGCTGATCGTGCGGACCAAGGACGTCTTCGACGGGGCGACCCCGTCCGCCAACGCCGTGGCGGCCCTGTCGTTGGCCCGACTGGGTGCGTTGACCGGCGAGGAGCGCTACACCTCCGCCGCCCGCCGGGTCGTGGACCTCCTCGGCGAGCTCCTGGTGCGCCACCCCACGGCCTTCGCCCACACCCTGCTCACCGCGGTCCACCTGATCGAGGGCTGGACCGAGGTGGTGGTGACCGGAGACCGTCCCGATCTGGTGGGGGCGGTGCACTCCCGCTGGCTGCCCGGTTCCGTCCTGGCCTGGGGGGAGCCGACCGGGTCGCCCCTGTGGGCCGGGCGCGACCCGGGCCGGGCCTTCGTGTGCCGCAACCACACCTGCCGGCTGCCCGCCGACGATGTGTCCACGCTGGAGGCCCAGCTGGACGCGGCCGGCCCGGCCGGGGTCCCGTCGTGAGCCGGGGCTCGGATCGGGGCTCGACCCGGACGCCCCGGAGCGGCACCGCCCGGGACGTGGTCCGGTCCCTCCCGCACCGGGCCCGGATCGAGGTGACCGGGGGAACGGCCCTCACCGTGCTGGTCCTGGCCTGCCACGCCGAGGACACCACCGGCATCGACCTGACCTCGGGCACCCTGGTGCGGGTCCGGGTGGCCTGGCCCGGAGACCACGGCCCCGACCTGTCGCCCTTCGACGTGGTCGAGGCCCAGCTGGCCGACGAACCTGAGCGTGACGATCTGGCCCAGCCCGAGGCGGTCACCGCCGACGGGCTTCCCCGTCACCTCGGAACCCTCCACGGTCGCCGGGTGCGCCGCCTCCTCCGCCAGCTGGCTGCGCCGGTGGAGGATCACGTGCTGGGGTTTCCGGGGGCGTCGGCGCCGTACTGGGAGTTCCGGGGGTTCCGGCCGTCCCTGGCCCTGGTGGAGCCCACCAAAGGCCCGGTCCTGTTCCGGCGCATCGAGGACCGCTCGGTGTGGATCCGCTTCGGCTGGGGCCGAAGCGACAACTGGCTGCCGGTGGAGGATCCCCACGCCGAACGGGCCCTCGACGTGGCGCGCCGGGACCGGCTCCAGGGCAAGGACCTGGCCGCCGCCCTCGGGTTCAAACCCCACTACCTGGTGGCGGCCATCACCACTCCCCGGGACGGCCACTGCTACAAGGTGGTCCGGGCCACGCTCCCCCGCAGCTGAGCGGGTGTCGCCGGTGGCCTACAGTCAGCACCAGTGCCGACCGCCCCTGCCCCCACGCGACCGCCCGCGCTGACCCTGCCGGACTACGGGGGGGCCTGCATCACCTCCGTCGTGCCGACGTTGATCGGGCCGGAGGTCCCCGAAGGCGCCGCCACCATCGTCCCGGAGCTCGTCGCCCACGCCCGGCAGGTCGTGCTCCTGGTGCTGGACGGCCTGGGCTGGGAGCAGCTCCGGGCCCGCACCACCCTGGCCCCGACCCTCAACGCCGCCGACGGGATCGGACGGGCCATCACCTCGGTGGCACCCACCACCACGGCCTGTGCCCTGACCTCGATCACCACCGGCCGCCCCCCGTGCGAGCACGGACTTCTGGGCTATCGGCTGGCCGTCGGCGACGAGATCCTGAACGCCCTGCGCTGGAGCCTCGGGAACGGGCGGGCCCACGACGCCCGCCGGAGCGTGCCGGCCCACCGGTTCCAGCCCTGCCCCCCCTTCCCCGGTGCGACGGGCGCCGTCCCGGTGGTGTCGAAGGACGAGTTCGGTGGGACCGGTTTCACCGCCGCGCACCTCGGTGACTCCCCGCTGCACGGCTACAAGGTGCTCTCGTCCCTGCCGGTGGAGGTGGAGGGGCTGCTCCGGCAGGGGGATCGCTTCATCTACGCCTACTACGACGGGATCGACAAGGTCGCCCACGGCAGCGGACTCGGCGACCTCTACGACGCCGAGCTGCGCGCCGTCGACCGGCTGGTGGGGGACCTGGTGGACCGGCTGCCGGCGGGGTCGGTCCTGGTGGTCACCGCCGATCACGGGCAGATCGACGTCGGGCCCCGGGTGGAGCTGCTCGGTCGGGAGCTCATGTCCATGGTGCGGTTCATGTCCGGTGAGGGGCGCTTCCGGTGGCTGCACGCCCGGCCGGGGGCCTCGGCCGCCCTGGCCGAGGCGGCCGCCGAGCGTTACGCCGACACCACCTGGGTGATGGAGAGGGACCACCTCATCGACCTGGGGGTCTTCGGCGGGCCCCTTCCCGACGGTCACCGGGGACGGCTCGGCGACGTGGCGCTCCTGCCCTTCGCCCCCCTGGCCTTCATCGATCCCGCCGACACCGGGGAGAACCGGCTGCACAGCCGGCACGGATCGCTGACCGACGACGAGCTGCTCGTCCCCCTGGTGGCTCTGGCCGGATCGGGAGGCGTCTGACCATGGAGACCGGAGACGACATGCCGCCAGATCCCTCACCGCCCGGACCGGCCGGGGACGGACCCCTGCGTCCGGAGGTGGTGGACCCCGAGGTCCTGGACACGGCGACCGGGCTGTCCGTCGGAGCGGATCTGTCCGGCCCGGCCGACCCCGGGAGTGCCGAGCACACCGAGTCGATCGAACAGCCGGCCAAGGTGTTGCGTATCGGCGGCATGGTCAAGCAGCTGTTGGACGAGGTCCGATCCGCTCCACTGGACGAGGCCAGCCGGGGGCGGCTCCGCGAGATCTACGAGCAGTCCATCCGGGAGTTGGCTGACGGCCTCTCACCCGACCTGGCCGCCGAGCTGGACCGGATCTCGATCCCGTTCGGAGGCGCCACCCCGTCCGATGCCGAACTCCGGGTGGCCCACGCCCAGCTGGTGGGATGGCTCGAGGGACTGTTCCACGGGATCCAGGCCACTCTGGTGGCCCAACAGGTGGCGGCCCGGGCCCAGCTGGACGAGATGCGCCAGCGGACCCTGCCCCAGGGACCGGAACCGGCCGAGGGCCGGCCCGGCACGTACCTCTGATCTCCTGGCCTCTCCGGCTCCTCCCCGGGGGCCCTGAGCGCCCGGTTGCTCTCTGACGCATGTCGGCCCTCCGCGCTATCGTCGGAATGACACCGCTGTAACTCGTCCACACCCTGTGGACGACACCCTGTGGAGAAGTACCGGGGACCGTCCGGACCGGCCCCGGCGCCAGCACCCGAAGGCACGATCGCCCAGAGGCAGGACACGCAGAGCAAGAGCACCCAGAGGACAAGAGCACCCAGAGGAAAGGCACCCGGTCGTTGGTCACACGGTCGTTCACACACCTGCACACCCATACCGAGTTCTCGATGCTCGACGGGGCCGCCCGGGTCAAGGACCTGGTCCGGTCGGCAGTGGCCGACGGTCAACCCGCCCTGGGGATCACCGACCACGGCAACATGTACGGGGTCCTCGACTTCTATGCGGCCTGCCGAGAGGCCGGCATCAACCCGGTCATCGGCACCGAGGCCTACATGGCGGCCGAATCCCGTCAGGAGAGACCGGTCCGGAAGGGGAAGATCGACGACACCGGCGGCGATGTGGCCGGCGGGGAGAAGCTCTACTACCACCTGACCCTCCTGGCCGAGTCCACCCAGGGCTACCGGAACCTTCTCAAGCTCTCGTCAGCCGCCTACCTCGAGGGGTACTACTACAAGCCCCGCCTCGACTGGGAGCTGCTGGCCCGTCACAGCGACGGGCTCATCGCCACCACCGGCTGTCTGGGCGGCGTGGTCCTCCAGGCCCTGCTGGCCGACGACCGGATCAAGGCCGAGAGCCTGGCCGCCCGCCTGCAGGACATCTTCGGCAAGGACAACCTCTTCGTGGAGCTGCAGGACCACGGGCTCCCCGAGCAGCACAAGACCAACCCGGCCCTGGTGGAGATCGCCCGGCGCATCGGGGCACCCCTGCTCGCCACCAACGACAGCCACTACACCAACCGCGAGGACCACGTGGCCCACGACGCGCTGCTCTGCGTCCAGACCGGGGCCCTCATCGACGACCCCAAACGATTCAAGTTCCAGGGCGAGGAGCACTACCTGAAGTCCGCCGCCGAGATGCGCCTTCTCTTCGCCGAGCTCCCCGAGGCGTGCGACAACACCCTGGTGATCGCCGAGCGGGCCTCGGTGGAGATCGAATTCGGCCGACCCAGCCTCCCCCGCTTTCCGGTGCCGGACGAGTTCACCGGCGAGACCTATGAGGAGCGCGCCGCCGCCTACCTCCGCCACCTGAGCGTGGAGGGCGCCAAGGACCGCTACGGCCATCCGGTACCCGCCGAGGTCATGACCCGGCTGGACTACGAACTCGGCGTGATCTCCGACATGGGGTTTTCGGCCTACTTCCTGGTGGTGTGGGACCTCATCCGGTTCGCTCGGTCGCGGGGTATCCGGGTGGGGCCGGGCCGGGGGTCGGCCGCCGGGTGCTGCGTGGCCTACTGCCTCCGTATCGTCGATGTCGACCCCATCCGCTACGACCTCCTGTTCGAGCGGTTCCTCAACCCGGGCCGCGTCCAGATGCCCGACATCGACATGGACTTCGACGAGCGCTACCGCGGCGACATGATCAAGTACGCCGCCGAGCGGTACGGATCGGACCATGTGGCCCAGATCGTCACGTTCTCCACCATCAAGGCCCGGGCCGCGGTGCGCGACGCCGCCCGGGTGCTCGGGTATCCCTACATCGTCGGTGACAAGATCGCCAAGGCCATGCCGCCCCTGCTCATGGGCCGGGACACCCCCCTGGCCGCCTGCCTGACCCGGGCCGACGGACATGAGGACGGATTCGCCGCTGCCGGCGAGCTGCGGGCCATGTACGAGAACGACCCCGAGGCCAAAAAGGTCATCGACGTGGCCAAGGGACTCGAGGGTCTCCGACGCCAGGACGGCATCCACGCCGCCGCGGTGGTCATCACCGACGAGCCGGTGACCGAGTACGTCCCGGTGCAGCGCAAGCCGGATGGGAACAATCCCGACGACGCCCCCATCGTCACCCAGTACGAGATGCACGGGGTCGAGGACCTCGGCCTGCTCAAGATGGACTTCCTCGGCCTGCGCAACCTCTCGGTGATCGAACGGGCCCTGGACCTCATCGAGGCGTCCACCGGCAGCCGGCCCGACATCGACGCGGTGCCGCTCGACGACCCCGACACCTTCGCCATGCTGTGCCGGGGTGACTCCATGGGGGTCTTCCAGCTGGAGGGGGGCCCGATGCGGTCGCTCATGCGGTCGCTGG
>Ga0302157_10004912_pt1 | contig 14366 bp, 16 predicted proteins | sample I_Bog_N3_3_FD_193502 | JGI IMG/M metagenome (GOLD analysis project Ga0302157, IMG submission 193502) | Peat permafrost microbial communities from Stordalen Mire near Abisko, Sweden - I_Bog_N3_3 | ecosystem: Environmental > Terrestrial > Soil > Wetlands > Peat | place: Sweden: Abisko, Stordalen...
CGGCGGCTTCTCCAAGCCGCCTGAGCCCTTCCAAGAATTTCTCTGGGCGAACTTCTTCCGAGAGCGCATCGCAGCAAAGTTCTTGAAACGAGATCGGGACATGGCTGCAAAAGATGCGCTCGCGATGGCGAGGTCGAAGGACGCCAAGCACATCCCTGGCTGGTGCGGCCCGAAGTGAGGCGATCATGGACATCGTAGAAACTCTTTTCGGGTCCGGCGGTGACCTGAGCGCGATGCAGATGAGCCTTCGTGCCGCCGCAGTCTTTGTCATGACACTGTCAATGATTCGCGTGTCTGGGAGGCGATCATTCGGTCAACACCGACCGTTCGATGCTTGCACGACCGTACTGCTGGGTGCCGTTCTTAGTCGCGCGGTGGTCGGCGCGTCGCCTTTCTGTGCAACGATGGCGGCCGGCGCGACAATTGTGTTGCTTCACAGGCTCATCGCCATGGCGAGCCTACGCTGGCCCAGGTTCGAAACCTTGATTTCGGGTGACAAGCGAGAGCTGGTCGCCGCTCGAGTGCGCAATGCACAAGAAATGCGTCGCGGCCTGGTGACCGAGCGAGACCTCGACGAAGCTGCGCGCAAGAAGACCGGCGACGAGGCCTCACCCATCGATCGTGCGGTGCTGGAAAGGGACGGCACCATCACCGTGAAGCCTGAGGCAAATTGACGCCTGAGCGGGCGCACGACCCACCTTGCATCGACGACATGCGGAGACGGGGAACGCCAAGCGGAGGCAGTTGCTCAAACTTTGCTCGACCATGCAAGCAAGCGAGAATGTCGACTGGGATCATTTCGGAGGGTCACGTGAACATCACCGCACGCAACAACGTACAAGTCTCCGGCGAACAAGCGATCACTATGGTCTTCGCGCATGGCTTCGGCTGTGACCAGAACATGTGGCGCCTGCTGGCTCCGTCGTTCGAACAACGATTTCGCACCCTGCGCTTCGACCACGTCGGCAGCGGCAAGTCCGACCTGTCGGCCTACGACCGCTCGAAGTACGGCTCGTTGCACGGGTATGCGCAAGACATCAACGAACTGCTGGATGAGTTCGTCCCCGGACCGGCGATCTTCGTCGGTCATTCGGTCAGCGCAATGATCGGCATGCTGGCCGATCTCGAGCGGCCGGGCCGCGTCATCGGCCACGTGATGGTCGGTCCATCGCCGTGCTACGTGAACGATGGCGACTACGTGGGCGGGTTCGAGCGCGAAGACATCGATGAACTGCTGGCTACCCTCAAGAGCAACTATCTCGGCTGGTCGAGCAACATGGCACCGGTGATCATGGGCGCACCCGATCGACCGGAACTCGGCGCCGAGCTGACAAACAGTTTCTGCCAGACCGATCCCGAGATCGCTGAGCACTTTGCGCGCGTGACGTTTCTGTCGGACCATCGCAGCGAACTGCCACGCCTGCACACACCGTCGCTCATCCTGCAGTGCAGCGAGGACATCATCGCGCCGATCGTCGTCGGCGAGTACATGCACAGGGTTCTCCCACGGAGCACGCTTCGCATCATCGACAACGTCGGACATTGCCCGCACCTTAGCGCGCCGAGCGCCAGTGCTGCCGCGATAGACGACTTCCTTCACGAGCTCACCTGAGATGAACGACGCCCCCGGCGGCGATCCGCTTTACGAGGACGCTGCTTGTGGGCTGTTGTTGACGCAGGCCGACGGGACCATCCTGCACGTCAACAGGACGTTCTGCACCTGGCTGGGCCGGGTTCGCGACGATCTCGTCGGTCAGCGCCTGGACACCTTGTTGACGATCGGCGGCCGCATCTTCCACCAGACGCACTGGATGCCGTTGCTGAAGATGCAGCGCTCGCTCAGCGAGGTCAAGCTGGAAATGAAACACGCGGATGGCCAGCGAGTTCCGATGGTCATGAACGCTGTGATCCGGACCAGGGACGGCCGCGAGTTCCACGAATTGGCGGTCTTCAGCGCCCGCGATCGCCACAAGTACGAACTGGAACTGCTCAAGGCTCGCGAGCGCGCCGAGGAGCATCTGCGCAACGAGCAGGAAAGCCAGAAGGCGCTGGCCGAAGCACGCGCCGGTCTCGAGCTTGCCATCGACGCGGCGCAATTGTTCCAGTGGTCCGTGCACATGCCGGATCGCGAACGGCGATACGATCCCAGCGTGGCTCTACTCCTGGGCTATTCCGACCGGCGAGTCATCGAGCCCGCGGAGTTCACCAGTCGCATCGTCGCCGACGACCGCCACGCCGAAGCCGGCGCGCTGGACGCCTTCCTGGACGCTCCACTCGGTCGCTTCCAAGTGGTCTTCCGCGTGCTCGGCGTTGACGGCGTGCAGCGATGGATCGCATCGTGGGGGAGGCCCCGGCCAGATGCGAGTGGCTCGACCACGCACCTGGTCGGCTTGCTCCAGGACGTCACGCAGTCCCAGCGCCAGCGAGCCGAAGCGGAAGACCGTGCGCTGCTTGCGGAGCAAACTTTGGGAATCGTAGGACACGATTTGCGCAACCCGCTGGCGGCCATCCAGATGGCCTCGGAGATACTGGGACTTCGCGTGCTCGATGGGGGTCAGCAGTTTGCGCTCGGCGAACGAATCCGGTCCTCGGCGCGGCGCGCCAACCGTCTGATCGCCGACCTGCTGGACTTCACCCGCGCGCGCACCGGACGCGGCCTGAACCTGAGCAAGACGGTGGTGGACTGCCACGTTGTCGCGCGTGACGTGGTGGCCGAACTGTCGACCGCGCATCCCGCACGCCTACTGCGGCACACGGACATCGGCGACACGCGGATGACGGCGGACGGCGATCGCATTGGCCAAGCCTTGGGCAACCTAATCTCCAACGGGCTGACCTATGGTTCGCCAGACACGGCCGTCACCGTGAGCTCGGAAGGGCGAGAGCACAGTGTCCGTCTCTCGGTCCACAACCAGGGCATGCCCATTGACCCCGGCTTGCGGCCGACGCTCTTCGAGCCGATGACGCGTGGCGAGTCCGCGGGCCACCTGCGCAGCGTCGGTCTCGGGCTTTACATCGTTCGCGAGATTGCTGTGGCCCATGGGGGTCATGTCGACTACATGTCTGACGAAGCCTCAGGAACAACATTTTTCATCGAACTCCCGAGGCTTGATCTCTAGCGCTCATCAGATGCCTGACCGACGCATGGGCGACCAAGCCTTGCACTCAGGAGCTCGGCGCCCTTCCAGGCCGATCTGCACGCGCATCGGTTACGCGCAGCGCCGCACGCTCGCCAGTTTCCATCCCAGCACGCAACTTGGCGAGCGCCAGGTCGGGGCCAGCAGAGGACGAATGCCACCGGCACGCGGCGGTGTGCATAAGCCCGTGACCGGAACGCCGCCCACTTCCGACGCCAACTTGGCAGGCGGCTTTCGGGAAACGCAGCAATGGGTCGAGCGATCCATCCAGCGATGTCAGTTCCCGGCTACGGCGCGATTTCTCGAGATGGTCAGCGCGCGGATCAATGCCCGCCTGCGCGAGATGGACAATCCGGGCGGCGTATGCGACTACTTGAAAGAACAATGAGCGCGAGAGCGCTCCTTGTTCGATCGAGTTGGTCAGACCCTCGGAGGATCCGTCTCGCGCTCGAAGTGGCGATGCGCGGCGAGTCCTCCTATGAACGCCTCTATCCCTGCCGGTGTGGACGTCTCGACAAAGAGGCCTGGTGCCACTTCGCCAGGGCCCAGAGCGGGGCCGAGCCCTGCGGCATGCAGCAAGGCGACGCCGGCGCCCAGCACCAGCATGGGCTTGCAGTGACGGAACTGGTCGCGGACGAACTCGAAGACGTGCGCATCGCGGGTGAGCGCTGCGATGCCCGCCTCGCCGTCGGACACCACCAACGCGTCGAACAGGAAGCCCGGCTCGTTCTCGAGCGAGACGTCGGCGGCGATCTCGACACCGTCCACCGTCGCCACGACGCCGATACGCGGGGCGGCGAAACGCGGCACGGCACCCTGCGCGAACAGGGCTGCGTGAACGTCCTGCGCGGACTGGCCAACCACGCCATCGGCCACGAGGATCACCACCTTGCGTCCGGCGATCGATCCGTCGCCCGGACGCCCCAGCAGGGAGAGCGCCGGAGAAGTGCGCACCTCGGGCTCCGGCGCGTCCCGCAGCGCGAGTGGCATCGGATCCGGCAGCGCCATGTTGAGTCCCTGCGCAACCTGCATGGCGAGGTCCTCGGACGCGTTGCGCAGCGAAGCCAGCATCCTGGTGCGGATCGCCGGCACCGTGACCTTGCTCAGCTCGAAGCGGAACGCTGCGGCGATGTGAGCCTGCTCCGCCGGTGACTGGCTGTCGAAGAACAGGCGCGCCTGGTTGTAGTGCTCTGCGAACAACTCGGGCTTGGCGCGCACCTTGGCTTGGTCGTCGCGCGCGTCCTGGCGTGCCGCCACCGACGTGAAGCCCTGCGCCGCGCCCGCCTGGAATGGGCATCCGCCCGCCAGAGAGTTCGGTTCGTATGCGACCCGGCCGCGCGGGATGGCTTGCCGGTGCAACCCGTCGCGCTGGTTGTTGTGTACCTGGGCGATCGGGGCGTTGATCGGGATCTCGTGGAAATTCGGACCGCCGAGGCGCGTGATCTGCGTGTCCACGTAGGAATGGATCCGACCGGCGAGTAGCGGGTCGTTGGAAAAGTCGATTCCCGGCACGACGTGCGCCGTGCAGAACGCGACCTGCTCGGTCTCGGCGAAGAAGTTGTCAGGATTGCGGTTCAGCACCATGCGGCCGACGATACGTACCGGCACGAGTTCTTCCGGGATCAGCTTGGTCGCGTCGAGGATGTCGAAGCTGAACTCGTTCGCCTGCTCCTCCGTGAACACTTGCAGGCCGAGTTCCCATTCCGGAAACGCGCCGTCTTCGATTCGCTCCCAGAGATCGCGACGGTGGAAATCCGGATCGGCGCCGGAGATCTTGACGGCCTCGTCCCAGCACAGCGAGTGCGTGCCGGCCTTGGGCTGCCAGTGGAACTTCACGAACACCGAGTCGCCGTCATCGTTGACGAGCCGATACGTGTGCACACCGAAGCCCTGCATCGTCGCGTACGAGCGGGGAATCGCACGGTCGCTCATTACCCACATCAGCATGTGCGTAGACTCCGGCATCAACGACACGAAGTCCCAGAAGGTGTCGTGCGCACTCGCGGCCTGCGGCATCTGGTGATGCGGCTCCGGCTTCACTGCGTGGATGAGGTCGGGGAACTTCATCGCATCCTGGATGAAGAACACAGGGATGTTGTTGCCGACCAGGTCCCAGTTGCCTTCGTCGGTGTAGAACTTGACGGCGAAGCCGCGCACGTCGCGCGCGGTGTCCTTACTGCCGCGTTCGCCGGCGACGGTCGAGAACCGGACGAAGACGGGCGTGCGCTTGCCCGCCTCCTTGAACGGTGCTGCCTTGGTCAGTTCGGTCAGGGCTTCGTAGGCCTCGAAGTAGCCGTGCGCCGCCGAGCCGCGGGCGTGAACGATGCGCTCCGGAATACGCTCGTGATCGAAGTGCGTGATCTTCTCGCGAAGGATGAAATCTTCCAGCAGCGCCGGCCCTCGCACTCCCGCCTTGAGCGAGTTCTGGTTGTCCGCGACGCACACGCCCTGGTTCGTGGTCAGCATCTGGCCAGACGAGTCAACGCGCACGCGACTGAGCGACGAGATGGTGGCGTTGACGCCATCGGGCGCCTGCGTACCCACTTTCTCGTCCGTCTGGGTTTCGGAGAGGGTGCTGGCCGTCGGCAACCTGGACGGCGGCGCCACCGAAGCTCCGGCCGGCGGGTTCACGCCATTGTCGAAGCCGTGCTCGGCTGCCTTGGTGGCGTTGAAGGGCATGGCCGCGGCCATGGCCTGGGTGTCTGCCGCCTTCTGCAGCGCGGCGTCGTTGTCGCTGGACGGTGGGGGTGTCGACGGCGCGCTGTCGGTATTCCGTGCCGCGGCCTTCGGGCCGGAGCCCGATGCCTGTCGGGTTTGCTTGTTGTCGCTGGAAGCTCTTGGCTTGGTCGGCATGGCGAATCCTGTAGCTGATTGGAAAGACGGAATGGGCGCGGCTCGGGAGCAGGTCGTATGCCCAAGCGGCCCATGGACGTGCAGGTTCGAACCGTGAGCGCCGCGGTGCGGACGCACCCGCGCGATCGGCGCTGGGCGGGACATTTGCCATCGCTCCCATGACGTGCGGCGCGCGCGTCTGCGCCCCTTGAAATCCGAATCTCGAACATCACTCTTCGCCCATGACCCTCCCTCTTCCATCCAGCCCACGCCGCGCCTACGAATGCCGGTGCGGCCGTCCCGTCTTCTTCCGCAACGACGTCTGCCTCCACTGCAAGACGCCTCTGGGGTATGACCCCGAGCGCGTGCTGCTGCGGCCTCTCGAGCTGGCAGATGAGCCGGGGACCTGGCGCGCGATGCCCGTCAAAGGCGATGACGCCGGCGTGCCGCTCGATGTCTACCGACGGTGCGCCAACCATAGCTCGGCCGCAGCGTGCAACTGGCTGGTGCCGATCGCGGAATCGTCGAGCCAGCCGTTGTGCCGCGGCTGTCGTCTCGTCAGGACGGTGCCGGACTCCACCGTTGCGGGCAACGATGCGCTCTGGGCCAAGATCGAGGAAGCCAAGCGGGCCGTCGTCGCCCAGCTCTTCGCGCTAGGCCTACCCGTGCGTTCCAAGGTCTTGGAGGATGCCGACCTCGGCGTGATGTTCGACCTGCTGCGCACGCCCGACGGGGGCCCCAAGGTCTTGACGGGGCACGACGATGGGCTGATCACCCTGGACATCGCGGAAGCCGACGATGCCTACCGTGAAGGCGTGCGCGCGAACATGCACGAACCCTATCGCACGCTCATCGGCCACGTGCGACACGAGCTCGGGCACTACTACTGGCAACGTCTCGTCGAGCATACGGAATGGGAATCTCCGTGCCGCCAGTTGTTCGGCGACGATCGCCTCGACTATGGCGAGGCGCTCAAGCGCTACTACGACACAGGCGCGCCGACGGATTGGCGTGATCGACACGTGAGCGAATACGCGACGGCGCACCCTTACGAGGACTGGGCTGAGACCTGGGCCCACTACCTGCACATGGTCGACGCCTTCGGCACGGCGCGCAGCTTCGGACTGTCGCCGGTCGTCGCCAAGCTGGAGTTCGATCCCTTCCCTGTCGAGGCGCTTCTCGCGGCGGACGGATCGACCGATGAGGCCGACCAGCAGTTTCTGGACATGGTCAATGGCTGGAGCGAACTGACAGTCGCCTTCAATCAGGTGACGCGCAGCATGGGCGAGCCAGACTTCTACCCGTTCGTGCTGTCATTGCCCGCCGTCCGCAAGCTTCATTTCATACACCGGGTCGTTCGGGCGCAGCAAGGTCGCAACTAGGGACGGGTCACAGCACACCGTTTTGAGGTGCCATGCGACTTGGTCGAACCGCCAGCAACCGTACCTCAGCGACGAAATTGCCGCAGTCTTGACGGGTAAACATTCGTACAGCGGTATAGCCATCCAAAGCGTGTTCGAACGGCGGGTGAAAGGAGTTTGCGACGTCTCTTGAAAGAGCAGCTCAGCGCGTCGTCGACAGTAGCTTCGCTGTTTTCGGGAACAGGCGTTGCCGCATCGAACTACGGGCTTCGGCGACCGCCGAATTCGGGGCCGCCGGCATGCGGTGCGTCCAAACCACACCAGGAGCCACCATGAACGACAACCAACAGGGTCAAGGCAGCAACGCATCGTCGGGCAGCCAGTCGGGCGCGAGCCAGCAGAGCCAGTCCGGGCAGCAAGGTCAACAGGGCGGCCAACAGGCGACGCCGGGCGGCTCCAAAGCGTCGGGCGGCGGACAGCCGGGCGGCCAGCAGAATCAGTCGGGCAATGGCGACCAGCGGGGCGGTGCGTCGCAGGGCGGATCGCAGCAGAGCCAATCGGGTCGCGGTGACCAGCAAGGCGCTGGTCTCGACGAAGAGGACATCACGCAGTCGCCACGCCGCGATGCCTCGTCGCAGCGAGGCAGCGACAACTCGAACGGCGGCAACGGCCAGCAATCGCGCTGAGTCCTGCACTCGACGTCAGTCCCCGGCGGTCAGAACTTGGCTGGCCGTCTCACTTTCAAGATTGGAATCCCGTCATGTCAATCATCGACAAGCTCGTCGCCTCGGTCACGCCGCTCGAATCGGAAGAGGAGCGTCGCTCTGCACGTTCCCGCGCGCGACAAGCCGCGAACGAAGCCCCCTGGTTCGGTCGCGTGCTCGACCATCACCAGCAGATCGAAGCGGCGTTTGCCGCAGTGAAAGATGCCGGCGATGCGAACGGTCGCCGCCGCGCGCAGAAGTGGCTGGGGACATTCCTCACCGGGCACTCCCTTGCCGAGGAAGCCGTGCTGTACCCGGCGATGGCACTCGGCGACCAGAAGGGCCATGCCACCGCGGCCTACAGCGAGCAGAGCGGCGCGAAGATCAACCTCGCCGCGCTCGAGACGCTCGACCCATGAGCCAGGAGTATCTGGACAAGCTCGAACACGTGCGTGGCGCAGTTGCGCACCACGTTTACGAGGAGGAAAGCAAGTGGTTTACGGCACTCGCCTCCGAGGGCGGCGCCGCGCTGCAGATGCGGCTGTCTTCTCGCTATACCGAGGAGTTCGATCGCTACATGGGCGCAGACGCGGCCGGGCTGTGAAGGATGAACTTACCGACGCCTCGGCGATCCACACATCTTCGACTTCGGCGCACCGTTGATGAGGGTGAGCCCAGGTGTGTTTATCGCCACCACCGGCTCGCACAGCCGAGACGGCGGGGCCGCGCAGGCTTGCATGCCAACTAGGCGTTCCGAGGCGCGCGCCTTGCCTGCGCATACTTCAATCAATATTTCAGGAGACTTCCATGTCGCAATCCGGCCAGCAACACCCCAAGGCAGACAACGGCGGCCAGCGTCCCGCCGATTCCAAGAAGACGGACGAAAAGTCCTCTGAGAAGGGAGCTACCAAGAGCGCTGTGGAGGCGGGCAAAGCGGGGGGCGCGGGCGGCGCGAAAGACGCGAAGAAGTAGCCCCAAGGCGCTGCGGCCTCGCAGGCTCTGCTGGAGCTTCTGGGGCGGTATGCCTGGCAAGGCGGCCGACTTTGAATTGTCGATTGCGAAGCTCTTCGCGACTCCGATTCCATCAGCGAAAGGCCTTGCTGCGTAGGCGGAATCAGGCGGCCGGTTCGCTGTCCCGTCCTCCTTCGCGTGCGCGCGCCCGCGGTGACCAGGCTATGGGTACGGGACGCGCTGGATCTGTCCGCGCGATCGCTTGGGCTGCTTCGGAGACCTGGGCCAGCGCTGGCGTATGCGTTCGTCGATCCGGCAGAGCCGACATTGATGCCCACCATCTGCTCGGCTGACGCGACGGGGCACGCTGGCTGCTCCGTCGAGCCTCTCTTCGCACGCCGTCCTGCGACGAGTGTCACGCCGGCATCTCCGCCGACGCGCCCAGTCACCCCCTTTGCTAGGAAGCCCCATGAAGCCAGCCGATGCTTATGACGACGCGGTGGACCTGCTCGACGCCGACCACAAGGCAGTTAAGAAGCTGTTCATCGATTTCAACGCGCTGTGCGAGGACGACGCATCGCCCGACGCGAAGCGCCCGATCGCGGACAAGATCTGCCAGGCCCTGCTGATTCACATGCAGATCGAGGAGGAAATCTTCTACCCAGCCGTTCGTACCGAAACAGGCGATAAGCCGCTCATCGAGGAAGCCATCGACGAGCACGCGCAGGCCAAGGAAACGATCGCGCAGATCCAGGCGATGGATCCGGGCAACGACCAGTACGACGACACGGTCAAGCGTCTCGGCGAGCTCATCGATGCGCATGTGCTGGAGGAACGCGAGCAGATGTTCCTGGAGGCGCGCCAGTCGCAAACCGACTTGCGCGGACTGGCCGTGCAGTTGTTCGAACGCAAGCAGCAGCTGAAGTCTGCCGCTCCCAGAGCGATGTCGAAGAAGAAGGAGCTGGCATGAGAGCCGTCGTCTACAACGGACCCAAGGACGTGTCCGTCAAGAACGTCCCCGACGCCAAGATCGAGCGTCCGACCGACGTGCTGGTCAAGATCACCAGCACCAACATCTGCGGCTCGGACCTGCACATGTACGAAGGCCGCACAGCCATGCTGCCGGGCCGCATCTTTGGACACGAGAACCTCGGCGAGGTGATCGAGATCGGGCCGGCGGTCGACCGCATCAAGGTCGGCGACCGCGTCTGCCTGCCATTCAACATCGGCTGCGGCTTCTGCGAGAACTGCGAGAAGGGCCTCAGCGGCTTCTGCCTGACGGTCAACCCGGGTTCGGCCGGCGGCGCCTACGGCTTTGCCGGCATGGGCCCGTACAGCGGTGGCCAGGCCGAATTCTTGCGCGTGCCGTACGGTGACTTCAACTGCCTGCTGCTGCCGCGCGACTCCGAAGAGAAGGAGAACGATTACGTGATGTTGGCCGACATCTTCCCGACCGGCTATCACGCGACCGAACTCGCAGGCGTGATGCCCGGCGAGAGCGTCGTCATCTACGGTGCCGGGCCAGTCGGGCTGATGGCTGCCTGCGCGTCCGTGCTCAAGGGCGCTAGCCAAGTGATGGTCGTGGACACGCACAAGGATCGGCTCAAGCTTGCCGAAAAAGTGGGCGCCATCGCGATCGACGATACAGAAGGCAACGGCGTCGAGCGAATCATGGAGCTGACCGGCGGCAAGGGCGCCGACCGCGGCTGCGAGTGCGTCGGCTACCAGTGCTGCGGCATGCACAAGGAAGAGGTGCCGAACCTGACGATGAACAACCTCGTCCAGACGGTGAAGGCCACCGGCCGCATCGGCGTGGTCGGCGTGTTCCTGCCGGAGGATCCCAACGCGCAGGACAAGCTCGCCAAGCGCGGCCAGATCGCCTTCGACTTCGGCCAGTTCTGGTTCAAGGGCCAGAGCATGGCGACGGGCCAGGCCAATGTGAAGGCCTACAACCGCCAGCTGAGCCGGCTCATCGAGCACGACAAGGTGAAGCCGTCCTGGATCGTCTCGCATCAGTTGCCGCTCGAGCAGGCGCCCGAAGCTTACGACAGCTTCGACAAGCGGAAGTCGGGCTGGACGAAAGTCGTCCTCAAGCCGGGCATGCGTTGAACTGACGCGGAGACTTTGATGAAAGACGACGACATCACTTCCCAGTCTCGCCGGAAAGCGCTCGGCGCATTCGGCGCGACGGTCGCGGCCGCGCCGGCCCTCATGTCGGCCAGCGCCAATGCACAACCGGCGTCGGGCAGCGCCCGGCCCCAGGGCCTGATCGACCCGCGCGACAAATACCCCAAGCCACCCTTTGCGAGTCAGCAGCAGGATTGGCCAGGGCTGGCCAGCAAGATGAACCCGCGCCCCGATCACGGCGAAAAGAGCTATGTCGGCTCCGGGCGGCTCGCCGACCGCAAAGCACTGATCACCGGGGGCGATTCAGGCATGGGTCGTGCGGCGGCCATCGCCTATGCACGCGAAGGTGCCGACGTCGCGATCAACTACTTGCCCGCTGAGGAGCAGGACGCCCGCGAGGTGGTGGACCTGATCCGCCAGGCTGGTCGCAAGGCCGTTGCGATCCCGGGCGACCTTCGCGACGAGGACTTCTGCCGACGTCTAGTGGCGGACGCGGTGCGCGAGCTCGGCGGCCTCGATATCGTGGTCAGCAATGCTGGGAGGCAGCAGTCGCGCAGTTCGATCCTCGACCTCACCACCGAGGAATTCGACGCGACGATGAAGACGAACATCTATGCGCCGTTCTGGATCATCAAAGCAGCGCTGCCTCATTTGAAGCCGGGGTCGGCCATCATCGGCACCACCTCTGAACAGGCTTACGATCCTTCGCCCGATCTCTACCACTATGCCCAGACCAAGGCGGCCACGATGAACTATGTGAAGTCACTGGCCAAGCAGCTCGGCCCGAAGGGCATCCGGGTCAATGGCGTGGCGCCTGGCCCGGTGTGGACCCCTCTGCAGATCTCTGGGGGCGCCAGCGAGGGCAAGGTGGTCACGTTCGGCGCGACTGCCCCTCTGGGGCGACCCGGTCAACCTGCCGAACTCGCCGGTATCTACGTGCGCCTTGCCGAGGACGACGGCAGCTATACGACCGGCAACATCTACGGCGCCGGCGGCGGCCAGGGGAATCCGTGATGCCCACCGAAGGCCCCAAAATGCCCAAGCCGCAGGAGTTCGCCGACTCGGTGGCCCAGTCAGACGGCTACGAACTGGCTGCTGCCCAGACTGCCCTGGCGCAGAGTCGCAACCCGCAGGTGCGTGCGTTCGCCGAGCGGATGGTCGCCGATCACGAGCAGATGGACCAGGCACTTCGTGACGCTACAAGGGCATCCGGATTGGTGCCACCGCGTCCGCAGGTGGGCGGCGACCAGTCGAGCTTTCTTGCCGCCCTGCAAAGCTTGCGCGGCGATGAGTTCGACCGCGAATACGGGCGCCAACAGATGCTGGCCCACACGAGCGCGCTGACTGTGGTGCGTAGCTACGCGGAGAAGGGCTCGGATGCCAACTTGCGAAGCATGGCCGCCTCCTCCGCACCGATCATCGAACGTCACCTGCAGGCAGCCCGCCAGTTGCAGCAGTCGATGACCTAGTTCTTGAGCATCTGCCTGGGATCGTTGGAAGAAGGGAGGGACGCCCGCACCGCCCCTCCCTGTGCGAAACGTCAGACCGAAGATGAGTTCGACGCGCGGCCGTTCACCCGTTCCCAGGCATCTCGCGCGGCAGGGCTAGCCTCGCCCCAGCCAAGCGTGGACTCGCCCCGAACGCCCATCCAGTTTTCGGCGAGCTCGGGCTCAACGTCATCAAACGAGCGATCAGGGTCGTAACGGTTCACGCCGTACCCATAGGCCGGCCCGTAGTCGCTGTACGACCGCCCCTCGGCAACGTAATCGCGACTGGCGTAGTTCTCCCGCCAGTAAGCGTCCTCGACGGTGGGGTCGATGGACTCCGCAACGCCCTTGCCAGCAAGGCCGCCAACGATCGCGCCGACGGCTGCACCTACGGCAGTGCCCAGTGGCCCGGCAACAGTTCCGACGGCCGCACCGGCAGCCATCCCACCTGCAGCCGCACCGACGCCAACGCCGACGGGATGTGCGCCTGGTGCTCCGGAAATGGGGTCGCGGTTTGGAGTGCCTGTCTTTTCTTCCACAGTTTTGTCGCCGAGCATGAGAGTCTCCTGGATTGATGAGCAATGAAAGGCGATGCGAGTCCGCATGGCGCTCGCCGTCGATTTCAGCAACCCCTGTTCCCGAACTCGCCGCCTCGACGAATTCGCTGGAGTCAGGTGGGATTGCGACTTGCTCACCTGGCTCACAACGTCTTGGAGAGTCACCATGCTCGGCTTGAAATCTCTCGTTCTTGTTGCGCTTCTCGGCGCCGCGCCGTGCTTCGCGGCCGGCTGTCTTAGCGGAGCCGCAGTCGGTGGCGTCGGCGGGCACATCGCGGGACACCACGCAATCGCCGGCGCAGCTGTTGGGTGTGCGGTAGGCCACCACATGGAGGTCAAGCAGGAGCGCAAAGAGAACGCCGCCGCTCAACAAAGAGCTGACGTCGCCAGCGCACCAAGCGGGCGGTGACCGCGGGCAGCCAGCACCTTCGCGACCACGACGCCGATAGGAATTCAGATGGCGCAGCTGCTTGACGCACCGGGGACGTGCAGGGTGCTTGTCGTCGACGATGACCGCGACGCAGCCGACTCGCTCGTCGGTATGTTGAAGCTGTGGGGTTTCACCGCTCACGCCGTGTACGACGGTGCGCAGGCAGTGCTCGCCGACGAAGCGCTTCAACCTTCCCTGGTGCTGCTCGACATCAACATGCCTCGGCTGGACGGCTTCGGCGCAGCGACCGTGATTCGTCGAAGTTATCCAGGTCGCGCGGTGAGGTTGGTCGCCCTTACCGGACGAGACTCTGATTCCGACCGGGTCTTGGCTGCCAGCGTCGGCTTCGATGCGCACATCTGCAAACCGGTTGGGCGCGCCCGCCTACATTTGCTCGCGCTTGAGGCAGGCCCGGCTACGCGCCCGGCTGGGCCATGAGCCGCCTTATGACCTCGTTCATCGCCACTCCCGCGATGGCGCCGGCGACATGAAGTTGGCGCATTTCTGGCGCCGTGTCGTCTCGTATAACAAGCCCCCTGCCGCGGGCGCGGCTGGACGATCGTCGGCGCCGTCCATACCCATCCAGGCCTGGCGGTCGAGCACTCAAAGTACGACGACCAGATGACGCCCGCCGCCGGGCGGTATCGCTGGTCATTCCGATGTACGGCAAGTGGAACGGGGCTTGGCCCGCCGGCTTTGGCCTCCACGAATTCATCGACGACTACTGGCACCTGTTGTCGCAACAGGCGGCGACAGCACGCCTGCAATTCACAGACGATG
>Ga0302157_10004915_pt1 | contig 14362 bp, 12 predicted proteins | sample I_Bog_N3_3_FD_193502 | JGI IMG/M metagenome (GOLD analysis project Ga0302157, IMG submission 193502) | Peat permafrost microbial communities from Stordalen Mire near Abisko, Sweden - I_Bog_N3_3 | ecosystem: Environmental > Terrestrial > Soil > Wetlands > Peat | place: Sweden: Abisko, Stordalen...
CGAATCGCGCAACGGTCCCGTTCAAGACATTGGACACGAAGATGTGCGCCCAGGCGCCGCGCTGAGTCCGGGCAGGGTACTCGTGAAGAAGGTCGCGGCGGTGCCCGGCGGCGCGAGATCGCCGGAGGGCGCGAATTGGACGATCGTCGTTCCCGTACCCTGAGAATTATTCGCAACGGCATTGAAATTACTGACCAACACGTCACCGGCCGCATTCGACCCGCGCGGGAAGACCGTCCGGCACGAAGGCGACCCCGTCGGGATTCAAATCGCCGTTCGCGGGTATCGTCGAGGTGTTCACGAGTCTCGGGCTGAATGCGTCGTGTGCCGCTGCCGACGGAGTCGCTGCCGACGGAGTCGCTGCCGCCGTGGCGCCGCAGGCGGCGACGGTGTCGACCGGCCCCGCCCCATAGTTGAAATGCAGCGCAACCACCACGTCATCCGCGTAGAAATTCAGAAATTCCGAAGTCGTCCCCTTGACCGAGCCGGAGTGCCAGGCATACACACGGCCGGCTGCGTCCTTGCCGAGACGAAATACCAGCCCCTGTATGGCGCCGATCGGCGGGCTGGTTTTGTCTTCGAAGCGCGGCAGGTCGAGCGGCAGCTGTAAGCGATAGGTCTCCGCAATGGTCTTGGTGAGCGTCAGCACGCCACCGTTGAGGGCGTGACCGAATCGAACCAGATCTTCATCCGAGGAAATCACAGGGCCGCCGGCATATTTGTAGCTGACATGCTCATTGGGTGCGTTTTCCAGCAGGCCCAAGGACGCATTCCACACGTAGCCGTGCCCCGGTGAGGGACGACTCTTGCCGGCGCATCCAATTGAGTGCCCACCATGCCACCCGGGGCCCAAACGTGCTCGGGCAGGTAGCCTTCATAGGACTGCCCGCTCGCGCTCTCCACGACTGCCTGAAGCAGATCTACGGCATAGCTGGAATATGCCCAGTGTGTGCCGGGCTCGAACAAGAGCGGGTCATCCCTTGGCAACGACTGCCTGGGTCTTCGACAAGGACCCGATGTTGTGTACGGTCGTGTCCGATTGCGGCTCCCTCACGTGTGCCAGGTCCGTCGATCATGCGGTGGCGTGGGACGGGAAATTCGACTCAGGCGGCGAGATCCGGTTTCTCGTCCGGCCGCTCCGCCAGCCGATCGCTGCAGTAGATGAAGATAAAATTTCCGACCATGCTCAATGCGAACAAGCCGATCGACGCCGGAATGACCTCGAGAACCTTGTGCCAGCCGAGCCAGTCGGTCGGCGTGTCGAGCCAGTGCACCAGCGTCGCGAGTGTGCCCTTGCTTGCGTCATTGACGCAACAGCCGACGAGCATCGAGCGCAGCGCGTCCGTAATGCCGATATGGGTCCATTCGCCTTCCCGGAACCAGCGATAGAGCTGCGTGCCGACCAAGCCCAAAAACGCGGCCAGGCAGCCGTAGGCGACGACGGCGCCAGCGTTGCGCATCAAGGTGTCGCGCCGTACCGATCGATCATTCATGGCGGGGGATTCTCCGTGACGGGGCATGTTTTGACTTCGAGCCGCACGATGCGACCGGCCTCACCCTGCAGATCGGCGGGATTCAAGGCGTGGTCGTTCGGCTTCAGGTCGACGTCGACCCAATGAACTTCGCCGGTCCGCTTGCGATCCGCAATGCCCGGATTCAGTCCGAGCCCCTGCATCTGGGCGACACGCGCCTGCGCGCGCCGGGGGTCGCTGAACAGACCGAGCGAGATCACCGGCTTGTCGTTCGGCCCTGGCATGTCGAGCGCGTCTTCGACCCCGGCGGACTTGAGCTTCCCCTTGAGTTCGTCCTCGGCCGCAGCCGTCGGGGGTTGCGGCAGATAGACCCATACGCCCGCCCAGACTTCGCCCTCGGTGACCCGCTGGCGCGGTTCGTAACCACCGCCGCGCAAAGTCGCGGCCGCATGGGCGGCTTCGGCGACGTCCGGAAACGGTCCAACGGTGATGCAGCGACCCGCCGCGTCGACGGCTGACGCAGCAGCCGGACCGGGACTCGCGCCTGCAGGTGCACTGACGCTACCGCCGGCGCCGGCGCTCGGATCCGCGGCTTTGGTCGCGTTTGCGCCGGGCCCAGGCCCGTCCACGGATGCGGCGCCAGCGCTCGCTCCGGCATTTACGGGGAGACTCGATTCGGACAGGAGTCTGAGGCTGGGCGTGGTCGAACCGCGCGGCGCGGAATGCATGGCGCCGATGCCCTGCGTCCACAAAAAATACAACGCGTTCGCGAACACGAGAAAGAATACGAGAGCCCGACGAACCATCACGCAATCGACTCATCGCGGCGCAAAGTGACTTCGCCCGCGACGAATTTCTTGCGCACACCGTCGACGTCCACCCACAACGCACCGTCGAAATCGATGCCGCAAGCATCACCCACGACGCTGGTCTCGCCGACCGCAACACGGACCGTCTCGCCCCGCAGCGCGTCGAGGGAGGTCCACGCAGCGTGCAGACCGGCAAATCCCGACTCCTCGAATTCGGCGAGCACGCCAAGGACTTCGTCGATGAGGACTCCAGCCAGCCGATTTCGCGAAGGGCGCTCGCGACACGCATCCGCCGCCGCGGCGACGTCGACGCGCCCGCCGCTTGCCGCGATTTCGCGGCGCGCCGCCTGCGAGAGTGCCACATTGAGGCCAATGCCGATCACGACGTGCGCCGGCCCACCGGCCTCCGCGCGCAGTTCGACGAGGATGCCGGCGAGTTTATTGCGCTCGAACAACACGTCGTTCGGCCACTTGAGCCGGATGCCGCGCGCGCCCAGGCGCTCGAGTGTACGCACTACGGCAACGCCGACACCGAGACTCAGTGAGGCCATGTCGCGCACGACATCGCGAAATGCCCAGGCGATCGACAGCGCGAGACTCGCACCGAAGGGCGCGATCCAACGGCGCCCACGGCGGCCCCGGCCCGCCGTCTGCAGTTCGCTCACGCAGACATCCGCCCTGCCGAACGGCGGCGGGGCCGCGGCCAGCAAACGGCTGTTCGTGGAGTCCACTTCGTACAGCAATTCGAGCGAGCGCAAAGCGTCCGCACGAGCGGGGCGGATGTGTGTGCGCATGCTCCGGGCGTCAAGCAGTTCGACCGGCTCGGGCAGCCGGTAGCCGCGGCGCGCGAGCGCTTCCACGCCGATTCCCTGCGAGCGCAATCGAGCCATGGCCTTCCACACCGCGGCGCGGCTCACACCGAGCGCGGCGGCGAGTCCCGCGCCGGAATGCAAGCGGCCGTCCGCAAGCAATTCAAGCAGGGCCGGCCGCGCGGCTCTTGCGTCCGCGTGCGCCGGCGTAGTCAGGCCGTGCGGCGTGAGCGAAGGAGCCATAGACGCCGCACCCGATGTTCATTGCCGGCCAGCATTCGCGCGATGTTGCTGCGATGGGTGTATACGATGAACGCGGCGAGCCCGGCACAGAACCCGAGCAGCGGAAAGTTGCCCGGCTCGAGGAAGAAAACCGCGGCGACCAGCGCGACGCCCGCAAGCATGGTCGCGAGGCCCACGTAGCCGGTCAGCAACAGCACGAGCACCCAGGCCCCGATGAGCGGCAGCAGCAAGCGCGGCTCGAGACCCGCGATCGCTCCGACCACCGTGGCCGCGCCTTTGCCGCCGCGAAACCCGAACCACACCGGGTAGACGTGGCCGACGACGACGGCGGCCGCGCAGACGAGTGCGAGCCACTCCCGCGAAACACCCGGATCCCAATCGATGCCCGGGAGGTGGGCAAGCGGCAGAAAACGGACCACGAGCCAGCCCTTGCCTACGTCGATCACCAACACCAGCAATCCGAACAGCTTGCCCTGCGTACGCGCCGCGTTGGTCGCACCCGCATTGCCGCTGCCCATCGCACGGATGTCGACGCCGCGCAAACGCCCGAGTATCAGGCTGCCGAGCAGCGCACCCACCAGATACGCTACGAGGGTTTTCAGGCCGAGTTCCAACATGGACCCATTATGACACCAGCCCGGCCCGCTCAATTCATGAACGGGCCGTGGGCAGGTGGATTTCCGCCAACATGCAGCGCACCCCGCCGCCGCCCGCGCGCTCGATCGTCGCAACATCCACGATGAGCGGTTGCGCATGCGCCGCAATCCGCGCGCGTTGCTCGGGGAGATAGGCGTTCCATGCGGTGGTCGAGACGGCGAGGCGCTTGCCGCCGGGCGTGTCGAGTTCCAAGACGTTACCCGCAAATTTCGCCATTTGTTCGCGTGAAATCGCGACGACGTCGCGGCCCGTCTGCGCGAGCGCGGCGCGCACCCGCGCGCGCTCCGCCGCATCCTCGATCGCCGCGTCGCAAATCACCGCGAAGCGGGTACCCAAGGCCATCATGACATTGGTGTGGTAGATCCTGCGTCCTTCGGTATCGCAAGCCGCGAACGGCAGCGCCTCGAATCCCAAGGCCGCGGCGAATTCAGCCAGCAAAGCGCCGTCGGTGCGCGGCGAGAGACAGGCGTAGGCCATGCGCGCGCTCCGGTCGAGCACGAGGCTCCCCGTTCCCTCGAGAAAGCGACCGCGGGTTTCGTGGGCGCTCAAATCGACGGTACGCGTGTGCCGATAGCGTCCGCCCTCGAGCACCCGAGCAAGCAGTTCGGGGCGCCGCTCGATGCGCCGGTTCGCGGCGAGCATCGGGTAGAGCACGATGCTGCCGTCGGCGTGAAAGCTCACCCAGTTGTTGGGAAAGACCGCGTCAGGCTTTTCCGGCCGGGGAGTATCGTCGGCAACGACGACCTCGACGCCGGCCGCGGTGAGCGCCGCCGCCACCCCGTCAAACTCCCGCAGCACCGCTGCCGTGACGTTCTCGGCTGATCCGCGTGCGTGGGGGTCTCGTTGAAAGGCGTTGCTCGCGGCCGTCTGCGGGTTGAAGCCGAAACGCGCCGGGCGCACCATCAGCACCGCGCCGGCGCTCTGCGGCTCCAGATGGACCATGGCCAAGATTATACCAGCGGCGTTCCGTCAGCCGGCGCCCGTTGACACCGTCGGGTAGTTTCAGCATGGTAGGTTGAAGAACTAGCAATTCATGGCCGGTCTGGCAAATCACCGTATTTGGCGCGCGGGCTGAAATTGAGGAAAGGCCTTGCCGGTTTCATTTGCCAAAACATTCTGGGCGATCGCGTTGTGGATGCCGTGTGCCGCGGCCTTTGCCGCCAAACACAAACCAGCCCCCGCGCCCCCACCGCCTGCCGGCCCGGTGTTTTCCATGGACAACATCGTGGGCGAGGCCAAGCGCCGCGCGGCGGGACCCTATGCACCACAGCGGGGCACGATGCCGGCGTGGCTCGACAAGCTCGGGCCGGACCAATACCGGCGGATTCGCTTCAATGCGGATGCCGACATCTGGCGCAACGACGGCCTGCCGTTTCGCGTCGACCTGCTGCCGGTCGGATTCAATTTTCAGACCACGGTGACGGTCTCGGTCGTCGACTCCGGAAAACCGAGCGACCTCGCTGCCACGGCATCGATGTTCGAATTCGCCTCGAACCTGCCGCCACCGCCGCCACAGGCGGTGCTGCCCTTGTCCGGTTTTCGCCTGCGCACCCGCATCAATTCGCCGAAAGTCTGGGACGAATTCCTCGTCTTTCAGGGCGCGAGCTATTTTCGGGCGGTTGCGCAGCAACAGGTCTACGGGCTGTCCGCGCGCGGGCTCGCACTCAATACGGCCGAACCTTCCGGTGAAGAATTTCCGGCGTTCACGCATTTCTGGATCGAGCGGCCCGACAAGGCGGCGAAGGACATCGTGATCTACGCGCTGCTCGACAGCGCTTCGACTACCGGCGCCTACCGTTTTCTGGTGCACCCGGGTCCGGATACGGGCATCGACGTCGCATTGACGCTGTTTCCGCGCGAAGATCTGCGCGTCGTCGGAATCGCGCCGCTGACCTCAATGTTCCTGTTCGACGAGACGAATCGCGGCAAGCTCGACGACTATCGGCCGGAGGTCCACGACTCGGACGGCCTGCAGATCACCACACAGGGTGGCGAAGCGCTGTGGCGACCGCTCGCCAATCCCGTGAAGCTTCAGGTATCGACGTTCACGACCCAGCCGCCGCAAGGCTTCGGTCTCGCGCAGCGCTCGCGCCTCATGAGCGATTTTGAGGATTTGGAGGCGCAATACGAGCGCCGCCCGAGCGCTTGGATCGAACCGCGCGGGGACTGGGGGCCGGGCGCGGTGGAACTCGTCGAGATCCCTTCGGGGCGCGAAACCAACGACAACATCGTCGCTTTCTGGCGTCCGGCCGCCGCCCTGCCCGCCGGCAAAGCGGCGCATTTTGCCTACCACTTGACGTGGCTTGCAGAACCGAAACTGCCGCGCGATCTCGGCAAGACGATCGCAACGCGTTCGGGTGCGAGCCTCGACGGCAAACGGCGGGTCTTTCAAATCGATTTCGTCGGTGCAGGCGAAAACATCGACGGCTTGCGCATCGACGGGGGGGCTTCGGCCGGCAAGCTCTCGAACATCATGCTCGTCCCGAATCCGGCGACCCACGGGCTGCGTGCGAGCTTCGAACTCGACCCGAACAATGCGGAGCTGATCGAGTTACGCTTGCGTATCTTGCGCGACAAACAACCCATCACCGAAACCTGGCTGTACCGATGGACAGGCAGCTGAGCGTCGCACCGCTCAACGTCCCGGCTCGTGACGGCGGCATGCCTCCCGAGGCGCCGCTGTCGATGCCGGCACAGGATCTCTCCACCCGGCCGCCGCGGCGCAAACGTGCGCGCTTGAGCGCCGCCGTCTGGTTCGCGCGCTGCATCGTCCTCATCGTCACCTTGGGCGTGAGCACCTACGGGACCTATCAGATGCTGCAAGTCGTGCGCTTCGCGAGCATGACGCTGCTGCAGGGCATGATGATCTTTTTCTTCGCGGTTTCCCTGGGGTGGATCGCTTTCTCGGCCGGATCCGTCCTCGCCGGCGCCTCGAAGCGCCGTGAGAAGATTCCGGCGGCGGACCCGGCGCTCAATCACAGCCGCACCGCCCTCGTCATGCCGATCTACAATGAGAACCCCCAGCGCACAGCGACCGCGCTTCAGGCCATGGGCGAGGCCTTGATCGGCATCGGCGCCGACCGCGGTTTCGAGATCGTGGTGCTGTCGGATTCGACCGATGCAGACGCCTGGATACGCGAGACCCTGTGCGTCGGCCGCCTGCACGACGCCCTCGCCGGCCGCGTGCCCGTCTGGTATCGGCGCCGCTCGCAGAACGTGGCGCGCAAGTCGGGCAACGTCGAGGATTTCGTGAAGCATTGGGGCGGCCGCTACGATTTCATGATCGTGCTCGATGCCGACAGTCTGATCGATGCCCGAACCCTGCTGCGACTCGTGCAGGCGGTGCAGCAGGATCCGGACGTCGGCATCCTGCAGACCGCCCCGCAGCTCATCGGCGCGAAGACGCTGTTCGGGCGCCTGCAACAGTTCGCTGCCTGCGTCTATGGGCCCGTCATCGTGCGCGGACTGGCAGCCTGGTCCGGCGATGCGGGCAATTACTGGGGGCACAACGCAATCATCCGGATCGCAGCGTTCGCCGAATGCTGCGGGCTGCCTCAGCTGCGTGGCCGCAAGCCCTTCGGCGGCCACGTGCTGTCCCACGATTTCGTCGAAGCGGCGCTGATGCGCCGTGCCGGCTGGAAGGTCTGCATGACCACCGAACTCGGCTGTTCCTGGGAAGAGTCGCCGCCCTCGCTGATCGACATCGCAGTGCGCGACCGCCGCTGGGCACAGGGCAACCTGCAGCATTCGAAGATCATCGGCGCGGCCGGCCTCGCGGCAACCAGCCGTTTGCATCTGGGCATCGGCATCATGAGTTATCTGTCCTCGCCGCTGTGGCTCGTCCTGCTGGGATTGGGCTTTGCGCTCGCCTTGCAGGCGCATTTCCTGCGGCCCGAGTATTTCAGCCAGGATTTCCAGCTGTTCCCGACCTGGCCGCGATTCGACACGGAATTGATGATGGCGCTGTTCTGGTTCAGCATGTTCGTGCTGCTGATCCCGAAGATGCTCGGCCTGCTGCGTGCTCTGCTCTCGAAACGCATTCGGGCGTGCGGCGGCGGAGCCGTCGGCATCTGCGCGAGCTTCACGCTCGAGGTTGTGCTCTCCGCACTGTACGCACCGATCTTGATGCTGATCCAGAGCCGTTACGTATTCGAGATCCTCATGGGACGCGACTCCGGCTGGAAGGCGCAGCGCCGCGACGGCGGCGGATCGTGGGCGGAGTCCTGGTCGTTTCACAAGCGCCACATGCTCGTCAGTTGCGTGACCGCCGTGATCGTCTGGTTTCTCTCGCCGGCGCTGCTGGCGTGGGTTTCGCCGGCGCTTTTGGGTTTGTTCCTGAGCGTATTTTTGTCGCGCGCGAGCGGCAGCGAACGGATCGGCCGCGCACTCGCGCGCGTCGCGTTACTGCGCACCCCGGAGGAAGCCGACCGGCCGGCGCTCGTCCTGCGGCGACAGGCTCTGCTCGAGGGCGCCGCGCTCCTGCCGGACGACGGCCTGAGGTTCCTGGCGCGCGATGCGGCGGCGCGGGCCGCGCATGTGGTGCGCAATCTGCCCCGCCCCAAGGATCCGCGCGGTCATCCGGATCCGCACGCGCTCACGGCCGAACAGAAACTGCTCGATGCGCGCAGCCTGGAGGAGGCGCTCGACTGGCTCACCCCGCTCGAACGCGTGCAGGTCGCGAGCGCCGATAGGCTGCTCGAGCGGCTCGCGCTGCTGCCCGATGCGGCGAAACCCGCCTATCTCGTCTAAGAAACTCATCTAGAGGAACTCCATTCGAATGATGCTTCGCCGACGTGAGATCCTGAAATCGGCCGTGGCGCTCGGCGTCGCGCCACTCTGTTTGCGTTCGCTCGCAAGGGCGGCACAAATGCCGGCCGTCGGCGCGCCGCCGCAAGCCTTCGACTTCGCGTGGCTCAAGGGCCAGGCCCGCTGGCTCGCGAGCAATCTGTACGTGCCGCCCAAGGACAGTCTGCCGCCGGCGCTCGCGCAGCTCGGCTACGACCGGTATCAGTCGCTGCGTTTCCGCCCCGATCACGCGCTCTGGGGCGACGACGGCTACGCCTTCCGCCTGCAGTTCTTTCACGTCGGTCGCGGGTTCACGCAATCCGTGCGGCTGTTCGAGGTCGACGGCGGGAGCGCGCACGAGATCCTCTATGATCCGGCCATGTTCGATTTCGACAAGAGCGGCATCGATGCCTCTCTGATGAAGGATCAACAGGGATTCGCAGGCTTTCGCGTGCAATTCGTGACGGATTGGAAAGCCGATGTCGCCGCCTTCCTGGGCGCGGCCTACTTTCGCGCCGTCGGCGGCGATACGCGCCAGTATGGGCTGTCGACGCGCGGCCTCGCCGTCGACACAGCGCTCGGGCGACCGGAGGAGTTTCCGCGTTTCACCGCCTTTTGGTTCGAACGGCCGACCAAGGATGCCGGCACGCTCACGCTCTATGCCCTCATGGATTCGCCGAGCGTCGCCGGCGCGATGCGCATCCAGATCGCGCCGGGCGGCACCCAGGTCATGGACGTCGATGCCGCGATTTACCCGCGCAAACCGATCGAGCGTCTTGGCATCTCACCGCTCACGAGCATGTATTTCTATGGAGAGAACGACAAGCGGGCGGCAAACGATTGGCGGCCGGAGATCCACGATTCGGACGGCCTGTCGCTGTGGACCGGCGCCGGGGAGTGGATCTGGCGGCCCCTCACGAATCCGCCACAATTGCACGTGAACTCGTATTTCGACGAGAATCCGCGCGGCTTCGGCCTGCTGCAGCGGGATCGAGACTTCGATCATTACCAGGACGACGGCGTTTTCTACGATCGCCGGCCGAGCCTCTGGGTCGAGCCCAGGCCCGGGCCGAACGGCGGTTGGGGCAAGGGCGCGGTGCAGCTCGTCGAGATACCGACGGTCGATGAGACCTTCGACAATATCGTGGCGTTCTGGAACCCCCTAGACAAGATCAAGGCCGGCCAGGAACTGCTCTTTAGCTATCGTTTGTACTGGGGCACGCGCATGCCCTACGGATCCGCCCTCGCGCAAACGCTCGCGACGCGCACCGGCATCGGCGGCATCGTCGGGGAGAAACGCGCGTTCTTCTCATGGCATTTTGCGGTCGACTTTGCGGGGGGCGAATTGGGTGCGCTCGCGAAGGACGCGGACGTCGAGGCCGTGATCACCGCGAGCCGCGGACAGATTTCGCACGTGACGGCGCACTTCGTACCGGAGTTCAACGGTTATCGCGCGCTGTTCGACTTGAGGCCGCCGGATGACGGCGTCGAGCCCGTCGACCTGCGCCTCTACCTGCGCATTCACGGGCGTCCGCTGACGGAAACGTGGATCTATCAGTACACGCCGCCCTCTCTCAAGGACCGCAAGGCCGCACTGCTCTGACTCAGGAGGTATCGGCGGCCGCGATCCCGGCGCGTCGCGATTCCTGCCGAGGTCGGTCAGGTGAGCTGCGCGAGCGCGACGATGTGCTCGCGCGCCGACACCACGACCCCACCGGGCTTCTCGACCGTCACCGCGAATGCCTTCGCCGCGCGCACCGGCACGCCGACGCGGATCGGAATGACGATGTCGCCGCCGCCCGCGGGCACGTCGAAGATCCCGCCATCGACGGGATACCGTTGGTCTCGCCCGGCATCGAACACCCAGATCTGGTATTGCTGCAGAGCCGGATCGTTGGGCTTCAGGCCCACGAAACGCATATAGCCGCGCTGCGATACGGGATCCCAAACGACATCCCCCGTCACACCGGAGGATGCCGGATCCTTACCCGCCGGGATCTCGGCGCGCAGTGCGTGCCCGCTCGCGAGCAGTTGTGCGCGCAGGGTCGCAGGCGAAGGCGCAGCATCGACGAGCCCTCCGGCGGTGGTCGACGCGGGCGACGCCGTCAGCGGCGACGGTGAACGCAGCCAACCGACCGCGGCGAGCGCGAGACACGCCGCGGCGGCCCACCAGCCTGCCGAGTTGCCGAGTGCCGGCGGCCGCCTTACGGCGGTGGCGCGCACGGACAGACCGGTTACGGGCGCCTCGCCCGCGGGTGCCTTGCGATCGCGCGTGTCGAGATCGGACACCCCCGGGGTGGACGATGCGCTTGCGACTGCACTTGGGCGGGCGAAAAAGTCCGCCGCCTGTCGTTCCAAGCGGGCGTGCACTCTGCCGGGCAGCGGCTCGTCCGTCAGACGTGCGGCAAGTGTCACGGCCGCGGCGGCACGTTCGAGATCGCGCCGGAGGCGCCCGACGTCGGCCGCATCGAAGGTCTCGAGACTGCGCATTTCGGAGTCGCTCAAGGGTTCGCCGAGTTCCTTGATCACGAGATCGATCAAGCGCTCGTCCGGAGCCTGGCTGGGGTCGGTGCCGGCCATCACGATCCCGCCGCGACGCGTTCCGCGTCGATGTTCATGTATTCACGGACCTTGATGAGGCCCCGCCGCATCAAGGATTTGACGGAACCCAGCGGCACGCCCAGTTTCGTTGCGATTTCGGATTGACTCAGGCCATGCAGCAGTCCGAGTTCCAGCACGCGCCGCTGATCGGGCTTGAGCTCCTGTAGCGCGCGCGCTGCCTGCTCGGCCTCACTCGCCGTTTCCTGAGCGGATCCCGGCTCCGCCCACACGATCGAGTCGAGCACCTCCTCGGATTCCATGGGCGGTTCGGCGGTGATTTTGCGCAGTCGATCGATGAGCCGTCGGCGTGCGATCATCGCAATGAACACCTTTTCTGACCCTTGAGCGGCATCGAACCGGGAGGCACTCTTCCAGACATCGAGGAAAATTTCCTGGGTCGCATCTTCGGCATCGGCGATCGAACGGGAGAGCCGCCTCGCCAGACTCCATACGAGCGCGCCATACAGGTCGATGCAAACCCGCACCGCGCCCTGGTCGCCGCTTGCGATGCGTTGAAGCACGGACGAACTCATGAAGTACCTATCGCCTGTTATTCGGATCGGGCGTTCGAACGGATTCAACCGTCGGCCCGATAATTTCGGCAACGATAGCAAGAATTTGGCCGGGCGGCCGGCTTACTCGCAACCTGTCTGCTTTAGCCCCGTGGCCCCCGATCGGGGAGACAGGCTCCTCGGGGCTTCAGCTCCGGCCGGCGAACCAGCTATGCAGGCCGAGCTGGCGCACGGTATCTCCGGTCGGACGCCGCAGTTGCGCATCGAGCAGGAGCCGCGGGAGTGCGTCGCCCGGGTTCAAGATGGCATGACGCCATTCCTTCAGGCGCAGCTTGAGCAATGGCAGCAGTTCCATCGCCGGCAGGTCGCGCTCCTCGGGGTCGCGTGCCGCGATCTCCACACCGCAAATGGCGCGGCAGTAGAGATCGAAGTACTCGGCGTAAAGCGCCTCGTAGTGCAGGAATGGGTCGACGAAACCCGCGTCCTCGAGCACTTGCACGCCGATATGGCCCGTGCACAAGTAGCTGCAGGCGCGGCGGAGGTAGACGGCATGCTCGGCGATTACCGCGTCCTTGGTGTGCTGAGCCGTGCGGAAATGCGCGAGCACGCGTGTGCGAGCGGCGCCTCGGATACCTCGATCGCGCAGGAATTCGAACAGCGCCTTGCGATGGATCAGTGTGAACGCGGTTTGTTTGAGCGCGGCGGTTTGACGGTCCCCGTCGCGGACTTCCGCGACTTCGCGCATCAGCGCGGAATGTTCCTGCTCCCAGTTCTGCCAGGCCGCCGGATGCTCGAGAATGCGTGTGGCAACCAGCCGCTCGTGGGCGTTCGGGCTGTTGACCGCGTGCTGCACGCGATCGGTCGACTCGTGCATGAGTCGTGAATGACTAACGACGTTGCGTTGCACCTATATTCATTCCATGCGCATCGGACGATAAGTCAACGTTGGACTTCTCGAGTCTCCATGTCCACTGTAGGCGGATGGCGACAGCAAGGGGCAGGACCGCGGCGCCGCACGCTGATCGCGGCGCCGCACGCTGATCGCGGCGGCGCACAGCGTCGCGGCGCGCACCGCGGCGGCTCGCGCGGTGGCCATTCCGGCGCTCAAGGGGTCGCGGCGAAATCGTCGAGCAGGAGGACGCCGAGCGGCGCGCCGCCGCCCGGGGCGTCGCGCGCCACCGCCGTATACAGGCCCTTGTTCGCGAGCGTCACGGCAAGCGGGCCTATCGCCGCGGTCTTGCTGCCGGCCGCCGTGATCGTGACGTCATAGGAGCCGGCGGCGTAGCTCACGAATTCGGTATCGGCGCCGAATGGTACCGCCGGATAGGTCGGAGACAGCGCGGCGAGCGACGCGCCGGGAGCGGTGAGGTAGATGTCGACGAGCCCCGCGGAAGGCGCCGCGTGGATGATGCGCAGTTTCGCCTGAGTCGCGAGGCGGCGGTCATCGTCGCGCGTCACGAGAGCTTCGATGCTCGCGAGATCGCCGACCGCGTAGAAACTATGCACGGATCCCGCTGCGCCATTGAGCGTCTGATGGATCAATTCATCGGAGGTAGTGCTCGCCGGCGTCACGGCAACGTCGATCGGCGCAGCCGTCAGAGATACATACGGCGTGAAACTCTCGAACGCCAGGCTCGGCACGAGCGGCGTCGAGGCATTTCCGTTCGTGATCACGGACAGCGGAGGCGCGTTGGGCGATGCGTTCACGAAGCGCAGATTGGTGGGCGTCGCGACGTCCAGGATTCGGGAGTTGTTGCCCGCTGCATCGACGACGCCCAAGGTGATCGGCGCCGCGCCCGGACCCGTGTTTTGCAGGGCGGCGATCACGAGATCGCTGCCGCCGCCCAAGGTGATCGTTCCGGAGTCGAACAACACCGGCGTCACGGCATCCGCCGGCGTCACGCGGATTTCGTAAGCGCCCGCCGGAATTTGCTCCGGCCCCAAGGAGCCCTGAAAGGCCACGGTCCCGAACGGCGTGGAAGAGCCAAGATCCGCGCCCGGAGCCGTCACGTACACCGCCACGGCAGGTGCATTCGGCGCCGCGTGCAGAATTTCGACCTGAACTGACGCCGGCGGCACTGCCGCCAACAGGTGCGAAAATATCACGGGACCGATGCTCGCGATCGGGCCTTCAGCGACGATCACGTAGTCCGTGTTCGCGAGGAGGGACAGGCTGGTCGGTCCGATCACGGTCGTGGGGGCGCCGGGAGTCTCGGCTTGCACTGCGATGAGATGGGCCGCATTCGAGGCGAGGGCTTGCTCGCCTGTACCGTGGCCATAATCGAGACCGGATATCGCGAGGCGCCCGTCGATCAACACGTCGACTCGCGGGGCATCAGGGGACGCATGCAGCACCTGGATCCTCGCCGTCGGGCCCGCCGGTATCTCGTAATTCGGCGCGTAATTGCCGCCGTGGTCACCGCAGGCGGCAACGCCCAGGGACACTAGCGCCAGCATCCACCTCGACATTCGCG